>ERZ651108.743-NODE-743-length-15561-cov-10.334258_pt1 | contig 15561 bp, 9 predicted proteins | sample MGYA00512173_ERZ651108 | MGnify/ENA metagenome assembly ERZ651108 | reverse complement strand
CGAGCTCTCGCCTATATCAATTATTTAAACAGGACCCCCTGCTGTATATACTGATTATTCTATTTTCAGGATTCATTTCCAACATCCCTACGACAGAGCCCTACGTCCGTTCAGTACTTATCCTCTTATGCAGCCCGGCCCTTCTTGTACAGACCTATGTTCTACGCAATAACCGTTTCAGAACTATCGCCACGGTACTTGCCGCCGTTATTTCGATCATCGCCTACGCTGTGGCTGTAGCCCTGGATAATACGGGCGTTTCCGCCTTATGCCTGAACTTAGCGGCTCTCTGGCTCTTTGTCACCGTCTTGCGATACTTGACCCTGGATGCGACGAATAACCCGACCTCAGCTTTTTACGGACGCTTTCTGCAGTTCATCAAAGCAGGCGCCGTAGCCATACTTATCAACACCTTGCTGTCCGTCATCCTTTTATTTGTCGCCCTCATTTTTCCCGAAAGCCTCCCTATTACCTTCATTACCGGTCATCTCACCCCCACCTTGTGGACCCTGGTCTTCTTCATCGTCCTCTTTTCGTATGAATCAGGACCTTCCGAACCGGGCAAACTCTACACCTTTATCTTTAAAACCGTCGTGCCTAAGTTCACCGTCTTTTCGGGAACCCTAGCCGTCATTTATCTGTTTTTAATCCTTATCGACGTGCGACCGGATGCTCGCTTTTTGTATACCTACTATCCTTACGTTACCTTGTACTATCTATTCTTTTTAGCCGGCTTTCGCATTAAAGCGACCATTCCCGAACGTCCCCTCATTCTCATCCTCTTCTCGGCCCTTACGGCCCTCTGCCTCATCCTTACCGTTAAGCGAGTCTATGCCGATTCATCTCTCATCCTGGGGGCCGTTTACATTATTCTCTTTAACGGTGCCTTTCTGGTTCACAACCTCTACCTTCTCATCCGTAAAGCCGGACCGGGGGCTCACACAAAACTCCTCGCCCTTGTCATGGGCCTCATTATGTTCATGCCCCTTGTAGGCTACACCTCTTTCATCCGTTTCGTCACCTACACTCACGAAGGAGATACCTATATCCCTCATTTCTCCATAAGCAGCCAATTCGATAAGGATGCCGAATCGACTCAGAGCGAATCGGAAGGCGAATCTGACACCGCCGGTCATTCCCCGGCCGGTAACCAAAGAAGCAAGGTAACAAACCTGACGCCGCGACGAGCGTCCGCTATTTCCTATCATATTGCGTCGTATACGGAGGCGAATTTAAACAACGTCTTTTTCTTCAACAAGCAGACTCGCAAAGCTTCTCGTACCTTCGGCGACTACACACTGGCCTTGGACGAATCGGGCAAGAACCTGACGGTTACCTTTCCTGACGGGCAATTGCAGACATACAACATACCGGATGCCATAGAAGAACAAATTCGAGTGGGCGATGAAAGCACAGCCGTCACCTTGAATACCGATGACTACCTGATCGTCATCACCCAATACCATACCGACAATACGTCAACGAGTCTGACCTTTGACATATTCTACAAATAAGAGTCTATATACAAAGGAGGCATCTCATTGAGATGCCTCCTTTACTTACGTGCTTTTATTTGTATTCAGGGACCCATTTCAAGGCATCCACGTTATGCAAAGCCTCTTCTTCGCTCAAATCGCTCTGCCCTGTCCGTACGGCTTCTTTGGCTACCGATACGGCCACAGTATGGGAAAACTCCGTCAATTTATCTACCGGCGGCAAGGTGGCCGCACCGGGTTGCGTCACATCTATGATTCCTCCCAATGCATGAGCGGCTGCGGAAATCATTTCATCCGTCAACAGCTTGGCCTCTGCTGCCATGACACCCAAACCCAAGCCGGGATAAATGAGGGCGTTATTAGCCTGTCCGATATAATACATAATCCCCTTATACATAACCGGTTCGGCAGGAATACCCGTAGCAATAAGACCGCGTCCTTCTGTCCACTCAATGAGATCTGCCGCCTTGGCTTCTGCCAACTTTGTCGGGTTGCTCAACGGGAAGATGAAAGGACGTTTCGTCGTTTGAGCCATATGGCGAACAACACCTTCCGTAAAGGCTCCGGGAACTGTCGACGTACCCACAAGAATCGTCGGACTCACCGCCTTAACGGCAGCTTCCAAATTCGTCAATTCATGGGCATTAGAAAACTCATCGCGCTTACGAGTAAACTCTCGTTGTTCCGGCGTAAGATTCGGCGTATCATCAAAAAGAAGGCCCTGCTTATCGACAAGATAAAAACGTTTTTTTGCCTCTTCAGGGGAAAGACCCTGTTCTACCATTTCCGCATAGACGCGGTGAGCAATACCGCAACCGGCCGTACCGGCACCGAAGCACATGTACACCTGGTCCGTTAACTTTTCTCGGGAAATATCGAGGCCCCCTAAAATACCGGCGAGCGTAATAATCCCCGTCCCCTGAATATCATCGTTAAATACGGGATAGGTCTTATTATACTTTTGCAATAAAGCCGCCGCATGGTCTCTGCCGAAGTCTTCAAAATGCAAGTACAACTTCGGAAAAAGTCGTTCCGCCGTTTCCACAAAAGTATTTAAAAATACGTCGTAATCATGCCCTGTTACACGCTTTTGATGATTTCCCAGGTATAGCGGATTGTCTAAAAGGGACTGACGATTGGTGCCGCAATCCAGGATAACCGGCAAAACCTGTTCGGGGTTAATACCGGCGGCGGCCGTGTATACCATAAGCTTACCGACGGAAATGTCAACACCGTTCGTACCCCAGTCACCGATACCGAGGATTTCTTCCGCATCGGATACGACAATGAGACGAATATCTTTGCCCTCTGCCCCGCTTCTCAAGGACTCTTCAATTTGCGACGGTTCGTCGACAGACAAAAAGACGGCATTTTGCGGATTTACAAAAAGTTCACTGTATTCTTCAATATTTTCGGCAATAACCGGATCGTACACAATAGGCATGAATTCGACTACGTGTTCGCTAAACACCTTATAGAACAAGGTGCGATTCGTATCAAACAACTGCATGAGAAAACGCCGTTTTTCAATACCCGCATCCTTGCGGCAAATATGTTCGTACGCTTGCCTGGCCTGCTCTTCAAGAGTCTGTACATGAGGCGGTAACAACCCGACCAACCCGTTTTCTATACGTTCCTCAATGGTAAATGCCGTGCCCTTATTCAAAAACGGATCGTTTAATAAATCATAGCCGGTCTTCATCATTTATCCCCCTAACCGAAACACCATACAACCGTTAGATCTGACATGTAGTAACTATTATATCACAGCCCGAATAATTCCAGGGCAAGCATATACCGAAGACTCCCTATACAAAGTATTAAAACCCTAACTTTAAGAGTTTTAATACTTTGTATGCAATATACTTTAACTCATTAGTAATATATTTGTTTGTCCTTTAAAAATTATTATGTTATGATGAAATTACAAAAATTCGTTTAGTACGTACTACTTTTACAAAGGGAGTGCCGACATGGACGATATGCAACGGTTTATTAACGAACACAACCTACGACTGAGAGAGGGTGCACAAGGTTTTATGAGCAGGGAATTTTCAAAACATGAATGGGCGGCTCCGGCTATTCAAGAGGCCGGCGTTTTTAAAAAATACTGTCATCACTTGGGCCTCATGGGGGCGACCATTGAAGAAATCACTACTGTGGGTTTCGGCGTCGGTCCCATAGACGGTTACTCCATATCCCATTTTTGTACGCACAAACGCCATCCGGAAAATAAAACCTCCATCGACGTCGATGCCTGTCTATGCGGAGTCGACCACTTTAACCTCATTATGAACTGGTACCTCTGTCCCATAGTCCTTGTGACGGACAAAGGAAAATTTGAAATCGACTTCACCGAATCCTCAACCGTCTACATGGGCAAAGACTCCATTCCGACGCACTACTACGGAGCCTCCGAAGAAGAACTGGAGCAAGAATACCTGGCCAAAGAACTCTTTTCAGGACTACAAGGAGACACCGTCGTCGACTGCCTCATTGAAGAACAAACCTTTGAAGAAGCGGCCTGCGAATTTACGGGAGCCTGTAACATGACCTTGCCCTACGGTCTGACCTCGTATATCAAAAACATTACCTTCTGCCTGGAAAGCGGCAGAAAACTCCGCCTCTCCACCTTCTGGAACAACGGCATGATCGAAGTCCTGGACAAGGAAGACCGCTACGTGCAAATCCCGGCAGATCACCTGAAACGATGTCTTCCCTTTGCTTGAGACAGGTAGATGTTGAGTCTCGTGAAAATAATGAATGACGGGAGTAGAACTTGCTAAGGGAGGATAAGGAGGTAGAGAGCAGTAGTAAGTCCCGGTCGGATTGAATCTGACCGGGACTTTTTTTGTATAACTAGTATAGAGCTCTTGCTTTTTACATACCCTTGGGAACAGCGTAAGTTAGTTGATGTTGCTAAAACTTTTATTGGATTAGTTACAACAATGACGGAAAATTATAGAGATAGTGGTACTCTGCTTATTCGGAATTCAGATATAAAAGAAGGGCAATTTGTATTTTCAGAGAATCCAATCCATTTAGATGAAGAGTTTGCTGATAAGAATGAAACAAGAAAACTACAAATCGGTGATGTCGTAACTGTACATACGGGTGATATAGGAACTTCAGCTGTGATTGAAGAAAAAGAAGCTGGAGCTATTGGATTTGCTACTATAAATACACGTACGGATAAACGTATTCTAAATCCATATTTTCTTTCTACTTACTTTAATACTGAAAAACATAAATGTTATGCTAGTAGTGTTTCTACTGGTGATGGTAGATCGAATTATAATATAAAAGACTTTAATAAATTAATACTTTCTATTCCAACATTGGATGAACAAGAACGAATTTCAGTCCTTATAAATAATATAAATGCTATTATCACCCTTCATCAGTAAAAGTCATTTCCACACATTTCTACTACGTTAATCCTGATAGGGATCTCATGACTAAATCAATGTCCCGGTTTTCTAGTTCTTGAATGATATGTAAATAGGTCTTTTGGGTCGTTGTCATGCTCGCATGACCCAATCGTCTGGCTACGCTGGCAATGGAAACGCCGGCGAAGAGTAAGAGGGAGGCATGGGTATGTCTTAGGCCATGAATGGATATAACGGGTATGTTTTGGGCCTTGCAATGGCGAGCTAATATACTGTTTACCGTAGAGTTAAAGACACGGCCTCGAATAAAAATCGGTTCGTCTTCAGGTAGGCCCTTGATTAGTTCGGAAAATTGGATAATTGTCTGCCAATCAAGTTGTATTTTCCGCACAGATGACTTGTTCTTCGTCGGCATGAACCCTCCCTTCCCTTTATAATCCCACGTCCGCTCCACCGACAAGGACTGTCTGGCAAAATCAAAGTCTTTAGGCGTTAAGGCCAGGGCTTCAGAAAATCGCATACCTGTTTTGGCAATTAATAGAATCAGCCAGTCCCAATTGATTTTCGGCGGTAGTTTCAAGGATGAAAGCAAGGTGTGAAGCTCGAATTGGTTTAAGTACTTAATCTTCTTCGCCCTAGGTGTCTTCCCTTTTATAATAGCCTTACGAGTCGGATCGCGTTCAATCATGCCATCGTCAACAGCATCTAAGATGGCAGCTTTTAGCTGATGATGAAAATCCATAGTCGTTTGTCGTTCATGAACAGCTGCATAATCGTTTAATAATTTTTGATAGGTTATGCGATTTAAATCACATAATGATAATTGAGGCACCAGTTTTTTCAACCATACTAGTGTAATCTCGTATTTTTTCATGGTTACATCTCGAATGGCCCCTTCTTTATAAATACGTATCCACCTTTCATAATATTTATAAAAAAGCTCACTTCCCTTTTCGTTCATATTTATGTTCTCCTTCCTTTAGCGACTTTACAACATATATTTGTGCAGAAATGACTCTTCCTGATGAAGGGTGATTAGATGATTCATGTAAAAATACACTCTACCGATGGCTTTTTGCTCTTCTTCTGAAGGAAACATAACGTCCTGCTCTTCTAAATCTGATTTACTTAAATTGCCAATAGCGCCATTGCCACCGGACACGTAGAGATTTATAAATTTTTTATACCAGTTAGAGCCTAAAAGTGCATTAATAAATTGCGGATTTTTTGATTCAACTAATAGCATAAATCCACCGTGTACAGCACTATTTTCTACTATATCATTTATAATTGCATGTTTTCCTACTAAATGTGCTGACCCATTAGCTGATGTTAATAATATATCTCCACTTTTTACATAGGGAATATCTACTGCATCTATATTCACAAATACATCATTAGTTCCAGTAATGAATTGATCTTCATTAATATTGGACGAACGCAAAACCCTAATACCCGAAGAGGCTATATCTGAAGGTTTATAAGTTAATCCACGTCGAATTTGTACAAAATTTTTAAACTTACGATGTTCCCAAGGTTCAGTGAACCCAGGGAACCTTAATTTCGGTACTAATTTTTTCTCTTCCATCGGTACCTCCTATTATTACTTATATGCTTACACTACGGTTCTACCATGGAATCTGCCAATTTATAAATGGCCAAATCCAATTGATTCCTATATTCTACTTTTTTGAGAGCTCTAATGGCCTTGTCTTGTGCTTTTGCCTCATATTCCTTGGCTCCTGCACGTTTTATTTTGCCAAGTTTGCCTTCTGAATCTAAATCGTTCCTACCGTATGTGTGCCCGGCAATAAGAGCCTGTAACTCTTCATTGGACACAACATCGACAATCCCCCATTGCAATCGGAAATTGAATATTTTATCTCCAAGGATAACTTCATTGGCAGCTTTAATAATATCATCGCTCTTACTCAGCTTTACGGGGTAGGTTAACTCGGTGCCAGCTGCCGGATAATGCCCCTTAACAATGGCATCGGCAGCGTTGTTGATTTCTTTAGCATAGGCTCTGTCATCCATGGACTTCGTAAAGTCGTAAATCTTTTCTCTCGTTTCTTGAGCTTTTTCTTCTTCGCCATCATGGACGTAGTTCAAGAGGTTTTCTACCAGTTCTGTTAAGTAATCATAGTTGACCTGTACGTCTTTAACATGAGTCATGGCTAACTCAATCTGGTAGACGGGAATTTGTTTCCGTTCTGCCATCTTTTCTTTCAGCTCGTTGTATAAGGAGTTGGAAAGCATGGACTCTTCTTCAACTGTCATGCCGAGTGCTTCAATAAGTTGTTCCGGATTATCGTAACTAAAACCATCTTCTTCGCCATTTGCAGTTTCACGATTATATTGCTTCAAGCGGGATACGGCACGGCTATAATCACGCATGAGTTCAGCCATTCGTTCTTGCATTCCTTCACTAGCCGGAACAGCCGTAAACTGTTCTGTTATGCCGGCGATTTCGCTGACAATGGCCCGTGTATTAGCCAATTCAGCTTTAAATGAATTTGCTAATACTCCTGTCTCAACTAATTTCTGTTTATCCGGATCTGTAGTGCCAGGGTCTATTCTATCCTTTAATTCTGCCGATGTTTTGTCTGCATAAATGGCGAGTGCCTTGTTCATAAGCCTTTCATTGTACGCAGGCCAGCGGTAATTTACGATTCTGCCCCACGGCTTTTCTTTCATATCTGCCACTCGGTTAGTCCGCGAATAAGCCTGTATGAGGAGGGCATTTTTCAAGGTCCTATCCACGTAAAGGGTATTCATTTGCGGCGCGTCAAACCCTGTGAGCAGCTGGTCTACGACAATGACAATATCCAAGAAGTTTCCGTCTATTGCCGTCCGATTCAAACGGCTGGCCACATCTTGCGTATAAGCCGACGTATCATCTAACCCAAAAGCCGTACCAAATTGTTCGTTATATACTTGCATGGCCGACCAAAGTCCGTCATTGGTTACTTTTTGGTAATCTCCATTATTCGTAGACTGGCTAAAGGTCACGGCTGTCTTTAAGGTAAACAAGCCTTGCTCTAACCGTTCTTTATTGACTCGTTGAAACTCATTAAAATACATCATAGCCATGGGCGTACTCGCCTTGTTACCACCGACATGGGTCGTAAAGAGGGCATTGTATTTCCCTTCGTTCGAACGATTGCGCCAATTCTTAAAGATATCTTCTACGACAAGGCGTACATGGTCTATGTTTTCATCATAAATGCTCGGTTCAACCATATCGTCCATGTCTTCATCTGTCATGTTTTCTATCTTATTTTGAATTTTTTCTTCCGACCAATCGGGATATTGCGTCCTATAAAAAGCCGGTAGATATTCGGACTTCATTTGCTCTTCATTAATGGTCGTTTCAAAGTCGACCTTAAAGCCCAAAACGTTTCTATCGGCAATGGCTTCACGAATGGTATAAGCATGTAATAAAGGTCCGAAAATATCTTCTGTACGAGGCGCTGTCTTGCTCACTACATCATCAAACATGGGCGTTCCTGTATAGCCAATCCAAGCGGCATGCCTAAACTTTTTCTGAATCATCTCAAAGTTTTCTCCACCTGTAGACCGATGGGCCTCATCGACAATAAACACATAGTGTTTATCCGGAACTTCAAATCTCTTTCGCTTAACCAAGGTGCCCAGCTTTTGTACGGATGTGACGATGATGGACATGTCCTTGCTCTTTAGCTTCCGTTCCAAGTCCCTCGTACTTTCCGTACTTTCTACGCTTCCCTTTATGCCTGCATCTGCATCAGCTGACGGATCGTAAGCCCGATAATTTTCATCAGTTTGACGCGTCAAGGCAATACGGTCGACGACGAAGACAACCTTATCCACCTGAGGCATACGACTGGCAAGCCATGCAGTCTTAAAGCTTGTAATTGTCTTACCTGAGCCAGTTGTATGCCATATGTAGCCCAGCTTATTCGTTCCCACGGAAAAATCAGCTTGTTTAAGTTTTGCTAAAACAGCCTGGGTTGCATAAACCTGATAGGGACGCATGACCTTAATCATTTGCTTATTTTTCGTTCCGTCGAGAATCATAAAGTTTGTAGCCATTTGGTGAGCCATAGGGATGCTAAGCATTAAGTCTGCAAACTCTTTCCAATTACGAACCGGCTTATTGTCCCTATCTTGCCAGCGAAAGGCGAAATCTTTGTTGAATTTATCGGCCGTCGTATTTGCCATGTATTTCACATCATTCGGTGTAATGGCCACAAGGATCTGCAAGGTCGAGAAAATATCCGTATACTGTCGCTCACCAATATATTGATGCATTTGATTTAAGGCTTCGTTTACATCATGTGTATCCGCCTTTTCTTCAATTTGGATAATCGGTAGACCATTAATAAGCATGGTCGTGTCAAAGCGGCGTGACGGGCGACCCGTTATCTTCGGTTCTCTACTTATTTGATTCACTACTTGGTACTGCGTATTGCCAGCTCCAATTTGCTTTTGATCAAAGACCGTCAGAAACACATGCTGTCCATCGTCTAAGTCCACTTCTACCTGGGAAACACCATTGAGGCCATACAAAAATTGACCGGCTTCATACGGAGTTTTAAGGTTGCTAATGACGGATTTCACTTGATTAAACTCAATGTCACTAAGAGGTCGGTCCAATTTATCCTGATTAAGGGTATACAAAATAGACCGAAAATTATTCCACAGATCTTCGGTCGTCTTAATATTCGGTTCATACTTCCATATCTTTGTCTTAATCGGTCCATATTTTAACTGCCCTTCGGCAATCTGTCCGTCTCGCACAGGAGTAATCGTCCCAGTCGTCAAATAATCAATCAACTTATCCTCAAAATCAAGTTCCCTCATGGCCTGCCTCCCAAGTGCTATATCTATGCCGTCTACGACAACTATCTATGATTTAAAACCGTTCTTATTTTAACATATTTATTACAGTCTTAATACAATAGATTCTGTAATCATGACCACCCGTTAAGCGGGTGATTTGCTTTGACCCCTACTGGGGGGGGCTTTCTGCCTATTCTATCGGCTTACCCGTAAACGGGTCGGTTTATTCTTTTAAATTTAATGTGTCCAAGACTATATTCATCCTGCACCTAGTTGCGGCGAATATACTCTTTTATCGCATTTTCATAACTGCCTACCGTATCTGCGTAATAGCCTCTGCACCAGAAGTTTCGATTCCCATATTAGGTACAAATATGGGAATTTTTCAAATATCAATGAGGCTACTTTTACTCTTCAAATACCCCCATAAAGCTCAACACACTCATATGCGTAGGTATGGTTACCAACATATGATAGAAAACCAAAAAGAATACCCTTATACAAGGGTATTCTTCATCAAAATCTGAGATGAATGAATTATATCAAATCAGAAAAGTTTATGAGAAATATATGGAGGAAGGAGATCTAGAGGTGGTCTATTCTACTTCTGTCTCAATTTTCCAATTCATAAATAACGCTAATTCTTCATACTCAAATCTATATTTATGTTTATCAATATTATTTTTTAAATAAACCTCATCAACATCACAAATTATACCCATGTTATCCTTTTCAAATGCGTCTAAACATTTATCTTTAAGAAAAATCGCAATATTTCTTGGAAAGCCTAAATTTTGTATTTCAATTGTTTTATTATCAGTTGTTCCATACTCAATATAACTTTCCCAATCAGCCCTATTATTACTCGAATTATCTTTATCACTCAATAATGCTTGGTAGTTGGAAATATAGTTTTTAATTTTAAATCTCAAAACATTTTCTATGTCGCCAACAATATCATTAATTAATTTGTTTACATGAAGTTCATTTTCTTTATCAAATTTGACAGGCTTCAATGTCCCCTCTTGTCTAATATAAAGGGTTCTTTCATCTCCATCATTATAAAAGTAATCGATAGTTCTTTGTATAATTACCTTCAAAGGCTTTGTATTAATCCATGATTCCATCAGCGTCGCATAATATTTAAGCTGTTTTTTATGCCTAATCATCGGATTTCTACCATCTGATTCTGTTTTATTCCACTCATACTGCTCATAAAGTATATTAAGAACCTTAAGGCAATCTTCTCTATTCGTAGAAGTTGGTAAACTAGGAACATTGTTGCTTGCTATTTTATTCTGATTTGCAATATTTATATCTATACTCGTTGCTAAAATTTCTGGTGCTACTTTTAATAAATTTCTTTTCTTCTTTAATAAAGACATAGACTTCTTGTCACTATCAATGAATCTATCCTTTAAAATAGATTCATTATTTATCAAGTCATGAAAAAGCAAAATATTTCCATACATCTCTATAATTTTCTTTTTTTCACTGCTTAGATTTTTGTTACTATAATTCTTTTGTTTAAAATAATTACTTATATTCTTATATAAATTCTCATTTTTTCTCGATAATATTTGTGGTTCAATTTTATATTTCTCTTTTGTTCTAAGAATGTTTGCATCTTTTGAATCTTTCCAATATCCATTTTGATTATACAGGTTAACACAAAAGATATTCCCAGAAATATCTTTGCTTAATCTACCAGCCCTTCCTGCTAAATTCCAAAAATCAATATCACTCATTTTGCCGTCCCCTATTTTTTCACTTAAAATAAAAATATTTTTAGCTGGTAAATTCACACCCTCTAACAATGTTGATGTACAAAATAAAAACTTTATTAATCCTTGTTTATATAGATTTTCAATTCTTAACTTTATTTCTTCAGGCATCCTGCCAAAATGATATGCAATACCTTTATTTAAACATTTTTTTAAATAATATTGATGATGAATCCTTGCATCTATAAGTTCTATCACTTCACTTATATCTTCAGAATCAACTTTAGGAAGCAACGCTGCAAAATTAATAGCTGTTTTTATAGTTTTATCAACTGTATTACAATAAATAATACTTTGTCTATTTTCAGCAAATAATTCTAAAACTAATTGCAAATTACCAGTTATATCGCCCTCTTTGAAATTGAATTTAGGAAAAGCTATATCATTCCCATAATCTGATACCATAAATGATTTATCCTCTACCGTATCAATAAAAAATCTGTTTTGGGCAACTGGGGATTCTATTAAAGACATACTTTCGTCAGTACTATTATTTATCATCTCTAAAAAAACATTTGAATTAGGTACATTAGGTGATGCAAAATATATATTTACACTTTTTCTCTTGGCCAATACTAACGCGTGATATAGTAATGGCGTTCTCGTGTCCTTTCTACTAAGCAGTTTATGCGCTTCATCTACAAAAAGGTAGTCAATTTGAGGATTAATCTTATCTGTAAAATATGAAATTAGTCTCTCTGCTGTAAATACAAAAATATATTTATTATCCTGATTTAAAAAAACTTTAGGGATAACTGGTGTAGTAATAACCTTATATCCAATTCCATCTACGATCTCTTTTAACCTGTTTCCAACTTGATTTATAAGAGCTTTGGTTGGAACTATAAACGCAATATTATCGGTTTTGTTATGTTCCTCTATTATATATTTTGTGAATGCTTCAAAGATGAATGATTTACCAAAAGATGTACTACCAGAAAAGCTATAATGATTTCTTTTTTTCATTTCTTCAAACACAGTATATTGTGCATCTGTAAACGGCTTTCCTAATGGAGATGCTTGTGCTAATTCTTTTAGTATATAATCATTTCTAATTTCATCAATTTTTAAATACTTTTTATCCCTATCAATAATTGGTAATGATGGAAAATTCCCCAATTTAACCAATGTATTAGTAGCAATAACCCGAAAATATTCCGATATACTAATACCGTCTAATTCAAAAAGCAAACTTATTATTTTTAGAGATAGATTTCTATGCATACTCTCTTCAGATCTGCATAAAATATCCGAGAACCGTAATAAATGCAATATTTCTTTTTCATTTAGCATCAACTGGCTTGAGCTCATATAAAATTTTTTACAATAATCGGTTTCTAATTTATGAATTAAACTTCTTAAATACGGATCTTCATATGCCCTGTTAGACATTTTCTGCATTATATTCATTATTTAAGTATCTCTCCTAATATCTCTTTCCTATCCTTGTCAATATTAGCAAAAGGCATTATAAATACATAAAAAGTGTACCCAACTAAATCATATTTTTTAATCAATTTGTAAACATTATCTTTATATGACTCTATTTGATTTACAGTTTTCCTTTCTATTTCAATAGGAAACTCATCATTCGAACATTTCCGTTGTTCATCTTTTATGTCTATTTCATAGCCAATGAATATTGAAAAAGCATCATCCAAAGAAAATTTGTAGTCTCCTTTTTTTTCTGGATACAAAAGTGCATTTAAAATTTCCTCCTCATCCTTTTCAAAAATATCAGAGTCTATATTGCTAGATATTAATCCCTTTTCAAAATGTATACCACTTTTGCCATTACCACTTGCATTTACCTCGTTAATAAACTCGCCAATTGATTTAAAAGCATTAGTAAAAGCTTTTTTCAAATCCTTATAAGTCTTAGACTCGCCAAAAATCAGCTGATACTTTTTATCTGAAAGTTTCTTTAGATGTACTCCATCTGACCCATTGATATAAATCTGGCTAGCTGTTTTTAACTCTAGTTTTGTTAATATCTTAGGAGCATTTAAATGCCCTTCCAAAAAACAAAATAGCAGTAATTCCCCCAGCTCCCCATTATTGTTTTCAGCTTTCTTAAATTTTTCTCTTGCTTTCATACTAATAATCATTGCCTTATCTTTATATTTATCTCTAATTTTCCATGATAAGGCGTAATCCGCAACTGATTCTCTTAGATTATCGGAAACAGAACGGCAATCAAACTTTCTTGCATTAATAGGAAGTAAAAATAAATCTAAAAATCCATCATCTTGGTTTTCGGATATGGATAAATGCCTAATATGTTTAAATTGCTTTATCGCATTTTTAGAGTTTGGATTTAGCTTCACTTACATTCCTCCCACAATACATATATTATTATATACTCACTGAACAAATCCTTATACGCTAGTATACCCGTGTATAAAAACCATAATATATCTCATTTTTATATATGATACTAACTATATTATTACATCATGTTAAGTTTTAAAAATTCACATGGACAATTGGAAAATCTGAAGACCACGCCGCCATGTCCCATCTACCAGCTTCCTTCGGAGATTCTTTTTCCTCCATAAACGTTACGGTCTTCTTCAGTTTTACATTTTTATTGCTCCAAGTACGAATGCTTTCTTCTCATTCTGATTCTTCATCTGTTCCTTTGCTTCTGCAAGTTTAGAAGATAATACTCTAAAATTAGTATAGATCTGGTTCCCATAATCAGATTTTGACACAACCGAAAAACAACTACGTTAAAGGCTTCTCCGTTATAATATTAACTCTAACGGACTTTGTTCTTCCTCTGATGTGTCTATACTCGGTATCTCCTGTGCATCTACGGTTTCCCTACTATCTTTGATTTCTTTATTCATCGCTGTGACCCATTCTGTCCTTATAATGAATTTCTTTGCTGTATTGCTATAAATATAGTTATTTAGATTATTATTATATAATTATAAGATTACTTTCTCTCCAATTCATCTAATGTTTTCTTATCCCCATTTTTCCATTCAGCCCACCCATTCGCTGATTTTCCAATAACAAAAACAGCGGCAGCACTAGGGCTGGGGAATATGTAGTTTCGATCAATTCGACCCTGCTTATTACAATGTGATAATGCCTCTTCACGACGTTTTCCAATTTTATTCGACACAGTATGATCCGTTATGGGTGAAATAATACTGCCCTTTAGGACCACAAAGCCTTCTTCCGTCTGTCTCCCCCTACCATGTACTTCTCCTACTCCCGTTATTTTTCGAGTTATATAGAGCGGTTCTCCCTCCGTTTTATGATTTTCCGATGTTTTTGTGAGTGGTGTCAGCACGTCATGACCTAAGATTCCAAGCAAGAGTTCCGCATAGTCTATAAAGTCTTCCATTTCACTTTCTTTTTCCTCTGTCACTTGGCCTCTGGAGGGCTCATTTTCATTACGAACGGTATATCGTCCTGCCTCTTTGGCCTTAACTGTAAAGGTATGTTCCAAATAGCTTAATTCTGTAGCTCCTAATGTCTCTTCACGGTCGCGTGTCGTGAGGATAATAGCTTCAGTCCAATAGTCTTTTGCTCTATCTCGCCGATGTTCACCCAAACGTTGTAACGGGCCCTTACCATTTTTTCTAGCCCTGGCCTGTCCAATGTAGACACTGGGACTTACGTCTTCATCATCAGTCCCAAATAAAAAGTAAACACCACTCTTATTTAATAATTCTATATCTTCAGACCGTTCAATATCTGTACGCGGTATTTTATAGGCCACACCCGTCCAGTTAGCCAAGGTGCACTTTATACGCCCCGTCGCCCGACCGTCTATTAAAAATACATTTACGTTCTTACCTCGTTGTACCATGTGCGGCCCTCCTATATAATTCCCCTACGGCCCAATAAGCACGAAGTACAGTGCCTCGGGGTAGTCACGTCTCATATCTTTCAGTTGTGCCGAGAAGCGTTTAAAGTAGTCGGCAAAGACTTGTATGTTTTCTACGAAAAAGGGTTTATATTCTTCGTTACTGAGAACTAAGTCTTTTAAGTCTTTTGGATTTCTGTAAAGCCAATCAATATCGAAGGTGACGTCGCCCACCTTGCCCCGAA
>ERZ651108.732-NODE-732-length-15690-cov-8.179533_pt1 | contig 15690 bp, 13 predicted proteins | sample MGYA00512173_ERZ651108 | MGnify/ENA metagenome assembly ERZ651108 | reverse complement strand
CCTATTCCAAACAGGGTGCAAAATTACAAAAAAGTTTCAAATAAGCAAAACTTTTCCTATGATAATTGCTGATTTTAAACTTTTTGAACGTTTATTCGGACTTTATGTCCATATCATTCAGGAAATCAAGCATTAAGCGGATAGCTTTATTGGTTGCTATGGCAAGATTAATATCACGTCCAAAGTCTTCTGTGAGCTTAAAAGTTCTTACCTCATCTTTATTTCCATAAGCAAGCCAGATTGTACCAACTGGAGCTTCAGCTGTACCACCACTAGGACCAGCATATCCCGTAGAGGCAATTGCAAAGTCTACACCAATAGTATCAATCGTTCCTAACACCATTTCACGAGCGACTTCTTCTGATACTGCTGTATATTGCTCTAATGTTTCGTGAGAGACATGCAATAATCTCTCTTTAACATCGTCAGTATAGGCGACAACGCCACCTTTATAATAATCAGAAGAACCAGGGATTGCCATGATTGCTTCGCTAATACGACCACCAGTGCAGCTCTCTGCTGTACCAATAGTTAAACCAGATGCATAAAGGATATCGCCAATTTGGCGAGAAATAATCTTACTTTCAAAATCCATAATCTTATTGTATAGGGTATTCTATTTGTTATTACTTAAAGGTTACTTTACTGAATGCTGGTACATCAATCTGAGTAAAATCTTTATCTCTGTATTTAAATGTACCAACACTTGCTATCATTGCGGCATTATCTGTTGTATAGCTGAACTTCGGAATATAGATTGTCCACCCATAACGCTCCGCATGATCACGGAAAGCATTACGCAAACCATTATTAGCCGACACACCACCTGCTACTGCTACATGCTTAATTCCCGTTTGTTTAACAGCCAAACGAAGTTTCTTCATTAGGATGTCTACAATGGCATGTTCGAGACTTGCGGCAATATCTTCTTTGTGATTCTCTATAAAATTAGGTTCTTCTTCAACCCACTTCCTCATATTATATAAGAAAGAAGTCTTCAAGCCCGAGAAAGAGTAATCAAAACCTGGCACATTTGGTTCTGCAAACTTATATGCTAAGGGGTTACCTTGACGAGCGAGCTTATCTATGATAGGACCACCAGGGTATCCTAATCCCATAACCTTAGAACACTTATCAATAGCTTCACCAGCAGCATCGTCAATAGTCTGCCCCAAAACCTCCATATCGTTGTAAGCATTCACCTTAACAATCTGTGAGTTTCCACCAGAAACCAATAAGCAGATAAAGGGGAAAGGAGGCATATGGTTGTCATCTTCACTTTCTTTTATGAAGTGCGCCATAACATGTCCTTGTAAATGATTGACATCTATCAAAGGAATGTTCAAGGAACGTGCAAATCCTTTTGCAAAGCTAACACCAACTAAGAGGCTTCCCATAAGACCCGGACCACGTGTAAAAGCAACAGCAGATAGCTGTTCTTTCGTTATTCCAGCGCGAGCCAAAGCTTGATCAACTACAGGAACAACATTTTGTTGATGTGCTCTTGAGGCTAATTCTGGTACAACGCCGCCATAAGCCTTATGAACTTCTTGCGAAGCGGTCACATTACTGAGAATGATTCCATTCTTCAATACAGCAGCACTCGTATCGTCACAACTACTTTCAATGCCTAATATATAAATATCTTCCATTGTTTCGCAAACTTCTTTAATGAGTTAATATCTCCAGTCCATGCTCGGTCATAACGAATGTATGCTCCCATTGAGCTGAAGGTTTCTCATCACCTGTGATTACTTCCCAACCATATGGATCATCAGCATCAATAAATACCTTCCATGTACCCATATTAATCATTGGTTCGATGGTAAATACCATACCAGGAACTAGCAACATTCCTGTTCCTTTATGCCCATAATGAACAACATCTGGTTGCTCGTGGAACTCAATTCCAACGCCATGACCACACAAATCACGCACAACGCCATAACCATTCTTCTCTGCGTGCTTTTGAATTGCATGACCAATATCACCAACAAAAGAATAAGGTTTTGCGGCTTCTGCACCAATTTCAAGGCATTCTTTAGCTACTCGAACCAAGCGTTCCTTCTCTGGAGTTGTCTTACCGCCTACAATAAACATACGACTTGCATCGGCAAAATAACCATCTACAATCGTTGTCATATCAACATTGATGATATCGCCCTCTTGAAGAACATCCTCCTTCTTTGGAATACCATGGCAAACAACCTCATTTATACTAGTACAAACGCTCTTAGGATAACCTTCATAATTCAAACAAGCAGGAATGGCGTTATGATCTTTGCAATATTGCATACAAATATCATCTATTTCCTGCGTATTCATTCCTACATGAATGGCCTCTGCAACGGCATCTAAACAACCCGTATTCACTACTCCACTCTTGCGGATACCTTCTATCTGCTCAGGCGTCTTTATCATATCGCGAGTAGGAACCAACTTGCCTTGTTTCTCAAACGCCATTATCTTTAAATCCATTTCGGTTGGCTCTTGCCCTGGAAGGCAATGCCACCTCTTCTTCTTTAATTGCATATCCGTCTAATTAATTTGGTGCAAAAGTACTATAATTCAAAGATAAAACAAAATAAATCAGTTCCTTTTTAGGTGATAGGAATCGATTAAACCATGAGAATGTATAGACGATTGTTCTATTAACTTACTAACCGCAGGCGATTTCTTCCTTTCCGAATGAGCTTGCAAAGGCTTATTGCTTACGCTCTTATAATATATAAGGTGTATAAAAAAACTATTGTTTTACCACGATTCTTATAGCCAATTAGTAAAATTTATTCGACTTACAAGTCCATAAGTGCTAAGAAAATAGCATATCAATGGCTACTATCTATTTGCATCAAACTATCATATAAGTTTACAAAATACTACTTATTGACGCAACGAATCTAGAAAAACAAAACAAATAAAATCAGAAAAATTCAGCTCGGATATTAGATTTTTGAAAAACGAAGGTATCTTTTTGGCAAAACGATAGTACTTTTTGGGTAAAACGATAGTACTTTTTCATCGAAACGATGGTTATTTTTTATCGAAATCATCGCTATTTTTGAGTAAAATGATGGTAAAATTTACTTAAAACAATAGTATTTTCTGATAAAAAAGAACTATCAAAGCCATAACTTCCTGATTATCTTTTACTTATAATGGCATAGAAAAACAATCCTATAATTTGCATATTTGAGAGGAAATCAAGCCACGTTTCCAAATAACGAAAATAGAGACAACTAAAATGATAATATATTATTACAGAACAACTCATTACGTTTGAGCTAGAAACTACTAATCATTTCGGCAAATACAACACTACAATACACGATTTAATCGAGATTATTCACTCTGTTAGTAATTCATTTAATTTGTTTGTTCTCCTTTTTTTTATTATCTTTGCAACATCAAATTAGCTAATTGAGTATGGGATTATTTGGATTATTTAGCAAGAAGAAGAAAGAAACACTAGATAAAGGACTTGAGAAGACAAAGCAAAATGTTTTCTCGAAGCTAGCGCGTGCCGTTGCAGGAAAGTCGAAAGTTGATGATGAAGTACTAGATAATCTGGAGGAAATTCTAGTTTCTTCGGATGTTGGTGTGGACACAACGATTAAAATCATCCATCGAATCGAAGATCGTGTAGCAAGAGATAAATACGTTTCTACTAGCGAATTGAATGAAATTCTAAAAGGAGAGATTACGGAATTACTGACAGAAAATAATTCTGGTGATTCGGTAGAATGGACTTTACCAGAGAATGCACATCCGTATGTTATTCTTGTTGTTGGAGTAAATGGTGTCGGAAAAACGACAACCATAGGTAAACTTGCTTATCAATTTAAACAAGCTGGCAAGAAAGTTTATCTCGGTGCGGCTGATACATTCCGTGCGGCGGCTGTAGAACAGATTCAGATATGGGGCGACCGCGTTGGAGTTCCTGTTATTAAACAGCAGATGGGAGCCGATCCTGCAAGTGTTGCCTTTGATACTTTGCAGAGCGCAAAGGCAAATGGTGCCGACGTTGTGATTATAGATACAGCTGGGCGATTGCATAATAAAGTAGGCTTGATGAATGAGCTAAAGAAGATTAAGGACGTAATGAAGAAGGTTGTCCCTGAAGCACCTCATGAAGTTTTGCTAGTTCTTGATGGAAGTACAGGGCAAAATGCCTTTGAACAGGCTCGTCAATTCGCTGCTGTTACACAGATAACATCCCTCGCAATTACCAAATTGGACGGAACGGCTAAGGGAGGCGTTGTGATAGGTATTAGTGATCAGTTAAAGGTTCCTGTAAAATATATCGGTTTGGGCGAAGGAATGGAAGATTTGCAACTCTTTGATAAGACCCAATTTGTTGATAGTCTATTCAAATAGTAATAGGCTTTGCTATATTCGAATGAAGAAAAATCAAATAGATATTGTGACCATGGGCTGCTCAAAGAATCTTGTTGATTCTGAGATTATCATGAAGCAGTTTGAAGAAAATGGTTATCATTGTACACACGATGCAGAACGTCCGCAGGGTGAAATTGCGGTCATTAATACTTGTGGATTTATCGAATCTGCAAAAGAAGAGAGTATAAATACCATACTAGAATTTATTAATCGCAAGAAGAATGGTCAGCTCAATCGCCTTTACGTTATGGGATGTCTCTCACAACGTTACAAAGATGAATTGGAAGCAGAATTGCCCGAAGTAGATAAATTCTATGGTAAGTTTAATTATAAGCAGTTATTGACGGATTTAGGAAAGGCAAGTATCCCCTCTTGTGATGGTACTCGCCACCTAACAACTCCACGCCATTATGCTTATGTGAAGATAGCGGAGGGCTGTGATCGTCATTGTGCTTATTGCGCAATTCCTTTAATAACGGGCAAACATCATTCTCGTCCTATAGATGAAATATTGAATGAGGTGAAGGAACTTGTTAAACAAGGGGTAAAAGAGTTCCAGATTATAGAGCAGGAACTTACTTATTATGGGGTGGATCTTGATGGAAAGCACCATATTACAGAGCTTATATCACGGATGGCAGATATAGAAGGTGTGCAATGGATCCGACTTCATTACGCTTATCCTAATCAGTTCCCACTTGATTTATTGGATGTCATTGCAAAGAAAGATAATGTTTGTAAGTATCTTGATATTGCATTCCAGCATATCTCGGACAATATGCTTACTCGCATGCACCGTCATGTAACCAAGCAAGAAACCATAAATCTTATCCAAGAGATTCGACGCCGAGTACCTGGTATTCACTTACGTACAACATTACTTGTTGGTTTCCCAGGTGAGACAGAAGAAGATTTCAAGGAATTAAAAGAGTTTGTTACTGAAGCTCGTTTTGAACGCATGGGAGCTTTTTCTTATTCAGAGGAAGAAGGAACTTATAGTGCCACACATTATAAGGATGATGTACCAGAAGAAGTGAAGCAACAACGATTGGATGAACTGATGGCAATCCAACAAGGAATATCAGAAGAACTAGAAGCGGAGAAGGTTGGCAAAGTCTTTAAAGTGATTGTTGATCGTAAAGAAGGCGAATATTATATAGGACGAACGGAATATTGTTCTCCAGAAGTGGATCCAGAGGTGTTGATTCCAGCATCTAAAAAGCTGTTGAATATTGGGGAATTCTATAATGTTCGTGTTACAGATTCTGATGAATTTGATTTATTTGGTGAAGTTGTTGAATAAAGATTTATAATCCAATTTTAAGTTTTCTTCTTTGGATTCTAAAAAGATATATTGAATGAATAATAAAGAGTTCATAGCAGAACTAGCATCAAGGACAGGGCATACACAAGACGAGAGTCAGAAAATGGTAAAAGCTGTTATTGATCAGATGGCAAAATCATTTGAAACAGGCGATGCAGTACCTGTTTCTGGCTTTGGAACGTTCGAGGTAAAGAAGCGTTTAGAGCGTGTAATGGTAAATCCTTCAACAGGCTTACGAATGTTAGTACCCCCTAAATTGGTGTTAAACTTCAAGCCTGCAGCAACAATCAAAGGTCAAGTAAGAAAGGGAGGAACAGAGAATGGCTAGAACTGTTATACAAATTATTGCTAGTGCATTGGCTAAGCAATATAATCTCTCTGCTGCTGATAGCTCTGCATTCATTGATAGTTTCTTTGCAATTATCAGTGAAGAACTCAAAAAGGGTAATCAAGTTAAGATTAAAAGTCTAGGAACTTTCAAGGTTCAACGTGTTAAACCACGTGAGAGCGTCAATGTGAATACAGGAGAACGTGTCTTGATTGAAGGACATGATAAGATTTCTTTCACTCCCGATGCCGCAATGAAAGAATTGGTAAATAAGCCTTTCTCACAATTCGAAACTGTTGTTATTAATGATGGCGTAGATACAAAAGAACTGGAAAAGATTCCAACAGAGTCTAATGATAGGGAAATTGTGGAAGATTCTGTTAAATCAGAAACAATAGAAGAACCTGAAAAGACAATATCTTCTCCAGAAGAGTCTGCCCCAAAGGATGAAACAATAACAAAGAATGAGGAACAACTCAAAGAGATTCCTAAAGTTGTTGAAGAGGAGGAATATCCAAAGGATGAAAAGAAAGAAGAAGTTGGAGAGTCATCAAATGCGGAAAAAATAGATTCTAAAGAGGAAGCTATAGTAGAAGAACCAACTAATAATCCTAATTCAAAGGTAGAAAGATTAGAAAAAGATGAGCCCCGTCAAGAAGAAACTATAGTTGAACATCCAAAGACTGAAGTCAAAAAGATCAAAGAGACTCCGAAAGAAGAGCCACAAGATTCGGATATAGAAAGTTATGTCGATAACAAAGAGAATGGCATCTTGAAATTGGTAGCCGTTATCGCTGTTATTGTTATTATTTGCTTAGGAGTGTTCCTATGGATAAAGTCAGGCGGTATTAATTTATCGAAATCTACTAATGAAGTTGCCACAAAGCAAGTGGAATCTCCAAAGAAAAAGGTCGATAATGGTGTAAAAGTCATTCAGGAAGATAATAAGAAAGATACCACTATAATAAAGAAAATAGAAAAAAGAGACGATTCGTATGCCGAAATGAATAATGATGCCCGCATTCGTTATGGTGCTTATAATATTATTGGTGTAGATCGTGTCATTGTATTACGGAAAGGACAAACGATGGCAAGTATTAGTCGTAAGACTTTAGGTGCGGATATGATTGGCTATTTCCAAGTGCTTAATGGTTGCAATTCTATGGAAGCAGGTGATACTTTGAAAGTACCTAAGGTAGAATTAAGACCTGAATACAGGAAGAAATAATGCACAGATATACAATTTTAACTATATAATCTTGTAATTATTGCAAAAAACTTATATCTTTGTGCTCGATAATTTATAAATAAAGATTTTAATATTATAAGCATTATGAAAAAGTATGAATGTGAGACCTGCGGTTATATCTATGACCCTGAGGTTGGTGATCCAGATAGCGGTATAGCACCAGGAACAGCTTTTGAGGATATTCCTGATGATTGGGTATGTCCACTTTGTGGCGTAGGTAAAGATGACTTTTCTCCAGTAGAGGAATAATTATATACGCAAGTATAAAATCATAAAGTCTGCTCATGGTAATTGAGCAGACTTTTCTTTTTTAAATATCCCGAGGGAATATAAATTCCACGATAGAAGGTAATCAAGAAAAATATATTATCTTTGCATATCATAATATTAGAAATGCTTTGATATGATAGATGTAAGAGTAAAAGATAACGATATTCGTAAAGCCGTAGAAGAAGGTATGGATAGTTTTATCCAAGTATTTATTGATGCCATTAATACAGCTATTGGCGGACAATTGACACAAGATAATATGGATCAATTGAATGTTGACCAAATTACGTTGTTAGGTTGGAGTTATCTACATCGAGAAGTAATGGAAGGTGGATATATTCAATTAATATATAATGGTTATGGTGCCTTTATCTTTAAGAATCCATTTGCCGTTGCTATGCGTAATTGGGGAATTAGGGAGCTTTATACACATATTAAGCATACAAAGAAGTTCTATGATAAATATCACGAAGAGATAGAGAAAGTTGTCTCTGATGATGATTTTATGGCTTTGTATGAGCAAATGCCAGAGTTCGATGAGTTTGATGATGAATTTATTGTTAATGAGGAGCACTGGTGTGAGATGATAGCGGCTTATATTGATGACCATATAGATAATTTTGTAAAGGTAGAGCAATGAATAAAGAGCAACAAGATAGAAGAAAGAAATCACCAGTCCAAATAAGAAACAAGAAAGCTTCATTTGAATATTTCTTTGTAGACACATTCACTGCAGGTATTGTTCTGACAGGAACGGAGATTAAATCTATTCGTGCAGGGAAAGCATCGTTAGTAGATTCCTTTTGTTATATAAATAAAGGTGAGATGTGGGTTCAGGGAATGAATATATCTCCTTATTTCTATGGATCTTATGCTAACCATGAAGCTAAACGTCCTCGCAAACTATTACTAACACGTAAAGAAATACGTAATCTTGAGGCTGAGTCAAAGACACCAGGTTTCACGATTATCCCAACACTGATATTCATTGATGAAAATGGACGTGCAAAGGTTGATATTGCCTTGGCAAAGGGAAAGAAAGAATACGATAAGCGACAGACATTGAAAGAAAAAGAAGACCGACGAGAGATGGATCGGGCAAAGAAACATTATTAAAGCATAATGAAGTTAAGGGATAACATTAAAGATAGAATACTGATTTTAGATGGTGCTATGGGTACCATGATTCAAGGATACAAACTAACGGAGACGGATTTCCGTGGAAACCTTGAACTTCTACAAATGCTCAATTATCAGGGCAACAATGATATGTTGAACCTTACACGCCCTGATATTATAGAGGATATTCATCGCCGTTATTTAAAGGCTGGAGCAGATATTATTTCAACTAACACTTTTTCTGCTCAACGCATATCACAAGCTGATTATCACATGGAGGATTTCTCTTATGATATTGCCTTGCAAGGAGCAAGACTTGCACGTAAATGCGCTGATGAATATTCGACAACCAATAAGCCTCGCTTTGTTGCTGGAAGTATAGGTCCAACGAATAAAACTTGTTCAATGTCGCCAGATGTTAGTGATCCTGCTAAGCGTGACCTTACATACGATACTCTCTTCCATGCCTACAGCGAACAAGTTGAGGCAATGATAAAAGGTGGTATTGATGCTATTCTGATAGAAACTATCTTTGACACCTTAAATGCTAAGGTTGCCATTGATGCTTCGTTATCAGAGATGAGAAAGGTTGGCATTGATTTACCTATTATGCTTTCAGTTACGATTACAGACTTATCTGGTCGAACATTAAGCGGGCAAACGCTTGAGGCTTTCCTTGCTTCTATCTCATCTTATCCCATCTTCTCAGTTGGTTTAAATTGTTCGTTCGGAGCAGAACAAATGCGCCCTTATATAAAGGAATTAGCATCTAAGGCCCCTTACTATATAAGTATTTATCCCAATGCTGGTTTACCGAATTCAATGGGAGAATATGATGAGACTGCTGAGGTCATGGTTCCACAGATGCAAACTTATGTTGACGAAGGACTCGTTAATATCATTGGAGGGTGTTGTGGAACTACAGATGAATTCATTGCTGGCTACACAAAGATTATTAAAGACAAGTTACCTCATGTTCCTACTCCTTTCTCCAAAGAGATGATTCTATCAGGATTGGAGCAGTTCCGACTTACTCCAGAGATAACCTTTGTCAATGTTGGTGAAAGATGTAATGTTGCTGGTAGTCGTAAGTTCTTACGACTTATCAAAGAACGTAATTATGAGGAAGCTCTAACAATAGCCCGCAAGCAAGTTGATGATGGTGCATTAGTGCTTGATATCAATATGGATGATGGTTTGTTGGAAGCTAAAGACGAGATGGTTCATTTCGTCAACATGATTTCATCAGAACCAGAGATTGCTCGCATTCCATTAATGATCGACTCCTCTGATTGGGATGTTGTTGTTGCAGCATTAAAATGTGTACAAGGTAAATCTATTGTAAACTCTATCTCACTGAAGGAAGGCGAAGAGACCTTTATTCGTCATGCAAAGGATGTTTTACGTTATGGAGCTGCCGTTGTAGTAATGTGCTTCGATGAAGAAGGACAGGCAACTAGCTTTGAACGTCGCATAGAGATTGCGAGTAGAGCTTATAAAATTCTTACAGAACAAGTAGGAATACAAGCAAAGGATATTATCTTTGATCCGAATATCCTCGCTATCTGTACTGGAATGAAAGAGCATAACAATTATGCTGTTGAATTTATTCGTGCAACAGAATGGATAAAGAAGAACTTACCTGGCGCTCACATCAGTGGAGGAGTAAGCAACCTATCATTTAGTTTCCGTGGTAATAATTATATCCGTGAGGCTATGCACGCCGTCTTCTTATATCATGCCATTCAAGTTGGTATGGACTTTGGAATTGTAAACCCTGCGACAAAGATTACCTATGCAGACATTCCACAAGATGAGCTAAAGATTATCGAAGATGTTGTACTTGATAGGGAAGAAGGGGCAGATGAGAAACTAATAGAACTTGCTAACAGGCTTCTAGCTCAAAAGGATATTCTTAAACAAAATGGCAAGGAATCTAACCAACAAGAGGAATGGCGTAACAGTTCTTTAGAAGACAGATTAGTATATGCACTTCGCAAGGGTATTTCAAATTATCTGAATGATGATATCCACGAAGCATTAGAGAAGTATCCTAATGCTGTCAGCATTATTGAAGGACCATTAATGCGTGGCATGAATGAGGTGGGAGATTTATTTGGTGCAGGTAAAATGTTCCTACCTCAAGTAGTTAAGACTGCTCGAACAATGAAGGACGCAGTAGCCATTCTTCAACCTTATATTGAGAAGGAGAAGGTCGGTGGGAAAGCTACTGCTGGTAAGATTCTTTTAGCAACGGTTAAGGGTGATGTTCACGATATTGGCAAAAACATAGTTGGAGTTGTTATGGCTTGTAATAATTATGAAGTGATTGACATGGGCGTGATGGTTCCTGCTGACAAGATTATAAAGAAAGCAAAGGAAGAATGTGTTGATTTGATAGGGCTTTCTGGACTAATAACTCCAAGTTTGCATGAGATGGTCAATGATGTCATCGCTTTTAAAGAAGCAGGTCTACATATCCCCGTCATGGTGGGTGGGGCTACAACTTCAAAGTTACATGTTGCATTAAAGATAGCACCTTTATACGATGCTCCTGTAGTTTGGGTAAAGGATGCTTCTGTGAATCCTTCAATAGCAGCGTCTTTGCTCAATGAGGCAGAACGCCCAGCATTTTGCGAGGAATTAAATAAGAGCTATGAAGAATTGCGTGCTAATTATAAAGAACAACAACAGAAGATCCTTTCTTTAGAAAAAGCTAGAGAGAACAAGTTAAACCTCTTTGATTAAAGAGATAAAGTGAAGAGGGCATATTGTTCTAATTCCACTATCCCTGGTGAACTAGATAGTAGGTTGCTTGCAAAGATTAAACACTATTGACAAAGGGTATTAAACACTTACGATGAAGGGTGTTTAACACCCTTACTTATTAGTGTTAAACACTCTTGATACTCGTTATTCCTCGAACAAAATAGTGTCCTATTATGAGATACCCTCAGTCCTATACCAAGGGTACCTCTGTCCTATACCGAGGTGTTTAACCTCAATAAGGTACCACGATTAGATAACCTTAAACTTAGCAAATTTAAGAAGTAGTTGCTTTCTACCAGCATTACGAAAGTCAACTGTGGCTTTGGCATTCTCGCCTGTCCCTTCAAGGCTAACAATCTCCCCTACTCCAAAACGCTGATGCTCTATTGTTGCTCCAACGCTTAGAGATGTAGCATTGCTATTTCCTGTAGAAGGCATTGTACGACCACCATTCGTCATAGCTGAAGATAACCTTTTAAAATTACCGCCCTCAGCAAGTAACCTCTGCTTAGTACGTGCGGACAATGAATCAACAGTTACTTCAGGACGTTTGCGTTCTGTTATCTTCGGTTTAGGATCTGCTCTAAACTGACTGGCGACTGGATTAGAGTTTTGATATCGAGAACCTAACTGATGATACTCCTGTCCCCACGGTCGACTACCCGTATAGGCTTTATTAGGCTCATATTCACGGAAGTTATCATTCGAGCGAGTTCTCCAATTACTACTAAAGCCCTCGTTAGCATCCTCATCCCAAGGTAATCTGCGACGATTCTCTCCCAATAACCTAGAAGCACTATCCTCCACATGAAGTAACGAAGCATCAATGTCTCTCAAGAAGCGACTAGGAGAATCAATTTGCATCGTTCCAAAGCGAAATCTATTCTTTGCATTTGTCAAAATACAATGACGCTCTGCACGTGTAATTGCAACATAAAGAAGGCGACGTTCTTCCTCAAGTCCTCGTTTTGAGTCAGATGACATTGGACTAGGAAATATGTTTTCTTCCAATCCTACAACAAAGACCGTTGGAAACTCCAATCCCTTTGCCGCATGGATTGTCATTAAAGTTACTTTCGGCGCATTATCATCCTCTTTGTCTGCATCAGTATAGAGTGCCACCTCCTGTAAGTAATCCGTCAAATAAACATTCTCTTCTCTCCCCTCTTCACGATTAGTATCAACAAAACCTTGCAAAGCAGACATGAACTCTGCTAAGTTCTCTCTACGTGCCAAGTCTTCTGGATCACTCCCTACCATCAAGTCAGCCTTTATACCACTTTCTTCTATAATCTTACACCCGAGGGTATAAGCATCTGTTTGTGCAACATCCTTAATAAATTCGCTGATTAATGCTCTAAAGGTAAAGAGCTTGGTCATCGTACCTTTATTCACATTCAGCCCATGAGTAACGGGGTCCATAATGGTTTCCCATAATGAAACTCCATTCATTTGTGCACAATCAATAATCTTCTTTACTGTCGCATCTCCAATACCACGTGTTGGATAATTAATGATACGCCTGAAGGCTTCTTCGTCATTAGGATTAGTCACTAATCGGAAATAAGCAATGATGTCTTTAATTTCCTTGCGCTGATAGAAAGAGAGTCCACCTATAATCTTATAAGGAATGCCTTGATTACGAAACTCATCCTCAAAGGCGCGGCTCTGTGCATTTGTACGATAAAGGATGGCAAAGTTGCTGTAATCACAATCATCCATGTGCTTAATACGCTTCAGTTCTTTTGCGACTACCATTGCCTCTTCACGATCGCTGTAACAAGGTTTGTACAAGACCTTATCTCCTTCATCTTCTTTTGAATAGACATTCTTGGGGATTTGGCGTTCGTTGTGCTTCATCAGCGAATTAGCAGCTTGTACGATAAGTTGAGTTGAACGATAATTACGCTCTAACTTAAAGAGCTTAGCCTCATCAAACTTATTCTTAAAGTCGAGGATATTATCAATATTTGCACCACGGAAGGAATAAATACTCTGATAATCATCTCCAACCACACAGACACGTCTATGTATCTCTGCCAACTGACTAATAATACTCACCTGAGCATAGTTTGTGTCTTGGTACTCATCAACTAAAATGTATTCAAACTGCTTTCCATACCTATTCCTAACTTCTTGATGATCTCGGAAGAGGATATAAGTATAAAGTAGAATATCATCAAAGTCCATTGCATTAGCCTGTCTACACCTAGCTTCATACGCCTTATAAATCATACTAATAGCTGGCATCTTTGCACTTTTATCTCGTTCTATTGCAGCACGGTCTTCAGCATATTCAGAAGCTGTTATCAGATGATTCTTTGCATTGGATATCACATTATGTACCGTCGCTGGCTTATAAATCTTATCATTGAGATCCAAGGCTTTGATGATCTTCTTTAGCAATGAACGGGAGTCTGCTTCATCATAAATGGTAAAGTTACCATTGAAACCAATCACCTCCCCTTCTCTTCGAAGGATTCGAGCAAAGATAGAGTGGAACGTACCCATATATAGCTGTCGAGCATCCCTTAAAGATGTGACTTGTGCTATACGTTCTTTCATTTCTCTTGCTGCCTTATTGGTAAAAGTTAGCGCAAGAATATTCCAAGGCTCCAGCCCTTTACTCAGTAGATAAGCAATCTTATAAGTTAGAACTCTTGTCTTCCCCGACCCAGCACCTGCGATGACTAAAGAAGGTCCAGTACAATATTCTACGGCTTCGCGCTGACTAGTATTTAATGTAGCAAGGATTTGTTCCTCTCTCTCTTGATCTGTCATTTATAACTATATGATGTAATATAAAGTAACTCTAAGTGAATAAACAATTACAACCTTCACTCTTAAAAGACTAATGTTCTTCAGGGAAAGCAGGGATGAAAGTCATTTGATGCTCTATCTGCTTAACTCGCTTCAGCATATAAGGTCCAGGATTCTTTGAAGAGAACCGACGAGGATTAGGCAACGTTGCTGCTATCAACGCACAATCACGACGGTTCAATTGCATTGCCTCCATACCAAAGTTCTGTTCTGCGCAAGCCTGCACTCCATATATACCATCACCCATCTCAATAGAATTTAAATAAACTTCCATAATGCGTTGTTTACCCCAAAGTGTCTCTATCAAGAAAGTGAAATAAACTTCAAGTCCCTTTCTTAACCACGAACGCCCTTGCCATAAGAACACATTCTTAGCTGTTTGTTGTGAGATTGTTGAGCCACCCCGTAACTTCTTTCCTTTTTTAAGGTGCTCTTCTGCCGCCTGCTCAATAGCTTGATAATCGAAACCATGGTGTGTCAAGAAACGCTGATCTTCGCTTGCCATCACTGCAACAGGCATTGACTTTGGCATTTCGTCTAAAGATATCCAATGATGATAGAGTTTTATAGATTCTCCCTTGCCCATTTGTTCAAAGCAACGTCCAATCATCAGAGGTGTGAAATAAACGGGAATGAATCGGTAAGCAACAACCATCAATATGGAGGATATGAAAGCCAATGCAAATACCCAACGTATTATTTTAAAAATCTTCTTAACCATAAACTTGCGTTTTAATGTCTGCAAAGTTACTAAATCTTCTTTGATTGAGAGAATGAAAGAAGAAAAGAAGATTCTTCCCCTTGAATGCTTTATACTTTTTGCAGAAGGGTTAGTAGTATTTATCAAAAAGCTTAGGAGCTTTTCGCAAATAGCTTAGGAGTTTTTCCTAGATTGCTTTGCACGTATAAGTTCATCAACGAAAAAGAGGGTGTGTCAAAATAGCCACATCCTCTTGAACTTTGGGGAGGCTTTCTATCCTACCACCGGTCCAGGGTTCTCTTCACTCCCCTCTCCATTCGGAGAGGGGGCGGGGGTGAGGCCTTTTGCCTTCTTCCTCGCAGGATTATCCACATCCACCTGCAGCTCCTTTAATGCCTTGCGCACCGGACTCTTCCAGGTCAATGTCAACCTCGGAGCTTTAAGGCTCTTGGCGCATACGTCCTTCTCGTTCTCTTCCATCTTTGAGGGCACATTGACACGCAAAGAGAAGATGTCACCAAGGTCTAAGCCTGTTCCCATGCGTGCACAGTCTGAGATAATATTACGCAGCGTGATAATCACGTTACGAGCATCACCCTCTGTCAATGAGGTTTCACGAACAATACGTTCCAACACCATTTCGGGTGAGATCTTTTGTTGACCTTTCGGTACGGCGATATACACCGTCTTACCCTTCATTTTTCCCATTGTCG
>ERZ651108.731-NODE-731-length-15702-cov-5.156771_pt1 | contig 15702 bp, 9 predicted proteins | sample MGYA00512173_ERZ651108 | MGnify/ENA metagenome assembly ERZ651108 | reverse complement strand
GCATAGTTATCATAATTAGTGATAAAACCGCCAATACCGCAATAGGTCTTATCAACTGCACTACGGTCAGAATCTACGTAGTTGACGTTTGTGCCCCAGCGCTCAGGTACAGGTGGGTGTATCCCACTTTGACCTTCAACTATCGCATTCCAAAGTTCTTCAGGGGAACATGAATGCGGGGGGAGGATGCATCCGCGCCCAATAATTGCAATTGGTTCAAAATCTGCCATCAGTACTCCTTTGAGGGAATGACACTGTCAGCTGACGTGATGATGTTATGTTTTTGTTCTACCGGACCTAGGAAAGTAAGTCGTACTTCGTCTGCTTGGCATAGTAGATAGCCATTAGCATCAATAATTTCGATGCTAACATTGACACCTTTCTCGTCTTCGGCTAGAAAAACCATCTTTCCATAGCATAGTTCTCCAGCTGCCGGGCAACGGAACTGACGAGCACCATGGATCTGTACCGGCACTACGTGACGGCCCCAGCGTTGAAATTCTCGCATCAACGCCATTCTGCCAACGTTGTCTATCAATAATGGGCAACAGAGGAATTGTGGATTACGCACATCACTGAAAAGCCCTGGTACAGACGGCACAATAAATTCTCCTATCGCGCAGTTATCTCCAACCAGGTTTGCCACACGCATATATCGGAAAGTCGGCCCAAAACTAATGAAATGTTCCGTCCTTGCATGGTAGCGAGCAATATCGATAAGTACCCCTTTTTCAAATAGGCTGTCTGGATTCCAATCCGCCTTATATGATTCGGGGGCTTTATCCAATAATTTGAAAGTAGCCGTTGAATGAGTGCGGTGGGGGATCAGGACCCGGCCATCTGGGGCCTTGAAGGTTGAATACAGTTCAGTTGTGATGACCTTACTGCCCTTCCGATCTGTGCGAAAGGCTTCGATAGTGATAGGCACTTCGTCGTTATCACGGCATTTAAGGAACGTTTTAAGTTCCAACTCTTCGAGTTCGACACCAAGCCGTTTCACATTAGATAGGCATGAAGCGGCTTCAATCTGAGTTTCTAGATGAAGTACTCCAGGAAAAGTCGTAACTCCCTTTACCCGGTGATCAGGCAGATATAGGTCACGATCATATCGAAGCATGCGATGTGCAACAAGCGCGTTTTCTCCTCGTTTATCAACGCTATCTAGCATTGGATAGTGCGGTTTGTCTAAGACGGTTCCCGCAGAGTCGATAGGTGAGGCTAGCTCCATATCCGCATCTAGTGAATCCAACTGCCCTTGTGGCTGATTTGAGCCTAACGCCCCCATGATCAATACCTCAGGATCTGCGGTTCCGAGTGCAAGCTCATCAAGGAAGAATTCTGTTCCTACCTTAACTGGAATATACTCCATTCCACGCTCTTGTTTCTGAACAGCAATTACCTGCGGGTGAGCTGCCATGCCTACTTGGCTCCAAGCTGACCATTCCATAGTAACGAATGGGATTTTCTGGTTAGCTGGCGTATTCATTGGAATCGTATGTGAAAGCGCAGAAAGTGTGGCTGCAGCAGCAGTGTAGTCTACCTGCCCGTCCATACCGAAGCGTCCAGATACTGACCCAAAGGAAATGAATGCGGTCAGCGACGGTTCGTCTTTAGTGGCCTGGTACAAGTTAATAAAACCGCCAAGTTTTACTGCGATACTCTTTTGGGTGCGACTTAATGTTTTACCAGGTAGCCTGCCGAACGATTCCAGTCCAGCAGCATGAACTACCAATGAGAGATTTCCCCATTGTTTACGAGCCTTGCGTACCGCATTGTCAGTAGATTGAGCATCTGCGATATCACAAGGAATATAATGTAGATTGCTTCGCGTGGATATAGCGGTCTTAAGGTTATTTGCCAAAGTGCGGATATGGCTTATCCTGTTATATTCCTCAGATAGCTCAATGGCTCCGAGCGAGGGATTATTCCTTTTAGATTCACGGAAGAAGTCAGCCTTTGCTTTATTCCAGTCTTCTTCAGTTAAGTGGAGCCAATCCTTCGCCTGAGGATCATTTATGTCTGAGCGTCCAGTGATCACTACATTGATCTGTGGCTGTTCGTCAGCAAGAGCTTTTGCGCATTCCAAGGCAATACCTCGGGACCCACCGGAGAAGAAGGCTACAGTCCCTGCTGGTAGCTGCTTTCTAATAGAGTATTTCTGCCTTGTTACCAAGGGAATTACGCGAACCACATGACGGCAGCCATGTAGGTAACCCATTTCGCAATCCTGATCTTGATAATAATGACGTACTTCGTCCAGAATAGCTTTCGGAGTGTCAGTATGAGAATCTACATCAAGGGTTTTGACTTTTAGATTATTCAATTCCTTGCCAAGACTCTTATAGAACCCTGACGCTAATGTATCAACAGGATCGCCACTTCCTGTGGTTCCTACTCCTGAGACACCGCCTGCGCCGGTGACTGACAACCATGCGACATTTCCCTCTATCTGTTCGATAAGCGGATAAAGAGACTGGGATAATTTAAATGTTTCTGCGTATTTCTCTTGAGCTGTGTCCAACCATGCATCTGTCTGCTCTCCGAATGCTGGACTGCTGCTATTTAGAGAGTGACAATCCAAAATCATCTGGATCATTTCGGATTCTGCAGTGGGATAAGCTCCGCCACTAATGAGCTTGTCTGCAGTAATGGTGTGCATAGTGCGGAAAATAGGTTGGAGCGTTTGTTGGATAGAAGAATCCAATACCTGGTTACCAGATTGAATGAATAAGCAGGAAGAATTAGACCAATCGGTTACTCCTAAATCGATAGAGAGCGGTTTATCGATGATCTGAGGGATAAACCGTTTCACATTAGAAAAAGATTCACCAGAATGAAATTCTTCAGTGTTAGTTTGTTCTTCCTTTTGCAGCCCAGAACTAGCAGCTGCTTGTTTAATGCAGTCAACGATCTGACTTAGCGTGTGTGCTTGGGATAGATCCAGGGACTCAGGTTGCACGCCAATCTGTTCAGCTACTGTCCCCAGTGCTTGCATTTGTTTGACTGAGTCAATACCAAGATCAGCTTCAAGGTCCAGGTCTGGGCTGATGACCTCAGCAGGATAACCAGTAACCTCACAGATTGCATCTAGAAGTACATTCCGCAAGTCACTTGCCGTCACCTTAGAGGTCTGAGGGGAAGGCGTAGAAGGTTCAGGTGCAGCATTTTGTTTGCTTTCCTGTGTGTCATAAAGCCACTGCAGAGCCTGAATTCGATCAATGGTTTTGGCTCCACCATTGGGGCCGTAGTCAAGACCGAATACCTTTGCTTCACCATCACGTACTTGATCTGCGATTAGGTTGGCGATTATACGTTTGGGCCCCATGTCTACGAATAGCTTCGCTCCCATAGATAGGCAGGAAGTAACAGAATCGCGAAAATCAAAGGGAGTAACTAATTGTCCAGCAAGTAGTTGCGGCAGATGTTCTATATCGCTGTCATGCAGGGGCCCCTGAGTGATTGTCGAGATGACCGGAATGTTAGGCTTACGCCATTGATAATTTTCCAACTTACGCTTGAACTCCATTAGGACAGGCGAAAGTACAGGGCTATGAAATCCCACAGGGATTGGGAGTATAGAGCTCTCTATAGACTCGGCGGCTAAGCGTTCCGTAACACGAACGACCAAAGCTTTGGCACCCGAAATAACAAGTTGTTTGTCGGAGTTGATGATTCCAATAGAAAGTGGCCCCTGACAGGACAACGCGGTTACGATGGACTTGATTCTATGCATGTCATGAGAGCTACGTGGTAATACAACCGCCATCGCTCCACGCATACCATAAGGAATAGAATCAATGGCTTCTGCGCGATCCATTACTGCTGATAATCCATCGTCGAATGTAATGGCATCAGACGCGATTAATGCGCTGTATTCTCCCAAGCTGTGTCCCATGAACATCGAAATGGGGATGCCGGCAGATTTAATAACAGCAAACATGGCCAGAGAAGCCGTTACGATAGCAGGCTGCATGACTGTAGGCATAGTCAGGCGGCTGTCTTTTCCAGAATTTACTGTTGTAGAAAGGGGCTCTCCGTAGCGCTCTTTGTATAGGGTATCAGCTTGAGCTATAACTTGTTGGGCTTCTGGGAAATTAGACAGGCAGCCTTGAAACATGTTGATGCTTTGACTGCCATGTCCAGGAAAACAAGCTGCAATATCGACGATGGGATTGTGGGGATCCTCCACTAATGCGTTAGCTAGCAGAAGACGATTTGTCATGTCGGTACTCATGATAGATATTTCTTTCTACTGTGGAAGAATGCTTTAGCTGTGTTTGGGCAGAGTGACCCAGCACAGCAGTGCGAATGCTAAAGACAGGCCGGAAGCAATCCAGCAGGCAGCGTGTGTGGCGCTCATGAAACTAGTTTCGATAGCTTGCTGTGCGCTGTGGCGGATGGCTACTGGTAAATGCGGCAGTATTGAATGCGCTGCCATCACAGAATCTTGAGCAGCTTTTGTTACAGCAGCTGGGATATGCAGTCCAGACAAAGCATCTGCGAGCTTGTCGGGATAGACCGAGACAATCGCGGAACCCATAACGGCCACGCCCAAAGTGCCGCCAATCTCGCGGATTGTGTCATTTACTGCTGAAGCCGCGCCGGTTGAGCTTTCTGGAACCGTGCTCATTAAAGCATCCGTTGCGGGCCCTTGAACCAGGGCAATGCCGGCCGCCATAAGCGCCATAGTTGGCACAACCGCCAACCAATAGTTGCAGTGGGCGCCAACTTGCGTAACCACAAACATGCTTGCTGAAAGGAAAACTAGTCCTGCTGTTACCACCACGCGGTGTCCAAAACGTTTAGCTAGCTGTGTAGCAAGTGGGGCCACAGCAGCCATAACTACTGCGAAAGGCAAGGTTGACAAGGCGGTTTTTAGTGCGCTGTAGCCGCGTAAAGCCTGGAACCATTGGGTGGTGATAAAAATGAATCCAAACAAGCAGAAGAAAGCGATGCAAATTGCGCAGGTACTGCTGGTGAATATGGCGCGGCGGAAGAGTGAAACGTCAATGAGGGGAGCTGGCGTGCGCCACTCAACTGCCGCAAACATTGCCAATACGAGTAGGGATACACAAATGCCGCCAATAACCTGCCAAGACAGCCAGCCATAAGTTGGGCGCTCAATAATTGCCCACACTAGCAGCCCTACACCGGTAACTGACAGTACTGTGCCGGGGAAATCGAATTTTTCGCTGTGGAATGTCCGTGACTCTGGCACTGCTGTCGCAATGCAAGCCAAGGCTACTACGCCAATAACTGCACACACCCAGAAAATGGAATTCCAGGCGTAGTGCTCTAGCAAGATACCGCCGATGATAGGCCCTAAAGCGATACCTACACCGGATGTGGCCGCCCATAGGCCAACAGCTAAGCTGCGGTATTTGGAATTCTCAAAGATAACGATGATCAGCGACAAGGTTGCCGGATAGATCATGGCGGCGCTGACTCCTAGCGCCACGCGCAACGCCACTAACTGCCATAAAGCCCAGGAAAAGGCGGCGCCGGCGGAGAATAGGGTGAACCCCACCAAGCCGATCAGTAGCATCCGTCTACGTCCCCAGCGGTCACTTAGTTTTCCAGCCGGCAGCAGCAGAGCAGCAAACGACAAGGTGTAGGCATCTACCACCCATTGCAAATCTGTGGACGAGGCGTTTAGGGCCTCACTTAGCGTAGGGATCGCCACATTGACGATGGTGTTGTCCATTACAACCAGCAACACCACCAGGCATAGCGCAGTGAGCGCTAGCCATTTATTCGCGCGCTGTGGCCTGCGAGTACTGGAGCTAGCTGGCAGCGACTGCATAGATTGCATATTGATGTTCCTCTAATGTGAAACAACGTTATCTTTAGGTGAAACAATACTCCTCTTTGTCTGGTGTGGTAACTGCTTGGTTAATGATGCACGCAACACTTAGTGCCAGGATGGTCCGACAACTGTCTTGGTGGGCAGTTCGGCAGGTCAATTTTGCGGGCTGGTTTGGCAAGTGGCTGTGTAAGGCGGCAGTTTTATGCGGCGCGTCGGCACATATATAGGGTGAAGACGATATCCTTACCTTGAGGGCGGCTATCGCTGGGGTTGAGGTTAGCTTCGATCTGCCGTAATCGCTCTTAAACCCAGTAGTCGCTCGACTCCCCACGGCGTCCACAAACTTATTTCGGCCTGCCTGCAAGAATGGAAATAACAGCATGCGTAAATTGGTTGCAGCCTCGCTCAGCGTGGCTACCTTACTGGTAGCTGGCGGGTACTACACGCTGTTTGATGCTCTGGACGTGGTACCTGGGTTTGTCACTGCCGCTAGCGTGGATATTTCTCCCCGCGCGTTCCCGACGGCGTCTGGCATCGCTCCCACCGCCGCTAGCGTCACTGCGCTAAACACTAATGCGCCTATCCCTGAAACTTCGCAGGTACAGTCACTGATCACTTCCCTTACCTCCAACCCAGCCATGTCTGGGGGCACCGTTGGAGTAGTGGTTAAAGACTCCCTAACCGGTAAAGACATTGCTTCCACCAACGCCAACTCCGCCATGGTGCCGGCCTCCAGCCACAAAGTTTTGACTGCCGCAGCTGCACTTAGCGCCCTGGGAGCCAGCCACCGCGTACAAACCAGCACCTATCTAGAAGGCTCCACCCTAACCCTGGTGGGTGGGGGAGATGTGCTCCTAGCTGCAGATAAGGGAGACGCTAACTCCGTCGTCGGACACGCCGGACTAGGCGACCTAGCCCGCTCAACCGCAGCTGCCCTCAAAGCCAAGGGCGTAACCAGTGTAAACGTGACCCTAGACGACACCCTATTTACCGGCGCCACCTGGCACCCCAGCTGGGACAGTGAATACAGCTCCTGGGCCACCCAGGTACAGCCGCTAATGATTGACGTAACCAGCCACTACGGCGGCCCTTACCCGGCAGACCCGGCCATGGAAGCCACCACGGTGTTCATCACCCACCTCAAAAACGCCGGTATCGGCGTGCTAGGCCAGCCCACTCGCGCCCAGCGCGGCGCCAACTCCGCCAAGGTGTCCGCAGTAGACAGCGCCACCCTGGCAGAAATCCTGGGCGTATCACTAACCACCTCAGACAACACCATGACTGAGGTAGAAGGCCGGCTTGTGGCCGTGGCCGGGGGACAAACCGCAGACTTTACCGGCGCCACCAAGGCCGTACTGGCCCAGCTCAAAAAAGACGGTTACGACATTTCCGGGGTAACCATGGATGACTGCTCGGGCCTGAGTGTCAAAAACCAGGTCAGCCCCAACCTGCTGGCCACCATCATGACCCGCGCCGCCGGTAAAGACGGGGTGGGTAACGGTCGCACACTGCTCAGTGACCTGCCGGTTTCGGCCTATAGCGGCACTTTGAAGAACCGTTTCCACAACACTTCCGCTGCTGGTTGGGTGCGTGCCAAGACCGGCTCGCTGTCAGGCGTGCGCTCCCTGACCGGCACTATTGTTACCGCCTCAGGGCGCGAACTTAGCTTCTCAGTGGTGCTTAACAACATCCCAGACGGTCAAGAAGCAACTGCCCTGGCCGCCGTCGACGACGCCCTAATCACCCCGCTACGTAACCTCTAAACCGGCTAACTTTTACAGTTCGCCAGTTGATAAAGAGATAAACGTGACGGCCATTGCGGTGGCACAATTAGTAACGAAAGTGGCAATCTAGTATTTCAGTGCCATCTAGCGGTGGGATCTTAACTACCGCACGCGCCAGGCGCGCAATGGCAACGTCTTCTCCTTGAACGGATAAATATGAACGTTTCTGACATGGGCACCGACCTGGACCGCGTGCTAATCACTGAGGACCAGCTAAACGAACGCCTAGACCAGATTGCCGCCGAAATCAACGTCGACTATGCCGGCCGCAACCCGCTGCTGCTGGGCGTACTCAAGGGGGCCGTGTACGTAGTCAGTGACCTTTCGCGCCGTCTGAACTTCTCTGCCCAGATGGAGTGGATGGCTGTATCCTCCTACGGCTCAGGCACCAAGTCCTCCGGCGTCGTACGTATCCTCAAAGATCTAGACTGCGACGTAACCGGACGTGACATCCTCATCATTGAAGACATCATTGACTCCGGCCTAACCCTATCCTGGCTGGTCAGCAACCTATCTAGCCGTGGCGCTAAGTCCGTTGAGATCGCCACCCTGCTACGTAAGCCCGAGGCCGCCAAGGTGGAAATTAACCCCCGCTACGTCGGCTTCGACATCCCTAATGAATTCGTGGTTGGTTACGGCCTGGACTACGCCGAACGCTACCGCAACCTACCTTTCGTGGCCACCTTGGCCGAACACGTCTACGGAGGCTGATTAATGCCGAGCCAAAGCGAGAAAGACCCCTATAAGCGCCGTACTAAGCCCACCAAGGACTTAAAAGCAGCAGACAAGCACGAACGCGACAAGCGCGACGGCGAGAAAAAAGACGAAGGCCGACGCAAGCTGCGGCCCATGCACTTGTTCTTGCTGTTCTTGATCTTGGCGGTGCCCGGCTATTGGGTGGTCAACTCGCTGCTCGGCTACTCCACCATTGACACTTCCTCTGGCCTGGCCCTGCTCAAGAGCGCTAAGGGGGTTGAGCGCGTCACCATTATTGACGGCAACCAGGTAGTGCAGGTGCGGCTAAACCGCGACTATGTGCGCGCCCCGCGTATCGCTGGGGAAAGCGAATATAACGCCGGTAAACGAGTACAGTTCACCTACGTCACCGCCCAGGCCAAGGAAGTTAACGAGCTAGTTCAAAAAGCCAACCCTAAGGGCGGCTACGACTCGGTTGTGCCCACCACCTCCTGGTGGTCCTCATTCCTGCAAATCCTGCTGCTCTCGGCAGTGTTCCTGGGGGCAATGTGGTTTGTGATGGGACGAATGCAAGGTGGCTCCCGGGGCGGCCTGTTCTCCATTGGCCGCTCTAAATCCCAAATTGGCTCCAAAGAAATGCCTGACGTCACCTTTGACGACGTCGCCGGGGTGGATGAGGCCGTAGAAGAACTACAAGAAATCCGCGAATTCCTCTCTGAACCGGCAAAGTTTAAGGCCGTAGGTGCAAAAATTCCGCGCGGCGTGCTGCTTTACGGCCCGCCTGGAACCGGTAAAACCCTGCTGGCTAAGGCTGTGGCCGGCGAGGCCGGGGTGCCTTTCTTCTCCATGAGCGGTTCAGAGTTCATTGAGATGTTTGTGGGTGTGGGTGCTTCGCGTATGCGTGACCTGTTTGAGCAGGCCAAGGCCGCCGCCCCGGCAATTATCTTCGTTGATGAGATCGACGCTGTGGGGCGCTCGCGTGCCTCTGGCGCCACTACCGGTGGTCACGACGAAGCCGGCCAGACCCTCAACCAGATGCTGGTGGAGATGGATGGTTTTGGCACCGGCTCTAACGTAATCGTCATTGCCGCTACTAACCGCCCTGACGTGCTTGACCCGGCCCTGCTGCGCCCGGGACGTTTCGACCGACAGGTGGCCGTGGAGGCTCCTGACATGGCTGGGCGCTTAGCCATCTTGAAGGTGCACGCTAAAGGCAAGCCCATGACCGACGACGTCGACTTGGCCCTGGTAGCTAAGCGAACCCCGGGCTTTACCGGCGCCGAACTAGCCAATGTGCTTAACGAAGCCGCACTGCTAACTGCACGTGCCAACGCTCATATGATCGATAACCGTGCGCTAGACGAGGCCATTGACCGCGTCATTGCCGGCCCGCAAAAGCGCACTCGGGTTATGAATGATCACGAAAAATCTATAACCGCATATCACGAGGCTGGTCACGCCCTGTGTGCGGCGGCCGGGGCCTACTCTGACCCGGTCACCAAGGTGACGATTTTGCCACGTGGACGCGCCCTGGGCTACACCCAGGTGATGCCCTCTGACGACAAGTACTCGGTGACCCGCAACGAGCTGCTAGACCAGCTGGTTTACGCCATGGGTGGGCGCGCCGCTGAGGAAATCATTTTTGATGACCCTACCTCGGGGGCCTCTAACGACATTGAGAAGGCCACCGCTATCGCCCGCCGCATGGTCACTGAGTACGGCATGAGTGATCTGCTAGGTACCGTGCGTTTGGGTAAGAACGACGACGGCGACGCTATGGCCTCCCTGGGCGGCCCGGGCTACTCTGAGGCGGTTTCTGCACAAATTGATGAGCAGGTGCGCGCCCTGGTAGAGAGCGCTTACCAGGATGCTTTACAGATTTTGGTGCGTAACCGTCCGGTGCTTGACCGCCTAGCCCAGCAGCTGCTGGAGAAGGAAACCATTCTTGAGGGCGAGTTGGCCCAGATCTTCACCCCGGTAGCTAAGCAGCCCAAGCGCCCGCGCTGGCATGGCGGTGAGCTGGAGGCCCTAAACGCCCAGGTGGATGCGATTGCTGACCCCGACTGGGAGCAGCTGGAGGCGCACGCCAAGGCACAAAAGCAGCTTGAGAGCGGCAGTGAGCTTGGAAGCGGAGCCGAGTCGAAGGACGCTGGCGAGCTTGAGGGCGGCGCTGAGATTGAGAGTGGCGCTGAGCTAGAGGCCAGCGCTGAGCAGGGAAGCGCTGCTGAAATTAATGCTGAGCCAGCATTTGGGACTGAGTCAGCTGAAACTGAGGAGACCGGCCGTGACTAGCGAGGCAACCGGCGCTGAAACTGGGCAGACGCAAGCGGCGCCGAAAGGTCAAGCTGTGCCGGAAGCCCAAGCGGCGCCGTCGGCCCTGGCCCAGACGCGCCCTTATGACGCTGAGGGCGTGCGCAAAGCCGTATATGACCTGCTGGTAGCCATTGGGGAAGACCCTGAACGTGACGGGCTACGCGAAACCCCCCAGCGCATGGCGCGCGCCTACGCTGAGCTATTTGCGGGCTTAAGCGAAGACCCCGCCCACCACCTGGACAAAGTCTTTGACGTGGGCCACGAGGAAATGGTGCTGGTGCGTGACATCCCTATGTATTCGGTGTGCGAACACCACCTGCTGCCCTTCCACGGGGTGGCACATGTGGGCTACATTCCCGGCACTGACGGACACGTAACCGGCCTAAGTAAGCTAGCGCGCCTGGTTGAGGGCTACGCCCGCCGTCCCCAGGTGCAAGAACGCCTCACCGCCCAGGTGGCTGACGCCATGGTGGAGCGCCTGCACTGCAGGGGAGTGCTGGTGGTGGTTGAAGCTGAGCACCTGTGCATGTCTATGCGTGGGGTGCGTAAGCCCGGCTCCAACACGGTCACCTCAGCTGTGCGCGGCATTATGCGCAACGCGGCCACCCGTGCGGAGGCAATGAGCCTGATTTTAGGCCGCCGAGGCTAGGGACTAGTTGGGCTATAAATGCGGCTGCGTGAACTACCCAGATGCCTAATACTGTGCAGTTCTCGGTGATTAGCGGTCACAGCCCATGCATATTGCAGATACACTTAAGCACGTGAGCGCGCGCCATTATCCTCAGTTACCCGGGTGTAGTCTGCCCAGCGACCGCACCTTGGTGATGGGGGTTTTGAATGTAACTCCCGATTCTTTTTCCGACGGCGGCCGCTGGTACCAGCGTGATGCGGCGTTAAAGCACGCTTTGGCTTTGCTAGACCAGGGTGCCGACATAATCGATATTGGGGGCGAATCCACCCGCCCGGGCGCAGCTAAGGTGGATATTGAAGAAGAAACCGCACGTGTCGTGCCGGTAATTGAGGCGATACTTCAGGCGCGCCCGCAGGCAGTTATCAGTGTAGACACTATCCACGCGGCTACCGTCCTGGCAGCAGTTGCGGCCGGGGCCGCCATCGTGAACGACGTTTCAGGCGGGCTAGGCGACCAGGCCATGCATCGCGCCGTGGCCGGCACCCAGGCCGCCTACATTTGCCAGCATTGGCGTGGCAACCCCCAAACCATGGACCGCTTAACTGACTACCCTGACGGCGTCGTCGCAGGCGTAATCAGCGAGCTAAACCAGCGCCTAGAGCAAGCCCAAGCAGCCGGGCTAGCCAAAGAACGCATCATTGTGGACCCGGGTTTAGGCTTCGCTAAAACCCATGAACAGTCTTGGCAGCTGCTTGCGGCAACGCAGCGCCTGCAAGAAGAGTTAGCGGCCCCAGTGCTAATTGGGGCTTCACGCAAACGCTTTTTAACCCTGGCGGTAGCTGGCGGCACTGACACTGCCCGTGCCGCCGATCCGGCCCAACGCGACAACATCACCGCCACCACCAGCGCACTCGCGGCGCTTGGAGGTGCCTGGGCGGTACGCGTACATCAAGTTATCCCCTCGCGTGAGGCAATCGCCGCCGCGTCCCTGTGGAAGGAATCTCGATGAGCACTCCCAATACCGTAACCCTGCGCGGACTATCTGCGCGCGGCTATCACGGTGTCCTGCCCTCAGAGCGTGCCGAGGGTCAGATCTTTATCGCTGACGTGACCTTGTTTTTGGAGCCGGGCGTGCTCGATCGGGCTGCGGCCAGTGATGACATCGCCCAGACCGTGGACTATTCACAGGTGGCTAACGCGGTGGTGGAGGTTATCCACGGCGAGCCGGTAAACCTAATCGAAACCCTGGCTGACCGGGTGGCTCAGTCCGTGCTGGCATTTTCGGCGGTAGCTGGTGTGGAGGTGACCATCCACAAGCCGCAGGCCCCCTTGGAGGTGGCTTTCGACGACGTCACCGTCACCCTGGTACGTGGGCGCACCCTAATGGCTTTGGCTGTGGCCGGACCCGACCAGATGGGTAACCTGGCTTTCACTGCTTCACCAGCCTCTGCGCTTTCGGCAGTTTCAGGACTGTCTGCGGTTTCTGGCCTATCAGCTATTTCCGGCCTAGACAGCCTCACCGGCGCCTCAGCTGCGGCCACATCCGCCGCCGTAGCCCCCACCCCGGCCTCGCTGAGCGAGCACGGTACCCACCGCAGTGAGGTTGATGAGCAGGTAGCCATTATTGATGAGCCTGATGCCTTTGCTGATCCCGATGATCTAGACGACTACCTCACCGAGGTGGATGAGGACCAGCCAGCCCCGCCGCCGTGGGGTGAGCGCTCCCAGATGCCGGTAGATGAACTGCCGGGCGAGTTCGCTAAGGCTGCTGGTGCCGGCGCAGTGGTTGCTGGTGGGGCGGCACTTACCGGTGCAGCTGCGGCAGCTGACAGTGCGGTTCGGGCTGGTTCTAGCGCCGAGCAAGATGGTGTGTTTGCTGACGGACACTTTGGTTCTGCCGACGACGCCGCTGAGCCCACTCACGACGCCGACACTGCACCAGCCCAGGATGAAACTGCGCCGCAGGAACCTACCCAGCACTCTGGTGAAGACTTTGCCGCTCACGGTGAGCAAGGCGAATACTCTGACGAGCAGCGCTCCCAGGACGCCGCAGGCTTTATTGGCGAGCTACGTGACATGAACGATGCTGGCCCCTCCCAGGTGCACTGGCACTCCCTGCGCACTGAGGACGGCGAGCAGCAGCCGCAACAGCCCCACCACTCCTTTGAAGAGCTCCAGGCTCAAGTTGCCCAGGACGCAGCTGAGGCAGCTGCAGCAGCTGCCGCGAAGGAAGCACAGCAGGCGGCTGAGGCAGCCAGTGGTGAACCAGTTACTGACGAGGAATACGCTCCCTCAGCAGCTTCTGGTGAAGAAGAAGTAGCTGAAGACCCCACGCGCCTAGTTAATATCAGTGAAGTTTTCGGCTCTGAAGCGGGCAGCGCTGAAGGCGAAGCAAAGCAAGATCAAGCTGCTGAGGCCCACGCCGTCGAACCTGTTGCTGAGGCTGAACACGCAGATGAAGCGGGCCAGGAAGACAGCGCATACGTTGACTTCCAGGAAACTACAGCCCTAGGAACCGAGCCCTCTGATGACGACGCTGAGTACGTTGACTACCAGGAAACCGTGGCCCTGGGAACCAACCCCCAGGCTAGGGATGACTCAGAGTATGTGGATTACCAGGAAACCGTAGCCCTAGGTACCAACCCTCAGAGTGATGAGTCTGGGTCGGGCCTGTCCATCCAGGCGCCGGCAGATCACTTCAAGACTTCCGAGCTAGGCACTGGTGGCCAGTCCGCCATGCCTGCCTACGGCCACCACCCGGTAACTCAGGCCACACCGCAGGAAGCTTTCGACTTCAACTACGAGCAAGACACTATGGTCGGCTCTAACTCGCTGATCAGTGAGCTCTTTGATAATCGCCGTGACCCCTGGCAGGATGACAGCAATAGCTGGGTTGCCTCCCAGACTCCCACCTGGCAGGACGCCTACAAGGATCCCACCACCCAGCTGGAACAAAACAACGCGGCCAACCAAAGCGGTGACCCGCTAGACCGCCGCCCACCCCACGCTGCAGAGTTTGTACTCTCACTGGGAGGCAATGTAGGTGGGGTACTAGCCGCCCTGCGCGACGCCGTCCACAAGCTGCAAGACACCCCCGGAATTGAGCTGACCGACGTCGCCCCCTTGGCCCGTACCGCCGCCGTAACCCGCCCGGACCAGGAGGCCCAGCCTGACTACCTCAACACGGTAATTGTCGGTTTAACCGGGCTTTCCCCGCGCGAACTACTGGCCGTATGCCACCGCCTAGAAGACGAGGCCGGCCGCGTACGCACCGAGAAATGGGGTATTCGCACCCTGGATGTGGACATTATCTGCTACGAGGGTGTCACCTCTGACGCCCCGGATCTGACCTTGCCGCACCCGCGTGCTCACGAGCGTGCCTTCGTGCTGCTGCCCTGGTCTTTTGCCGACAGTGAGCTGAGCCTAGATGGCCAAGACACCGCCCAACTGGCTGATGTAGCCCCCGACCGTGACGGGGTGCGCTGGTTAGCTCTGGACTGGTTGGAAACCGACAACCTACCCACCTTACCTACCGGCCAGTACATTGAACCGCCTTACGCTGATGAAGACAGCGATAGCAGTGAGGACCAGTCACAAGACAACGGTCAATGAAACGCACGCGGCTTCGTGTCTTAGCCTTGCTGGCCCTGCTGGGGGCCAGCTGTGGCTGGGCGATTATGAGTCTAGGGGCCCAAATAAACGGCTGGCCCCCAGCTATCGCCTTGCATGGGGGCATTGCGGCCGTAGTGGCGGCGTTAGCGATATTGGCTTTTGGCTACCGAGTACGCCGCTATCAGCGTGACGCCAAATGGGTTAACCCCATGCGCGCGGCTTTAACGGTTAGCGCTGCGCAAGCTTGTGCGATTACCGGCGCCCTGGCGACCGGGGGTTACCTGGGGGCGCTGGGCTTTGCTTTAGGTGCGCTGGGCTCGCCGTTTATGCTCTCGCTGCGCTGGAATACCGGGCTCTGCGCGCTGGGGTGTTTAGCCTGGATGGTGGCCGGGCTGATAGTGGAGCGTTGGTGCATTGTGGATAACTCCGACGACTCCTCTGAGCCCGGCGCTGGGGCTGCCGCCTAGTTCTCTAGTTCCTACGGTGCGGCCTGGCCGCCGCGCCGCCTGGCTGTCTGAGGCCCGCACGCTTGAGCTGTCAGGTCGCTAGCGGCGCGGCGAGCAACAGCGGGCGGCTTTAACCCTTATGCCAGCCTAAAGCGCGGGCAATTTGAGCAATTGCTTCAAGCAGTTTCAAGTTAAAGTCCACACCCAACTGGTTGGGGATAGTGACCATAACATTGTCAGCTGCCGCGACGGCGAAACTGGAGGCGCGACAGCTCTGGTCCGCCGCCGCCGCGACAACTGGGCATTAGGTCAGCGGCTGCTGTATAGTTCAGTGCATGCTGACCATTGCTTCGCGTCTTGACGTCATGAACCGGCTCGGCCGGGCCATGGCCGACCCGACGCGCTCCCGCATCC
>ERZ651108.716-NODE-716-length-15952-cov-5.972699_pt1 | contig 15952 bp, 16 predicted proteins | sample MGYA00512173_ERZ651108 | MGnify/ENA metagenome assembly ERZ651108 | reverse complement strand
TGTTGCCGCCTGCGCCACCGCTTCGCCCGCCGCGCCGCCGCCTGCTTGAATGCCTGCTTCGCCTGCGGTTCGTGCTGCCGCGCTGAGTTTCCCTGTCGCACCGCCGAGTAAGCGACCGGCTACGCCTGCGGTTGCGGCATCAAATGCGCCGACGGAAATGCCGCGTTTCCATGCCTTGCTGCGAGCCTCTTCCATCCAGTCTTCACGGGTTAGGGCGTATGCGTACTTTTGCGTTTCGGTCATGCCGCCTAATTCGTGTGCGTGGCTATTTAGCATTTCTTCCATCGTCGCGGCGTATTCTTGCGCTCCTGACGAAAAACCGACCGTACCGACCGCCGCCCAGCCGCCTGTCGCCGCACCTGCCGCCAAGCCTAAAGCGTTTTGCCCCAAAGATTCGGCTGTGGTGTTGAATAGTAAAGACGGGTTTCGAACCAAGTATGATGCGGAGCCTGATAAGGTCGTCTGACTACCCAATTCACGTTGCTGCCGTTGCAGGGTCGCATCAGGCGCGTACTTGTCGATTTCCCGTTGGTGTTGCGCTTGTTGTTGGGCGATGTCGAGATTTCGGTTGTAGTAGGTTCCGTTTGCTTTTGCCGCTGCTTCACGCTGCTTTTCCAGTCCGAATAAATCACTTCTAGCAATCAATCCGTTTAGATTTTTTTTGCCTGTGTACCATCCGCGCGCAACCGACCGATACAGGTCAACAAAGAAATTATCTTCCCTGCCTGCGGTCATGACGCCGCGCTTGCGTTCGATTTCCGAAAGCTGGCTGATGTCGTCATGGGCGATGTCTGAAAATTCAGGGTCTGACAAACGCTTAGGAAGAATGGATAAACCGCCGATTTGCGCTTCAATTTGGTCGAGCTTCAGGCGTGAATTTGCGGTCTGCGGCATTTCCTTTACCACGCCGACAGGTACTTTCAGGCTTGCCGCCTTACGGTTGATTTCGGCTACTTCGTCAGGGTTCACGCCAAAGCTGGTAAGTAGTGCGGCGCGTCGTTTTTGAATGTCGTTTGTATCTGCCATAATTAATATCTCACGGAAACTTTTTCATCATCAGGGTGGATTTCTAAGAGTGATTTCGTGGTGTCGCCGAACCACCCGCGCTCTGTTACAACGGTAGTGGCGGCAAGCTTGCGAATAATTGCCACCATCTCATCTTCACTCATTGGTCGTCCAAGCCGTTTTTTTTCGGCTTCAATGGCCTGGTCGCTGTTGTATCGTATGGTTGCAATGCGTAGTTTCATTTCCGCCCCCTGAATTTTTTTATCAGGGTCGAGGTTAAATTCGCGCCGCAATACTTCTTTGAATCGGTAATCTGACAATTTGGCTTGATGAATGCCTTGTTTTTCAAGATTGCGTTTCGCATTAATTAATTCCTGCGTGTATCGGTTCCCAAGAATTGCCCGTTTAGAAGCGATGTCGTCTTCCGAAAGCTTTGCCAAAACATTAGGATTGGAAAGTTCGGTATATGCCTCCGCCGATCGTAAATCCAATTCGGACTGATGCTTGGTCTGAATTGATAGGCCGTACCGCATAACTTCTTCCCGCTGTTTTGGTGTCAGTGTTTGTATAAGGCTTTTCGGAATTACCCGCGTATCTCCGCCATTTTTTTCTACGAAGTCTAAAACCTTGTTCATTTTGGCGGTTTCCTGCTCTTTCTGTGCAGTCTCGTATGCAGCCAGTTGGCGGTTGATGTTCGCGCGGACGCTCGCCTGCTGATTCTTTGGAAGTTGGCGGATTGCCTTTTCCATCGCTACGGGGTCGCCGGTGGGAATGCTGACGTAGCTTGTACCGCCTCCGCCGCCTTTCCCTACTTTCATTGCCCGCGCCGCCCAGTCCAAAACCTGCTGCGCGGTCTTGCCTGATAAAACCGTTTTGTTTGCATTGATGGATTGCGCCGAAATGAAAGACGATACGGGTTGATTCGGGTCGGCTCGCAACAGTTTGGGGCCTTCTCCGCTGCCCAAAAAGTGCATAACGTACAGGTTGCGCACATTGACCGGGATGCCGTGTTTTTTGAGCAGGGCGGAATTTTCTTCAACGTAACGGGTCGTCATCTCGCGGGAAAGGGCAGGGTCTCGCTTCAGGGCTTTAAGCTGCGCATTCGTTTTGCCGTTGGCGATGTCGGGTCGGTATTTCCGTACCATATGGAACCACGTCGAATCAATGAACTGCCCCAGCCCTTCAGCCGTGCTTTTTTTGTTTTTGATGTTTGGGTCGTTTCCTGATTCATATCCAATGATGCGGCTTACGGTATCTTGAATAGGGTTGCCTGTATCAGCATTTGAAGAATCGGTATTGACAGGGATTTGAATCACGTCGCCCGGCTTGAAATTGGCGGTCGCATCTTCGATGACTTGGTCTTGGTATGCCTGCTCGATTTTTTGGCGGGCTTTGACAACGGTTTCGCCGTGGGCAAATGCGCCGTATTTGATGGCAAGGCGGGTGGCTTCGGCGTAATTCCCTTTGTCGATTTGGTCGTCGATGACCTGTCGGATTGCCTTGTCTGAAGCGTCCATGACTTTTTTTTGCATGGTTTCGCTGTCCCAGCCGTTGAGATTTTGAAGTCCTTTTGCCGCGCCGATGGCACGTTTTATGGCCGCGTCCCGTTCTTCATCCGAAGTGGATAGGGTGAATGAGTTTGCCGCCAAATCTATTTGGCTGTTTAGCGATGTTTCCTTCCATTTTTGCCCTTCTGACAGCAAATGTTCGCCTGTTTTATTGCGCAAGGTTTGGCGGATTGATTCAAGGCGTTGCGAGAATAAAGACTTTTGAACGTCATTTTTCAGGGTGTCTTTGATTTCGTTTGCACGCTTCATCAGGTAGCCGTCATACTCATCTACCAGCGACTGTCCGTCGGGGCGGTTCAATGCATTCTCTCCGCGCAAACTTTCATAGCCCATATCGGGATTGACGCGCAAATCCTGCTCGAACGCCTTTACCTGTGCCAGCGCGTTATCGGCTGCCAGGTCGTTCATCTCGGCAAGCATTTTCGCTTGGGCGTTTACCATCTCCTGCCCTGCGGTAAATGCCTGATTGGCTGCGTGCGCCAATGGTGCGCCTGCGTCGGGTAATTGCGCGGCGGAAAAGTGCGCCGCCGGCGCATTTGAAACACCTACACTAAATTCGTTTGAAATGGGTACTTTCATTATTTCCATCCGTTATTGAGGGTGTATAGGGCATGAATCGGATCGTCTGATTTTTGCTTGCTTTGGAATGCCCCTTGTTTCTTCAAGGTGTACCAACTTTGCGCAACCTGAGACGCGCCGCTTAGAAGGGTGGTAGTGGCGGAAAGAAGAGGCGAGGTACCTTTCTGCTGCGCGCGCGCAAATAGTGCGTCGTTTTGATGCTGTACGCCCTGTAAGCGATACCCCCACGCTTCGGCGATGGCGTTCTGCTCGATTTGGCTTTTATCCACTTCCTTCATTAATTCCGTGTCTGCCAAAATCTCCACGGCGTTTCCTTCCGACAAATCCAAACCGTTTGCGGCAAGTGCGGCACGCTGGCTGCTTTTTAGGCGGCCTGTCTTCACGCCAAGCGCGGCAATCTCTTTATCCCGCCGCAAAAAAGCCTGTTGCGCCTGACGCTCGCTGCCCTTTGCGTTCATTTCCGCCATGAATGCCTGCAAGTCGGCGTTTCGACGGGCTGAACGGGCGGAATAAAACGCGCTTGCAACCTGACCGATGACGCCGATGCCTTGTGTGGCAAGCCCGGCATAATCTCCGAATTTATTCCAATTAAAAGAAGAACTCATGTTTAAACCTCCTGAATATAGGGATTTAACCATGAGTTCTTCGTTTTATATGCAGACTCAACCGACCGAAAATTCAGCAGTCATAGACAGGACGGTTAACGGTAAGGGGTTTTCCTGCTTGATTTGAATCAATCCGTCATCGTCCCATTGTCCGTCAACATTGATTTCAACTACGCCCGTTTTAGGTCTGTTCGGCTGGCTGAATACCTCTGTCGTCCGCTGCTTGTACTCGTACATTTTGCCGCCGTATCTTCCGGCAGAAATTGCGCTTGAGCTATACACGCGAAGCCAAACTTTACCGATGTTTTTATTCCTGCCCTGTCCCATCGCGGCATCAATCTGAAACGCAAGCGGAAGGGTGGTAATGGAATAATCAATCGGCATTCCAACACTGATGACGCTGGCTTCGATTCCATTGGGGAGGCTTACGCTGCCATTTGAAACAACGGTTTTCGGCATGACGTTTCCGTCAGCCAAAATTTGAACGGTCTTACCTTCCAATGCGCTAAGCCCTGTTACCGCACCAACAGGCGTCCCACGATAGGTCAAGCCGCCGTCCATGAAAAAATAATCCTTCTGCGTGGTGGTTTTTCTCGGACGCATCCGCTCGATGTATCGAACCGACCTCCCTTGTACGGTACGTTTGATAACGGCATATAAAATATCATCATCCTGCTCTGTAACCGAAGTAATGCTTTCGACCACTCCGTCGGTCGTGTGTTTGTGCCATGCGCCGATATTCTGCTCGGGCAGGTAAGTCAAGCCCAATAATGAGCCGTCTGACGATACGCACCAAACAACCGGGAATGGTGATTTCTGCAAACACATATCCATAATCTTTTTGCCGTCAAACAGATGGCTTGAACGTATGGAAATATCGCCGGTAATGTATCCGTTCGCCTGCCAGTTGTAGGCAAGTTCCCGAATATGGCCGCCGCGTGCCGCCGCATAAATCAGCGAATTATTGGCGATTATCGGCTGAACCATAGACGACCCGATGTACGACTGTGGAGATACCGAGATTGACGTGGGTGTCAGGTAGTCGGTGTTAAGGGTATTGACGTTCCATTCCGCACTACCAGTCATCAGAATCATCTTGTTTAGCGGGACGATGTGCTGAATCATGCTCGCCTCACGCGAAGCCAGCTTGAAAGAGATTCGGTCGTCATCCTTAATCGGCAGGGAATAGCTTAGGTTGCTTTCCGTCCCGGTTTTCGTCATCCATACTTGCAGGGGTTTGATGCTCGTCCCGGCAAATACGCGGCGTTGCTGAAAGTATGAGACGGCAGACGGGAATGATGATTGCGTCAGGTTCGCACTGGCAAAATTTATTCTTTGGTTCAGATGCTCGCTTTTCAGGTGCAGGATAGGGCGTTTGTAGTTGTATCCTCTCGATGTGATGGCAACATTAACCATGCGCCGTCCGTCAAATACGGGAGTTGCCGTCGCTCCTGAGCCGCTATGCTCTTCATCTTCTATGGTGATGGTAAAGTTTTGGATAAGATTCCATTTAATTACTGCGGGGGTAAAGCCGGTGAACTCTTCCCAAATTTCACCGCCGGCGTCATCCAGTCCTTTTTTGTAAACCTTCAGCTTTGGATCGGAATAGTTGTCGCCCGAACCCAATACCTCTATCGAATCCAGTTTGTAGCTGGAGAAGACTAGTGATAGCGAGGCTCCGCGCCCTGTTGCATCCTCAAGGGCGATTTTAAAAGTGGTATCCTTTCTTGCGCTGAGTTTGCCTTGAGAAATTGTGAATGGGACATCTGTAAATACTTCTCTATTTCCTCCGCCTGTTGATATGATGGATTCAAAATTCCCTTTGTTTTCGATTTGCGGGCTTGTGATTTTCCCGTAATTGGGAATCTCGATTGGCTGTATGCCCGAAAATGAATCAATTCCGCCTTGCAGGAAAATATTGTCATAAATCGGCGGCGTGATTGATGTATCTGCGGCGATATTATCGTCTATGAAATACAGGTCTTTTGTTTGACCGATATAGCCGAAAATGCCGCTTGTGCGCTTATACACTTTGTATCTTCCAGCCCCTTCAACCGCCTGCCATTCGATACGATTATGGTTGCCTGTAACGAAAACATTATTGTTTAGGGTGATGACCGCCGATGTTTCTGATTCGGAATTAAGCCCGTCATTGCTTACGGCGGTAACGCAATACTGCGTGTCGTAATACACTTTGTTTGGGTTTCCTGCGTCGCCGCCTTTGTGCGCGAATCCTGTAACACCTATCGGTGTGCCTATGGTTGCGCCGAATTTAATCGGCTTAAATTCCCATTTCGTTGCTGATAGGCGGCGTAGTTCGCAGGGGAAATGGTTGCGGTGGACGAGTGTCATCACGTCGCCTGATTGGACGTAATGTACGTCGAAAATCTCATTTTCATTGTATGGGCTGGAAATTTCGTAAGGCTGCCCATCGTCATTCAACAACGTCGCGCCGCTGGTGTGAAAACGGAAATATCCCACGCCCATTTCGATTGCAAAGGATTGGTCGTTTGAAAACTGGAATGGAATCAGGCGCGCTTTGGAATAATCGTTACGCGCAACATTCACAAACTCAAAGCCCGCCCGATTCTCTACCGAGCCATCGGGTCTGACGACAAAGTTTAGGCATTCGGACAGCCCGTTGCGATAGTACGGGTCTTCAATGCGCCCGAACATATTCGGGGATACTTCGCCGCCGATAAAGGACTGCTGTAATACTCGTGTATTTGCCATTTACTGCCTCGCTAGGATTGCTGCCGGGGTAAACTTAATCTGTTGTGAGAATTGTTGCGCATCATTGTTTTTTGCCTGCGCGATCAGGCTGTGAACCTGTGCTTCGCACATTGCGGCATATTGCGCCCCCGTATCTGCTTTAATGATTGCGCCCGCCAACATTGCCGCCAGCTTCCACGATAGGGCGGTAGTGAATGACGGCGTAAACAGATGTGAGTTATCCACACGTTTTATGTAGCGGATGATGGCATTCTCGGTATCAGACCAAATAATCATATGACCGTCCGCCGTTGTTTCTCGGACATGGTTCACGGACAAACAGGCGGCATCGTTGACGGCAGTTTCAGGGAGAATATTCAGAATTTTTAAACACTCTGCCGGCGCGGCGTAACAAAAACGCCATTGCTTGGAGTCGTGTTTCAGCATGGCGAGCGGTTCGCGCCGCAATGCAAAATCCCATGCGTGGGACTCTAGCAGCGTATCTCGCGCCATTGGATAGAATCGGGCGCAATACTCCGCCGCGATTGAGTTTTCGGGCGGGTCTATGCTTGATACGTCTGCCGCCTGCCCGATATGGCTTAATGCCAAATTACAAATATCGATTACTGAAGACATTTTTTCATCCATTAAAAAAGGGCGGTTTCCCGCCCTTGTTCCGTTTCTTTATGCTTCGTCGCTGGATTCCAGCAAGGCTTTCAGGGCGGCTTCGCCTGTGTTGCCATGATAGTCAATACCACGCTCGTCCAAGAGGGCTTGAAGCTCCTCTTTTGACAGATTGTCATATTTACCGCCTACCGGCTCTTGAGTCTGTTCTTGCTGGTTTTCTTGGGTAACAGGTTCAAACCATGATGCAGTCAGACCGTCTTCTACTTCGAATACATCGCCTTCTTCACGGATTTGATCGTAAAAGCCGCGTTTGATAGCTACTACTTTCATTTTTTTCCGCTCCATACTTTTTAAGATTCGGGTGCCGGTTCGTTGTTTTGCAAACCATTGACGATGGCACAGTTGATTTTACCTGCCGTCATCGAGCCTGTTACGGCGTAATAGGCGCGAATGTAGCGGCGGTGAGAAACCGGCATCGGGATTACATATTGCGAACCTGCCTTCAAGTCGGCGGCGGTTACGGTTACACCGGTGATTACATTGGCGAAATTTGTACCGTCCGCCGAATCTTGCAGGGAAATGGTTAATGAACCACCAGCGAAAGATTCAGGAATGGTAAACACGGCATAAAGGTTATGCGCGGCATTGCCGGTGTTCGGTTTCTTGGTACCAAAATCAACAACGTTGGTTGAGGCGGCAGACGTGGTTACGGCTTGTTTAATGGACAGTTCCAGTAAAGAATCAATAATCATTTGTCGCTCCTTATTTCACGCGGGCTTCGGTGGACAACAGGGAATCGGTAACGCGAACCGGCACGCCCTCGCCGTCGCCAAAATGAGTTACCAACTTGCCGCCAACTTCGCGCTGGGTAATGGTGTGGTTTGCGCTTGCTGCAATTTGAGCGCGCAACATACGACGCAACGTGCGGTTCATGTAGAATGCCGGGCGTCCTTTCAGGTTCGGAACACGCTCCAAAGCGTCAACCATAAACTCAGGCAGGTTAGGACCGGTTTTCAGTGTTTTATCCAGTTTTTTTACGTCGATGTTCGCAATGCGGACAACATAACGCCAGTCGCGGACGCACAAGCCGTTTTCCCAAACGTATTTGCTTTCGTGGGCTTCGTAGCGGTTGCCTTCGTCGTCATTGACGGTAACGATACCCATGTCTTTCTTTTGCAAGCCTGCTTTTGAGCCTTTCGGGTAAATGCAATGGACGGTATCAACACCCCATACAACCAGCCAAATAGAGGCGTTGTCTGCACCCTCGCCGCCGGCATCGATGATGTTGCGGCCATTTTCGGCAGACTTGTTTGAGAAGCGCGGCGCAAAACCCATGAAACGTTCAGGATTGATGTTGCCGTCTTCATACCACAATGTATCAGCCATTTTTTGACCCATTGATTCGATGAACGGGGCTTCTTCGGACATCAGCCATTGGGCAGAATTGCCATTCAGATTGAGCAATTTTTCATCGACCAAAGCGCGCGCGCCCAGTTCGCCCATCGAATCTTTTACAGAAACGACAGTTGATTTGCTGTTCGGAATACCTTTGTACAGGCGACGCCATGCGGTATCGGGCAATCCGCCGCGAACGGTAGTAGTATGTTCGGTAACGCCGTTGGCTTCTACAACGACCATATCTTCCAGTTCATCATGCTTCTCGGAGAGAATCTCAACGATGTTGTGAATGATTTTGCCGTCTTGCCCCAAGCGGGCGGTAACGTCTGCGAGTGTTGGATGGCGTGAGTTCAAAGTTGCCATGTTTTAACTTCCTTTCTTATGGATTAAGATTTTTGGTGTTTGGGAAAAGTGCGCGGGCGTCGCTGGTTTGCGGCGCACCTGCTGCCGATACGAAACCATCTTCAGAGATGGCTTTGCCGACACGGTAGAACAGGCGGATAACTTCGGGGTTGTTCCCCAGTCGGCTTTCGTTCAGCAATGTTTTCAGTTCGGGAGTGGCAAACTGTTCGATAGCTTTTGCGGCTACCGACAAGTTCTCGTTTAACTTGTCGCCGCCAAATTCGGGGTCTGCGCGTGAAGCCGCTTCCCATTCTGAACTTGCTTTTTCAATAGCTTTGATTTGTTGCTGCGCCAAATGCGGGGCGATTTTGCCCAAGATGATGTCAGCCTTTTCTTGGGATAAACCGGCTTCTTTGGCAGCTTCGGCGTAAAGGTTGATGGTCTCTTCGTCAAACTCCATACCTTCGGGCGGCTTGAAGTCGTACTTTTCAGGAACTTCAGATTCGGCGTCTGTTTTTTGTTCGCCCTGATCGCCCTCTTGGTTTTCAGGTGGCGGGTTGTCGCCCTGATCGCCCGCCGCATCAAGCAAGGTTTGTCCTGTTTGATTTTGCGGCTCTGCTCCGGATTCTGCGCCCGGTACTTCGTTTTCTGCGCCTTGTTGGTCTTCAATACTCATTGTTGCCCTCTTCCGTTAGAATCAAATGAAAATTTGAGGTTGGCTGCACATTGCTTAACAGCTTCAAGCCCATATTCCGCCTGCCTTCGTTAAATGCGGCGATTGACTGGCTTTCGTGAAATGTTGAACGCCATACGCCAGCATCTTCTAAAAGGTGGCGAACGATGCGCCGACCACGCTTTTCCGACATAAGCCATTCGAAGTCTGCCTTTTTCTGCTCTTCCAGTAGGCTGTCTTTTCTTTTTTTGGCTTCAAGGTCGTCATGTTTTGTCATTTTATACAGTCATCCTTTTATTATATGCAGACTAATATTCGTCATCAGACAGGCTCTGAGCCTGCGCTAAAGATTGGGCGATGCCCGCGCCTTGTTCCATTTGCTGAAGTTGTTGCGCTTGCGCCTGTTGCTCCATGCGCTGCTGGCGGATTGCCGCCACTTCTTCAGGGTTCATCAAGATGCGCGGGTCAATACCCAGTGAATCGGCGTATATTTCCGCCCACTTGTCGCCGTTGAAGTTGTCTAAAACTTCGGGCTTGACTTGGGCGACCGACGCCAAAGCCCCGACAAATCGGTCAATGCTATTCACGCCGATGGCGCGTTGCGCCTGTGCCAAGATGGAAACGAGGACAACGTTTATATCTTGGTCGGCTATCGCGTCAGGCGGCGGCGGCAAAATCCCTGCGCGAACCATTGCATCAAATGTAATTTCGATGAGCGGGTCAATCAGTTCATTTTGAAGACGTTCAAGCACCGGCCCCAACATCAGCATCTTTTCTTCATGACGCTCCGCCACTTCGGTTGCGGTCATGTTTTGCGATTGCTGGGACACCATCAAAAACAGGTCGGCATAAAATGCGGACTGTACGCGCTGGCGAACATCGGCAATATCTTCGAGCAGGTGGTTTAAATCTATCCGCACATCAAAAGCGGAGCGGATGGTGTCTCCCGTACCGTTTGAGTCGTGATATAAGATGCCGCCCGGTAAAAAACCCGCCGACTGTGTTTTCATCTCGGTTGGTGCAATGATTGGCGGGTTGACTTGGTAGTCAATGCCTTTGAGTTTGCTGGTTTGGTTGAATTGAAGCTGCTTAATGTCGCCAAGCGCGGTCATCGCGGGGCTGTTGCCGTACACGTTGTTGTCGTTGATGTCCCATCTTGGGCAAACGGCAGGGAAGCGAAGGAATCCCGATTCGCGCAAAATCTTTCCTTCTTCTGCGCCGATCTCGATATATACCGACTTGAACGGCATATTTTTCGAGTCTTTGCGGGTTGAGTCCCTGTCTCGGCGCGGCTCGATTGCGTGGATGATTTTCACTTTCGCATCGTATTTGCCGTCTTCGTAATTTTTCCGAGTCGCGTCGCTGACGTTCTCGATGCCAAACTCTTCGACCGTTTCTCCGACGGTTTTTTCAAATTCGCGGTAAATCGTATCGATTTCACCGCGCCAGTTTGTGGCAACGGCATATTCTCCGATTGTCAGCGGGTAGCATCTGATTACATCTTCGTAGTCGGGGAGAATGATGCAGGCAGCCGTACCAAATGCCGCCAACTCCTCGTACATCGAATGAAGCGAGCCATAGATATTGCTGCGCTGAAAAACGGACAGCATCATGCTCTCGACTTTTGACAGCCACTCCTTTACTTCATGGTACTGGTTCATTTCGTCATCGTGCATGGCTAGTTTGAACCACGGGCGAGAAGGGGAGGTTAGTCCGCCCATCAGACCGGCGGAAAGGATTTTGAGTGCGCGGATCGGGGTATTGTCGTAAATCTTGTTATGCTTCTTGCGCCCGTTATTTGAATCGCCATCAAGAAATCGACCATTTCGAGGCAGGATGTTTTCTGAAATTTCCCGCCAATGGCTAATCCATGATGTACGCTCGGTCTTTAAAGATTCCCATCGGCGGTGTATTTTTTTGCGTTGCTCTTCCATCATGTCAAATACCCATCAAATGCCCAGTAAAGTCTGCTTACCAAGCTTCAGGCTGTTTGGGTCAATACCTGATGCGCCTGTCAGCATGGTTGAACCTGCGCCGCCTGCTGCTTGCTGTTGTTGGCTTAAAATAGACTGCGCATCAGTTTTTTTCTGATTGGCTTTGTTGGTTTCAATGTCCGCCTGAGCCTGCGCATTGCGTGCATTTTCTTTCGCTTGGTTGGCCGCGGACTTATTCGCCTTGTCTTGTTTGTTTGCTTGGTAGATTGATGCGCCGACGCTGGCAACACCTGCTACCGCACTAGCTGTTAAAGCTCCGACTACCCATGGGGCTGCTACTGCTGCTGGCATATTACAAACCTTTCTGAAATATAATTTCTTCTTGCTGAAAATGAAGCCGCTCCAGTAACTTGGCAAAATTACTGTTCGGCTTTGCGTGATATAGGACTTTTTTTGCGCCTGCTGCTTTGGCGGCCGCTTCAAATTCGCGCATCAGCTTCAGCCCTGCTCGACCTTTGCGATGAGATGGGTGGATGAAAAGCAGGTCGTGTTGCGCTATCAGTTGGTCGTAATGCGGATGGCGGGAAAGGAAGCCTGATACATACCCGACAATCTCACCATCTACTATGGCGGCAAAGGCAATAATTCCGCCTTGCTCTTCCAGTATTTGATAGGTCTGAATATCCAATTCGGGCGGACGGTCTGAAAAATCAGATTCCGTCTCCTGCCAGTGCATTGCCGACAGTCTGCGCGTCTCATCGAAATGCTCAGATATTTTCACCGGCACGATTTCGATCATAAAAAAATCCCATTAACGAATAATGGGATTGTATTTCTTGGAACGGCGATTATATGCAGGCTTAGTGTATTTGATTGGCTATTAAAATATCAGAAAGCCGCCTGACGATTAGGCGGCTTGGGGTGATGGAAATTGCTTGTATGGAGGGGTTATTGTTGTTGCAGGTTCTAGCAGGGTGTCCCATTGCTGTCCCTGTGTGTGATAACTATATAATTTATTTAATAATAATGGTGCGGACGGAGAGACTCGAACTCTCACACCTCTCGGCGCCAGAACCTAAATCTGGTGCGTCTACCAATTTCGCCACGTCCGCGTGATGAAACTCGGAATTATACACAAAGTATCCTGCTCTGCAAACAATCTTTGGCTTGAAATTGCTTTATTCCGACCGATATAATGGCAGGTCGGTTATCTGCCGGAACACACTAATATTAAAGAGGAACATCATGCCTGTTTTACTGATTCAGGATTTTTTACAGACACAGGGTTTGAAGCTGTCTTCAGACGACCTCCGTGTTACTTATCTGACCGCGAAGACGGTGATGGATATGGGCAATGCTTCGATTGACCGCTCGGTTTTGTGGCGTGAAGAAGACGGCTGGAAGCTGGCGGACCATATTGAAGAAACGCCGGAAAATGAAGTTTTGCTCAAACAGGTTTTCATGGCTCTGGATTCGGTATTCAGCCGTGCAAAAGCCGTCAAAAGCGCGGCGGTTTACATCCACCTTCCGGGCGAGCCGCATGCAAGGCTAGTTCGTATCTCGGCGCAAGGCGAGCCTTTGGAGAACCTGTTGGCGGTGCATGAAGAAAACGGTACGGTTTACCTTGCCTGCCGTACGGCGCAAAGCGGCTGGATGAATATTGCCAACGATATTGCGTATTGGCTTTCACTTGACGAAATCCAAGGCAGCCGGAACGAGGGGAGCGGAAGCCAGTTGTCCATCCCTGTGGCAACACAAAACGGCACGGTTTTGGGCGTGGTTCATGTTGAATTTGCCGATAAAGATCAGGCCGATGAAGCAGCCCAAACGGATTGGTCGGCGCTGGCGTTGGCACTTGCCGAGCCGCTGAAAGCATTGGCAGGCATCGAAGACAAGGAAGAAGAACATGGATAATACCTTGAAATTCGTCGCCTCCTGCCGCCTGCCGACCGAATGGGGCGACTTCACTATGCACGGTTTTGAAGAACCGAGCGGACAAGAACATATCGCTTTAACGATGGGCGATTTTTCAGACGACCTCCCTGTCCTGACCCGCATCCACTCAGAATGTTTGACCGGGGATGCGCTGTTTTCCAAAAAATGCGACTGCGGCCCGCAGCTTGAAGCGGCGATGAAAGCGGTTCAACAAGAAGGGCGGGGCGTTATTGTTTATCTGCGTCAAGAAGGGCGCGGTATCGGTTTAATCAACAAAATCCGTGCCTATAAACTTCAAGATGAAGGGATGGATACGGTCGAAGCCAACCTCGCGCTCGGACTGCCCGTTGATGCACGCGACTTTACGCTTGCCAAACAAATCTACAACCATCTGAATATCCGTGCCGTCAAGCTGTTGACCAACAATCCCGAAAAAATTCAGACGTTGAAAGATGCAGGCATCAACGTCGTTGAACGCATTCCGCTCCATGTTGGCGAGAATGTTGAAAACGAACGTTATCTGCACACCAAAGCTGACAAACTGGGGCATATGATTTTTGATTGAAGGCAGGCGGGCGTGTTTCCCGCCTTTTTTCGTTTTCAGACGACCTTTTCCCAATCCGTATCCCGATATTGTTATAATCCGAGCTGTCCGGACAACCACCGATTTATATCCATATGAACACCTTCATCCTCCACGACACACGTCCTTATCCGCAAACTCCGGTTAAAAACCATTTACTGGTAAACGCCTCCCTGCTCGCACACGGCACGACCGCCGCGACCCGCAAGATTGCTGTGGGACAGTTGCAAGCCGAAATCCGCAGCCAGCTCCAACAAAACTACTACGTCAACCTGTCCGTCGCCATGACCATGGCACCCGATGCGGAGACCTACAACGCGCTGATGCAGAGCATCAACCAAGTCTTATCCGCAGAAAACGACGACGAAGCCCAATGGTTTGCCCTGCCCGTCGTCATCGTCGCCGGCTGCAAACAGGAGCGCACGCTGTCCCTGACGCTGCCTACTGAAGCGCTGACCGCCTGTCTGTCCAACTATCCCCATTTGCGCGCCTTAACGCAAAACACCCAATGGCTGCCCTTCCTCGCCCATTCAGACGACCTCAGCGGCATCACGCCCGAACAATGGTGGAATGCGAAACAAAACAGCGAATCCGCCGCCGCGTTCCTGCAAACCTTTGAAAACAAACCATTGATCTGCCCCGAAGGACAATCCGTCCACGTCGTGTACGCCTTGGGCTACGGCGACAAAAACCTGCAAACCGCATTGGGCGTCAACCTGCAACAAGCAGGCCTGCCGCTGATGCAGGTTTGGCAGGAAAGCCTTGCCGCCGACGGCGTTACCCTCTTCACCAATCCGCTGTCCCCGAACACCCCACTCCAAGCCCTGACCGATGGCAGCCACACCCGTCAGCGCATGGCGATGGACGTGTTCGCCACCAATGCCATCCGCGCCATCCGTATGCAAAGTCCGCGCGTCGGCGTCGTCATCGCCGCAAGGGCGGGCGGGCAGATTCTGTTTGGCTTCAACGCGACCGACAGCGCGTTTGAAGTCGTCCCGCAAGTGTTCGTGTGGAACCTTTCGTCTTCCGACAACATCGCCGTCATCCAACACAACTTCCTCGACCTGATGGCAGAATGCCGCGTCGAGCATATCCGCATCCTGCACGACGTTTTGCCGGAAAATGCCGACCTGCCGACCTACGCGCAATCCCTGTCCCTAGACGGACACAACCCATTCTTCTCCGAACACGCCTAAACCGCCTATGAAAAACCATTCCGTACTCTTCGTCTGCCTCGGCAACATCTGCCGCTCGCCCATGGCGGAATACGTCCTGCGCCACCGCGCCCGCGAAGCAGGCGTAGCCCACCGCATCCGCACCGACAGTGCAGGCACATCCGGCTGGCACGACGGCGAAAACATGCACCAAGGCACGCGCAAAACCCTCGCCGCCCACGGCATCGACAATCAAGGATTTACCAGCAGCAAAGTGCGTTCCCAAGATTTCGATGAATTCGACTTCATCATCGCCATGGACGACAACAACCTTACCGAATTGAAAAAAATGTTCGGCAAACATCCTGACAAAATCTTCAAACTCACCGACCTCATCCCCGAAAGCGGCTACCGCCACGTCCCCGACCCGTGGCACACCGGCGACTTTGATGAAACCTTCAGGCTTGTGGACGCAGGCAGCGTCGCGCTGCTGAAAAAGTTCAGCTTGGTTTGAATCGTTTTGAATCGGTTTACAGCGTTTAAAGTTGAAAACAACGCAGCAAAATAAAAGGTCGTCCGAAACCTAAAATTTGGGTTCAGACGACCTTTTGTTGAAGAGATGGCTGGGGTAGGGCTGCTGAATGAGAAATAAACACTGCCTTAGAGCGGGTTCTACCCGCGAAAAAGCGACGCCCCCAAACCACCGAGGGCGAAGCCCAGGCTACTTTATCCGGTTCATTCAAGGGCTTTCCAAGCAAAGCAAATGTTCTGTAAGCCGAATCTTATAGTGGATTAAATTTAAACCAGTACGGCGTTGCCTCGCCTTAGCTCAAAGAG
>ERZ651108.714-NODE-714-length-15985-cov-12.986755_pt1 | contig 15985 bp, 9 predicted proteins | sample MGYA00512173_ERZ651108 | MGnify/ENA metagenome assembly ERZ651108 | reverse complement strand
TCGGTTGTGGTGCTTGTGTTGCTGCATGTAAGAATGGTTCTGCAATGCTCTTCGTATCATCTAAGGTTAGTCAGTTGGCTCTCTTGCCACAGGGTAAGCCTGAGGCTGCAAAGCGTGCAAAGGCTATGGTCGCTAAGATGGATGAGGTTGGTTTCGGTAACTGTACCAACACTCGTGCTTGCGAGGCAGTATGTCCTAAGAACGAGAAGATTGCTAATATCGCTCGTTTGAATCGTGAATTCATCAAGGCAAAGTTTGCTGATTAATTCGAGACAATCGTTAGTAAATCACTAACGCAAACGTAATTAAGAGGATATGTCGGGGCTTCCTGGACATATCCTCTTTCGTTATATAATAGGATTGAAACAGCACTGAAACCATCAGATGACACATTGTCAATGAAGTGTAATACGCTGTACAAAGAGTTGTAACAATGCTGTACAATGAGTTGTAACGTTATTGTACAGTGAATTGTCACGCATTGTATAATCAATTGTCACGTATGTGATAATCGAGTATCACGCATATGATAATCGAGTATCACACGTATGATACTCAAGTATCATAAGGATGATACTGGGTGAGATAAGCTCATAACGTGGTTTATATAGTATTTATGATGACCTTTACTCCTGCTTAACTTGCGTGCATCATAATGAAATCGAACCAGCGAGTTGGTAATATTGTATGTAAGAAGACGAGGGGTTTTGCACCAAAACCAATGAGGTATCGTGCCTTCGGACGACGTGCATTTGTGGCACGACTGATAACCTTTGCAATTACTTCTGGGCTGCTCATCATGTTGCCACTATACAGTTTTCGCATCCCTTCAGCCACCTTCTTTGCCTGTTCCTCGTATGCTCCTCCCTTTGAGCTCTCCTCTAAGTGGTCGGCAGCAATGAAGCCCCAAGGCGTCTTAATGCCACCTGGTTCGATGATTGCAACGTTGATTCCGAATCCTTTCGTCTCCATTCTCAAAGCATCACTGAATGCTTCAAGGGCATACTTAGTCGCATGATACCATGCACCGAAATAGATAGTCAGACGCCCGCCCATCGAACTGATGTTGATGATTGTACCGCTATGTTGCTTGCGCATGTGGGGTAAAACCTTCTTCGTTAACATAGCAACACCAAAGATATTAACGTCGAATTGCTTGCGTGCCTCCGCTATGCTGACATCCTCAATGGCACCAAACGAGCCATAGCCAGCATTGTTGACCAATACATCAATGCGTCCTTCAGCTGCAATAATAGCCTTTACAGCCTTGTCAACACTCTCTTCTATGGTTACATCCATCTGCAATGTCTTCACACCGAACTGCTTTAGCGCATCCATCTTCTCAACTCTTCGTGCTGCACCATATACTATATGTCCTTGCTTCGCAAGCATCTCTGCCGTCTGATAACCTATACCACTACTTGCTCCAGTGAGGATGATTACTTTCTTTTCCATTGCTTAATTATAATTCTGTTAATTATTTGCTACCTAATTGCAGCGCAAAGGTAAGTATTTCATCTAGTATCGCAAAAGGCACATCAGAGTATATCTTGCTAATGAGAAGAGCTGGTAATGATTGGATACAAAATAAGCCGTAGGGTTCTATCTGATGATGTCCAATATTGCTACTGATGCTTACCAGCTTAACATCTATTTATGCTTAAAAGCCTGTAACTATGCCCTATATCATTTTTTTTTGCTAATTTTGCGCACAGAGATACATATTAAGTTATTTAAGTGCGATAGATATTCATGACAGATAAGAACAATACATCCAACCAGTCATCATTGACAGCTGAGGCTCCTTTGAAAGCTAGTTACACAGATTACGAGGTTATTCCTTCACACGGATATAGCCTAATTGTGAAATGTCGTAAGGGCGAACAGACAGTCATCCTCAAAGGTTTAAAGGAAGAGAATAGTAAGCGAACGCTACTAAGAAATGCCTTGAAGCGTGAGTTCAAACAATGTCAACGATTGAACCACACGGGTATTGTGCGTTATCAAGGACTTGTGGATGTTGACGGCTATGGGCTTTGTATAGAGGAGGAGTTTGTAGAAGGTCGCACATTGCAGGCTTATCTTAAAGAACAACACACTGACGATGAGAAGATAGCTATTGTAAATCAGATAGCAGATGCGCTCCGATATGCTCATAACCAGGGTATCGCTCATCGCAACCTCAAGCCTTCTAATATTCTTATCACTGCTCAAGGCAATTACGTGAAGTTGATTGATTTCAGTGTATTGTCGCTTGATGACGTTAAAGCAACCGCTGACACAACCCGCTTCATGGCGCCAGAACTGAAAGACGAAACCATGACTGCCGACGGAACAGCTGATATCTATTCGCTCGGAACGATAATGAAAGTGATGGGGCTAACGCTTGCTTATAGTGATGTCATTAAGCGTTGTTGTGCCTTCAAGCGCAGTGATCGTTATGCAAACATCGATGAGTTCCTAGCCGATCTCAATCATGAAGGGTCGTCATTCACCATGCCTACAATAGGTAAAGGCACCGTTATGGTGGCTGTGATTGCTGTGGTTGTGATTGTTCTGGGCGTTCTGACATATAATTATGGTGGTGCTTTGCTCAATCAAATGGGCAAGATAGATGTCTCATCTCTCTTTAAGTCGGATGAGGAAACAGCTCCCGAAGATAGCGTAAAGGTCACTACTCCTAACGAGCAGACCAACGACAGCACCCATAATGCGGCTCCAATGACAGGGAAACTCGCTTTCCTCAACACAATGAAGCCCGCTCTCTATCACGATTTGGATAACATCTTTGATAAGAACTCAGCCGATAAAGCAAAGTTATCGAAGGCAATCAAGAGTTATTATCATGGACTTATTCAAGCCAATGATACACTCGACTCTGAGCAAAGAGCTGAACTCGACCGTGTCTTCGGAGACTATGTAAAACAAAAGAAAGCGGCTTTGAAATAAGATATAAACGCTATTTCCACAGTGATAGAAATAACAACAGGGCAAGTTCTATGTATTCCTTCAATCAATCATGGTTGTAAGAAAGCATAGAACCTGCCCTTGTTTTTATTCTTATCAATGGTTATAAAAGAGAAGAACAGTATGAAGCAAATCTATTACGCACTACTAGCACTATTCCTTTCCACCACTTCTATATATGCACAGAAGACTGTACAGAATCGTCGCTTGGCTGCTGGTCAATCTATGGAGAGGCAAGGTTTGGTGAATATTAAGCATGTTGTGCCCTCAATAAAGGTCGCTTTAATGTATGCACGCACCGATAACTTCTGTAACCGACAGCTCTATCACGACCTTCGTGATGCTTATGTTCTCCCTCGTTGTGCGGAGGCTCTGCGTAAGGCACAAGCAGAATTGAAGCGTCGCAGACCTGACTTGAGTCTGTGTATATTTGATGCTACACGTCCAATGAGCGTTCAGCAGACGATGTGGGACGCTGTGAAGAACACATCCAAATACTTCTATGTGTCTAACCCAGCGCATGGTGGCGGTATGCACAACTATGGAATGGCAGTGGATATCAGTATTTGTAAGGCTTCATGGAACGATGCCACATGGCGTGCGGGAGCCGTGCGTTGCCACATAGACACAATCCCTATGGGTGCGAAAGTTGATTACATGGGTGCTGCAAGTCATATAGATAAGGAACAGGGATTACTTGCTCGGGGCGTTATCTCACGTGAGGCACTTGCCAACCGACGGTTACTTCGTGAGGTTATGACTGCTGCTGGCTTTATGCCACTGCGCACTGAATGGTGGCACTTCAACCTTTGTACGAGGGAATGGGCGAAGAGTAACTTGAGAGTGGTTAGGTAGAGAAGCCTCAACAAAAGCCCCAACAAGCCTCACCCCCGCCCCCTCTCCGAATGGAGAGGGGAGTAGATAGTATCATTGGCTATTGTTAGATGGAAAGGGAAAGGTGTATAAGTAAGAACAAAAAGAGATGGTAAAACAGCAAAGGAATACGCTACAACAAGGAGAGTTTCCACTGCCTAAATACGTACGAGAAACCCTCGATAAACACAACATACCACTTCCCTCTCCACTTGGAGATGGTACTGGTGTGAGACTCTTAGCTCTTCAAGCGCATAACTATCCTGACATTGATATGCCCTTCTTGCTTAATCAGCTCACAGGATGGCTGAAGGCGCGCACCAAGTTGCCCTCATGGGCTGCACAAGAGGATATTATCTATCCGCCACATCTATCTATGGAGCAGTGCTCAAGTGAGCAGACTGCATTGTATAAAGCTAACTTATTAGAGGAACTGAGTGGCTCTCATGCTCCTTCTTCATCTACTCGTTTTGTTGATCTCACGGGTGGTTTCGGTGTCGACTTCTCGTTTATTGCACGCAACTTCACCCATGCCACCTACGTAGAACAGCAAGAACAGCTATGCAAAGTGGCACAACATAACTTCAAGGTGTTAGGTTTGAGTCACGTAGAAGTGGTCAATACAGATGGCACGGAATACCTCCATCAAATGCAACCTGCCAATGTTATCTTCCTCGATCCAGCACGTCGTAATGAGCAAGGGGGCAAGACTGTACTGATAGAAGACTGTTCTCCTGACGTATTGACACTAGAGAAGGAACTTCTAGAGAAAGCAGATACTATTGTTCTGAAGCTCTCGCCAATGCTTGATTGGCACCGAGCTGTAAACGAACTAAACGTTATTGGCAACGTTATACGTGAGGTTCACATCCTCTCTGTGCGCAATGAATGTAAGGAGTTATTGATTGTTTTGCAGAAAGAAGAGCCCCAGTCAGACACTACAGCAGCCTCAATACCTAAACTCCGCATCGTTTGTGTGAATGATGGTGAGGTCGTTTCCTATTATGAAGAAGAGACAGCAGGCATCTTACCGAGCATTCTTTCAACCCCACCAACAGCTAGTCAATATCTCTATGAGCCTAATGCTTCACTGATGAAAGCGGGTTGCTTTGCCCTAATCAGTCGTCGTTATGAGGTTTCTGCACTAAGTGCAAATTCTCATTTATTTGTCTCCAATAGTCTTATAGAGCACTTCCCTGGTCGCAGTTTCCGTCTTGTAGCCGTCTCATCATTTAATAAGAAGGAGTTACGTCGCACCTTATCAGCTATCAAGAAAGCTAATCTTGCCGTGCGCAACTTCCCTATGAGCGTTGCAGACTTGCGTAAGAAACTCAAGATAAAAGAAGGAGGAACAGATTATCTCTTCGCTACTACCGATGCAAATAACAATCATCTCTTACTCTTATGTGCGAAGGTGTGAGTGATAAACAACGATGATCTCCTCGTAAAAAAGTAGTTATCATTATTCATCAAAATAAACCAATAAGAACTATGAACAGGTTATTTAAAATGGTCGTCGCCATGACATTGATAGGACTCTCTATGTCGGCGAATGCCATCGATCGCCAAAGTCTTAAACAGTATGCCGCTTCTTTAAAAGGACTAAAGAAGGAGCAACTAAAGAGTGCACTGCACACTCTGATGGACAAAAAGACTGTCTTGAAGTATGGCAGTGGTAACAAAGGCACATGGTGGGGCTTTTGGTACACCGATCGTGACCCTCAAACCAAGGAATGCTACAACCGTTATAGCGATAAGAAGTTCTATTTCGCCGAACACAACGGAGCAGCTATTGCAGGCATGAACATCGAACACTCGTTCCCAAAGAGTTGGTGGGGAAAGATCGAGAACCAGGCTTGGTGCGATCTATATAACCTCTATCCATCTGACTCAAAGGCTAACAGCGATAAGAGCAACTATCCGATGGGTGTAGTAGTAAATGTTACTAAGCCTGCTGGAGAAGGCTATGATAAGGTTGGAACAGGCTATGCAGATGGACAACTCATCAAGATGTGGGAGCCGGGCAACCGCTTCAAAGGCGAGTTTGCACGCAGTTATCTGTACATGGCAACCACTTATCAGCACCTAAAATGGGTGAATGTAGGCTTACAAAGCCTTGAGAATAACAGCTGGCCAACGCTTAGGCAGTGGGCTTATAAGCTCTACCTCAAGTGGAGCAAGCAAGATCGTGTAGATCAACAAGAGATTGATCGCAACAATGCAGCAGCCAAGATACAGAATAACCGTAACCTCTTTATCGACTATCCAAACCTCGCTGAATATGTTTGGGGTGATAGTGTGGATGTTGCTTTCAACCCCGATCTATCCATAACGACGGCTTCTGACGATGCACGTTATACTGGTGCAATCGTCACACCAACTAATCCAAGTGAAGAGCCAGGTACTCCTGGGGGTGGAGAAGACGATCAAGTAACTCCTAAAGAGAATAAGACTTTTGTGAAAGCTACGGTAGTTCCCGCTGTTAATACACAGTTCCTTCTTGTTGTAAAGGTAGGTGAGAACCTCTTTGCTGGTCAGACTGTTCAAGGTAAAAAGGGCTATGGTTATCTAAATGGATCAGTAGTAACAACTAAGAAAGAGGTTGTCTTTACTTCCGATAAAAACCAATTCTTTACATTAGAACAGGCTGCGGGTGGTTACTACATCAAGGACGCTGCGGGTCGTTACTTCTATCAGGATGGTACGCATAAGAACTTTAATGTAGTCAATTCAACCGATAAGGCAACTATATGGACAGTCACTCCAAATGCCGACGGAACATTTGTTATCACAAGTTCTGATGGTCATGTCGTACAGTACTCAACGCAATATAAGTCGTTTGGAGCATATAAACCAGCAAGCTCTGGGAACCTTTCTCCAATGCTATATGTATATGATGCAACAGCAGGAATATCAACTCTTAATGTTGTAAAGAGTGATGATGAAAACGTTTATAACCTACAAGGAGCGCGTATGCCAAAGGATGCGCAGCTCGCACCGGGTATCTATATCCGTGGTGGAAAGAAGTTTGTTGTAAGATAGATCGTCGGTTTTAATTCCCCGTTCTATGCGTATATAAAAAGAGAGAAAGGCGTCTTCTCCATTTAACAAGGGCGTTTCCTTGCATGGAGAAGAGCCTTTCTTTAGTATCAAGAGAGCCTCTCTTGAAAAACCACCCAGCCATCCCTTGAGGGGAAAGTGGCTAATGGATACTATGATAGTGTATGTTGATACAACCGAGCCAATCGACTTATCGTCTTGCCATGAAGTATGTTGTACCAGCTTGAGCCTGCTGAACTTCTAACAAACCAGATGCATCTGGCGTTACATCAACAGTCAAACCATTATTCAAGAAAGCCTTAACAGAACCATTACCATTAAACTGGATCACCTTTTGTTCTTTGCCTTCTGCATTCATATACCACGTGTTCTCTTGCTTATTGTACGTGAAGTAATAGACTTGACCATCGGGTTTTGTGATCTCATAACCATTCTCCAAGTACTTAACAGCGTACATTAAGCCATCGTCACCCTTGATGTTTCGAACCTTACCAACACGATTGGCAACAGGGTTATCACCGGTCCAGAACTCAATAGAGTTGAGTACTAACGTATCCGCAGCACCGCAGAATGCGTATGCAGGAGATATTACTAAGAAGATAATCTCATTGATGAACTTAGACTTAGTGGCGTGTTTATTCCACTGCGCAAGCTTGTTGAACAAGGCAAATGAACCTACACAAGAACTCATGAGGGTAGCTGCAACGAGCAAACTAACCATCGTTTTAATACCTTTTGTTGTCATACTTTTTGTTTTAAAGTGAATATTAATAATGTTGTTAACATGTTTGTTGTTTCTAATTAGTCGTTTCCAATGACGCTACAAAGTTTTGATACTTCTGCTTCAAAGTTCGTTTTATCGATGGCTTTGGCTTTAAGTGCAGAGCGATAGTTGTATATTGTCTGTGGAGAATAGAACAGTAAATCAGCTATCTCGGCACTCTCTTTCACGCCAAGGCGTATGAGAGCCATGATACGTTGGTCTGTTGTTAGCTCGTTGGAATGGGTGTTTTTTATCTGACAGTCCGCTTTTAGTAATGCGTTTAGCTCCTTTGTGAATGTTGGATAGAGGTCTAGAAACGCCTTGTCAAAGCGTGAGAGGAATGTAGAAGCATCCTCTTCGGACAGTCGACCAGATGAGAGTTGACTCAAGAGTTCGCTTGTTTGGTTTGCTTTTATCTTCCTTTTTACCAGCGTCTGTTGCTGTTTTAGTCTTGTAATGTACTTTGCACAAAGGTCAATATATAGCTTTGCCAATCCTTCTCGTTTGCGGTTTGTGTCTATCAATAGGGCATTTAGCTTATGTAACTGTGTGTTTAAGCCTTTCTGTCGATTGTTAAGTTCCGACAAACGATCATTGTTCTTTTGTAATTCTCGCTGTTGTAAACGCAGTCGTTTGGTCTGTTTTACAATATACGTGATGGCTACGAGTAGGAAAATTAGGAGCAATGAGATGGCTATGATAGCAATCATCTGCACCCGATTACGCGTGTTTAATGTCTGTTGATAGCTGTTGACAATGACTGGTAACTTATTAGATATCTCTATAATACGTAGTCGGTTGTTATAGAAACGAGCATCTTCAAGTGACTTCTGAATATACTCCTGTGCTCGATCAATTCGGTTTTTATCATGCTCAAAGATGTACATGGCAAGCGTTTGTAAGGCGTAATTCTCCATCGTACAGTTCTCTGCATCAGCAATACTGGACAATAGAAGATACCTTTCTTGCTGATCCGTTCGCCCTTCATTGGCGTAGCTTCCTGACAAGGCAAAGCATGCCATAGCATAAAATCGTGAGTCAGTGGGTAAGAGGCTAGCTGCTTTTAGATAATGAGAACGTGCTTTCTTGGGGTCATTAAGTACAAACACGCAATATTCCCCATAGTAGTATTCGTAAGTTTTTGCGGTTTCATCGCAATAATCCATTGCTTTAATCAATGCCTGCTTAGCTTTTTCTCTATGCGCAGGAGTGTATGTATGGTCATTACAGAAGTCTGCCCAATAAGTATGAATACGGAAGAGAGAGAGGTAAAAATCGAACTTTTGTGTTCTATCCAGCGCTGTTGTATCCACTAAACTTATTGTTTCTATAGCCTCACTGTATAATCCGCCGATAGAAAGAAGCTCCGCTTTATGAATGACATTGCTGTTATAATAATATGTATTCGCTGTTTCCTTTGCTAAGTCAATGCCTTTGTCGAGGTAAGTCATTGCTGAATCAAATTGGAAAACATAGTACTCTTGATAAAGCAAGTCGTATGTCTGCAATCGTTTTAAGGTCTTTTCTTCTGTGAGAAGTCCTTTTTTTATTCGGTTAATAGTCTCATTTTTCCTTTTAATATGAGCTGTTTGATGACTCAAGAGAAGGTCTAACTGCTCTTGTAAATGTTGTGTGTCATTGTCAGCAAAGAGACCTGTTGGCAATGCTAGTAAGGATATGTATAAAAGTAATTTGCGCATCTTTTAATCTCTTCTGACTGCAAAGATAATACTTTACTATCAATTAAGAGATATCTACTTAATATAATTATTATGTTAAAGCAAAGGCTTGATTGCTAATGTCTTAAACGATAATACTTGTCGAAATTGTCTACTTATCAACTACTCAAAGAACCTTTTATTCACTTTTTTAGCTATCTTTGCAAGTAAAGATAATTAAAAATTAAAATCCAATTAATACTTTTAACAAAACAATGAAGAGATTCAATATTGCCCTTATGGGGCTTTTGATGGGTATGGCAAACCTTGCTTCTGCGCAGACGGTCACGTCTCCTAATGGTAAGATTGCTGTTAAGTTCTCACTTACAGGAAATGGTGTGCCAACTTATGAGATGACTTACAAAGGTAAGGAAGTCGTTAAACCTTCTCATCTTGGTCTAGAACTAGCAAAGGACAAGCACGCTAGTAAGGGGATGGATGAGACTAGTTTGATGGATGGTTTTCAGACAACTAACACAAAGACAACCACCTTTGACGAGACATGGAAACCTGTTTGGGGAGAAACTTCAACGATTCGTAACCATTATAACGAGCTTGAGGTAGACCTCAACCAACCTAGTAGTAAGCGTGACATCATCATTCGTTTCCGTGTTTATGACGATGGAATGGGCTTGCGTTATGAGTTCCCAGAACAGAAAGAACTAAATTACTTCATTATAAAAGAGGAACACACGCAGTTCGCAATGGCTGGTGATCACACTGCATGGTGGCTCCCTGGTGACTATGACACACAAGAGCAAGAGACGCAGGAGAGCAAGCTCTCTGAGATACGCTCACGTTTCCATGATGCTGTGAATTGGAGTAACTCTTCTGTAGGAGTGTTCTCTGAAACGGGTGTTCAGACCTCTTTACAGATGAAGTCAAACGATGGACTTTACATTAATATACATGAGGCTGCATGTGAGAACTATGCTACGATGCACCTTAACTTGGATGATAAGAATATGGTGTTTGAGTCTTGGTTGACTCCAGATGCAACTGGTTTGAAAGGCTTCATGCAGACACCTTGCACAACACCTTGGCGTACGGTCATGGTGAGCGATGATGCTCGTGATATGTTAGCAAGCAACTTGATTCTCAATCTCAATGAACCATGTAAGATTGAAGACACCTCTTGGATTCATCCAACTAAGTACTGCGGTGTATGGTGGGAAATGATAGCTGGTGGTAAGTCATGGGCTTACACCGATGATTTCAACTCTGTTAAGCTCGGTCAAACAGACTATGCTCATGCCAAACCAAACGGTCATCACCCTGCAAACACGACCAACGTGAAGAAGTATATAGACTTTGCTGCAGCGAACGGATTAGACCAAGTGTTGGTAGAAGGCTGGAATATTGGTTGGGAAGACTGGTTCGGACACTGGAAACAAGATGTGTTTGACTTCGTAACTCCCTATCCTGACTTTGATATAAAGGCTCTTAACGAGTACGCCCATTCGAAGGGTGTGAAGCTGATGATGCACCATGAGACCTCTTCAAGTGCTCTTAACTATGAGAGACACCTAGAGGATGCGCTCAACCTGATGAATAAGTACGGTTATGATGCAGTAAAGACTGGATATGTCGGAGACATCATTCCACGTGGTGACCATCACTATTCTCAGTCAATGAACAACCACTACATGCATGTAATTAAGGAGGCCGCAAAGCACCATATCATGGTGAATGCACATGAGGCAACGCGCCCTACAGGTCTTTGTCGTACTTATCCGAACATGGTGGGCAATGAGTCTGCACGTGGAACAGAGTACGAAGCATTCGGAGGAAGTGACCCTAACCACACTGTTATATTGCCTTTCACACGCTTACAGGGCGGTCCTATGGATTACACTCCTGGTATCTTAGAGACTCAACTGTCTACTTGGTGCAGCAACAAGAGCTGGGTTCACACCACACTCGTTGGTCAGCTCGCTCTTTACCTAACCATGTATAGCCCATTGCAGATGGCTGCCGACCTTCCTGAGAACTATCAGAAGTACAACGATGCATTCCAGTTTATTAAGGATGTAGCCGTTGACTGGGACGATAGTCGTTATCTAGAGGCAGAACCAGCACGCTATATTACAGTTGCAAGAAAGGCTAAAGGCACCAATAACTGGTTCGTTGGAGGTAAGACGGGACTTGCTGCTCATACGAGCAACATCAAGTTAGACTTCCTAGATAAGGGTCGCAAATATGAAGCAACCATCTATGCTGATGCTAAGGATGCCGATTATGAGAAGAATCCAAAGGCATATACTATCACAAAGCGTAACGTTAAGAAGGGTGATGTTCTTAAGTTACAAGAGGCTCGCGGAGGTGGTTTTGCCATCAGTATCAAGGCTCTTTAAGGAGGGTGAATACACATTGAAGTGTAATTAAATAATAGCAAGTCGCATGACTTATGCAGTTTTCTTGGAACTGACTTCATGCTGACATAAGTGTTGCGACTTGCCTTTTTCTCCCCTTTCTGATAGACTAATTCTCATAAAAAAGCAAACTTTTTTAACCCAAACATACTAAATACTCGAATGCTACGTATATATATTAATGAGAGATTTTAAGCCCAAATTAATCGTGATGAGAATGAGAAGAATCTTTATCTTAGGTGCATTCTTATGTGTTACCTCGCTTATGAAAGCACAGTTGTATGCACCTACACTAGATGACCTTGATAAGGTTCTTGCTGCTTCGGGACAGTATGATAAGCAGTTTGAACATAATATTGAGAAGGTCAAAAAGCAATTTTATGCTGCCAAAACAAAGCAGAAGAGATACGAATTGACCGATAAACTCTTCAACTTATACATCTCTTATTCTGTCGACTCAGCCATTGTCTACGCTGAAAAGAAGCTACAACTGGCTAAGCAGATGAACAATAAAAGAGATATAGGGGACGCTAAACTCAATCTTGCCTACCTATTTATAAAAGGTGGACAGCTGAAGGATGCAAGTGACTTAGTTGAATCTATTCAACGAGATGAGCTTGTGCCGAGTCTTTCCTTTTACTATTTTTCAACACGAAAGACGCTCTATGACAACCTTGCCGATGCTGCATTAACTCCATGGCAACGCAAACAATACACCCAACTAGCTGAAGTTTGCAACGATTCTATCGTTGACCATGGTACAAGAGTGGATATTTGGTCACGTGCAGAAAAGTTTGTTAACCATCATCAAGACGAACAGGCGAAGCAGATACTACTTGAGGCTTATGCTAAGTTAAAGCCTTACGACAGGCAGATGGGCTTTGTTGCCTACTCATTAGCAGAGATATACAGACGCCAGAAGGAGGCTGATGAACAAAAGAAGTTCCTCATTGCAGCCGCAATCTCCGATATTCACAACTCCGTTAAGGAGTATCTTGCATTACAGGAATTGGCTACCATTCTCTTTGAAGAGGGCGATAACAAACGCGCCTATGCCTATATGGGGCGAGCTTTGGACGATGCCGTATTCTGTAATGCACGTCAACGTACAATCGCAATGGCTGATGTTTGGCCTGTTATTCAGAAGTCGCACGAGCGTGAGAGCGCCTCTCGAACACTTTGGTTAACAATAGGATTGATACTTATCAGTCTGTTGTCTGTATTCCTCATTGTGATGATATTCTATATTAATCGTCGCCTCAAAGAGTTGAAAGAAACACGTAAGCTCCTCTCAACAACCAATGAGCAACTCAAGGAATCGAACCATATTAAGGACGAATACATCACTCGATTCCTTAACCAATGTTCAATGTATATTGATAAACTCGACACTTATCGCAAGCATATCTATCGACTTTTCTCTGCTGGCAAACGTGCAGAACTGATGGAAACACTCAAGTCGCAAGAGTTTGTCGATCGAGAGTTAGAGTCCTTCTATGCTAACTTTGATGAAACGTTCCTTGGGCTTTTCCCAAACTTTGTAGAAGACTTTAATGCCTTACTAAAGCCTGATGAGCAAATCATACCGAAGCAATCAAGACGTCTATCAACCGACTTGCGTATCTTTGCACTCATACGTCTTGGTGTGAAGGAAAACGAGTTGATCTGTTCGTTCCTTCGTTGTTCCAAGGCTACTGTCTATGCTTATCGCTCGCGTGTGCGCCTTAAATCATTATGTCCTGATAAGTTTGATGAACAGGTGATGAGGCTTTAATCGTATCTAACATTTGATAATTTAGATAATCGCCACAACTCTTATTATATGTAAAAGAGTTGTGGTGATATTCTTTTTATCCCTTTTCATCGGTTGATTTAATGCCTCTTAGTCGAATGAAATATGCCCCTTTCTTATAGTGTAAACCATCAGTAATCATCGTGTAAACGCTCATACGTTATAAAAAATAATCTAATTTTATTAGAAGATTGGTTTGTTTTAAAGTAACTTTTAGACTATTTTCTCGTTTAAAAGAGTATCTTTAGAGATAGAAACGATATTCTTTAGCCATTTTAAATATGCTCTTTTATTATTGTAAATACCACTAGAAGCGTTCTTGTAAGCCTTTTTTAAAAGCCTTACTTGTCAATTGTTTTTCTTAGAAATATTGTGTTTAACCTGTGAAGATAGTTTAATATCTCATTCATAAAAGTATTTGAATTTAGCAAAAAAACGCTTGGTAATAGGTCTAATAACATTATGTTATACTTATAAAATCTGGTTTTTATAAATCGCTAAGTACTTAATAATCAGTTGTTATACCCTTTGGAACATTTGTATCAATATAATAGGTATATTTAATATAAGCATATTTTTTTGTAACTTTGCACACGTAAAAAAAGCGAGAGAACTATTAATGTTATAAAAAGTTGACATGTGATCAAGGGTACAAAGAGGACTATTTTCTAGGATGTAATAATCATTTAAACATTTATTTATCACACGACATCCAGCCAATGCGTGCCTATCAATCACCAAGAAAACTTAAAATTAAAATTTAAAACAAATGAAGAGAAAATTACTTCTGGCGTTGTTTGCAATCATCTCACTAGGATGTTTTGCAGACTCTCAACCAACAGATTCTGAGCGAAGAGCCAATCTGTTCGTCAACAATGGTATGCTGTTTAGTATCCAGCATTTCGCGGGTGTTTCCTCACAGGACAACACTGTTGAGTTCTGTGGTTGGACTACTAAGACTGATTTGAGTACTGATGCGAAGAAGGACGAAGCTTTGGCTGATGCGCAGTATAATGCCATTCGTAAGGTAGGAGAGATTGCTATTCCTGAAACAGTAACAGCTGCTGTTACTTACAATGGAGTACTTCAGGGTAATGCTACTTATAAGGTTACCATGCTTCGTGCTAACCTTTTCCGTCCAGTAGGCTTTGGTGTTACAAGCCAGATTACTAAGATTACAATCCCAAAGACAGTCCAGCACATTGAATCACGTTGTTTTGATGAGTGTGTAAACATGACTGAGTTTGTCATTGAAGGTGCTACTGATGGTAGTTCTCAGTTGAAGGAGATTGACTCACATGCATTCTTAAACTGTAAGAAGTTGGCGTCTATCACGCTTCCTAATTCGGTTACTTACTTAGGTGATGATAATCCTAATTCTATTGAGGGTGGTGGTGTGTTTGAAGGTTGTGAATCATTTACCTCTTTTAAATTCCCAAGCAGTTACGCTTCAAGCAATGTGTCAAGTTTCACCTTCAAGAACTGTAAGAACTTAGCAACTATCGATTGGAATGGTTATAATCCAAAGCGTTTAAACAGCTGCGCATTCCAGAATTGCGATAAAATCACATGGTCTCAAGTTCCTCAATCTGTAGAGGAGTTAGGCGATAACTGCTTCTATCTCTGTGCTGCTTTGACGTCTGTTGACCTCTCAAAAATCAAGAAGATGGACACAGGTGTGTTCTGGGCGACACCTTTAACATCTGTTGAATGGCCTGCAGCTGTAACTGAAATTCCTGCAAATACATTCTGGGCTTGTGGCAAACTAACAACTATCAAGGGTATTCCTAGGCAGCCAGGTGCATGGGATAACATCACTAAGATTGGTGCAAATGCATTCAATATGTGTACTGCTTTGACTACTATTAAGTTGCCAGCAGAGCTTAAGACAATTGATGCGCAGGCTTTCCGTAGTTGTACAAACTTAGCTACAGTAGACTATGGTACTAAGGTTGAAACTATCGGTGACGGTGCTTTCTGGTCTACTGGTGCACTGAAGAAGTTCTTCTTCAAGGGTTCTGTTAAGACTCTTGGTGCTGATGCTTTCCGAGAGAGTGGACTTACTTGTGTTCACCTCAAGGGGGATATGTCTATCGGTAAAGAGGCTTTCATGAACTGTACAAGCTTGAAGTACGTAGAGTTCCCTGCTACATCTTCAGCTACTCAGCCATTGACATACGTGGCAGAAAGCATGTTTGCAGGTTGTACAAGTCTGCCTTTCGTCACTCTTCCATCTACTGTAACAGAGATAAAGGCTAATGCTTTCAATGGCTGTTCGCACTTGAATTACGTTAATATCTTGGCTGAAACGCCTGCAACATTAACTACTAACGCATTTGATGGCACACCAAAGAATGTCTATGTAAAGGCAAGTAAGTTGTCTGTTTATCAGTCAAATGCTGATTGGAACACACTCAACTTGAAGGATACTTACGAGCAG
>ERZ651108.704-NODE-704-length-16108-cov-4.355884_pt1 | contig 16108 bp, 8 predicted proteins | sample MGYA00512173_ERZ651108 | MGnify/ENA metagenome assembly ERZ651108 | reverse complement strand
TAATCCATGATCGTGCCCAGGTCCTGCTACGTCATCATGCTCGTCTACTTCATGATTTTCTGTCCCTTGAGGCAAATTAGTTTCTCGTTGGCTAAGAATCGCCTCTTGATAAACTTGTTGCATTTTATCACGAGTCACTTCACCTTTAACCGTGCTCCCGTCAGGTCTTTCATAATCAACTAAACCATAAAAATCAGAAAGAAATTGCTGATCCCCTTCCATTACAACAAACCTTGGAGTCTTATCTTTGTAGTCTGTAATTTCAGGGTTAGCAATAACTTCCTTCTCTAAATAAGTAGCTTTTACTTTTGTTGTGGCGCGAGGACTTAACCCTTCAATATATGGTCTGATTTTATATTTACCCACAGGCACTTTATCTTTTTGAACCCAATTGTTTTCTTGATTTAACTTATAGGTTTTTACAACTTCTTCGGTGTCTGATTTTACTAAATTGACAGTGATTTCTAGGTTGTATTTTTCTTGTACAATAGCCTGTACAGCTACAGGCCCCACTTCTTCAGCTAATGTAGTATTGGTTGTTGTAAAAACAAATCCAAAACCAATAGCTAATATTGCAATAAATTTCTTCATTTTTATAGCCTTTCTTATTCAATAGGTTAGATTTTTTCCATAATTATAGTATGCCATATTTTACAAAAAAAAACAGGATTATCTCCTGTTTTTTTGTTATTTTCTAGAAAGAAGTATCAATTACATTTGGTTCACCCATGTAAGTGAATCTTTCCTTATTGGTTGTGTTCATCAATTTAAAGATTTCAGTATCTTCTGGGAATTCGTCTTTAAATGGAATGATTGTCTTACCATTGTAAATCAAACCATAACCTGGTTGGCTATTCGTAATATATTCCAATTGAGAGTCAGGAATCTGTAACAAGTCACTCAAGTTAGTACGGTCCAATTTTGGAAGAGACAACATTGAAATAAATGACGTATTATTCAAGATGTTACGAGAGTCAGATGAGCGAAGCAAATCTTCTGTATTCTGCATGATACCAGTTGGAACACCTTGCCATTTACGAGCACGTTTCCAAACTTGCATCAAGAATTTAGCAGCCGAATCTGATTGTAGCAACAAATAGAATTCATCAATGTAAATCCATGTGAATAAACCTTTACGCCTATTTTCAATCATTTTATTCCAAATGTCATTTAAACATACGTGCAAACCAAGGTTTTTCATACCTGTACCAAGATTCTTAATGTCATAAACCAAGAATCGTTTTTGTGTGTCTACATTAGATGGGTTTGCGAAGATATTAAATGCTCCTGTAGCAAATGCTTCTAATACCGTAGCAATTGTTCTTGCTTCAGGTTCAGGTTGGAGCATCAAGTCATTATACAAGTTACCCAGTGTTGGCATAGCTTCCTTATCACTTGTAATTGATGGATCTTTTTCACGTAATTTATTAATCAGACTCAAATACGGTCTATAAATATTTTTGACGCATCGACCTACAATAGAACGAGCTTGAGGATCAAGAGCACGTCCATCTCCCAACATGATTTCAATCATGGATACAATATAGTCAACCTTCATTGATACTGGATCAGAATCTCCACCATCATAATCCAAGTCCATGTCAAGCGGATTTACAAATGTTTGAGAACCAGGAGCAAGTACCGCCACTTCCCCACCAAAGGCTCTAGCCATATTGCTATATTCAGATTCAGGGTCAATAACACAGACTACGTTCCTGTCACTACGAAGAAGAACAGAAGCCATCTCACGTTTTGCAAAGAATGATTTCCCTGAACCAGACTCACCAAAAATCAAACCATTGAAGTTCTTACCACTTAAACGATCATAAAGAATAAGGTTGTTAGAAGATTGGTTCAAACCATAGTAAATACCATTCTTTTGATACAATTCAAGTGAAGTGTATGGGATAAAGATTGATGCTGATTCTGTAGTTAACAAGCGTTTGATTTGCAACTCATTCAATGCTAAAGGTAATGAAGTATTAAATCCTTGTTCTTGTTGGTAAAGAAGGGTCTTAATTGGACACAAGTATTTGTTTGCGACAGAAGTGATCATGCGTGTGAATTCATCCAATTGTTCTTTATCTTCCGCAAAAATAGTCAGGGTTAAAGTAACAAAGAACAATTTTTGGTCACGACCAACAACGTCATCCATCAATTCACGAGTTTGTTTTTGAGCCAGTTGCAAGCTTGGCGCAATCAAATCAGGGGTGTATCCAGATTGAACAGCTTGTTTTTGGCTGTTGGCAATTTGTCCGTTAACGGCTGTCAGCTGGTTTTTAATCATTCTAACCGCTTTTGCAGTATCTACTGGTACGTGATTGATAGAAATCAACATAGTCGTTTGAATATCAGATAAGTCTGAAATAAATTCTGTTGACAACCATGTAGGAACGTTTTCCAAATACATTGAACGGCCATAAGACCCACCAATGATAGAATGATCTCCTTTGAATTCCATTCCACTTGGTGCAATCAAGTCTTTAGATGACATACCGAATTGAAGTAGACGGTCATAATTAAAGTATGGAATTTGCTTTCCATTAATTTCTTTAAAGTCGTTATAAAAGACAGATTGACCATCTTGATTGTAAATATTGAACATCAAGCCAAGACGATCTTCGATTGTTTGACGTTTCACATCTACATCACGAGAAATTCGACGGATTCCTTTTCTAACTTCATTTTCTACGTTATTTAAAAGAGTGAATGCTCTGTCAATATCCTCATTTTCGATAGAAACAACAAGATATTTATCTTGAGTTAACCCTCTACCACCTTCTGACATTTTGTCAAGGAGGATACCGTTCATTTCTTGACGATGTTTGTTCAATTTATCACCCTGCCTCAACGCAAAACGAATATTTTCTAAAGATGTACGTCTATCTGCGATAGAGTTCTGGATGACAATTTGGAAATGAACTTCTGGAGAAAACGTGTTAAGGAAATCGCCATATGCTCTAAAAATTGCTACTTGTTCTTCATTTGGAGCAATCTTAAAGTTTACGTTACCTAGATTATACGCTCTTGTATAATGATTTGGTTTCGTTTCAATTGTTCCATCTTTAAAAACCCTAGTGTATGGGATAGCAGCCTGCACGCTTTTTTTGTTTTTAATTTCCTCTTTAGTAGGGGTCTTTTTTTCTCCCTCTTTGCCTTTTCCTTTATTTTTTGAAAAGTTAAAAAGGTTTCCTAATAAACTCATTTATTTTTCCTTTCTAATCCACAGCACCATATTCTTTTAATTTAGCTTTAATAGCAATTTTTTCTTTTCTAGAAAGTTTAGGTTTTTCAATAGTTCTTAAAATAGGTTCTGGCTTATACGGATTTGACTGTCCTGCTTCTGTAAACATTCTCTCATAAGCATTATCTGTCATATAAACCTTTTTTCTTGGACTGAAAATCGTCGGGATAATAAATTTTATAACAAATACCTCTAGAGGCATCCCAAACATTTTTACCCAACCACACAATAAGATTGGTAAACAAACAATTAGAATGATAATCAATTTTGCTTGCAAAGGAACGGGGCCTAGCAACATAAATAAAGGAACCCCTACCAAAACAGTAATAATTAACACTATTAATTGTCTTTTATCAAATGGACCTAAAACTTTAGGAGAGAATTCTCGAATATCACGAGACATTTCAATTTCAATCATCTAATTTCTCCTTCTTTTTTAAACCCCAAGAATTTCATCTGCCAAACCACCAGTTTGCATCATTGCCATACCAGCTACTACGTTAGACATAAGCATACAGATAAATGCTAAATTAATACCTTCAGCCTCACCTGTTGATGAGCCTAACTTACTAAAGAAATATTGGGTTAAAGCCATACCAAAGTACGCAATAATAAAGTAGATGGCAATCTTTAAATAGCATGCTGCGAATTTTTTCAAGAATCGAGCACCACTACCACGAGAACCTTCAATCATAATTGAAGAAACCGCAACAGGCGCGAATAATTCACGGACTTTGATCTCAAAAATTGCTGAATACATCAAGAATACACTGATCACCATTGGGAACCATACAATGTATTCCATCATAACCAATACGCTATTGGCTTTCTTTAACTTTTCATAGTCAATTGCATTTTTACCATTGCTACCAACAATATCAGGTAAGCTTTCCATCCCTGGTATTTTTGACAAGTATTGAGCGAATTGATCCTTATCTAATCCAGATAGAGGATTATCTTTAATGGCATTTGTGAATGTATCAATCACTGCACTACCCATTAAATAAATTGCAAGCATGAGTCGGGTTGCTAAAAGAGTTGCCACAAGAGAAATTACTAGATTTAAAATAACCCGTTGCCAGTATTCATTGCTTAATTCTGAGCCTTTTTGAGCTTCTTTAATAATATTTGTTGTAAAGAATACAGCAATTGCCCCACCAGCCAACGTTACAATTACAGCCTGAATTTCTGGCAGGAATGAAATTGCACTTTTTCCTCCAGTTAAAGAATTTGCTGTTTGTTCAGTTACATAACTGGGTTTAAAAATCTCCCCAAATAATTTATAAGCTTCTCCCATAAATTGAACTGAAGTTTTCTGCGCTCCATTAATAAAGTTCTCGAAGTTATCCTTTACCCCTTGGACATTTGTATAATCGGCAAAAGCTTCAGGAAACAGAGAAAACAACAACCCAGCTATTCCAACAATTACAAATGATGCTAACCAATATTTATTCCTAAAAAACCTTTTCAAAGTATTGGAAAAAGTTGGCTTATCATTATATACCGTTAATGATTTGTACATGTTTTGCACCTTTCTTTATTTTATTTTTTTAGTACATTTTAAGTATGCCATAAAAATGCGAAAAAACTAAAAAAAAGGAGATAAAACCCCTCTTTTTTTGAATTACACGTTAAGCAATTCTGAGATCTGGCTTGACACCCACTCTGCGAACGGGAACATAGTCAATACTACTGGAAGGATAATCAACAATCCTCCACCTGCCATACCGTAAGTTGCTTTAGTACGTGCAGGCCCATTATCCGCATCTGCAGTTGCAAAAGCCATGATATTTGTTACTAAAAGGAACACACCTACGAATACCATGATTACGTAGATAATACCCAAAATCATACCTACAACTTTAGCAAGTTCGGGAGCAGCAAAAACACCAGGGAACGCAAAGTTAACTGTAGCAAGAACCGCAACAGCCATAAAAGCAGCCTTCATGGCTTTTTCCTGTTTTCTAGTTAACGCATAAGCGTTGTTAATGATATTTGTGAACAAGTACATCTATGTACTCCTTTCCTAAAAAAATTCTTTTATCAAAAGTTGATTTAGTTGGCGCCAACTTCCGATACTTTTAGTATGCCATAAAAACGCAAAAAAAACGTTAATTTTTTTATTTTTTTCTTCAAAAAAAGGCGAACTTTTTCATTCGCCTTCATTTTATCAATTAAAAGTAACTTTTTTGGATTATAATCTACGTTGAGTATCGTCTAAACGTTCGCTCTCTTCTTTCTTTTTCTTACCTAGTAAGAACCAAAGAAAACCTGATGAAGCGATAACTCCCACACCACCTAATCCAAAGATTTTTACCCATACACTATTCATTAAACGGGTAATTGTATCAGCTGTTACCAATACTCTTTGAGTTTCAGAAATGGATTGATTACCAGCAGCGTCTGTAGTTTCTACTTTTACTTCTTGCCACTCTTGAGAATCTTTCAAGGTATATTTTAATTCACCTTTAGCATCTTCAATTTCTTTTTGAGTGTAAGTTTTAGCTACTTTACCATTAACATAAAGTTTTACTTCGTTCACTAGAATATTATCTTTTGTAGAAACACCAATTTCTCTTTCTACTGCATTGTAAATTTCTCCATTTTCAATACCAGTAATTACTGATGAAGGATTAGTTTTGTCGATAACAAAACTTGCAGGTTTTTCTTTAATTTTATTACTTTGCTTGTTCCCAGCGGCATCTTCTGAGTCAATTGTTACTTCGTAAACACCTTCTTTAGCAAAGACTTCTGGCTTGATTGTATAAACATATTCTTTCCAACCATCTTTAGAAACATCTTTAACTGTATAGTCGTCTTTATTAAGCTTAATAACAGAACCATCTCTTGTAACAGTTACATCTTTATTCTTCAGATCATCAGTATTCACTTCGTGAATAACAATTTCTTGTTCTTTATTATGATAATATCTGTCAAGATATTTCTTAGTTTGTTCGCTAAAGTAATAGTTGGAACCAAATCTATTCACTGAGAAAGTAATTGATTTAGTAGTTTTGTTGCCAGCCTTATCTACTGCTTCTGCCGTCAAAGTGTAAATATCGTCCACATCCAAATCATGAGGAAAATCATCCATGATAATTTCTCCACCTTGTGGAGTATCCACATAAGTTCCAGTCACAACAACTTCTTTATGATGATATCCTCTTAATTTAAGAGTGATACCAGCTTTATCATAGTTTCTATCAGTGAATCGTACAGTAGGCTTTACAGCTCCTTTGTTACTAGAGCCATCAGCCACTCCTCCAAATTCAATATTTGGATTTGTAGAATCAACAGTAAATTCATTTTCGCTATAGCTATTAGCTTTATTTCCAGCCATATCTTCAAAATTCAGATTGAAACTATAATCACCATCAGCAGAGAAAGTTAATGTTGCAGTGTGAGTATCTCCGTTTGAAGACCAACCGCTTACAGATGGAGCAGCAATCCCTTGAGATTCAAGCGTTGCCTTAACATCCGCAGTGAATCCACTTGCATCAAAGTTATGTTCATGAACTGTGATTGTAGCGGTTCGAGAACCTGTTACATATTTGCCGTTTACCAAACTTTTATCCCATGACACATTAATCGTTGGAACGGTTTTATCAATAGTAAACAAGTCGTTGTAGCTTTGTTGTGAACTGTTTCCTGCTAAATCGGTTGTACTGATTGAGAATGTGTAATCTCCGTCTTCCGAGAAAGTAACAGTTGCATAACTTACATTTTCATCAGACGAACCGTTTTGTTCTCCAATACTCCAACCACTAATTTGTGCATTTCCTCCAGATACTGAAATATGTGTTGAGTTAGGATCAAAGTTCCGCTCATATACTCTTATTATAGCTGTTCTATTGTGATTGTAATAACGACCTCTTCGTCCATCATTTGAATCCCAAGAGATTTCAATCCGAGGAGCAACAGTATCAATAGAAAGTTTTCTTTCTGAAGAAGCTGTATTTCCAGCCCAATCAACAGTTGTAACTCTAATAGTCACATAGTTAGAATTGTTCAATCTTGAATCTACAACTAAGTCAGTATCAAAAATGCGCGTGCGCCCTTCTTTTGTTCCCACATTATAGGTTTGAGATTGGGTCACATTGCCGCCATTTAATACTTCAACAGTTACCGTATTCAATCCTGAATAAGTTCCACCACTAACCTGATCTTCTACATGAATCTTACTTGAAACATCCCCTGAGTAAATGTTGTTTGCAGAAGTTGCAGTTGTGATATCGATTTGAGGGTCTGCAGGTTTTGCATTATCAATTAAGATTGCCCCATCAGCATTCAAGAAAGTTACGTTCCCAGCTTTATCTTCAATTCGTTGATAAACTACGGTTTGTTGATCTCCACTTAGAGTGACAGTATCTTTCCAATCCAACCAGTCAATATTTTCTAAATCGCTTGGTGATGGAATAGAGAATGTTCCTGAAACATCTTTGTCTGGATGATATAAATAATACTTAACGGAGGCAACTCCTGAAGTTTCGTCTGAGACGCGATTATTCAAAGTAATTTCTCCCGTTCCAACGTGAACGAAAGTAGCTTTGTTAGAAAGCTTCGAATACTCGCCATTACCACCGACTCCCCCAACGATAATTGCTCCAGTTGGGGCTACCTTATCTACAGTGAAATAGTAAGTTGGCGTTGTTTCTTTGTTCCCAGCTAAGTCTGTATATTCAAAAGATAGGCTGTAGTTTGAGTCTGAACTAAATTCATCCATTACAAATGTATGTGTATCCCCTACAGTCACCCATTTACCAATTTTAGCAGCGTCAATAGAGGTAGTTGAATATTTATCTTCATCCTTACCAGTGGAATCTTTTGACGTTACATGAACAACTACATCTTTAGGATCAAAATTATCTTCTTTTACTGTAAGAATTGCAGTAACATTAGTATTTTTGTAAGTTGGATTTGCAGGATCATTACTTACTTTAATGTTTTTATCTGAACCACTATTAAACTGAATTGTAGTCTCAGGAGCAACTTCATCAATCACAAATTCTTTATCACCATCTGGGTTAGTAAACGTGGCTTCTACAGTTTCACCATTTTTCACATATGAAACATTAACTTTGTAAGAATGATTACCCTTTTCTTTACTACCAATTTCAAACACATACGTGTTTGTTCTTTCATTTGTGTAATCTTTTTCTAAGCGTTCCCCTTGAGAGTCAATCCTATCAGAAACCAATTTAATTCCATCAACTTTTCCATCACGAATGTCTGAAATTTTATAACTTTGTTTTTTGCCATCAACTGTAAAATCAACAGTTGCATTATCCTCTACAAAGTTTCTATCGTTAAATTCCACAGCTAGTTTGCGATTAGAAAAAAGGTATTTGCCATTTTTAAGTTCACTATTATCATAAGTAGCTTTTACGCTAGCTTTGGATTTGTCAATCTTGATGCTAGAGATTTCGTTAGATGAAATTTTGTTTCCAGCGTTATCGTAAGCTACTACTTCAAGGGTAATATCATTGCTGTCGGCATCAATAGTTCCATCAAATTCTTTTTCTAATTTTGCCAATTCTAACTTACTGAAGGAATCAAGATTTTCTGCTCCATACAAATCATTAGTCGTTAAACTAAAACTGTTTGTGTTTTTGCTTTCTGATGCAATTACTTGCCCGTTTTCTTTAACAATAACATCAACTTTAGCAATACCTGTAACTACACCGTTTGAAACAGGATCGTGTAATGATACGCTATAAGGAATATTTTTATGTTGGACTTTGTTAAGGTCAGGTAATCCTTTAATACTAACAACTGGATTAGTTTTATCAATTACCATCCCGTTAGATGCATAGACAGCTTCATTTCCAACATTATCTTTAGCTTTAACAATTACAATATAATAGCCTTCGCTCGTTCCGCCAACTGCAATTGTATTGTTTTTGACGGATTCCCAAGAGGTATCATCTGACAAAGCAGCTTCTTGTATTTTTTGCTTAGCATCAGCATCACTAGTGATTTTGACTACGCTATATTTAATAGATTTCAACCCGCTTTCTCCATCTTTAGAAGATAAAGAAAGAACGTAGCCATCTTTTCCATTCGCCTTAGAAAATTTAACAGCTTCATCATTGTTAGAGAACTTAGTTGTGCCCGCATTAAAGATAGACGCAAAAATTTTAGAACCACTTGTAAATTCAACAACTGGGGCATCAGCATCCACCTTAAAGTCACTAGGAACATCAAATTCTTCACTTTTTGTTGCTGCATCATCAGTTGTTGATAAGAAAAACTTACCTACGATGTCTTTTGAAGGAGTTGAAGCAGGAATTGAAATCTTATTATCAAAAGAGTTAGAATCTAAATTGCTAGCTTTTACATTAACCTTATTATACTCAGAATGATCTTTTAAGTCGAAAGTTATTGAGCCCCCTGGTTTGACAAATGTTGTTTCACCATCTTTGTAAATGTTTTTACTGTTGTCAGTATCAATTGTTACTTTCGACCACAAATCTTCTGCAGAACGCTCATCTTTAGTTACAACAACGTTTGATTTTTCTTTTTCAAGAACAAATTTAAAGTTGCTCTCTTTTTCCTTTTCTTTATTTAAAGAAATGGAAATCTTCGCATCGTTTTGACCAACCTTGTATTTACCTTTTTCAATTTTATAATTGAAGTAATCACTCAAATCAATAGAATTGTAGTATTTTTCTTCTTCTTTGTTCGCAAAAGCTCCACTAGGTACTATAATTTCTTTTAATAGTTTCTTAGAAGGGGCTTTTCCTTCTTTTATTTTTTTCCACTCTTTAGAGCCATAAGATACCGTTAAATCTTTAACAGACATTCTAAGTTCTTTTTGATTAATTTTAACTTCTGGCCCTTTATTAAAATCAGATTCAAAACTATAATTTTCTAAATCTCCGCTAAATTCAACTTTTCCACCTTCAGTGTCATAATTTCCAATGGAAGAAGATGTTGATTTAAATTCAACTTTTACATTAATGTGATCATTTTCTTCAACACCTGATTTTTCATTTAGTGTTCCTTCAAGAGTGAAGTCATTGTTCCCATCATATTCTTTCTCAGTAGAATTCCATTTTACATAGTCAGATGTAATTTTACCTAATTTTTTCTTTGCAACATTGATTTTAACAGTTGCATCTAATGCTTCAAAATTATCCGTTTTTGGAGCTGTAATATGTACAGTAGCTTCACCATGTTTTAAAACATTAATAGTGCTTGAATCCGTAAGAGAAATTGAATCAGGGGTTCCTTCAAGAGAATAAGATATTAAACCATCATAATTAGAAGGAACATCCAAAACTTCTGCTAAATTAAATGATTTATCTCCATACACTTTGTTAATCTCAGATTCTTTGACTGAAATTTCTTCAAGCTTACTTAAATCAACATTTTCTTCCTCAGAAGTAACCTTTACTGTAAATTCACCAGTTTTCTTTTTATACCCTTGATGCTCAATAGTATATTTTACGATTTGACCTTCTTTCAATGTTGAGAGATTGAATTTAGTTTCTTCTCCTTCTACAGGATCAATTGTCAAATCATTCCCGTCTTCATCAGTAAATTTGAAATCAGAATGAGATAATTTTAATGACTCATCTTTAACTACGAAGTTAATATCTGCACCTGGTTTTTTATCACTTGTCAAGATCAAAACAGGAAGGGTTTCTCTTAATTCAGAAAAACTAATAAGATCTCCTGTGAATTCATTAAAACCAGGCAATTCGATTTTATAACTAAATTTAGTATTATCATCAACCTTGGTTTTAGGGGTAAAAGTGATTTTATCTTGGTCTTTTTTCAAATCACCTTCAATAGGAGAGCCATCTGTGTTTAGGAGAGTAAATTTTATACCTTCTAAATTAGTAATAGGGTTCCCTTTTTCGTCAGCGAGTTTGAATTCCGCCTCTTGTTTGACTTCTTCTTTTGGAGTTTCTCCCTCAGACGGAGTTGCTGGGGTCGCTTCGGTTGACTCACTAGAAGCTGGGGGAGGTGTTGGAGTTTCCTCTGTACCAGATGTTTTTGGAGTAGTAGCTACTTCTGGTTTGTTAGTTTCCTCATTTGTTGCAGCAGTTTCTTCAGCATATGCCATTGTTGAAGTTAAAGCAGGACTTGTTGCTAAAATAGTCCCTAAAGAAGCTGATACAACTTTTTTATACACTTTCCGTGACATTTTCAAAAAACCTTTCTTTTCAATTTTTATAATTTTTTACATACATAATTATACCATAAAACAAGCAAAAAAAGATGACTTTTTGCCATCTTTCTTTACTTATTTTCCATAAACAATAATTTCATCTTGTTTTTGCACCTGAAATTTAGAAGTTTGATTGCTCCAGAGCTTCGTTGAAGAAGCTGCCTTTCTATCTAATTCTTTATTTGAAAGGACAGTTGTTTCTTCCCCTCCTTCTGTTTCAAATAGAACAGACTCTTCAGCTTTTACATCTAAAGCAGGGGAGGTTTTTTCTTGAGGAATAGGAGTGACGTTACTAGATGAAATTGGAGCAAGTTCTTCTGTAGGATCATCAATTTCATCAGTTTCTTCGACCTTCTGAAGAACCTCTGTATCTTCAGAGCCTTCGGCTACTGTCACAACGGTTGTAGACTGAACGTTTGAATATTTCGAATCTTCATATTCCATTTCAGCTAGTTTTTTCTCAGCTGTGGTCATACTTCTTCCTAGTATTTTTTCCTGATTTTCAAGATAAAGCCTCAACGACGTTAAATCAACAACATCAGTTTCATCTAAATTCTCATCGGATACTAAAAGTTGTGTTTCATCAGAACCAATCTCATCTTCTTGATCTTCTTCAATTTTAGGAAGCTCAACAACATCAGTTTCATCTAAGTCTTCTTCTAATACAGTAGTATCTCCAGAACCATCTTGAATTTCTTGTTGTTCGTCAGCATAACCTAGAATGGTAGTATCGTTTTCTCCATTAGGATCCAAATAAACTTTCAATTCTTCTTTGGGCAAAACTGTAGTATCTTCAACACCTAAATAAGTCGTAAAATCTCGAACTGTCTCATCTGCAATAACTTGACTAACAATTCCTTCTTTAATTTGTCCAATTTCTTCAACTTTTTCTTCAAGATCTCCTGAATCTGAATAATAATCCTGATTAACGATCTCGTGACTTTCGTCACTTCCTAGCTGTTCGGAATAGTATTGCGAAACTGTTGATTGCAATGTAGAATTCGTTTTCTTCATCTTTTTACCAGTTTTAAAACGGTAATAATCTAACAAATCAAACTTCCAAAAGATTAATATAGCTACGATAAAAAGTAGCAAGCCTAAAATTAGGACACCCAAAGAAAGGTTTCTTATAAAATTAATATTCTCATCCATTTTACAATAGTTCCTTTCTAATCAGCGTATGCAAAATCAATACTTTGTTTTGCTTTAATAATATTTTGCTCAATCTCATCAATAATAGGTTGATCCGATTCTTCATCAAAATCTTTTGATTTCATAATATCTACAAGTCTCAATTCAACCATTTCTAATTCCGATTCAACTTCGTCTTTCTTAATACCTGCATTTTTAAAATCATTAGCATGGAGTAAAATTTGACTAACTAGTTCTTTGTATACAACAAGTCCTGTCTTGAGATTGTCATCTTTCACAATGTCTCCTGAAGCCAATAAAACAATATCGCTCCAGTAGTCTTTATAAGAAATATTATTATCTCCAGCTTTATTTTTTAAATTAATGCGCATATTATAATCAGCAATCTGACTAAATCGTTTTGCTCTTTCGATCTGAGCATTTGTTAAAGATTCGCTTTTCTTAGCAATGTCAAACCACGGTTGTGATAACTGTTTATTACCTTCTTCTCCATAATAGTAAAAATAAGCAAGTCCCATATCATAAGCGAACTGATCATATGCTTCTTGATTTTTCTTTAATTGACTCTCAATAGTATCTCCACCATTTTTGCTTCTATATCCCAAAAATTCCGTCATTTTGTCCACTTCATCTTGAGAAAAATTACCATCTTTTAAGAAGCAGTTATTCAATAAACCTTCGTAAGCATCTACCTTTTGAGGATTTAATTTCATCGCTTCAAAATAAGCTTTCACCTGCTCTTTTTCATTTGGCATACTTGCCGCTAAATGAAGTTGATCATCATAACTCTTTGATTGTAATGAATTTGCATAAACACTTAAACCAAGACTAGCCACAAAAGAAAGTATCGCACAACCAAAAGTAAATAAAAAACTTCTATTAGCTTTCTTCTTTCCTTGAACATAACTAGTTTCCAACTCTTTATAATGTTCTAGTGCAAATTGAAGTTCTTTTGCTGTTTGGTATCTTTCATTAGGATTATTAGCAATACATTTTAAAATGATTTTTTCTAATCCAGTAGATAAGCTAGGATTCCACTCCCTAATAGGGCGAATTTCATATGGAGGTTTTGTTGGATTTTTCCCTGTTACAAGATGATAGATTGTAGCCCCTAAGTTATAAATATCTGTACGAGCATCTGTTTGTCCATCTCCCCCATACTGCTCAGGAGCAGCGTAGCCCTTTGTCCCTAGAGAAATAGTATCTTCTTCTTGGCCCGTCTTATATTCACGAGCTGTACCAAAGTCAATAAGAACAATTCGTCCGTCTGGGCGCAACATGATATTACCAGGTTTCAAATCTCGATAGATAATCGCAGGCTTGCGTGTGTGCAAGTAATCCAATACCGAACACAACTGAATAGCCCAGTTAACAACATCCTCTTGAGGTTGAGCTCCTCTCTCATCTACGATAGCTTTTAAAGTTCGTCCTTCAACATAATCCATAATAATTAGGAAGGTGTTGTTCTTTTCAAAGATATCAATGATCTGAGGTAAGTTCTCATGTTGTAACTTTTTAAGAATACCAATTTCAGTAGTTAAATTTTGATTAACAATTTCACTACCATTTTTTCCAGTCTGTCTTACTTCTTTAATTGCCCAGTTTTTATTGGTTTTGATATTCATTGCTAGCCAAACAGTAGACATACCGCCACGTCCAACTTTCGCAATTACCTTATACTTTCCATCAATTAAAGAACCTAATCTAAGCCCTTGAGGAGTTTGTTCGTTTCCCATAACTCTCTACCCCTCTTTCTTTTGTTCTTCTTTCCATTGGCATAAAGCGACTGTAATATTATCAGTTTCTCCGCGTTCCATATTGAGTTTTACTCCGTAAGCAGCACGTTCCATTAATTCTTCCTGTCCTACAACTTCTTGAGGATTATAAAGCTTAGCCATTTCCTCTTCCATCAAGCGATGCCTAAAACCATCACTACATGCAAAGAAGATATCTCCATCGCTATAATTCCCAAATGAGAATCCTGGCGTGACAGCATCGCCTAATCCAATACATTGCAACAAAACGTTTCTAGCTTTGTGTGTTCTAGCTTCTTCTTCAGTGATTTCACCTTTATCAATCTTATCTTGAACGACACTTTGATCATGAGTTAATCTTTCAATAGTTCCACTAGTGTCAATCTTGTATACCCTTGAATCTCCAACGTTAACTGTTGCATAGTGCCCATTGTATAACAATACCGCAGCCAATGTAGTTCCACATTGAATGTTTTTTGCATAGCTATATTTATAGACTCTATCATTAGCTTCTTTAATAGCAAAAGTCATACTATCAACAAAAGCTTTATTTGACATCCCTTCAAGAAGTAAATTTGGCAAATCTTGTTCAAACCAAAAATTTAACGTTTTAATCGCCTCTGCAGAAGCCAGTTCTCCTTGTTCCAATCCACCCATACCATCGCAGACACCGATGAGAACGATCTCACCAGCGCCAGCAATAGCTTTTTTTATAATCAAAGAATCTTGATTAACGCTTTTTTTGATACCAATATCTGTATTGTAAGCCGTAATCACCATGTTTTTGCTATCCCTTCTCTACTCATAGTAAGTGAACTCTACATTTGACAATCGAATAACATCTCCATTGTTCAACAACGCTTTTTGATATGAAGGTAATTGATGACCGTTCAAATAAGTAAAGTTCTTAGATTCCAAATCTTGAATGTAGAACCTTCCGTTGATAGATGAGAATTCTGCGTGAGTACGACTAACAGATGTGTTACCAGTAATAGCATAATTAACTTTATTTACTTCTTTACCAATGATAAAGCCATCACGTAAAGGAATTTCTTTACCATCATCTTTTCTAACTAAATAAGGCGCGTGTCCAAGGATAGTAGTTTCATCGTCTCCACCATCAATAGGCATATTTGGCACATTAAGTGGGACACCAAAACGTTGGTTTGTTAAATCAGTTGCTTTATCAGGTTGTTCTTCTGCAAAAGTAACTCCAGGGATATTAGTATTGCTTGTTCTCAAGCTTGCAGGAACAACTTGGTCTGTTACATCTAAATCGCGATCATTTACTTCGTATTGACCATAAGCATTACGATGTTGCATTACTGGCTCTTGATAAGGTTGCTGTGCGTTTTGACGACGTTGTGCACTCATCAAGTCTGCCTCATCCATCCTACGCAATTCTTCAGAAAAGTCAGAGTCGTCATTTGGCATAGCTACTGGTTTTTTTCCTTTTGGCTTAGCCACTTTTTTACCTTTTTTAGCTTTAGAAACAGCAACTCCAATAACTACTGCTAATAGAGCTGCACCTAAGCCTAATAACAAAGGTCCTTTTAATTTATCAAATAAAGTGTATTTTTCAAGCTTACCATAGGCATCGTTCAATTTCTTTTCAGCACTATCTACTTCTGCTTGGGTTTTATCTTCGTCTTTCATAACTTTTTTAGCATCTTTCAATGCAGAAGCTAAGTTAGCGTAAGATGATTTTTTGTATTCACTTTCTTTGATTGATTCTGCTTGTTCAATAGCCTTTTCTAATTTTTTAGTGCTAAGAGAAGCTTT
>ERZ651108.690-NODE-690-length-16293-cov-6.251509_pt1 | contig 16293 bp, 14 predicted proteins | sample MGYA00512173_ERZ651108 | MGnify/ENA metagenome assembly ERZ651108 | reverse complement strand
ACTGTCGGTATGTATATGCTAAAAAACAAACATACCTACGGTATGTAAAATAGGATTTTAATAACATACATAAAGTATGTTATTTTTTAAGTATCAAAATGTAAAATAGATCATTTAATTGATAATACATAGATAGAAATTAGTATTAACAAGCATGTCATGCGACTACTTATTTCCTATTTTTTTAAGTGATCAAATAAGTTGAAAATCACCTCCATCATTTCATCAGAAATTAACTGTACCCCTAGACCTTCAAAAGTAAGTTTAATGAAATTCATTTTACGCTTTAATTCTACTAATGAAAAAACGGAAATTTGAAAACCAATCCAAATATTTAGAGTTAAAACAATTAAATCTGCTAGCTCTTCTGGATATTCTGTTTTAATAGACCCATCTTCAACTCCTTCGTAAACTTTTTCTCTAATTTCGGGTAAAAAATCAGAAAATAGACCTAGATACTGCTCCCCTAACAAACGTGGACTTCTTAGCATGATTGAGGCAGAGTATACGAGCCTTTGGTGTTCAAAATTAGAGAAAGAGTCCATCAAAGAATTTTGTATCTTTTCTAATCCAGTATTTCCTCTCCAATTATAATTTAAAATTTCTTGATTATTTTCGCTAATGATTGTTTGAAGTATATCATATTTAGACTCAAAATGATGATAGATAACACCTTTTGTTAATCCACCTAAGCCATCTATGATATCTTGGATTGACGTATTATCAAATCCTTTTTCTAAAAATAAGTTTTTAGAGACCTCTAGTATTTTTTTTCTAGTTTCATGTGAGTTTCTATTCCTTGCCATTTTAGTCCCTTTCTATCATACCGATGGTATGTAATTCTATTGTAGTGGAAGTAACTAATAATGTCAAGTTCTTTATTGGAAAATGCAAAAAAGCCTTAAAATCAAGGCTTTTATTATCGCTTCGCTAAAATGTTTTAACGAAAAAGTTACCAGTAGTACCTTTTCTCGCTCAGATATTTTTCTTTTTGTTCTCTAGAATTTTCATGATTTCTGATTCCTAACAATTCGTCTGTTGAAGAAACTATTGGGTCTATCCAGTCAGCTTTGGATCTAATCCAATCAATTTCGTCCTTACTAAGTTTCCCTGCTATTTCCAGTTTATCAGCCATCAATCTTAAATCATTTGCTGTTTGAAAATCTTCTAGCATATTGAGAAGAGACATTGTCCGCTTCTTCTCTTCTTCGATTCTATTTTGTAATTTTCTTTTTCGCTCTTGTTCTTCTTCGTATAGTCTTTCTCTCTCTTCACGTTCAAGTCGTAATTTCTTAACTTTATAATACTCTTGGTAAATTAAAACAATTATTTCTGGGATTGATTGTTCAAGTGTGAATTCTTTTGTATCTTTAATGTATTTACCATCTATTATCTTAAATCGAAATTTTCCGTTTGGTATATAGTCATACTTCTTTATTCTTGGTTTAAAAACATATCTATTAAACTTAACGCTATCATTGTACTCTGCTAGTTCTTTAGCTTCTTCTTTTGTTAATTCATGACTAACTTTGTCTGTTGATTCTATAACTTCAAAACGAACAATATCCTTATCAATTTGAATATCCCAATTTGAAGTTACATTATCACCGATTCTTTCAATAACAGTAACTAGTGTATCTAAAAAGCGATATAAACGTGGAAGAGAATTTAGTGAAATATTTTTTACAAACTTAGGTTATTTCAAATCATTATATCTGTGTCTAGAATCAAAGTAAGGATAGGAAGCAGCTTTTTCCCTCTTATTCCACTCTGCGATTTTATCTCTTAGATTAGCTACAGATTTATGTAATCTCTTATTTGGAGACTGGTTTAAGTTTGAAACGGCTTCTATAATAAGCTCTATTTTATCGTCCTCTAAAAATGATAATGAACTTCTTATACTAGTTGTATCAAGTTTAACAGTATCTTCATTTTTATCTTCCGAAGTCTCCTCTTTATGTTTAGCAGGTTTTATTCTATTGTTCTTTAGACTTTTTCTATCAATATTAACTTCATTTACGTCATTTTGTGGTAATGGAACAATAAGCTCACTTAAATCTTGTCCAGTATTCTTACGATACCAATAACTACCATTTGGAATTGGGATTTCAAATTCTTTGCATTTCTTGAGTAAGTCTGAATAGCTTAAATCATATTTCAATGAAACTTGTTTTGCACTTATCTCCCAGATTTCTTCATAGAGTTCTTCTCTAGAAAAGCTCTTTATCATCTTCATTTGAAACACCTTTACCCTTATATTTTACATCACCGTTTTTATATTTACCAAGCGAAAACGCAAATTCAAATACTTCTAATTCTTCACTTCTGCATTTTCGCTTAATATAAAAAGTAAATCTTGTTTTAAACCGTTAAATTCCTCTATAATTTTATCTAAACTAGTTTCAATATTTTCAACACGGATCTCTGATAGTTTCCCGTGATTGTATGAAATCATTCTTTCAGCAATAATATGATATGACCAACTCTCAGTGAAACGTCTGTCTCTTTCTTCGTTATGAATTGCAAAACCAATTGGAAGAAGATTATTTCTAAGACCTATAGCAACTGCCTGTGAACTTATACCTAAATAATCACCTGCTATTTTTAATGTGATTTTATTTAATTTCCTAATATCTTCGTCGGTATATTTCGCCATGTTAGTACTCCTTTGTTATAATTCAAAATGCAATATCATCTATGTAAAAATATCTTGATAGAATGCTGTATAGTGCTTTCCTTAACTATAAAATTAATATGTGGCACATAGTACTCCGAAGGCTAATAATCTATTCAATTAAAATTTACTATCAATCAAAACTAATCTCCTCGGATTCATAGTTACGATGTTTTCTATGGATTCCAAAAATCTTTTTCGGTAAATTACCTTTTACTATTGTTCTTTACTTTTTCTGTAAGGTTAAACACACCATTTAAAAGTAAATCCATTAGTTAGCTCCAGATTTAGACGTAAAAAGTTATTTATTATCTAAGTCAAAACCAATCTGCCAAAATCCCATATCAAGTATTTTCATTTGAGGATATAGCATATCAGCAACATTAAAATTCTTTTGAACTGAATCTAACTGTTCTATGTTTTTTTCATAAAAATCTACTAGTTGTAAAATAGATTTAATGTTATAGGTTCCACTTGCAATCTTTTGTGATCTTATTCCAGAAACAAAATATCTATCATATGCCGGAACACAACCGAGTGTGCCCATCAGTATCTTTGTGATTAGTGTTTCTGACAAGTTATTTTTTGGTGCTGAACCTCTCACTTCACGCCTGATTCCATCATAATAATTAGCAATAAATTCATTAATTTCCTTTAGCAATTTTTGGTTAGTTTCATTTTTAAAATCTTTACATTCTATTCCCGCTAGAGAATTATATTTATTGCTTAAGATTTCTCTTACTACAGGTATATGTACTCTATAATCCTTTTGTAATAAGAATGAAGAACCTCGATACATCACCCAACTTGCTAAATAAAATGCAAGTTGTAAACTCAGGTAATCAAGATTCACATCATTCTCTTTACGAGCTGTCATAAAATGTGAATAACAATGTTCCCATGAACGATATCTATCATGTTCATCAGCTTTTAAATCGTTATAAAATTCAGTTGATGATTTAATAATCATATCAATTGTTTTCATACTTCCCACTTTCCTAATCAACTTTCAAATATATAGCGTTTTCATTATTTTCTTATCCTATTATATCATTATTCAAAATAAAAAACTGCAACTTACTAGTTGCAGTTAAACACAGATTTACTTCTGTTCATTTTAGAAACTTATATTTTCATTTTCAGGCATAGTAAAAACATAGTTTTTTTCAAAATAAGGTTTTACCATTTCTTTCCATCTAGCTTTATGAAAATTGATTGAGTTTAAAGGAGATAAGCCATAATTTCCCAATGCATAATCAGCTGTCACTTTCTTAACTTCCGAGACCTGCTTATCAGAGTCAGTCTGTACTTTTGAAAGAGCGACGCTTGTTTCCACAGCTGTTTTTATTGTAGCCAGATTGACTTCCTTATCTGTGACAACTTGAACGTCTTCATCCTTATCTACTTGGGCTACTTTATCTAATTCCTCGTTCGAAACGGTAAAGGGTAATTCTCCACTTGCCTGACCACTTAATTTGGCTTGGATTATATGTTCAGCACTATCAGCTGGCTTTGCTTGTGTAAGATTGGTAGCAGGATTTTCTGTTCTCCCAACTTCATCTACATGGAGCGACTGTCCACCTTGACCAACAACTGCGCTCATCAAAGTTCCAATCGTAATCGAACAAAAGGGCGGTTTTTTTGCTTTTACGAAAAACATGTTTCTAACCTTTTTCTTGAATCAACATGTAACTACCTCCTACTATTTAGTTTTCTCTCTAATACTAACAAAAACGCCTTGAAATAGTTATCGCATGAAAAAGAACAGCAAAAAACTACCTGAACTAAATCAAGTGACTTGAACATAAAAAACGGGAGAACTGACGCATCAGTCCTACCAGACATAAACAAGTATGCCACATTCCAATATACCTATGTTTCTACAATTATTTTAACTATCTAAAAAATCTTTCAAAATTTCAAAAACTTCATTTCGATTCAACAAAATATCATCATTTTGAGGAATAGTTGATATCACAGACTCAAGTTCTATCACAAAACGGTGCATATCTGCTTTCACCGTGTCACTAGAGGTTATATTTGATAGCTTTTCACTCCCTACTAATAAAGCTGTTAATCGAGTAATGTCGTTCAAATGTTTTTTAATGGCTTTACTTAAACCTTGAGTACCAGTGGCAGAGCGTTCTCTCATATCCAACCAAGCTTTAGCCTTGAAAATAATTAAACCACGATTACTCAACACCGAGTATCCCTGAATGGATTCTTTTTCATGCACCAATATATTATAATAATCCTTATCCAATAATAAGGCCGACAAACTAGCATCTTCATCAAAATGTAAGGGTGTTTCTCTCCCCTCCTTCTTTAATGGGTATTCTGGTAAAATACTAAATAGTTCAATCATAGAAGGAAACTCAGGTTTATTTGTTGTAAATCGAAATAATTGCGCTTTTTCATCCTTCTGACTTCCTTGATATTCTCCCAATTCTAAAAAGTGATTCAAGGTATCATAAAATTCCTTATTTTTTAATTCATCAATGATTACCATATCATAATCTTTTGTTGTCCGACTTTTAAATCCTTGCGAGTCCAATACAATAGAGGTTGCAGTCCCTCCAATCAAAACATAATAGTCTTGAAAACTCGCAAACATTTCTTGAAAAATAGCTTTCGTATTAGCTGGCATCATCTTCTCCTAGATACTGTAATATATTACTTTTTAGTACTTCAATCTCTTCCTCCACACGTGGATCATCATCATCTTTTAAGGTCAAATAAAGAGAAATAGGATCTACAAACTGTCTATCTTGATTTTCTTTAAAATCGTTCCAAAATTCAGATACAAAAGGACTATATCGCCATATCTCTAATACCTTGCCTTCTAAAACATGCTGAGATAATGGCAAGGATAATTTATTGAATTGTCTATGTGATATGACATAGCTACTATTTTCATCCGATTCAGCTAAAAAAGTCAAATAAGATAAAGCATAAGTACCACCGTATAGAAGCCTAGAAGCAGATTTTATATTCTCTAAATCTACATTGGGCAATAAGAGCCGTTTTTTGATTGGATTAAATAAATAGGACTCTGATTTTAAGAATAATTCTTTCTTTGATACAGTATAGGTGTAAAGTTTATTTGGCTTATTTAACCAATCTAAAGTTTTAAAAGTCCTCAAACATCTATAAATCGTTGAGTTTGGAAGTCCAGTTACCTGTGAAAGCATATCAACATCTACTACTTTTTGACCTTTTGTCAATAAAAAGGCAATCCAAGTTAATTGTTCGCTAGGTGTTAATTCTTTAGATGTTGCAACATCATCATTAGCATTCAATACTAATCCCAATGGAGGAAAAAAGAGATTTCCCTTGAAATCTACAAAAGGAACTCTAGCTTGAAGGAGTTGTTTTTTTTCAATGTCTGATAGCTTTGAAAATACCAAAACAACGTCCATGCTAGCTTTTTCGCCCATAATACGAGCTTGAGTAACAAATGAGTCTAAACTTCCTCTTCTCTTTTCTTTAATCAATAAAAATGACTCCTTATGAAACTTCATTTGAGCATATTGAAATCTTTTTTCAAAACTAATTGGTAAAGTTAAAGCTATTTTTTCAACACTTACATTAATATAAAACGATTGAAAAATAGAAATTATCTTTTTAACATTCATTGTTTTTCCTTTTTATCATTTTATCCGTATTTTATCATTTCAAATGAGAAAATGCAAGTTTTTTGATAATAAAAAAGTGACTTACAAAAACTATAAGTCAGCAAAATATTAGAAAATTTCAATTAAAGACTCTCTATTTCGTCGCATAAGCAAAATTCATAGTACTATTGTCTACCTGAGAAAACCGTCTTCATCGACATACCAGAAAAGAATTATCTGGATAGACCTCCTTGACAAAAGACACATGACAATAAGGATCAAAGGTCCCATGACTGTCACCGACAAATGAGATGATAACTTCAGCTCTTGGAATAGAGCCTGTTTCACCACCCAGAATTGCAGCGGTTGCCACCTAGTCTTGAGCAATTCCCGTGATGTTGTTATGGGAATCTTTTTCCCATTTCTGTCCTTGAGTTTTAATCCTAACTGCTTGATGCGAGCTGCTACTCCCCAGGTACACTGGCCATAGCATAACAATACCATCGCTACCTCCTGAAATCGAGTTACCATCCCTTCGAACACTTTCAAAAGCCTTAGAATCACTTTGGGCTGTGACTCCATTTGGCTGACAAAAAACCTTTTCAATCTGGTAATACTACTCTGTCTCTCTGGTCTTGCATCCTAGTAACTTGTCTCCTGAATTACCCTCCCAGTAGGTTAGAAAGAGCTGAGGGGACTAGCTGGACTAACCGTATTTCCAAAGAAATCCTGAAGACAGTTGGTAAAATAGGGACTGTCCTCCCCCAAAAGCTCTAGACGAGTTTTAAGAAGTGCATAAGCCACCTTGACTTTCAGCTTCATGTCCTTATGCTGTTCATCCTCCAAAAGAATCTTTATGAGCTTGTAAAAGCGCTCAGACTTTTGATATTGATTTACTGTAATCCATTTCATGAGATACCTACACACTCTTTTTCTCCAATTCACCACTTGGTTGGATTTGAACCAAGCCACTCTTTTCCAAATCACCATCACAGTTGTTGCTTCAACAATATCCAGGTCCATTTGTCGGACTAGATAAGAAATCACGATATGACGTGACGACTGTATTTTTTCTACAAAATTTCTCCTTAAACGCAAAAAAAAACGAGAACCATATAGAATAGTTCTCGGTTGAGATATAAATATTTATTATTGTATTCATTTTTCTGATATGCGGGCGATAGCCACAAATACATTTACTTCTATGTACCATTTTAGGACTTTTTTGATGTCAAAATTGCCTTTATCTACAAAGACAAAACGCTTGAAATAAAAGATTTTCATCCTTTTACTCTTCGCAACAACGCTACTGCCTCGACATGATGCGTTTGTGGGACTCAAAAGGTTTGAGTGAACCTTTTGAGGATTAACTCCGTTTCACTAATAAACTTACACACTCAACATGATGCATCTGCGGGACTCAAAAGGTTTGGGTGAACCTTTTGAGGATTAACTCCGTTTCACTAACAAACTTACACACTCAACATGATGCGTTTGCGGAAACAAATCCACCGGCTGTACTTTCTTCAATTCATAGCCCAATTCTTGGTAGAGTTTGATATCACGCGCCATTGTTGCTGGGTTACATGAGACGTAGGTAATCTTTTCAGGTTGCATGGCAACACTGGCTTTAATAAAGCTTTCTGTCAAGCCCTTGCGTGGTGGGTCCACAATGATAACGTCTGGTTTGATGCCATCCTTGCTCCACTTGGCCATGGCATTTTCGGCTGAGTCCGCCACATAGTGGGCGTTAGTAATGCCGTTGCGTTCTGCATTTTTCTTAGCATCTTCGACGGCTGTTTCGATGACTTCAACGCCATAGACTTCCTTGACCTGTTTGGCGAACGACAAACCGATTGTCCCGATTCCTGAATAGGCATCAATAACAATGCTGTCGCTGTTTAGGTCTGAGAAGTCAATGGCTGTTTGATAGAGTTTCTCAGCCATTTCGGTGTTAACCTGATAGAAAGACTGGGCAGAAATCTCATAGTCATTACCCAACATACTGTCTGTGATGGTGTCTTGACCATAAAGGGTGCGGAACTCCTTGCCAAAGATGGCGTTAGTGTTCTTATCGTTGATGTTTTGGATGATAGAAACAACATTTGGGAAGGCTTCCGTAATCTTAGCAATGACTTGGTCAATACGGAAAATTTTTGGTCTAGTCGTTACAAAGACCAGCATCATCTGACCTGAATAGTGGCCACGACGAACCACCAAATGACGAATTAACCCTGTCTGCTCCTTCTCATCATAAGGTTTGAGGTCATAGCGGCGAAGAAGATCACGGACAAAGACAATGAGTTTATCAATTTCCTTGTCTTGGATGAGGAAATCTTCAATTGGAATCAAGTCGTGCGAATTCTTGCGGTAGAAACCTGTTTCAAGCTGACCTTTAACACGGCGAACGGGCACTTGCGCCTTATTACGGTAGGCGTAAGGCGTCTCCATCCCCAATGTTTCAGCGACCTCTACGTCTGAGATACCTGCTGTCTTATAGAGGTTGTCCACAACTTGTTTACGCTTGAACTTGAGCTGCTCCTCGTAGGTCATATGGCCAAAATCAGCAATCCCTGAACGGAGGTAGGTCGCATCAATATCCTGATTACGATTTGGTGAAAGGGTCACATAATCCTCAACCTTACCAAAGCCGATATTTTTCTTGAGCTTAAGCACGCGCATCTTGATGACTTCACCTGGAAGGGCATTATCCACGAAAAAGACAAAGCCGTCCACCTTGGCAACACCTGCTCCTTCATGTGTCAAATCGACAATTTCAACTTCTACAATATCGTTTTTATTTAACATAATTCAACTTTCTTTACTTTTATGGGGCTTAAACATACCTTCAAAAGCCTTTTACTACCCTCCATTATAGCACATATAAATTAAATTTATGGCTGGCCATAAATAATATAGATTTTTCAGAAAAGTCATACAGTGCTATCATAGGTCCATGACAAAAAATTAAACGATTCAGCTACTTGCTAGATGTCGTTTCTATCTAAAGGAGAATAATCATGCCAGATATTACCATTCATACAATCGAAACTGCACCAGAAGAAGTCAAAGACGTCCTTCAAACAGTCAAAGATGCCAATGGGGGATACATTCCAAACTTGATTGGTCTCCTTGCTAATGCGCCAACTGCGCTTGAAACTTACCGTACTGTCGGTGAAATCAACCGTCGCAATTCATTGACACCAACTGAACGTGAGGTTGTTCAAATTACAGCTGCTGTTACTAACGGATGTGCCTTCTGTGTGGCAGGTCACACAGCCTTTTCAATCAAGCAAATCCAAATGACACCTCAACTTTTGGAAGCCCTTCGTAACCGTACACCAATCGAAGATGATCCAAAACTTGATACCCTTGCGAAATTCACTATTGCCGTGATTAATACCAAAGGTGCTGTTGGTGACGAAGCCTACAATGACTTCTTGGAAGCTGGTTATACTGCTCAAAATGCCCTTGACGTTATCTTGGGTGTCAGCCTTGCTAGCTTGTGTAACTACGCTAACAATCTCGCACAAACACCGATTAACCCTGAACTTCAAGAATTCGCTTAATTCAAAACCAAAGGATAAACTAGAGGAGGACCTAAGCCTATGTCACATTTTTCAAAAGAATTCCTTACTTGGTTGGATACCAACGCTGACCATATTGACCAAGAGTCTGGACCAATTGCGGACCAACTTCTTGAAAAAATTGCTGAAAACGACGTCTTTAAAATCGGCGTGCCTGCTGAGTTTGATGGCCTAGGTGGTGGTCCTACTCAAGTCGTTGATGTGCTTGATGAATTGGCACAACACTCTTTGACAGCTTCCTTTATTTCTTGGGGACACCGTACTTTCATCGAGTATATCCTTGCGAGTGACAATGCTTACCCTCGTGAAACATGGTTGAAAGAATTGTATACCGGTGAGCGTGCTGGTGGAACTGGCTTGTCAAATGCGGTCAAATTCTTGTCAGATATTGAAGAATTGAATGTTACCATCAGTCAAGAAGGTGATGACTACTATCTCGATGGCCGTTTGCCTTGGGTAACTAACCTTCGTTCTGATAAATTCGCTGCTCTCTTTGCTGCTGACTTTAAAGACGGTAGCCAACCTTGGATTATCACCATTCCATCTGAAGCTGGGGGCCTCAGCCGTTCTGAAGATTTGGAATTTGTTTCCCTTCAAGGTGCTAACACTGCCTCTCTTACTTTTGATCACGTTAAGTTAGATCCTAATTGGGTCCTTTCAAAAGAAGGTACAGACTATATTGCCAAAACACGTCCGAACTTCCTTGGCTTCCAGTTTGGTCTTGCCTTTGGTTTGGCACAACGTTCTCTTGATGAGGTTGAAGCTAGTCTAAACAGTAACCGTAGCGTTCTTCGTGAGGAATTTGAAGCAACACGTGGAAATCTTCTTGCTATTCAAGACCAACTCTTTGCGGGTCTTAATGATGCTAATTATTTCATTGAAAAACCACGTGAACTTTTCCAATTGCGTATCGATATTGTCGACGTCGTAGCCAACAGCCTGCTCCTCGAACTTCAGGCTAGTGGTGGTCGTGGCTATTTGAAAGAATCAGAGTCAAGCTTTATCCGTCGTTGGAATGAAGGCGTCTTCCTTCCAATTGTATCTCCGAGTGCGGTACAGCTTCGTCACATTCTTGCAGCTAGCTAGAAAGGCCGGTGGACCAATGAAGGTATTTTTTAAGAAAATTCCCTTGGCCCTATCTAGTCTAGTTCTTGCCCTCTTTAGTTTATCCAATCAAATAAACCACTATGCCCTGATTGCTCAGGGCATTTGGTTTCTGGCAAGTATAGGTTTTATACTTATACTAGGACGCTTGATTCTTGGCTTTGAACAAGTAAGGGAAGATTTGCACAATCCAGTCATTGCTTCGGCCTTTGCTAGCTACTTTATGGCTGCCTTTCTCTTTGCCAGCCGCCTTCCACTAGCTCAAATAGGTTTAAGTGTGACTTGGGTTGGGATCCTTGGACTTTATATTGCCTATATTATTTTTTTCAGTCTGCGTTTTATGCGCCCACTATCTTTGAACCAAGTCTTTCCAAGCTGGTTCGTAGTCTATGTTGGCCCTGCTATCAGTCTTGTGACAGTACCAGCTAGTGTTCCAACTAGCATCAAGGGACTTATTCTGGGAGTAACGGCATTAGCGACTCTAGCCCTCTTTCCACTTGTTTTGTGGAGAATGAGACAGATAGTCATCCCTCACCTCTATCGACCTATACTTGCTATTTTAGCAGCACCTCTGGCCCTTCTCATTACCAGCTCAATCAAGAGTAATCAAAGACCTGCAACTATCATTTTACTTGCCCTACTTCTATTCTCACAAGCATTCTTTTTCTATGCTCTTAATCTCTTTGTAAAACTGGTTAGAAAAGGCTTTATACCACTTTTTGCAGCTTTTAGCTTTCCCTTGGTCAATAGTGTCAATGCTTTTAAGGCAGCTACCACCAGTCTTGGTTTAGTCAATCTTGCTACCCAATTGATTTATAAGGTAGAGTTCGTCATTATTCTTCTTATCATGACCTATTTGCTCTATCATTTTCTAAAACTCTTATACAAGGCGCTTATACAAGCTCTTAATACCCAAAAACAAGCAGGTTCAGTGTGAACCTGCTTTGTTTTCTTATCTAAATCCTAGTTCTTTTAATTTTGCCTGATAAGTGTCAAAATCAATTTCAATCCCTTGACCGCCATACAAATCATAACTGTCAATCCAATCACCATCCGAAGGAATGGTTTGCGAATTGATCCCTTTTTTGAAACTACCAGCATTTGAAAGTCCCAAATCCAACATATCCGTCATACTCATATTGGTTGAGGTCAGTGAGTAAACCTTCCCCAAAGCCTCAGGTCCATTGAAGAGATTAAGTGGATTCTTAAGCTGCTTCATAACAGCCTGCATCACTTGTTGCTGGCGCTTGGTACGGCCATAATCTCCCTCGTCATCCTTACGGAAACGAGCATAATTCAGTAGGGTGCGACCATCCATATCCTGCTTACCAACTTTAATGGTTTGATTTGGCACATGACCATTCTTGTCCATCTTCAAATCATCTGGGACTTGTACTGATGACACTTTTTTACCATCAATGGTCGCAAACTTCGCATTGATTTCCACACCATTCGGGAAGAGGGTATCGACCCCTGTCGCAAAGGTTTCAAAGTCAACCATGGCATAGTACTTAATATCAATGTCAAAGTTTCGTTTGAGGGTCTCACGCATGAGTTCTGCCCCTTGATGATTATTTTGCTCACCAATATTGAAAGCCGTATTAAGTTTCAAGTCCTGAGAATAGTCGGTTTCTGAAGCCCCCTTGATATTGACCAAGGTATCTCGCATAAAGCTAACCATCTTAATCTTACCTTCTTTATTGCCCACATTGACCACCATAATGGAGTCTGTTCTGGCATCGGTAGATTCTTGGCTAACGCGTTGGTCAGAACCTAGAATAAGGATATTAACCCCATCCTTGGTATCCTTACCATTAAAGGTCTCAACTACGGCAGGCTGATAGGATTTACCATTATTACCTGCAGCAGAAAGGTCTGTTCCCTTGTAAAATTGATAGGCCATGGCTATCACTAAGAACACAACTCCAAGACTCAAGCAACTAAGCACCAGCTTAACAACTTTCTTGAGCCTTCTCTTTTTCTTTGGTCGCTTCTTCTTGGCTACTTGCGACTTGGACCTTGGAGCCGACGTTGCTGAAGGAGTTGCTTGTCTTTGAACCTTTTTACGTTTAGGTTTACTTTGAGCGACTTCCTCCCGATAGACGGGCAAACCTTCCTCAGTTAGCTGATCGGCAGACTCATAATCACGCTCTTGATAGTAGTCAGAACGATTGTCATAAGGCTGGCGCCATGCTGCTTGATAGTCCTCTATTTGCGCTTGATACCGTCGCTCAGCTTCATAGGCATCCAACTTTCCTTGAAGATAATTGAATTCTGAGGCCTGCTGTCCATTCAGGTGAGCAAGATTTTTTAAAAGATAGCTGTAACGTAACCGTTCATGATGCGTAAACGGTCCATTGTTAGATTTGGTCATAAGATTTCCCTTTAAATTTCATAGACTTGGTAAGCACCCAAGATTTTATATCCAATTCCAACTGCAGTCAGCTCTTCAAGAGCGAACTGAGCCAACTTTTCCTTTGTATAATCACAATCAATAATAAAGAAATACTCGCCAAGTACCGTCTTCAAAGGACGACTTTCTATCTTGGTCAAGTCAATGCCTCGCCAGGCAAAGGTCGATAAGGCCTTGTAAAGTGCCCCTGGCATATTGTCAGGCAGGGTCAAGGCCAGCGTTAATTTGCAATCAATCTGATTGAGCGGAATCTCAGGAACAGTGTTCCCCAATACCCAAAAGCGGGTATAATTCTTTTCAATCTCCTGAATATCCTTAGCCAAGATTTGAAGACCGTATTCCTTAGCAGCTGCATGCGGAGCGATGGCCGCATATGGCTGATCTGGATTATCAGCGACAAAACGCGCCGCAAAGGCTGTACTGGCTGTTGTCTCAATCTTGGCATGTGGAAAATGCTGTTTAATATACTTTTTCCCTTGGGCAATAGCCTGTGGGTGTGAGAAGATTTTCTCAATTTTCTCATGATGTTTCGTCGCCATCAACTGCTGCTTGATGGGCTGAACAATCTCTGCCACAGCACGAATATCGGCCTGATGGAAGAGATAGTCTAAACTCTCATGAACAGAGCCCTCGATGGAATTTTCCACCGGAATGACCGCATAATCCACACGTCCCTCTTCATAAGACTTGATAACCTCGGTAATGGTACCTAGAGAAACCAATTCTGCCTCAGGAAAAGCCTTTAAGGCTGCATTATGCGTAAACGACCCACTAGGGCCCAAATAACCTACATACATTTGATAAACCTTGCTACTTCTTCTGGCGTTCGGTTATCAACTGTGACAACCAAATCTGCTAAATCTTGATAGAGTGCCATTCGACCGTCATAAATAGCCTTAAAATCCTCTTTGGAATGATTGAGAAAAAGTGGACGCTGATTCTTGGTATCCTTTTCAATGCGATCATAGACCACATCGAAAGAAGCATGGAGCCAAACGTTATGCTTACGATTTTTCGCCAAGAGCTGACGATTGCGCTCCGTCACAACGACACCACCTCCAGTAGAGATGATGACGTCATCTCCCTCTTGAAGGAGTTCCTCCAAAGTCTCAGACTCAATCTGACGAAAGGCTGCTTCGCCTTCTTTTGCAAAAAAATCAGCAATGGGCATGCCGATTTTCTCCTCAATGACCTGATCCATATCCACGAAACGACCATCCAGGTAAGGGGCAACGGAACTCTTACCAACTCCCATAAAGCCCAATAAAACCTTAGCCATGGAGCAATCCTTCCAAATCACTAAAGAAGCTTGGGTAACTTGTATTGATAGCTTCCGCACGTTGCAAGTCAACCTCACCATCTTGAACCAAAAGGGCAGCAATAGCTGTCATCATACCAATACGGTGGTCACCCAAGGTATTAACCTCTGCCCCATGAAGAGCCGTCTTACCAGTGATAATCATACCATCCTCAGTTGGTACAATATCAGCACCCATAGCATTCAAGGCATCCGCTACCACCTGAATACGGTCAGTCTCTTTGACCTTAAGTTCTTCAGCATCACGAATCACTGTCTTACCTTGGGCTTGTGTCGCCAAGAGTGTGATAATCGGAAGTTCATCAATCAAACGTGGAATGATATCTCCACCAATTTCAGTTCCTTTAAGTTCTGAAGTTTCAACCGTAATGGTCGCAGATTTAGCAACCTGGTCAATATCTGAAAGGGTAATCTTACCACCCATGTCTTTAATCACATCAATGATACCCGTACGCGTCTCATTGATGCCGACATTTTCCAAGACAATCTTAGAGTTAGGCACCACGAGTCCCGCTACCAACCAAAAGGCAGCTGAAGAAATGTCACCTGGAACCACGACTTCTTGAGCAGTAAAGCTTTGGCCACCAGAAATACGAATTTCCTTGCCATCTACTTGAAGCTGACCACCAAACTGCTGAATCATGTCTTCCGTATGATTACGTGTTTTTTCCTTTTCAATGATGACAGATTCGCCATCAGCTTGAAGCGCTGCAAAAATAAGAGCAGATTTAACCTGAGCAGAGGCCACAGGCAATTGGTAATGAATAGGTTTAAGGGACTTGCTACCGTGCATTTTCAATGGTGGCAAATCACGGTCTGTTTGACCAGAAACCTCTACACCCATCTGACGCAATGGAATGGTCACACGGTCCATAGGGCGTTTTGAAAGGGAATCATCCCCAAACATCTCTACATCGAAATCTTGGCCTGCAAGCACACCTGAAATCAAGCGAATCGATGTTCCAGAGTTACCCATGTCCAATTTGTTTTGAGGAGCCTTGAGACCATCAAAACCAACACCGTGAATGCGTACCACATCACCATCATCCTCGATAGTCACACCCAAATCACGGAAGACCTGCATAGTTGAGAGGACATCCTCACCTCGTAAAATATCACGAACTGTTGTCACACCTTTGGCAAGACTTCCGAACATGATAGAACGGTGACTGATTGACTTGTCACCAGGGATGCGCAAGCTGCCATGAAGACCTTGAGCCTTGGTTTCTAGTTTCATAGGTTACTCCTAAAAATTTTATAGTTATTTCCATTATACCATAATTGAAAGCCCAACCATAGACTGAATTGTCAAAATATTCACTCTCTAGTATTAGTATACTTTTCTCTTAGAAAGGCAACTGCCTCTTGAACACGGTTCCGAATTAAGTTAGCAGACTCCTCCAAGAGACGATTTTCCTCAGCCGACAAAGACAAGTGAACAGGTGCAACCACCCCTTGACGTCCTAAAATGACTGGATAGCCAAGGTAGGTCTGATAGGCTTCTTGATAGCTTGATACTGCCACTTCTTCTTGAGCATCCGAAAGGATAATAGATACCAAACGAAGAGCTGCACTGGCAATGC
>ERZ651108.681-NODE-681-length-16357-cov-7.898969_pt1 | contig 16357 bp, 14 predicted proteins | sample MGYA00512173_ERZ651108 | MGnify/ENA metagenome assembly ERZ651108 | reverse complement strand
TTCGCATAGCCTACCCGTGAGGTAGGTGCAAAACAACGGACGCCCCGTCTTCCACTGTGGAAGGCGGGGCGTCTTCTTTATATCGCTGGGCGCTTAGGCCTATTGCTTCTGAGGCGCAGTGCGCTTGCGGGAGATATGGGGAGTGCCGCACTCGGCATCCTTGTCATAGCTCAGGCGAGCAAAGACGGGATAGTGGTCGGAGGGAGCACGACGCACATGCTTCTTCAGGCGCACCTCGGCGGGAGCTTGGCTGCTCCCCTCTTCAGCGGCGTCCTCACGCTCCGTCCAGTAGCTATCGGTACGCACGGCATAGCGCAAGACACGGTAGTCAGGTGAGACGAAGATATGGTCGATACGGCTCGGCGTCTTCAGCTCGGTGTCGAAGGCATTGAACGTCCCGTTGGGTGCCAGCTTACGATCGGCGACAGCATACGAATCGCGAAGGAGGGCTGTCGAGGTCAGTAGGCCATAGACCTCATCGCTCTGGTCGACATTGAAGTCTCCCGTGAGGATGTGAGAGGCACCCGCTGGCACGAGACTGCGGATACGGCTCATGACAAGGCGAGCGGACTCCATACGCGCCCGACGCCCGACGTGGTCGAGGTGGAGATTGAAGAAGTACAGACGCTGATGGGTACGCAGGTCTTCAAATTCGCCCCACGTACAGATACGGATGCAGGCAGCATCCCAGCCGAGGGCGGGGCGGTCGGGCGTCTCGCTGAGCCAGAAGTTACCCGAGCGGATCTTCTTCAAGCGGCCCTTGTGGTAGAAGATGGCGGAGTACTCACCTTCCTCACGCCCATCATCACGGGCGACACCGATGTAGTCATATTCGGGGAGCCCTTTCAGAAGGTCGTGGATCTGCCCGACCTTCGCCTCCTGTGTGCCGAAGATATCGGGGCTTTCGTAGGAGAGGATTTCGCAGATGACGGGGCAGCGCTGGCTCCAGCCATTGCCCTGCTTGGCGTCGGATTCATTCTGGTAGCGGACGTTGTACGTCCCGACGAGAAGCTCTTGGGCCTGCACGCCGAGGACGGCGACGAGGCTAAGAGCGAGGGTGAATAGTCGCTTCATGCTGATGGATTCATGTATTCAGTGTGTATCTATACAAATATACGCCATTCACCAAGACAGCCCTGCGCCCCGCTCCTTGCGCACATCACCGCTCCTCCTCTGATTCTGGAGGCGTGACGACCTATATTGGTCACTGAGTCGACCTATATAGGTCCACGTCACGACCAATATAGGTTCGCACACGGACCAATAGTGGTTCACCCGCTGACCAATATAGGTTCATATTCCGATCCAATAGTGGTTCATACCACGAACCCGTAGTACTTCCACCGCAAACCAATAGTGGTCGAAATAGAGGAGCTATATAAGCTGATGCGCCGTCCCAAGTAAGTCACTATAATATAGAGACCTACAAACCTAACAACAGCAATAAGTAAGTTACCCCTACAACAGCCCACATACACACGTAACAAAGTTCCCATATAGTTATTGTGTAAGTATCTTTATCTTTGTGATAAAGAGACCCTCTGCATAAGATCCCATCAAAAGCTCTTCTCTAACTCTAAACACATACAGACCTATGCTCAAAAAAGTACTCTATGTATTAGTCGGTATTATCCTTCTCAGCCTCATCGTCAGCTATTGCAATGGCAAGAGCGAAGGAAGTTCTCCAGCTGACAGCACAACAACCACGACCACCTCCCCAAGCACTTCCCCTGCTCAAGAAGAAAAGAGCAACTACACCTACTCCGAGCAAACGGATGAGATGACAGATGCAAAAATCAAGTTTGCAAGTATCACGAGTGACAATACATTCGAGCTTGAATTCCCCTACGGAGAGTGCTCCCTCACCTACACCATCCGCAAAAATGCCAAGGGAAATAATGATGTCTACCTACACATCTCCAGCGGACAGTTCATGGGGAATCAAATCACTGGAGATAATTATATCACAGTGCGATTCGATGATCTTCCCGCAAGCAAGTACTCCTTCTCCAACTCATCTGATGGAAGCAGCGACTACATCTTCCTCAACAACACGAAGGACTTCATAGCCAAAGCCAAACAAGCCAAGGAGATAAAGATTGAGGTCACTCTATTTAATGAAGGAAACAAACTCTTCCGATTCTCCAGTCCACAACCTCTAGTCTGGGAATAATTCAGGCCTATGCTTAGGGAATCTTCAAACACAAATACACTCTGCCCCGCAAAACCTCAAAACTTTTGCGGGGCAGAGTGTATTCAGTCGGAGAACCAAGACCTTACTACAGAAACAGCATAGCTAAAGTCTGGATAACCACAAGAATAGTCGTACCTTTGCGCCCAAGAATAGATAACTGATGTCGACAACACCTCATCCCTCCCCCCTCATCCCATCGGCGGCACGTGCCGGCCTGACCTTCGGGCTCATCCTCGTCGTGATGTACACCGCCCGTATACTGAGCTTACAGGTACCCCTCCTGCAGATTCTCTACTTCTTCGGGGTCATCATCGTGCCCATCGTGGCGTATCGTGGTGCCCGAGCTTATCGAGATTACTTCTACCCCACGGGGCCCTTCAAGGCTGGTCAAGGCTTCAGCTACGTCGTCCTCCTACACGTCTTCGGCGGTATCTTGGCCTTCATCCCCCAGTACTTCTACTTCCGCTATGCGATGCCTACGCTCCTGGCGGCTTGGGAAGAAGCCCTGCGCACGACGCCAGGGGCGACCGCTCAGATGCGTGAGATGATCCTGCAGATGCAGGGTATCACCCTTTGGCAGTGGCTCTGGACGGACTATTGCCTGACGATCATCCTGGGCGGGATCTGGGGCCTCATCACGGGGCTCATCCTACGTCGCAAATAAGATAGATACATGGACATCTCTGTCGTAATACCCCTATATAACGAAGCCGAATCCCTGCCCGAGCTCGAGGCATGGATCCGACGCGTGATGGAGGAGCATGGCTTCTCCTACGAGATCATCTTCATCAACGATGGTAGCACGGACGACTCCTGGCGCATCATCCAGGAGCTTCGCGAGAAGAACCCCCATGTGCGTGGCGTGAAGTTCCGCCGCAACTATGGGAAGTCCCCCGGTCTGCAGTGCGGCTTTGCCCGCACCCAAGGCGACGTGGTCATCACGATGGACGCTGACCTGCAGGACAGCCCCGACGAGATCCCTGGCCTCTACCATATGGTGAAGGAGGAGGGCTACGATCTGGTCAGCGGCTGGAAGCAGAAGCGCTACGACCCCGTCCTCAGCAAGAACCTCCCCTCCAAGCTCTTCAACGCTACGGCGCGTAAGCTCTCGGGCATCGACAACCTGCACGACTTCAACTGCGGGCTCAAGGCCTATCGCTCCGAGGTAGTCAAGAGCATCGAGATCTACAACGATATGCACCGCTACATCCCCTATATGGCGAAGGTAGCGGGCTTCTCACGCATCGGCGAGAAGGTCGTACAGCATCAGGCACGTAAGTACGGCACGAGTAAGTTCGGCCTCAACCGCTTTGTCAATGGCTACCTCGACCTCATCACGCTGTGGTTCACCTCGACCTTCGGCCGCAAGCCCATGCACTTCTTCGGGCTCGGCGGGAGCCTGATGTTCATCATCGGCTTCCTCGCGCTGGCCGTCGTCCTGTGCAGTAAGCTCTTCCATATCTGGACGGGTACACCTGCACCGCTCGTCACGGACCGTCCCTACTTCTTCATCGCACTCACGGCGATGGTCATCGGGACGCAGCTCTTCCTCTCAGGCTTTGTCGCAGAGCTGCTGGCACGTCAGTCGCAGGACCGCAACGACTACAAGATCGACGAAGAAATCTAACTCCACATACACACACGCTATGCACCACCTACGCCACGTAGTGCTGGCTGCTGCCCTTCTCCTCGGCTTCGGCTCGTGCCAGAAGTCTGGGAGCGGTAGCGAAGGCGACTACACCAAGCTCACGGGGGAGGTCTTCACGACGACCTTCTCCATCCAGTACAATGCCCAGAAGGACTATTCGGAGGCCGTCGACTCGACCTTCCATGCCTTCAGCCACTCGCTCAATCCCTTCGACTCCACGAGCCTCATCTCAGCGATCAACCGCAATGAGTCGCAGCTCATGGATTCGATGCTGCGCGAGGTCTTCCTACAGTCCGTCGTCATCTCGCGCCACACAGGTGGGAGCTATGACGTGACCTGCGCCCCACTCATCAATCTCTGGGGCTTCGGCTTCGAGAAGAAGAAGACCGACAGCGTCACCCCCGAAGCTATCGACAGCGTCTGCGCCTTCGTGGGCTTCGACAAGGTCCACCTCGATGGCATGCGCATGATCAAGGAGGATCCCCGCATGAAGATGGACTTCTCCTCCATCTCCAAGGGCTACTGCTCCGACCTCGTGGCACGCATGCTTAAGCGCCGTGGCGTGACGAGCTACCTCGTCGAGCTCGGCGGGGAGATTGCCTTCGAGGGCACCAACTCACGAGGTGAGAACTGGATCATCGGCGTCGACAAGCCCATCGCAGACCCTGCGGGCGTCATCAATGACTTCCAGGTACGCGTACAGCTCCCCCGCACCGCTGGCGGGCTGGCGACCTCGGGCAACTATCGCAACTTCAAGGTCGTGAATGGCAAGAAGATCGCCCACACCATCGACCCACACACAGGCTATCCCATCCAGACGGATGTGCTGAGTGCCACGATCATCGCCCCCACGTGTATGCTCGCTGATGGGCTGGCGACCGCCTGCATGACCCGCACGGCAGCCGACGTCCCCGCACTGATACAGAACTTCCCTGGGGTCGAATACATGCTCATCCTCGGCGACGAGAAGACGGGCTTCCGCACGGTGATGTCCCCCGGCTTTGAGCGCCTCATCCTCGCTGAGTAATTCCTATTCACCAATAATACGATCAACATGGAGAAAGAAAAGAAAGTGATTCTCGCCCTTTGGGGAGCTAAGAACACAGGAAAAACTACTACGCTGCGCAAGCTTGCACTAGAGTTTTTGAAGTTACTAGAAGAAAAAGACGATATCCAAATAGCTTTTCGCTATAAGGATAAGAAGATAGTTATATCAACAGCAGGAGATGATAAGAAGGTAGTCAAGGAGAGCATAGACTTATCCAAATTGATGCAGGCTGATATTCTTGTTACAGCAATAAGAGCAAAAGAATCACCAGAAGAATCACCAGAGGAACCACTAAAGGGACAGCTAGAAGAGTATACCAAAGACATCAGGTGGATACAGAGGAAACATGCAACTTCGGAGCAAGATCAAGCTAATGAGGAACAAGTAAAGGAGCTCCAAAATAAGATCGATTCAATAATAGGTATATGGGAGAAAGAGTAAGAGGGTAATTCCTCCTCGACTGATCCCGCCTCTAATAAGGGATAAGCAGAAGTTCGCCCGTGGACTCCACTCAAGGAGTCCACGGGCGAGCTCTTTATTTCCCTTCGGTTGGTGCTTGGGGAAGGGCTGGGCTGAGCAGGTGAAGGAGAGGGGGCTCTCTCAGCCCGCATAGAATGGACTCCCCCGCCTGCCAAGAGATTGGTATCATATTTGCACGAAGGTAAATAGCTCCCGCACGGCATAGCACGATCGGGAGGATAATGATAGCGCCTACACCGCCCATCCATGTGGTGTAAGCCACTAATATATAGCAAATAACAATAAATAATATGAGCGAAGAAATCAAAGATCAAGAGCTGGAGCGCGACGAGCAGACAGCCGCAGAAGAGCAGACAGATTGTCAGACAAACGAGCAGGCTCAGCCTCAAGAGGAAGAATTGACCGAGAGCCCAGCCGAGGAACTCTCGCCCGAAGCCAAGCTTCAGGCTGAGCTCGACAAGCTCAAGGACACGCACCTGCGTCTAGTCGCCGAGTACGACAACTACCGCAAGCGCACCCTCAAGGAGAAGAGCGAGCTCATCCGTAGCGGAGGCGAGAAGGCCCTCACCGACCTCTTACCCGTCGTCGATGACCTCGAAATCGCCCTGCAGAACCTCGATAAGGCCACCGACCTTGATGCCCTCAAGGAAGGCGTGCACCTGATCTACTCAAAGTTCGTGGACTACCTCAGCCGTCAGGGCGTCACAGCTATCCCCACCGAGGGCGAGAGCTTCGACGATGAGCTCCACGAAGCCATCGCTACCTTCCCCGCCCCCGAGGAGAGCCTCAAGGGCAAGATCATCGACTGCGTCAAGAAGGGCTACAAGCTCCACGACAAGGTACTACGCCACTCCTCTGTGGTCGTAGGTCAGTAAGGAAAGGAGAAACTATCTATGGCAGAAAAGAGAGATTACTATGAAGTCCTTGGCGTAGCTAAGGGCGCTTCAGCCGAAGAGCTGAAGAAGGCCTACCGCAAGCTCGCCATCAAATATCACCCCGACAAAAATCCCGGGGACAAGGAGGCCGAAGAGAAGTTCAAGGAGCTTGCTGAGGCCTATGACGTACTGAGCGATCCAGAGAAGCGCCAGCGCTACGATCAGTTCGGTCATGCCGGCGTCGGTAGCAGCGCTGCCAGCGGTGGCGGTGGCTTCGGCGGAGGCATGTCGATGGAAGATATCTTCAGCCGCTTCGGCGACCTCTTCGGAGGTGGTGGCTTCGGAGGCTTTGACTTCGGAGGCTTCGGCGGAGGTGGCGGCGGTGGCCGTCAGGTCCTGCGCGGCTCCGACCTTCGCGCTCGCGTCCGCCTCACCCTCGAGGAGATCGACAAGGGCGTAGAGAAGAAGCTCAAGGTGAAGAAGCAAGTCGCCTGCTCCCACTGTCACGGCGACGGCACCACGGAGAAGGACGGCAAGAAGCAGTGCGACACGTGCCACGGCTCGGGCGTCGTCATCTCCGCTCAGCGCAGCATCTTCGGCATGATGCAGACGCAGTCCGTCTGCCCCACTTGTGAGGGTACGGGCGAGGTCATCACCAAGCCCTGTAGCTTCTGTAAGGGGAAGGGCACGCAGATCGGCGAAGAGGTCGTATCCTTCCGCATCCCTGCTGGGGTCGCCGAAGGCATGCAGTTCTCCGTCCAAGGCAAGGGGAACGCAGCTCCCCGTGGGGGTATCCCCGGTGACCTGCAGGTCGTCATCCAAGAAGAAGAGGATCCCAATCTCATCCGCAACGGCAATGACCTCATCTACAACCTCCTCATCTCCGTACCTACAGCCGCCCAAGGTGGCTCCGTCGAGGTGCCTACGATCGGTGGGAAGGCACGTGTGAACATCGCCGCAGGCACGCAGCCAGGCAAGGTCCTCCGTCTGCGTGGCAAGGGACTCCCCTCCGTCAACGGCTACGGCAAGGGTGACCTGCTGGTGAACGTCAACGTCTTCATCCCGAAGCTCAACGAGAAGACCGACGCCTCCGTCCTTGAGACGATGTCCGCACCCGCCTTCGAGCCTACGGACGAAGCCCGCAAGGAGATCGATAAGCACTACCGTCAGATGCTTCGATAGTCCCGACCACAAAAGGGAACTCTATAAATAGGCGAGGCCGCGATCATCAGATGATCGCGGCCTCGCTGTCGTTTTGTGTGTATGTTCGTGGAGAGGTCTGTGTCCTACTTAGAGCCCCTTAGGATTGGGGCCGTAGGCGTTGTCACCGGGCTGGCTGTCCTGAACGAAGAGATAGATCAGGTAGAAGGCGCCGAAGGGGATAAGAGCAATAAGGAGGTACTTCCAGTCCTTACCAATATCATGGAGACGGCGCACACCAATCGCGAGACCAGGGAGGAGGAAGGCAAGGCCTACAATAGTTGAGAGGATGCTGTGTAGACCGATGAGGCCATCAATAAGGCCAGCTACAAAGCCAATGATGAAGGTGCAGAGCGCATAGCTCCAGTATTCACGGCGACGTGCACGGCCATTGAAATCCATGTATTTAAGAGTTACACCTTCCTTGAAGTACTCGAAGATACCTTTTTCTTGCATAAGTTTTTTAGTTGTTTGTGGGTTGATATATCACAGTTATAACGTGCGTGAAGGTGCATATATTACTTACCACCACAAAAAATTCATTGAGGAGGTATGACGAAGTATAAGAGCGAGGCGGCGATCATCAGATGATCGCCGCCTCGCTCCCGTTTGTATGCGTATATGCGCACTAAGGATATCCCTTCTTAGAAGAGCTCCTTAGGGTTGGGGCCGTAGGTATTTTCTCCGGGCTCGCTATCCATCAGATAGAAGACAAACAAGACCAGAAAGCCAAAGGGCACCAGATAGAGCAGGAGATACGCAGTGTCCTTACCGATATCGTGCAGACGGCGTGCGCTCACGGCGAGCTGAGGGATGAAGAAGGCCAGACTTAGTAGATAAGCAGGGACGATCCCCATAAAGCGGAAGCCGCCCCCAAGGAGATCGCCAATCAAGCTCCCTACGATGAGCACGGAGAGCAAGATGATGATACTGAAGAGTATGAAGCCCCAGTATTCGCGACGGCGCGCACGCCCCTCAAACTTGATATACTTACTGGTAATGCACTCCTTGAAGTAGTTAAATAAGCTTTTTTCTTGCATAGGCCTTTTAGCTGATTATGGGTGGATAGATATTGTGTAACGGACATAAAGTTACAGCTATTATCCACCTCGGCAAAGGGCAGGGCGAGAGCCCACCATACGCGAGCGTGCCCGCACCGACCTCATGGGGTCAGGTGCGGGCACGCCTTGTATAGAGGTGTGAGCCTCAGGCTTACTTAGCCTGCTCGAGAGAGAGCGTACGTGAGGGCTGGTCGCAGAGCTCGGGATCACCGTAGAACTGGATGGGCCCAGGGTAGATGAAGCACGTATCCTTAGCCCACTCAGCGCGGTTAGCTGCGAAGTAAGCGAAGGGCTTGCCCTGAAGGTCTACGAGAGCCTTCTGGATCACAGGCTTCATTTCGCCGTGACGACGCTCCATGTTCATCATCATCGTCGTGGGGATACCACCAGCGATCCACTCAGTAGCGGGAGCCGTGAGGTTCTGTACAGAGCTCATGTAGCCCGTGACACCTGAGGCGATGAGGCAAGCAGCCGTACGGCCGAGGGCATAGCAGTAGTCAGCATCGAAGTTCGAGGGCATAGCGCAGCGGCCTTCGTAGCCGAAGAAGTGCGTGAGGGGAGAGAACTTACCCGTGAAACGACCTTCTTCCTTCCAAGCAGCGAGCTTGGTGGCGACCATCTCAGCCAGGAGCTTTTCCGTCTCGATGAGTGACACCTGGACGTTGCCGTGGGGGTCACGGTCGAGCGTCAGCTGGCGAGCTACCGTAGCGGGCAGGCTGGCGTAGAGAGCTGAGTTAGCAGCGCTGAGGTGCTCAGCGACATAGGCACGCTGCTCGTCAGCGGGGACAGCGCGGAACTCTGCCTCGTGGTGTGCGAGGTAGTCGTTGAGCTCAGCGATGAGCGCCTTGAAGGCAGGGATGAATTCGATAAGACCTTCGGGGATCAGTACCGTACCGAAGTTCTCACCCTTAGCAGCACGAGCGGCTACGACCTCAGCTATGTAGGTGACTACGTCGTCGAGGGTCTGGTTCTTAGCCTCTACTTCTTCGCTGATGATAGCGACGTTGGGCTGTACCTGCAGGGCGCACTCGAGGGCGATGTGCGAAGCAGAGCGGCCCATGAGCTTGATGAAGTGCCAGTACTTGCGGGCTGAGTTACAGTCACGCTGGATGTTACCGATGACTTCAGCGTAGACCTTCGTAGCGGTGTCGAAGCCGAAGGAGGTCTCGATCTGCTCGTTCTTCAGGTCACCGTCAATGGTCTTGGGGCAGCCAATGACCTGGACGGGAGCGCCGATGCTCTTGTAGTATTCTGCGAGGACTGCAGCGTTGGTGTTGGAGTCGTCACCACCGATGATGACCAGCGCACGGATATCGAGCTTCTTGAGGATCTCAAGACCCTTGTCGAACTGAGCCGTTTCCTCGAGCTTCGTACGGCCAGAGGCGATGATGTCGAAGCCGCCGGTATTGCGGTACTCGTCGATGATGTCGGCCGTCAGCTCGATGTAGTTGTGCTGTACGAGACCGTCAGGACCCATGAGGAAGCCATAGAGACGGCTGTCGGGATGGATCTTCTTCAGACCGTCGAAGAGGCCTGCGATGACGTTGTGCCCACCAGGAGCCTGGCCGCCAGAGAGGATGACACCGCCATTGATGGGCGTGCCAGAGGTAGCCTCGCTCGAAGCTTCGAAGGTGAGCTTGGGGAGACCGTATGTGTTAGGGAAAAGCTTGGCGATAGCTTCCTGATCGCTGACGCTCTGCGTAGCTGCACCGAAGACGGTCTTCACGCCACCTTCCAGTGCCTTAGGGAGCTTGGGGCTGTACTTGCTACGAGCCTGCTGGAGTGCACTCTTAATCATTATTGCTTGTTTGGGTATAATAGAACCTATGGATTTGCGGTACAAAGATCTTAAAATTTCTTCATAATATCCCCCACTTTTCCTTTTTGCCCGTAGAGAAAGGCCTTTTAGATGCTCGCGCGCCCGCCCGCGAAGGCGATTTTCCGGCCACCCACCTCCATTTTTCGCCCCGCTCTCCTCGTCTTCTTCACCCCTCCCAAGCACCTCTATCACAGCATCTCCCGAGGTCGTCACCCTACACACCTCACAGCCAACGGAATTTGACCAGTACTGGTCGCCGTTCTGACCAGTACTGGTTGCTTTCGCGACCAGTACTACTTACTATGCGTGACCAGTACTGCTCGCCGCTCTGACCAGTACTGGTTGCTTTCGCGACCTATATTGGTCCGCAGGTGGACCTATATAGGTTCATTCAGCGACCTATATAGCTTCACTCGACGACCTATATAGGTCAGCCCGCGAAGCAATATAGGTTCACTCGACAACCAATACTAGTCACTTTCCCCTCTCCTAAGAGAGGAAGTCTCCCCCCTAGAGCTATCTCCTACCAAGCATCCTATCCTCCTCCCCGATTCCCAATCATAACAATATATAACTAGGAAGTTTCACCCCGCTCACACTAGCCACATATAAAGGACAGCTATTTCACCCTCGTTCATGCCAAACCAACATCGTATCTTTGTAGTTGAGACTACAGAAAGTACAAACACTATAATAGAAGGATTTCAGACCAACAATAACAAATGAGTGAAGTAGGCAAACACCTCAGAATCCAAGAACCCAATGCTGAGGGATCTACTCCCGATAATAGCCCTCTTGGCGCAGCCTCAAAAAACAGAGTTATAACATTCATAGATTTATTTGCAGGATGTGGTGGGTTATCCGAAGGCTTTCTTCTATCTAGAAAATTTGAAGGCCTTGCTCATGTTGAATGGGAAAAAGCAATGGTTGACACTCTCAGAAACCGACTCGTTTCCCATTGGGGAGAAAATTTTGAATCTGCTCAGAATAGCGTCATTCATTTTGACATCCAGAAATCATCGGAGCTGATAGAAGGGCATTGGTCTGATGAAAGCATCCAAGCGTACGGAAAAACAAACTCTCAGGATGTCATTAACAACGGCTTAAAAGGCGTTATTGGCAAACGTAACGTTGACATTGTAATAGGAGGCCCACCATGTCAAGCCTATTCCATTCATGGTAGAGCACAAGACCCCAACTCCATGAATAATGACTATCGAAATTATCTATTCGAAAGCTTCATAGAGGTCGTTTCAGAGTTCAAACCCAAAGTATTCCTTTTTGAGAATGTAGTAGGTATGCTCACAGCCCGGCCCGGAGGTACCCCTATAACGGAGCGGATCTTTTCCGCCTTTGAAAAAGCTGGTTATAAAACCTATACTCCATCTGAGCTCAAGGACGCAATATTTGACACTTACGACTTTGAGATACCACAGCACAGGGAGCGTGTAATTATAATTGGAGTACGAAAGGATTTACCATATGCAGTATCTGATTTCTACAAAGAGATCAACTCACGAAAATCGACTCGCAGGCTTTCTGTAAAGGACGCCATTGGTATGTTTCCCAAACTATATCCATTAGCTGCACCAATAAAAGAAGGCAGGCTGAACATTTCTCATTCTAGCCACAACAACCCTTCGATAACTCAGCATATAGCTCGGTACCACAGCAGAAGAGATATTCTTGTATTTCACGATTGGGTGTCAAACAACTTGAACAAACTAAAAAGCAAAGACAAAGTTCTGTACTATAAAAAGGTAACAGGTCGGGATACCTTATATGTGAAGTACAGAAACTTAGAGTGGAATAAACCAAGTCCCACCATAGTTGCCCACTTACAAAAGGATGGATTTATGTTTATCCATCCTGATGCGCAGCAGGCTCGCTCAATTACGATCAGAGAAGCTGCGACTCTTATGAGCTTCCCTCTCGATTTTCAATTTATCGGTTCAAATGCTTCATGCTTCAAAATGATAGGGAATGCAGTCCCTGTTCGATTTGCTGAAGCTTTAGCCGATGCCCTATACGATGTAATTACAAGAGTCAGATGAATGTATTAGTTGCTTGCGAAGAAAGTCAAACCGTTTGTTCCGCATTTAGAGAGCTAGGACACAACGCCTTCAGCTGCGACTTACTCCCATGTAGCGGCGGACATCCTGAATGGCATTTTCAGGAGGACATGTTCAATGTAATTGAACGTGGAGGGGGACAGACACAAAGCGGGATATCTGAAATCATAGATGGCGAGTGGGATTTAATGATAGCCCACCCTCCATGTACATACCTATCTGTCAGTGGAGCTCGATGGTACTATCATCCAGAAGACAAACATCTTCCTATTGAGAAAAGAAGACCACATCCGAATTTTCCTAACAGAGCTATTGATAGAGAGGAAGCTATAGAATTCTTCTTGAAAATCACTCAAGTAGATATTAGAAGGATCGCGATCGAAAATCCTGTAGGCATTATGAATACGATTTGGAGAAAGCCCGACCAAATCATCCAGCCCTATATGTTCGGAGACGAGGCAACAAAGACAACCTGCCTCTGGCTCAAAGGGCTTCCCAAGCTACGCCCGACAGACTTGGTTGGTAAGGGAGAACGAGTCATACTTTCAAGTGGGAAATCGCTACCTAAATGGTATTCTGACTCGTTCAACACACGAATATCTACGGAAATGAGAAGGACACTTCGAAGTAAAACCTTCCCGGGGATGGCGAAGGCTATGGCGTACCAATGGAGCGAATATATAAAGAACATCTCAGCATATGAAAGCGATCTTTTTAAAGTTTCGGAAGAATGATCTCACTCCTTCAAGTGGGAAACAAATTGAATTCAGCAAAGAATACTCTAGTGAGTTCTTTGAGCTAACAACCCCTGAGGCTACCGTTGAATTCACCTATAAAAGCTTAGTCGAAGAGAAGGCTTGCGATGGAGAGAAAATCAAGGTCGTTTTAAAGCTCAGCCCTAGCAGAGGAGATTATAAAGTATACCAAAACGGAGAAGGAGATGAGCTAAGCCTCAAAACTTTCCTCAGAGAAAATCTAAAGCTGTCTGAAGAACGAAACTCCGAGGACTATCTAGTCATATCAAAACAAAGTAGGGATAGCTATCTTTTCTCATACATCCCTAAAGACAGTCCATATTATGAGCTTCTTACCTCATTAAAAATAGATCGTCTCTATGGATCAGGGGCACCTTACTCTGAAGTAATGAATGCTCAGAAGAATCCTATACAAACCATCTACTTCGGGGCTCCTGGAAGCGGGAAGTCACACAAGGTGGCTGAAGCCCTCGCTGGGGAAGATGAAGAGAACATCTTCCGCACCACCTTCCACCCCGACTACGACTATGCGAGCTTTGTGGGATGCTATAAGCCCGAAATGAGATCTGAGCCTATATGGGAAGAGTCCTACACTCTCGATGAATTGCTGGCAATCATCCCCAACGAAGTGAGAGTGGGCGAAAATTATCCCGTCGAAAAGTTCTGCCTTAGACATTATCGCTCCATTGAAAAGCTCAACATAAGCTCCTCCCAGAAAAATGAACTTAGAGTCAAGATCCTTCAAGCGGCCAAGAACTCTGATGAGCAGCAAGCTGAAGGGAAAACTATCCAGACAGCAACAGTCCTTGCAGGCGCTGCATTAGGGAGATACTTGGAGGATAATGGTATTTTGAGCGCATCAGGGAATAACACAACAATAGCCTATGCCTTCACTCCACAGGTCTTCACAAAGGCCTATGTGCATGCATGGGAGCATCCCAACGAGAAGGTATACCTCGTGATCGAAGAGATCAACCGAGGGAACTGTGCACAGATCTTTGGCGACCTCTTCCAGCTCCTTGATCGCAAAGATGATGGCACTTCCTGCTATCCCATCCGTGCAGATAAGGATCTCGCCGATTACCTGCAGCATGTACTTAATGGAGACGCCAAGCGTGGAATTGAAGGGGGCAACTTATGCTTACCCCCTAATCTCCACATCATCGCTACGATGAACACCTCCGACCAGTCTCTATTCCCCATGGATAGCGCCTTCAAGCGTAGATGGGATTGGGAGTATATCCCCATTAACTACAGCGACGAGGTAAAGTCGGGGCAGTTTGTGATTACCATCAATGATAAGAACTACAAATGGGTAACCTTCCTCAAGGCTGTCAATAGGCACATCCGCGATTTGACACATTCAGAAGATAAGCAGATGGGCAACTTCTTCGTCAAGAACTCCATTGAGAAGGAGGCGTTCAAAAGCAAGGTAATGGCCTACCTCTGGCACGAGGTCTGTAAGGATGAATACGGCACGCAAGGCAACTTCTTCCGCTCATATGAAGAAGAAAAGAAAGACGTGAAAGAGTTCTCCTTCAATGAGCTATACGAAGAGGTTGACTATCTGCTCTTGCAGGGCTTTATGGCCTACCTCGGAGTTCCAGTTATTGGAGAAGAGAACACAGGAGAGGAGAACGAGTAATCGATAAAGCATAGCCAAGATGAAACTCCTCATCGAAGACTATCATTACGCCCCAACTGACCTCCCTGAGCTGAAGGGTATTGACTCAACGGAGCTCTCGGGAGGGCAGATCAAGCTCCCCTATGTAGGCTACTACCATGACGGAGGGAGGGATGAGACGATCTTCATCTTGCCCAAGGTCTTCATCATAGGAGGGAAAGCATTCGGGCGATACGAGCCTGAACTCCTACTCCATATAAACAGGGAAAATAAACAGCTTAGAGATACTGATCGCACCTTTATCTTCGAGCTATCTGCTTGGATCTATCAGGCCATAGCACTCTTTTGCGAGCGTCACCCCGAGAATGGGATTATCTCCCACCGCGAACTGGCTGGTGTCATTGGGCAGCGGAGAGATGGTGAGACGACTTTGCTTGATCTCATCCTTGCCCTAATCCGCTTTGGCAAAGAGCATCAGTCGCTCTTCACCTACATCGCCACGATCGCCCACAGCGGGCGCCACAAGATCCATTGGACGAAGACGATACGCACGACATCCCCAGTCCTACAAGACGGCAAGCCCTACTATCTCAAGTGCAAGACCAAGGAGAAGGCTATCAACTATGACGAGGAGCTGATCTGCCTCTTCTACTCTACCCTTGATTACCTGAAGCAGAGCTACCACTTCGTAGCGAAGCGCAACCTCAACTATGAGACCGAGCGTCCCCACCGCATAAAGAACCTCATTGAAAGCGGCAAGGGCACTCGCCGCCTCCACCAAATAAGAGGGAAGTACTTCACCGATGAGCTGGTGCAGCTCTGGCACCTACTCTATGCCTTCTACGAGCGAGCCGAAGAGGCCGCCCAAGGGAAAGCCCACGATGAGCGCCTCTTAGTACGCAACTTCAACATCGTCTTCGAGGACATGATCGATAGTCTGATCGGAGAAAAGTCACTCCCTGCGGGGCTGAAGGAGCAGAAGGACGGCAAGATCATCGACCATATCTATCAGGACAAGTCACTGATAGGAGATGGGGATATCTACTTCATCGGGGATAGTAAGTATTACAAGGAGGGCAACTCTGTAGGAGAGCACTCCAGATACAAGCAGTTCACCTACGCTAAGAATGTGATCCAATATCATATCGACCTCTTCCACAAGAATGCGCAGACCTTGCGCTATCGAGACGAGCTCACCGAGGGCTACAACCCGACTCCCAACTTCTTCATCCGAGGGATTATTGATGAGCAGGACTTATCCTACAGCGACCACAAGCTGACGCGCTACCAAGAGGACGAGAAGAAGTGCAGTAACAAGCACTTCGAAAATCGCCTCTTTGACCGCGATACACTCCTTGTCCTCACCTATGAGATCAACTTCCTCTACGTCCTCTCAGCCTATGTGCTAGGCCATGGCTATGGCTCAGATGCCGATAGATTCCTACGAGATAAATTCAGAGAAGACGTCCTCAAGGCCTTTGAGGAACTATATCGCTTCTATGAGCTATGGCCCGAAGCATCTGCGGAGAAAAAGGAATCCTTTGTAGAGCAATACTTCAAACGACTCCTGGGGAAGGTCTA
>ERZ651108.673-NODE-673-length-16434-cov-4.415105_pt1 | contig 16434 bp, 18 predicted proteins | sample MGYA00512173_ERZ651108 | MGnify/ENA metagenome assembly ERZ651108 | reverse complement strand
TTTTAATGTATGCAAGATCAAAGAACATTAACGCAGAAAGTGTCACTTCAAACGAATATGAGAAATTTAAGCCAACTAGCGAGGATATAAATTCTCTAGCAAATTCTTGGAGTGAGAGGATAAGCTCTATTAGCAAGACTTTTGTGTAGAGATAAGTTATATATAAACTAAATTGTTGAAAGGTCGATTTAGTTATTGATTATACTCTAGCCCATAAAAGCATTAAACCTAAGTAGGTTGAATTTATATTCTTTAGCTGAATGTGTGTTAGTGTATAAAACAGCATTGCTGGATAGGTGGTAGCAAGATGCTCTAATGCAAATTAATACCATAAAAAAGAATTAAAACCTATGAAAGAGATGCTGGAATATCTAAACAAAGCGAGACCTTAACAATGCTTAATAATATAACCTATTCGCCAAATCTAAATAACAATTCACTATTTGAAGGAAAAGAATTCGCAAGTAGAGTTAATTATAAGAAAGTGATGGGCAATAGCACAAACTTTACTGGAGCTTTTAAATCCTACAATGATGATAAACAAACCATTTGGGGCAAAAAATCAGATAATGATCTAGAAGGACAAAAGATACGTCAAACTTTAGAAAGATTTGGTGTGTCTTTTAGTAATGAGGGTCGCGAGCTCCTTGAATCGTCTAATATAAGTGTGGATGAATTTATTGAGAGATATTCTAAGGTTATAAATAGGGGTATGCCGCAAGAGGTTGGTGACTATGGGCTAATGGATCAAAAAAGCGATCATGAAGAACAAGACAATCAAACTGACACGCAAAAACAAGAAGCCTTTAAACCTATGCAAGTAACTAAGAAATTTAAAACTTATGATATGCAAGCCGATGAGAAATTTAAAGAATTTTACAAATTTATAAAAACTGAATTTGATAATGGCAAAAATATATTTGAGATTTTAGAAAAAATTGCAAAGACAAAAGTAGATAAAATCGCATAAAGGACTAAATTTGAAACAATCATTACTTCTAGCTTCACTACTCACTACTCTTGCATTAGCATCAGATCCTATCACAATAGATAGCCTTTATAAACAGCAGGTTGGATTAAGAAGTGTTACAAATTTGTCTTTGCTTAGCAGCGGCAATCCTAACGTATACACAAGCACTCCAAATCTTGTAATAAATGGTGATCCAGTTGTTTGGGATGACACAAAACAGCTAACTCTTACCCAGACTCTTATGTATGCTCTTACTTCAAAGTTAGATGTTTTAACGTCTTTTAGCGGAAGTTACAAGAGAAGCGAGTATATGGATTATTTTACCCTAGAGCCAAAAAGTGAGAGCAAAACTCAGTTTGATTCTGTGTGGTTAGGTTTAAATTATAGAGGAGATAGAATTGGCGAGCTAGTGCCTATGCTTACTCTTCAGACAGCACTGTATCAAAGAGAGAGTGCGCTTAGACAGAGTAAAAATTTTAGCTTTAAGTCTTATTCAATAAAAGGCAGCCTAAAAGGATATTCTGATCCAGTAATTTATAGTATATATACTGGATTTGGCTACAACGCAGATAGAAAATTTGACTTTGCGAAGCTAAACTATGGCAATACTGTGTTCTTTGGCGGAGATTTATCTATTGTTTTAAGCCCAAAGATCACACTTGATCTTGGCATCGAGCAGAGATTCCAGACAGCAAATAAAATAAATGATAGAAAAACTACAAATCTTAGATCTATTCCAACTTATAGTGTAGGATCTACTTATAGTTTTAGTAATGACACTTCTATATCTATATCTGCTAGTATGGGAGGCTCTAGTGCAGCACCTGATAGTATATTTGGTATTAGTATTTGGCAAAAATTTTGAAAGCTATAATTGTGCAAGAAAGATTATTCGGATAATTTAGGCTTTAAATAAAATTAAAAATTTTACTAAAGGAGTTAAAATGAGAAGTCTTTTTAAGGTTGTGTTGTTAAGTATTTTACTAGTTGCTAGCTCATATGCAAAAGATCTATTAGATTTAGCTACAAACGGAGCCGCTAATAACAGTGAAATAAAAGCTTTAAGCGATAACGATATGATAGATATAAAAGGCGGATATTACTTTTATAGATATCCTTCTTTTGATTTTTATGGAGGTGTTACTTCTTTTGCGTATATAGTATTAGAAGACGATAAAGATACCTTAGTTTTACCTGGCTCATCTACTAATAAAATATTATTGGCTATGACAAGGCAAGTTAATGGCAAACAAGAATTTTATATTAATACATATGACTTAACTACTAAAGAGAGAGGTGTTTATATAGGCTCACAATATCATAAAATGATAGACGAATTTAGGGCACAATTAGGAAAATAATTTAAAATATGGCATAAATTTTGCTTCACGCTTTCAAAGCAAAGGAGCTAAGGTGATGAACAAAGTAAGCCTACTAAATAATAATATAAATACAACGTTTAGATCCCAATCCCAAAGTCACAATCAAAATGATACTTTAGGATTTGACGAAGTCTTAAAAAAAACGTCCAAAAAAAATGAGACAGAAAAAGAGATAAGGCCCACCCAAAATACCTTTGTTTCAGCAAGTACAAGTAGCCTTATCTCTTTAAATTTCAGTGATCTTCAAGCTTACGGCTACACAGTAGATAAGGCTGGCTTTATGGGAGCTGACTTTAACAAAGCTGCAGGTCTGCCACAGGATTTTAAAATCCACAAAAGCACGCTTGATGAGCTTAGTAGATTTGCCGAGCGCAACCATGTGCTAAACCGCATTAAGAGCAAAGACGAGCAAATAAAGATCTTTGATAACATTGATATGGCTGACACTATAAAGCACTACTACAGACTATTTGACCAAATGACGTCTGCTTTAGGTGATAATAAAAAGAGCTACACCCTTGCAGATATAGGCAAACTACCAAAAGGTTACAGCACAAAAGGCACTCACTATGATGCCAAAGGACACCTACTAAAAGATCTATCAAACTCTACTATCTCAAACATCTACTCTAGCACTGATGAGCTAAATAGCGCTAAATCTCTTAGCAAAGAGCTTTCAAGTGCAGGCGTTAGGCTCATAGTAAAAGAGGTTGATTTTACGATGAGCGAAGCAGGTGATGAGTTTAGCTTTAATCCTGATATCTCTTTTTATAAGTCAGATGAAGGTTACAGCAAAGAGGCTCTTTTTATGGGATTTTTACGTAGTTCTAGACCACTACCAAGTGATAGTGCAAAGACTAAGCTAAGTAGCGCTGCACTAAATGATATCTCAAGCACTGGAGAGCATAAAGAGTACTTTGTGGATTTTGAAAAGGTGGGTAAGGACAATGAGAGCATAAAAGCACTCATAAAAGAAAGACTTAAAGAGCTAACCCTTTTAATGTATGCAAGATCAAAGAACATTAACGCAGAAAGTGTCACTTCAAACGAGTATGAGAAATTTAAGCCAACTAGAGAGGATATAAATTCTCTAGCAAATTCTTGGAGCGAGAAGTTAAATAGGTTGTCTAAAACATATGTATAAAATTTTAGCAAAAATTCTAAAACTACTTTTTTGTGCAGCGGTGGCGTCTTTGCCACTTTATGCTGGTTTTGCTGTTAGATCATACGAGGAGCTAAGAAATCAAGATGTAATCAGGCAAAACTATGAAGAGTCTTGTGGTGCAGCATCATTAGCAACACTCATTAATACGCTTGATTTTAAAATTCTAACAGAAAAAGACGTCCTAGAGCAGATGGATAAAGGCGATAAAAAACTAAATACCGATATGGTGAGTTTTTTGCAGTTAAAGCAAGCTGCTGCTAAGCTATCCTATGACTCTGAGGGTTATCAGCTTGATCGTGCTACTTTTGAAAAGATAAACTTGCCAGTCCTGGTAAAGATAGAGGATGATCCTCGTTTTCCCCATTTTGTGGTTGTGATAAATCATGAAGGCGATTTTATAACTATCCTTGATCCAAGCTACGGCAAATATATAAGCTCAAAGGATCAGTTTTATAATATATGGGATAAACATAAGCAAGGGGGCTATGTCTTAATCCTTGGTCCAAAGAACGATATACATAGAGAATATAAACTAGACTTACCTATAGACAATAAAGCACTATTTGATAAACTCTAGTTTTTATCCATTAAGCCATCTTATTTAAAATTTGCTTCTTATCTATCTTTTGCATAAGCTCTAAGACGTCTATGCCTCTTTTTTCTTTGAAATTTAAAAGCTCTCTTGCATAGAGAAATTTCTGATCCTTGTTTATGTCATAGGTCTCATACTTCTTCTTAACCTGCATAGGTTTAAATTTCTTCTCGCTTTGCTCTTTGGCAAAATTTGCATTGTATTCTTGCTCTTCTTTGATTATTTGCTTTCTTTGTTCTTCAACATCCTTTGTTGCTTTCTCTCTTGCTTTGGCAAATAACGTTTTAAATTCATCTATGCTTAGGTCGGTTCTATCTAAAAGACTAAGCGACTCGTCATTATTATTTGGATAAAGAGAAGACATGCTATCCATAAAGGCTCTTAGGTCAGCCTCCTCTTCTTTTGTGCCAAGACCTATTAGTTTGCCCATCATGGTTGGCTTGCCATCAACAGAGTTTTCCTTTAATATATCAGAATACATTATAAGGACTTGATCTTTTGCTTCTTCTAAAGTTTTTGGCTGTTTCATCGACATGGCGTTGCGATCTTGTTCGGTATTGTAACGCTTAGAAAGCATATTATCTATTTTACTTATCGTTTTTGCAACCCAATTATCTTCATTTTCGTCTATGTCAATAATCTCTTTTATGCTCTTTCCAACTGGACTATACCATAAAGCTTCTATTTTGGCCTTTTCATCATCTTTGGTATCTTTAGGTATATTTTCTTTTTGGATAGTGGTTTCTTGTATCGATGTGTTGCTAAGTCCGTTTATGCTAGTTATCATTTTCAATTCCTTTGAAAGTAATGGCCTACAATAAAATTTGTAGGCCACTTAAATTTTTACCAACCACCTAGGTCAGATTCCATTCTTCTTTTAAAAGCGTCTCGTAGTTGTCTAACAACAGCATTGTTATTTAATACAAAACTACTAGAAATTTTATGATATTCCCTTGTTTTTTCATTGTATGCCGCTGCACTGTAAGTAAAAAGAGGATATCTGCCGTATCGACTAGACTTTATCTCTCTTTTGACAGTATATGCGAGGTGGTAGCCAGGGAGATTGTATGCACCCAACCCCTGCTTATACTCATTTTTAATATATGGGCTATCATTGTTTTGTAATATAGCGTATGCCCCAGATTCATTATATGAAAAATTCTTAGGATCTACTAACTCTAGCCCTCCTTTAACCTTATTCATATCAGTGACATCTAGTTTTTTAACATTACTAGAGATATCACTCAAAGCACCAGCTGTAACCTTTGCTAGAAAATCTTCAGCATTAGCACCTGCAACTAAAATTCCGCCAATCATGGCTATTTTAAGAACTTTAAACATAACTTCCTCCTGTAAAAAGTTTTATAAGAATTATAGCACTAATTTAGTTTTAATTGATATCAATTATTATCTTTTAAAACCTACCTATGAAAATCTTACTTTTCAATACAATTTTTAACAAACGCCTATTTTGCAATATCTCTACATATATAAAACGATCGTCTTAAGCTTTCTTTTGCTTAAAGTAGAAAAATCACTTAAGAAATCGGCAAAAATTTGTTTTTAAATAGAGAAAACTTAAAAAAGATAACTAATTTCTACTACGCCTTTATATCAACATCTCTTTTTATGCCAAGCATATCTACTAGGTATTTTCCAGCTGGATTTTCATTTAGCTCTTTTACTAAATTTAAAGGCGGCATGCTAAATTTCAAAAAGCTATCCATAAAGTCTTTACTCTTCTTGCCATCTTTATCTATCTCGCCAAAAAGAAGCTTTAGCATTTTTAGATTATGCTCCATCATCTTTTTAAATGAGAGTTCGTCTTCTTCATCTGAATACTTACCGACAAACCCAGTCGTTAGATCTACATAGACAAGGTCTCTTTTATACTTAACATACTCTTGCATATATGCAGGCATACCAGCTAGATCAGAGTCGCTTGCTTTGTTGAAATTTGCTCCAAATTTCATCTCACCCATAAGCTCAAATAGCTCAAATGCCCTACTAAATTCTTTACTATCTACGCTCTTATCAAAGCCTTGCTTCTTTCCAAAAACGGTGGTTTCACCTTCTTTGACGTCAAGGTTGCTGTTTATGACGGCTGCTAAAAGTCCGCCTTTGGTTATTGAGCCATCTTTATTAGTGTATTTCTCTCCATGCGGATCCATAAATACACCACTTCCCACACTCTCCTTGCCGCCATTGTTGTTGTTAAAGATATCTGTTGTTGGCTTTAGTGGCTGCCTGCCGTCTCCGCCATCAAAGCTTGGGTTGAAAAAAAGCGTGCTTATCATCTGCTTATTTGACTCTTTGCCGTTAAAATCAGCCGCAGCCGAGCCAAATTCATGAATGGAGTTATGGATTTTGGTTACTTGCATACTTTGGCGGTTATAAGAAAAGCCTTGAGGGAAATTTCTTATCTCATCTAAGCTAAAGCTATCTTTTGAATTTAACGTGTCTTCGCCAACGACTTGGGAGAGGATTTTGTAGGCATTATTTACGGTTTTTAGTATATCGATGCTATCAAAAGCCCTTTGCATATAGTCAGGCTGCGTCTCTATCCTTACTAACGACTCCAGCGTGCTTGAGTGAATTTTATATCCGCTTGGTATGCCAGCTTGTTTATTAAACTCATCTGTAAAGTAGCCATCTTTATCTATCTTGTAGCCTAAAACCTCAGAGCTGGTTTGTTTGGTGGCAGCTTTGGTTGATACCTTTATGTTCTGCTCTAAATTTAAGGGGTAGCTACCAAGTGCGTTTATCATCTAATATCCTTTTAGCTTCCTGCTAAAGATATCGTCTTTTTTGTAAAAAGTTTTACCTAGTAAATTTAGCTACTTTTGCCTGCCTAAAGCGTAAATTTGATTTAGCTTGTTAAAAGCTAAATTTATATTATCTTCGCTTGGCTTTACGGTGCTGTTTTTTAGTAGCTCAAGCACTAAATTTTTAAAATTTTCTCTATCTTCTGCTAGCTTTTTAAAACTAGCCACATCGCTTAAGCTTTTGCTTCTATGATCATTGGTCTGGGCGACGATGAAAGCGTTGTTTAGCAAGACTTCAGGCTTTAGCGTAGTCTCTCCGCCCTCTAGGACCGCAGGGCTTTCTGACTTTAAAAAGCTAATAAACAAAGCCTCTTTTTTGTAACCAAACTCCGTTTTATAGTAAGAGAGGTCTGTGCTAAAGCCACCAGTGTTTTCCTGCTCCAAATTTGCAAAATTTAGCTTTTTTAGGTTCGTTTTTATACCTAGCTTTGCTAGATCTTCGCTTAAATTTGATGCGAGCTTCATTTCATCTTTGCTACTAAAGATGTTTGTCACGACCTCGTTTTTGCGACTATTTAAAAAGTCAATATTTGATCTATCGCTCAAATCTGCGTTAAAATCAATGCCTTTCATGCCTTGCGAGATGTAGCCTTTTGGTAGATTTGCTAGGTCGCTATCTGTAAAACTATCTTTGTTTAAACTTTTGCCCATTACCTGAGAAAAGACAGCGTAATACTGACCTATCGTGTTTGCAATGTCGATATTTTCAAAGACGTCATTGTCAAAAAGCTTGCCACTTGCGTTGCTGTAAAGGACGCTATTTATGTTATTTTGCTTTGTTGCGAAGTTTAGAAACTCTTTCAACGTGCTTTTGTGAAGCTTAAAGTCCTGTGGCAAGCCGGCTGCTTTATTAAAGCTAGCGTCCATAAAGCCAGCATTGTCGCTTTGATAAGCTAGCTCGTTTTTATCTTTAAATTTCACGCTATAAATGCTTTGCTGTGTATCTTTTGTAAGCTCAAGTCTTTGTAAATTTTGTGCAATGTCTTTTGTTTTTTCATTATTTGCAAGAGCGTTTTGAAATTTGGCACTTTCAGACTGCTCTTTTTGAAGTTTCCTTGCTTTTGCCTCAGTCGCTACTGAGCTATACTTTTGCGTGCTAACACTAAAAATGCTCATTTTTCATCCTTGCTTATCAAATTTATATTTAGTAAGCAAGGAGCGTTCTCACTTTAAAATGAGTTTTGCTTTTTGGATAGTTGTAAGAAATTTGGTTTTAAATTTAGCTTTAAGGGCAAAAATGAAGAGTTAAATTTACTCTTCACTGCCTTCGTTGATACCAAAAAATGTATCTGTGTGGATGTTTTCAAATGCTGCTTTAAGCGATGTAAAGAGCTTTGGATTTTCTTTTTCTAAATTTGCTAGAAGCTGCTTGGTCTCATATCTAGCGTGTGGCATCTTCACGTCAAATCTCATCGCAGGACACGCCTCATCGCCAACAACTCTTAGCTCATTTTTGATCGCATTTTCGCGAAGTTGTCTTTCGCGCACAAAGATAAATGGCCTGATCACGACGATGCCATTTTTTGCTTTGTATTTTGGAGCAAGCGTCCTAAGCGCGCCATTGTAGGTGAAATTCATAAAAAAGCTCTCTGCTGCATCGTCCAAGTGGTGAGCGATCGCAAGCTTGTTAAAGCCGTGCTTTAGCGCATAGGTGTAGAGATACCCCCTTCTCATGCGCGAGAAAAAGCTGCAAAAGCTAGAATTTTTGCGGATCTTCTCCTTTGATATCTCAAATATCGAGCTATCGATCACCTCGTGCTCTATGCCATGCTCGTTGCAGTGCTTGGTAAGATACGCGTAGTCCTCGCCCATGCCGTAGCTTAGCGTCACCGCCTTAAACTCAAATTTCTCAGGCGTGACATTTTGGATGTGCTTTAGCACGTGAGCGAGTGCGAGGCTATCTTTGCCGCCGCTAAGGCCAAGCAAGATCTTATCTCCGCCCTCTATCATCTTATATCTAGCATTTGTCTGGCCAACTTGCCTAAGCAGTCTCTTGCTAAGCTCTATCATAAGCTCTCCACCATTTCTAGGATAAATTTAGCGCTGACGTTTGCTGAGTCTTGTAAGAATTTATCAAAGTCAAATTCAGCCTCATTGCCAGCTCCGTCGCTGATGGCTCTAAGGATGAAAAATGGCACGCCAAGCGTCTCGCAAACTAGCGCAACGCTCGCACCCTCCATCTCGGTAGCACTTGCGTTAAATATCTTTTTGATCCACTCTTTTTTCTCGTTGTCACAGATGAACTGATCGCCAGTTGCGATGATGCCTGAATTTAGGCTCATGCCCTTTTTGCTAGCGACATTTTTAGCTAGCTCATTTAGACCTTCATCGCTTTTTACAAATATGCTAGTCCCTGGCACAAAGCCGTATGGATGACCAAACGCCGTGATGTCAAGGTCGTGCTGCACAAGGCTAGTGGCATATAGCATATCGCCTATCTTTAAGCTCTCATCAAGCGAGCCAGCAACGCCTGTAAAAAGCAGCTTTGAAGCCTTAAATTTCTCTATCATCAAGGTCGCAGTGATCGCCGCATTTACCTTGCCGATCTTCGAGTAGGCGATGACTAGGTCTTTGCCTTTGTAGTTTGCCTCATAAAATTTATTATTTGCATATTCGGTAGTTCTATACTCGCCAACCATCTCAAGGATCGGCGTTATCTCCTCTTGCATCGCTCCAAGTATCGCTATCATCTCTCCTCCAAAATCTTCACAACCTCTTCAAGGCTCGCCATGTCAGTGACGCTGTATGTTGGTTTTTCAGTGATCTTTTTGTTTATGCCTTTTAGTGTCGCAGCACCTAGCTCGATAAAGCAATCAACCTCGTTTTCGTAGTTTTTGATGCTTTGCTTGTAGCGAACTGGATGCGTTAGCTGCTCTTTTAAAAGAACTAGCGCTTCGTTTTTATCAGTGTAAATTTTTGCATTTACGTTTGAAACGACTGGGGCGAAATTCGCAGCCAAAACGCCCTCAAGCTCGTTTGCTAGTTTAACACTAGCAGGCTCAAGTATCGGGCAGTGGCTAGCTACTGACATATTTAAAAGCATCGCTCTTTTTGCACCTGCTTCTTTAAATTTTGCCTCATATTTAGCAAGGTCAGCCCTCACGCCAGCTACAACTATCTGACCATCGCAGTTGTAGTTTGCAGCGTAAATTTGCAAGCCCTCATTCTGTGCGTTTTTGCAAATCCTCTCAACGACCTCGTCGCTAAGTCCAAGCACCACCATCATGCCAGCATCTTTGCCAACGCAGGCTTCTTGCATAAATTTACCACGTAAATTTACAAGTCTAATCGCTTCAACAAAGCTAAATGCACCACTAACTGCAAGAGCTGTAAATTCTCCTAGAGAGTGACCTAGGCTAAACTCTGGCTTAGCTTTTATGCGCTCACTAAAAGCTAGATAGCTCATAAGCGAGTTTAAAACGATGGCAGGTTGGGTAAATTCTGTCTTGTCTAGCTTGTCGTTTTGAGTAAATAAAAGCTCTTCAAAATCAATGCCTGTGTCGTTGCAAGCGTCATTTAATAGAAGTTTTGCCGAAGAGAAATTTTCATAAAAATCTTTCCCCATGCCAACACTTTGCGAGCCTTGACCCGCAAAAATAAAAGCAAATTTTTTCATTTTGACTTCTTAGTGGTGGTGATGTCCGTGACCACCGCAACCGCAACCACCTTCGCCATGTCCGTGACCACCGCAGCACTCATGCTCGTGATCATGATCATGTCCTCCACAACCGCAAGTGTGAGCGCCTGCTACCATGCCAGTTGCTTTTTCATCTTCAGTTGCGTCTCTAACTTCTAAAATTTCAACATTAAATAGCAAATCTTTGCCAGCGTATGGGTGGTTAAAATCAACTGTTACTTCGTCATCTTTGATCTCTTTAACGATGACGCGAACGCTTGAGCCATCTTCATTTTGACCAAAAAGCTCCATGCCTTCATGTAGGTCTATACCAGCAAATTGCTCTTTTGGAAGTGACTGGATTGCATCTTTATTGTATTCGCCACAACCCTCAGCAGCTTTGATGTTTATAGTAGCTTTGTCGCCTGATTTTAGTTTGCTAACTTCTTCTTCTAGCTTTTCTATAATATGGCCATGTCCTGTAATAAAAGAAATTTGACCACCTTCTTGCATATTTGACTCTAAAATTTCGCCAGTATTAGCGTCTTTTAGCTCATAAAACATTGTTATAACTTGATCTTTACTCACAATAATCTCCTTGGAATTTAGTTTTGATTAATGTGAGATTATATCTAAAAAAGAGTAAATTTTAGTTTCTGTTAGGAGCGGCTTTGGCTTCTTTGCTATCTGGATAGCCTACTTTTAAAGCCTTATAAAACCTATTGGCACTTTGAGTATCACCGATCTTATCAAAGCTTATAGCTGTGTGATACAAAAGTTTTGGAGTGTAGTCAGCCTTATCTTCACTTTGTATACTTTTTTTATAGTATTGTATGGCTGTGCTGTATGATTTTTGACTATAAGCAACTTCACCTAGATAATAATTTGAAGCACCAGTTTTATAGCCTTTTTTATTTAAGTATTCAAAATATTCAGCTGCTTCTGTGCTATTGCCAGAATTTAAAAGCTTAATGCCATCAGCTAAAATGTCCTTGTCGCTTTTGCCACTAAAATTTGAAGTTGGCTTATTTTGTTGTTTTGGATTTGCATTTTGCTTTGGTTGAGCAGCATTTTTATCCATTATCGCGCCTAATTTATTTAAGGCAGCAGTAATATTTTTATAGTTTTTATCTTGTATATCTCTAGTCTCATCAACATAAGCTTTTAATGATGTCAAACTTACACCAGAATCGCTTATCCCGCCATTGACTTTGGTTTCGATATCGTTCATTCTTTGCTCAAGCTTGTTCATCCTAGCACTCATGCTCTCGATCAAGCTTTGCAAACCTTGAAGTTGTTCTGAAACATTATCCATGTTTTCTTCAATATTTTGAACGCTTCTTTTGTTGCTTAGAGTTGCCTTTTCATCATCTGTTAGTCCATATGGATTTGCGCTATCCATATTACCTGCATCAAATGCTGAAACTTCTTGAGCTGAACCTATAGAGAAAGCGGCTCCAAGAAGAGCCGCAATGATTATTTTTTTATTCATTATTACTTACAGATTAAGGAAGTACTTTGAAATCTGCACGTCTGTTTTGAGCGTCGCAAGCTTTTGTTTTGTCTGTACAAACTGGGTTGCTTTCGCCAAAGCTTACTACAGCGATTCTATCAGCGCTAACGCCATTTCTTACAAGAGCGTCTTTAGCACTTTTAGCACGTTTTAGACCAAGAGCATAGTTATACTCATCTGTACCCCACTCGTCGCAGTTACCTTCTACTTTTATAGAAAGAGCTTGAGCGTCAGCTTGGTTAAATACTGATGCATTTGAGCTAACAACACCTTGTTGGTCAGCTTTGATATTAAATTTATCAAAGTCAAAGTATACACTTTTAACTTGGCTCTCGATGTTAGCGATAAGAGCTGCTAATCTATCAGCATCACTCATGCTACCTGAGTTATCTGCAGATTGATTTGAATTTGCATTCATATCAACTTCAGGGTTTTTAGAGCTACAACCGCTCAACAATAAAGTTGCAACTGCAACACTTGCTAGAACTACTTTTTTCATTCCTTATCCTTTTTGAAAAATTTGGTCGAATTATAACATATTTTTTTTAAATATTACCAGAATATTACCAATCAATAGATTGAATTTTACCTACTTTTAGTGGAAATTGGAAACTTCTGTTCTCATTTAATCTAACAACGCCAAGTGAGCTTTGACCGCCAAGTTCTTTGATAAATACGACACTTTGACCATCACTTGAAAATCTTGGATAGTTATTTTTACCATTTGCTGTAAGCTGACGGATAAAATCTGTTTGAGTTGAGATCAGATAGATGTTAAAGCCACCACTTGCCTCTCTACTTGAATAAACTACATAGTTTTCAAAAGTGCTTACTGAGTTGTTGTTTTTGCCATGAAATACCATTTGCTCAACACTTCCGCCTGAAGTTGCAGGTGTTGCAAAGATGTTTGGATATCCAAGTCTATCTGAGACAAAAACTATTCTGCTGTCATTATCTACGAAATTTCCATTTACATCAATGCCTGGATAGTTTGTTATCTGAGTTAATTTTTTGCTACCTGTATTATAGATGAAAATATCTGGTTGATCTTTTGGAGCCATAGTTAATAGAATTTTACTTCCATCTTTGCTAACATCAGATGCTATAAGCATACCCATACTATCTATTATCTTCGTTTTAGTGCCTGAATTTAGATCATATCTAAACAAAGTTGGTCTGTTATTTACATAAGATGTATAGTAAAATTTACTCTGATCAGCGCCTGCCCATTTAGGGAAGATATTTAGACCGCCGCTTACTATTGTCTTTTGATACGTAAGTGTGTAATCAGCCACTATAATAGAGCTTTGGCGAGCTGAAGTGTATTTTGCTAGGATGATAAATTTCTCCATCCAGCCAACTGGTGGTAAATTTAGCTCATTTGTTAGCTCAACTATACTTTTGTGTGCCAAAAACGGATACTTTGCGCCATCTGGCATATTATAGACTCTCTCATACCTTGTAGTTGCAGTCTTTGCATCGATGAGTTTTACTCTTAAAGTAAGAGGTGAGCCCATAGAACCTTCAAGAGCATATCTAAAGATAAGCTCAACACCTTTGTCGCTCATTGTATTTGTAGCTGCTGTTCCCTCATAGGTTGAAGGCACGTGATCTTCGATAACCTCAAAGTCAGAGCTAACTTTCAAGTCACCTAGCATGATCTTAAAGAATTTATCTTTAAAGCCTGCATCACTAACAGCTGTAGTTGCATCTTGCAAAGCTATCTTTGGCAAAGCAACACCTTGGTTTACAACAGATATGGTCGCATCAGCAGCATAAAGCCCTAGAGCAACGCACAAAAAAAGAAAAATTTTCTTCATCTCTACTCCGTAAATTTATAAATTTTAGTTTATTTTATCTTCTAAATTTAAATTAAAAGTAGTACTTTTGTCTGGATTAAATGGAAATTTCTCTGCAGTAAGCTTTTCCAGGCACTCTCTAACCTTTGCATTAAACTCTTCATTATATGATAGCTCTAAAATTTCATAGCTAAAATTTCCACTCTGATCTATCATAACTTTTACTTTGGCAAGGTTTGCAGAGTCAGCTTTATAGCTTTGCCATCTTCTTTGAATTTGCTTTGTTATGGCTCCCATCAATGGATCATAAGTGCCGGTCATTTGCGATTTTGGTGCGGTTGGATTTTGATCTATTTTTAGGCTCTTTATAATATCGCTAGCCTCTTTTGCAGCTTTTGAGCTAGAAGCCTCGCTTTTTTTGCGGCTTTGTACCTTATTTTCCACCTTTTTTATACCATCATCTTTTTTAAGCTTAGTCGAATCTATGTCGCTAAAGAGATCTTTTATATTTGGCTCTTTTGGTTTTGGCTTTTCAACTGGCTTTGGCGTAGGTTTAGGCTCAGGTTTTGGTTGAGGCTTAGGCTGAGGTTTAGGTTGTGGTTTTGGACATGGGATCGGTTTGATCGGATTGCAGTTGTAAGGTGGGCAAACCGGAACACATTTGTAGTTAGGCGTTTTTGCCGGTGGGCAGAAAGCCGCAATAGCAGAAACCAAACCGGTTACCGCGTTAACTACTGACACGCCGACGCTGGCAATGCTAGCGATGCTGCCGATAGAAACAGAAGATTTTGCTGCAGGAGCGCAGTAGTAAGAAGAGTAGGAAGCCTTAGGCGCAGGAGCGCAGTAAGAACTAACCAGGGGTCTAGTATAATACCCCCCGTAACAGTATGCCATAATAATTACTCCCAAAAGTTAATAAAATATTGGGTTGACGGAACGAGCAAATCCGCCCTTGCCCAATTATTATTTTAGTAATATTTTTCAAAATATTTACTCAAAAATATCAAACGGTAGAATTTGCCGATAAAAGGATGGAGTTTCGCCTGTTTTTAAATTCCATTATCCTAGAAACAATAAAAACATTAACATTGATTCACAATCTATCAAACAGCATAGATCCTTTATCTATCTTGTTAAGAGCTGAACTTTAACTCTAGTTATAGTAAACAAACATAATACCAATAAGTGGTTATTATTATGGATAGATAATATCGACAATTTACCCAAATACAGCCGCATCCGGATTTTGTTCTACGCTAATAATGTGAATTTATCTTATTTACACTATAATGACACGAATACCTATTCAACAGCTATCAGAGGAGATACTCAACCATGCGTACTTTATTGACCGGAGCCAAAGGTCAGCTTGCCCGTTGTCTGCGCGACCGCCTGCCCGAAGATTGGGAACTGATTGCTACCGATTCGACTTCGCTGGACATTACCGATACCGAAGCCGTGCATCACATGATCAAAAATTTCCAACCAGATGCCATCGTTAATGCCGCAGCTTACACTGCCGTCGATAAAGCAGAAGAAAACGCTGAAGCCGCTTTTGCCGTCAACGCAACCGCTGTTCACAACCTGGCCGCAGCCGCCCGCGCCGCACACGCCCGCTTTATCCATATTTCCACTGATTATGTATTCGACGGCGAAGGCAAACGCCCTTACCGCGAAACCGACTACACCAATCCGCGCAGCACTTACGGTCAATCCAAAGTAGCGGGCGAGCTTTTGGCTTTAGCCGCGCATCCGGAAAGTACAATCGTCCGTACTTCATGGCTGTTTAGCGAATACGGCAGCAATTTCGTCAAAACCATGTTGCGCCTTGCCAAAGAACGCGACTCCCTCTCCATTGTCCACGACCAAACCGGCTGCCCGACTTATGCAGGCGACTTGGCTCACGCCATCATCAGTTTATTGCAACAGCCTACTTCCCCACGCGGCATCTTCCATTACTGTGGCAATAAATCGGCAACATGGTACGAATTTACCAAAGCCATCTTTCAGACGGCCCACCAATTAGACGACAGCTTCCGCATTCCGGAACTGAACGCAATCACCACCGAACAATACCCCCTGCCCGCTCCGCGTCCGGCATACAGCATTATGGATTGCTCACGCTTAGAGACCGAGTTCGGTATCAAACCGTCCGACTGGCAAAAAGCCCTGCGCGAAATTCTCCGCAAAATCGACTGATAAGCTGATTCATCTATATCAAGGCCGTCTGAAAACATATTTTCAGACGGCCTCTTTGTTTCTTTTATATCAAATGCTTTATCTATCCAGTCTGTCATTTGAAAAGTGCTACAATAGCCGTTTATTTTATTTTTCAGACGGCCTGACAATATGTGCAACCATCATCCCAAACATTCACACGATAATGACACCATCCGCATCCGCGGCGCGCGTACACATAATTTGAAAAACGTCGATTTGGACATTCCGCGCCACAAGCTCGTTGTGGTAACTGGATTGTCAGGCAGCGGCAAATCGTCGCTGGCGTTTGATACTTTATATGCCGAAGGCCAACGCCGTTATGTTGAGAGCCTTTCCGCCTATGCCCGTCAGT
>ERZ651108.667-NODE-667-length-16504-cov-9.386467_pt1 | contig 16504 bp, 11 predicted proteins | sample MGYA00512173_ERZ651108 | MGnify/ENA metagenome assembly ERZ651108 | reverse complement strand
CGATAAAGTTCTCAAACGACAAAGAGATAGAATACATACGTACAAAAACAAAAAATACGAAACGTGGAGATAAACGTATAGGGATATCGATACCTGTCGAAGCTCTTAACATAATAAACAAGTACAAATCTGACGATAATAGTCTTAAATTTGGGTATTCGTTCACTTACAGAAACTTTAATAGATACATTGCACGTACGTTACAGAAAATAGGTAACAACATAGATTTATATCGATTATGCTTCTACTCGGCAAGAAAATCGTTTGTTCAATATGGATTTGAGCTGGGTATTCCTCTTGAGGTACTTGAATATACGATAGGACAATCCATGAAGCAAAATAGACCTATATACAACTATATTCGAATAATGAGAAAGCATTCCGATGAAGCTATGAAAAAAATTCTTGATTACACAAAAAAGACTACTAAAGCATATAATATTTAATGTTTATACGAAAAACCCTGCTTGTCCTCTCGGATTGCAGGGTTATCCTAAAAATAATCTTACCTTAAATAACTAAAAACTAAATCTATGTAAAAACAAATTCAATACCTAACTCCTACAAAGTTAGCAAATTATTGTGAAAAATGCAAGAGAAAAAGAATATTTATTCTAAAATCTTATGAATAAATATTCTCGTAAATTCTTTCCAATGTTTGCAAGATTGGAAAGAATTTGCAAGAATTAACATATTAAAGTTTTCGATATTTTTTCAGCAACCATACCATGATGTAACCCACTGCTGCAAGTATAAAGGTAGACATTGCACCGATTGCCCAGCCGCCTACATCCATCTTGATTTTCTCCCATCGAGACAGTTTCTTTTCTACTGGTATAGGAACTTCCTTGTATTCGTTCTTTGTTGCTCGCAGGCTGTCGTTACTTGCCTTGTAGCGGTCTATCTGTCGTTGAAGCATGAGATTATCCTGCGTGGCGTGCCAGCGGTCACGATAGCGAACAATCAGCCGTTCCTTAACATTGCCTTGTTCATCCTTGATGATCACAATGCTATCATGAATAGCGACACTATCACGGATGTTAATCACCTGCCGAGTGATAAGACTGTCCTTGATGTGCACACTATCTTTCCTCGCCATATAGATAGTATCAGTGTGTACGCTCTGCAAAGGAACATACGCACGGTGCGAACAACTGGTGAAGCAAAGTGCTGTAAGTGCAAGTAACCCAATGAGGATTAACATTGAGTACACGTAATACTTGATTTCTTTATCTTCCATATTCTTATACGTTTAATGTGAAACATTGTCTTCTCTGCTTTCCGTCTGCACGCTTATAGCCTACATGCACCCATCGGGATGTCTTCGACTTCTCGATAATGATTTGGTCAAAGGCATAGTCCATTTTTGAGAAATCAGTTGCAAAGAAACGTTCAAACTCATCTTGCTTACCATTGACAGGCTGCAAGTCAGCTGCGTACCCCTCAACGTGTGAAGAGTTCTTTACTCCGCCTACTGCCTTATTCAATTCAGGAGAGCGATAACCACTTGATACACGGATTGCAGGCGTACCAAGACCATGCTGATTACAGTAATCTTCCCATTCTGCTCTGATACACTCTAATAGGCGTATTGTTTCAGTCAGCCTTACACGAGTCATTGCATCGGGGTTATTGCTAATTCCCAATCTCTCTGCGGTGCTTGAATGCACCATTTCTGCTAAAGTAAAATTTGCCATTCTGTTATCTTTTTTATAAAATTCCTATAAACTTTTTATAAATAAATTATAAACATCTTTGTAACTAACTGATTATCAGTTTATAATTTTCTTTTAATTATTTGTCAGCGAGTTTACAAAAGTTTTCAAGATTCACAAACCTATCAAACCTGCCACACTAAGATGCTTTTCTTCTCCTTGATAACCTCTTTCTCTGTCACGATAGGGTCGGGCAAACCGAGTTTCAGAGCATCACCATTATCGTCGACGAGTTCAATATTCGATAACACTGAGTAACATTCCCTGCGATACCCATCAGAATAGTTTTCATCGGGATAGTCAATAAAGATTTCAATTTTTATGCGCCCACTACCGAGATTATGATTGTCAAAGAACACCACAAGCTGGCCATCGGACACCTTGCAATGGGTACAGATACCATTTCGCCTTTCAGCCTTGAACACGGTAAATCCACTTCCTGACGTTGCTCTTAATGTGAAATCACAATCAGGAAACTCACCCCCTGCCAACCTTATGCCAAGAGGAAAGTCGCTCTTGCGGTTAATTCGCAAGATGCCACCCGTTTTGTTTCCAATATCTATTGTTTCCATAAGTTCCTTTTTAATGGCAGAACCGACTTAATCAACACCAACAGAGGCGTTAAAATTAAAATCAGTTCTGCCATAGTTATACTTAATCCCTAATTGATCATTAGATGTTGAAGAAAAATATTACTTTACTCATTGACCGTTACATTGAATATAGCACTCCTTCCGTTTCTTGTGTGTAAAAGAACTTTTGTCTTCCCTTGGCTCTTTGCCACAATTTCCGAAACAACCATATCCCCATGTGATACAATAGCCTCGTCTTGTATAATATACTTAATAGTACGATCAAAAGAGTTAGGTGTGTCACATAATATTCGATACTTATCTCCAACTTTAAGAGTCACATTCGTCTCCTTTAATGCAATAGAATCAGGATACTGATTTCCATCTGACAATGCGTAAACTCTAATCCAGTCACATGTCAACTGAGCATCCTCAATATTAGGAGAAATGGTGTCTCTTTCCCACATCTGCACACTTACTAAGAGATATTGCCTTAACTTGTAATACATGCTTCCTTTAACGCTTGTGGTGTCAAATGTTCCAAAGAGTATACCATCAAAATACACCTCTATCTTATTAGCATATATATCTGCCCGATAAATGTGCCACTTTTCATCGTTATTTCTAATCGTGAAACTCTTGTTTTCAACTCCTGCTGTAGTGCCATCGCCAACACTATCTCCACTCCAAAAGTTAACATCAATTCGAGGACTTGCTCCGAAAATCTCAAAGATGTCAAGCTCTGAATAGTCTGACGCACCATTTCTAACGGAATAACAGTCGCTTCCCCAAGTCCAAAACGCTGGCCAGAATCCACTCATCGTTGGCATCTTGAACTTTCCCTCAATTCTTACGTTTCCTCCGAAATCAAAATTACCCCGTGTGTGAATTTGCCCTGCTGATGTCTTTCCGCTAAAACTATTCTTAGAACATGTAATTATCAATTGAGAGTTATTTACGAGCACATTCTCTTTGGAATTTACATACCACATTCTTTTATTAAAGAATCCATCGTCAATATTCCACATTGACTCATCAAGAGAGTTACCATCAAAATCGTCTTCAAAAAGCATTCGACCTTCCCTCCGTGCCTTTACTGCGTCAAGTTCGCTTTTTAACTCGAAATCAGACAGATTGGATAAATTTCTTCTCGATGCGAGCATTGAAAGATAGCTCTCAACGCTTGATGTATCATACAGAGAATCTGAGGAAGACGTAACTACACTGACGTCTTCATTTCCTATTTTCAATTTAATTTTTTTCATACAACGCACCTATTAAGTAAACAAATCAGACAAATCCTTTTCACCATCGTACACATCAACATGCACTATAACCTCGTGATAAGTTTTTAATCGACACACTTTAGCTACAGGGTACTTTTTTGTACCATACTCACTGGAAAATAGCGTCCATTCTCTTCCATCAAGAGTATAATATAAATTTTGTCCAATAGCCTTCAAACCAACTGGTGCATTGTTAGGAATTGTACCTACAATAACTTTTTTCTCACCCCAAGTATCCTTACTTAGCCTATTATTACTGTTATTAGAAACATCGGCGGAAAAATCAATACCATGATATGCCAAATCGTCGTTATAAAGACCGAAGAATGTAGCATTAGAATATTTATTATCAGATTTTCCTATAGTTTTAAGGAAAACTGTAAAATCTTTCTCGAAGTATGATTTATCAATAAACACCGGTTGAATAGGCGCATCTTCATAAGAGTACACCTTACTAACGACTCTTGTTACCGCTATAGTCTTCTCTGCGATTATGGAAGAAAAGTGAGTTGATGTTGCACGAACCTTCACATTATTGTTGCTTGCACCTGTCTTAATCACGAGAAGACCGCTATCAGTATCTATAGAGGCATAATCACCACCCTCTACAATACTCCATCTAACACTATTATAAGTTGTATTAAGAGGTTCAAACGCACAGTGCAATTGCGCTGTACTACCACTATAACTGTCTTCTGCTATAATAGCGATTGACCGCAGGATTTCAACTTTTTTCCCTAATTCGACCTTTCCAAGATTTAGGCTCGAAAAATCACTATCCTTTAATATGATTGCTATACCCATATATATATTAAATTTATTTAAATTGTAAATAGTTACTATGCTCCGAATTAACTTGAAATCCTATATTAAGGTTTGCGTCTGTAACATAGAACCCGCTCTCCTTTGTCTCAAAAACAGGGATATTTATCAATGGTGCTAAAAGCGACAAAAAGTGAGCAGATAGTTTCGCAACATCAAACCCGTTAGAGTCGAATTTTATAACGATATTTCCGAACTTGTCTGACACGTAGAGACCATCGTCTATCGTATCTATAGGTGTTTTTTTTTCAAGTGGGCTGATTGCTTCCGTCACCGCTTTTTGTGACATCACAGAAGTTGCGCTGTCGCCTGCCTCCTGTGCAATAGGCACACCGCCACTTGCAGATATAGAAGTAATAGCGGTTGCGTTATCCTCAGCCTTCTTCTCTATCTGAGCAAGAGCATCAGACACAGCCTTCTGTGACATTGCCTTATCTTCGCTCTGTCCTGTTTCTTGCACTAACTCCACATTACTGCCACCAGCGAACTCTTTTCTGAGTTCCTTCACGTTGAACCGCTTTAACCTGCCGTCTTTGCCAACAGCAGGGAGGGAAGTAAAGTCCTCTATGTTATCTGACACTGGCAGCTCGGTAATATCCTGCGACTGCCCTTTGATAGTTTCTATCACCTCGTGGACGATGCCACTCTTTTCTTCTTCTGTCATATCTTTATCGTTAAATGGTTATTCAAACTTTGGTTTGTTGTCATCGACATCCACTTGCGCCGTTTTCAGATACTCGCTAAGGAACGGGACTTTGTCTACTATTTTCAGCGTAAGCACATAGTAAACAAACCCTGCTACTTTCCACATGGTGGTGTCCTTAATAAGCATTATCCGCCAATTTCTTGCAATGTTTGTAGCATAAAACCATATTGCTACACCACATAACACCTTTACTACGCCCACTGTTTCGTCTTCGTTGTGCAGGAAATGCCCCGTAATGAATACGGATGACGTCATTACAAAAAATAGTGCGCAATGAATAAAAAATACCATTGACTTCTTCAAATTCCAACGCTCGCCTTGTGTCATTCCTGCTATCCACCCAAATAGATAGTTAAGAGTGAACACAACTATCATGGCATACATAAAGTCACGTATTGGGAAGAATAGGCTCAGCATTCCGCTAACAATACTACACATCGCGTACTTAAACTGTTCTAAATAGTTCATAGCAGACACATTAAGACTCCGACAACTGAACCCACCAACCCAGCAGCTATATCCTTAAAGTCAAACTGCTCTTTGCGGAGGTAATAATCAACACACTCTTTTGCCACCATTAGCAGCAACACACCAACAATAGCAGGATACGCCCACGCTTCAACGTTAGCAAACAACTTACCAAGCATAAATGCTAAGATAAGACCTACAAGCAAATGCAGATACTTGTCGCTACCAATAGCAGCGAACTTCTCGAAAATCCTGTAAATACAATCTAAAAGTTTTTTCATATTATTTTATTTTAAATTAATAATATTCTTACCAGTCAAAATCAATACCAGCCGTATAGAATACGCCTGCACCAAGATTATCATTACTCTTCTCAGGAGTTAACCAATGTGGATTTACGTACATATATTCAAACACATACCCACCTTCAAACTTACGAAGTTCTCGATGGTCAAAAATGTACACAGCTTGACTATCATTGCCATTAATAACCGTCCACTGCTTGCCATATCCCATCCCAAAAAATTCATAACAGAAATTCTTAGTACCATTGAATATAATAACATCAATAGGAACACCTACTGGAAGTTCATCAAAATAGGTTTGTGTACCTATTTCAGCCTTTGGATTATCGATGTCCATCACCTTTCCAGATTCACCACCAAAACCAGGAGAATACATTGGGATTCTATAATAATTAATGTGTCTACCATTTATAATTATATGGTTAAAAGTTAACATTATACGAATACCATTTTCAATATGCCCATCATTATAAACAAACATTTCCTCGTCCCTTATAACCGCACATACTCTTGACTTATGCCCGAACTGACTGTTACAATAAATGTTAGTTGCATAAAAAATATGGAAACGCTTACGAATATCACCCGTTGTTTCGCCCAACATTCCAAAATCACCTGCAAAAGCCATATAGCCTTTATTTCCCATAGTCCCGAATGTAATGCCACCAACCTTATTAGTACCGTCAAGGCAATCTAACGAAGTAAACGAGCCACTTGTGCCTTTGAGTGTACCCTCAAATGTACTATCACCAGTAACGGTGATATTCTGAAAAGTAGCTCCTTCCGCATCGATAGTCTGAGCCTTGATACCGAGAGCAACGAGTTTAACAGCGTCAATAAGTTTTGCTGACATCTTACCGTTCTCTATGAGTACGACTTCTTTGCCGCTGTTGTCAACAAAAATAGTCTTGTCAGATTTTACTTTGAACTCTCCATTTTCAAGTCTTGCTTCAACTTTCTTTACTCGTTCTTCTGCGCTTTCCTCCACACTTGGTAGCCATTCAGCAGCTGGGGCTGTGCCTTCTGTCACAACAGCCCAATTAACGGTTATATCTCCGTTTGCTTCATGTGGCATCTTGTTCGGAGTTGGGTAGGCATCAAAAGTGTATACTCCGTCATTTGGTAATGTTTCAGGTGTTGTAAAAGTATAATGTTTAATAACATCATGTGTAGTATTAATTTCGAGATTGCCACCGCCAGCACTCCACGCCCAACCGTCAGCAATGATGTATGCTTGTAAGGTCTGACCTTTTGCAACTGCTTCTGCACTGATATGACCTGATACTGTCATTGTATAGGTTGTATTAGGCTTCAACTTGATATTTGTTTTGCCCTCACTATATCCGTATGTGTGATACGTCTTTTCAACCTTTCCACCAGAGAGGAGGTTTCTTATACCAGTTCTCAGACCTTCTGCTATGAGTTTTATACTATTGGCATCCTGCTTGATGCTTGTTATATCCTTGCCATTTGTAGACACTGTTTCTCTCATGTCATTAACAATCTTAGTATATGATGCTGCTTCCATCATTACTTGAATGTTTCTTGTTTCAAGGACCTCCTTACCCTTCTTTAATTCAACAATAAAAAAATCTGGTCTGTTTTCAGATTTAACATACTCATTGAGAGTGAAAGTACCGCTGTTTTCTATCCCTGTTGTCATAGGAATATTTACGTTGGTGTTTGTTCGACACGCCACATACAACTCATTCTTATTTCCTTTCTTTATGGTCGTCACCGAACCCTTTACATACTCGATAGAATAGCTAAAAGTACCATTTAAGACACCCTCGCCATTTACCACAGCTTCCTCACGCACTACTTTAAGGCGATAGAACTCTGCTGTTTCTCCGTCACGCACATTGTGAATAGTTATTTGCCCTCTTGCTTTCATTGTTAGTTGTTTATTTCGCAATCAAAAGTTGCACTTGAAACAACCTCTGATGCCGTTATTGTTATTTCTCTTCCTACTCCTTGGTGCGTGTTGTCCCATGCTCTATCTGAAACGATGTCGCCGCTATTGCGCATCCATGACCACACAGAATGATGATATTCGTCCGACACGTCAATATTGCCCTTATAGAGTGTTGCTTCCAGTGTTACGCTACCTTCCCCGTTACGAATTAAACCACTTTTAACCACAACAGAAATAGTGTATGCAGCATCTTGTGATACCTGCTTAATCCATACTCTACTATTCTCTGATGGGGATTCTATTGTCGTCATACCTTTGCCCACGTTACAGAGCCATAGAGAGCCTTGATATGAAAATCTATCATAGTGTCCTGCTGTTGTGCCTTCAACCCATTCGCCTCTGTCGCACACCAAAGAACCACTTACTCCTGCACCTGCTGCGGAGATAATCTCAAAGCTGTCAGAACGCACCTTTGTTCCACGTGGCGAAAACTCATTGACGATATGACTTGTAAGGTCGTAGTCATTGATTCCTGCATAGTCCACACGCTTTCCCTCTGATATGTATATGATATAAGCGTACTGTCTATCCTTATCTGTCTGTGAGCCTAACTGGATAATATCATCGCTGCCCTTTGGGACATCATTCTCAACGCCTGTATTATAACCGACACAAATGTGTTTCTTGCCGTCAATATCAATTTCAAACGAGCCACGAATGTCTGATAGGTCAATGAAGTGGTATAACTTGCCATTGATTGTTTCCTCTCCCTTGTTCACCACCAGACGCCAGTAGTATCTGTTTGCAGAACCGCCTGCCGTTCGTGATACAAGATTTGAAGTTTTACACATGGCTTGGTCGCCAATCCTCCAATCGTTACTGGTACGTCTGTCGCCATTATCAGCAAGAAAATAGCAACGATAAGCAGTAATTGTCTTTCCATTTGGAGCAGTGCTATACGACAATAAAGCATTGTTTACAAGCACCTGCTTGTTTGCCGATTGGAAGTAAATGGTACTCTTTACGATTGGCACACCAGTATTGTCAATGGGAATAACATCACTAATATGCGCACTTGCTGACGTGAAACCAACATCGCCCGTAGTAAAAGCAAGTCGTCTATACTCCAACTCCGAGAAGGTCGCTTTCTGCCTTACATTCAGTTTATCAACCTCCGCCACTGATTTACCATACTCGTCCTTGTATATACCAAATCCTGCACCATCGAGAAGACCTGAATGGAAGTCCCTACTTTTGACAACATTAGCAATCAGTTCTCCGAGTTCATTAAACCCATAACCCTTCTCGCCAACAGCAAGACCCTTTAAGAATGTAATAACCTCTTGGGCGGTATCGGGAGCGTTCTTTCTGAGGAAACGTGGGTCTGCATAGTTCTTTATCAACTCGCTTATCTGTGTGGAATTTAGTCCACCACCGCTGAAATTACCCGATAGGATATTATTGACATCCTCCTTTAACTGCGAGATAGTACCCTTGACGGCTTGATTGCCAACGGTTATCTCCTGAATAATCGGGTAATCCAGCTTTGTGACCAGCCTAAGGACACGTGTCTTTAACTGATAGCCAAATCCATCGTCAAAGGTGACTTTCTGACCGATATAGAGATTTGGGTTCTTTCTTGCGAAAGCTACCGCATTAGATGAGAATGAGTAGTTGTTGTTATCCTGCGCACGTCTTTTTATCTCCTTGATAGTTCGTGCTGCTAATTCTGCTTGGGCAAGTTTCGTTTCATGCTCACCCATTACGATGTTAAACAGCACGACCATATTACAAGTAAGATCAGGGAGGGTGTTTCCTCTTGGGTAAAGCCCCTCGCTTTCATTGGTAGGGATAATCGTATCACCACTCTGGTACTTGAGTATCTCGTAATCACCCTTTAGTATGTCTACACCGCTATCGCCATCGTTTGGTTTCGGAGTGATTGGGTTGTTTACCTCGTGGTAGTGAAGTTCAAACCCCTCTTGACCATTAGGCTGTCCGACAAGTCCCTGTGTAAGGGCATCATACTGCCCATCTATAGCGTGGGTGTTAACCTTGAATATTCCCTTAAGAGTGTACCCTTGTAACACCTGCTTTGTTCGGTCTATCTCATAGTCATACCAATAGTGAGTAATGATGTTTCCGCTTTCGTCCTTATCGTGAGTTATATTGATAGCGGTCTTGCCAGCTATCTTCGTAACAGATGGGAATGCCAAGCGCATATACCAAATAGTATATGTCTTTTTGTTTCCTCTGCTGTCAAGTTCTATTGTGTTTGTCTGAGAATTTTTGAGATAACGCACGTGCTTACGGACGTTATAAACATACAAGTCGATATGCGGATAAATATCATCAAAGGAGAGTGCAAGCGTTTGCTTGATTTCTCCTGACGCTTCAAATGCCTCCTTTGTGATGACGTTCCCATCTGTGTCTACATAGATATATCCATCGGGATAAACAGACTTGTCAAGTCCTAATCGTGCAAGCGTGGCAACGTTACCAGTGCCCACAAGTGCCTTTGTAGACATATTCTTTGTAGAACCCTGCGGATAGAAGCAGTTGTAATACGGCTCCTTGCTATCGCTAACAGATGCTTTCTGTATATTTTCGTGTACCTTTAATGTAGGAACGTCCTCGCCAAGATTAATATTTATCAGACCGAAATATAAAGCCTTATGCTTCCACGATAAATGCCACTCACAAGAATTATTCTTGCAAGCCTGCGCAATAGAAGATAATACGGAAAGTATATCATTCGATGATACAGAAAATGATACGGAACTATCTACGTTACCGCAAAGGGTGAATGTAAACTTTTCGCTATCTGTTGTTATATTGAGTGCTTCATTGATAGCCTTACAAGCGTACTCAAGTGCGTTTGTTGTTAATCCGTCAAACGACCATTCCTGCTGCTTGATAGGGTTCTTGTCTGCATCTGTGGTATCATAGAGAAACGGCACACGTGAAAGCCACATCAAAGGGTGCTGAAACTCGGGAGTGTACTTGAAAGCCTTATCATCCTCTGTGGGTGTGTATGCGTTGAGTAGTCTATACTTCAATCCGTCATCAAAAGGTATAATATACGCACCTGCTGGCAATGTGAGTTTTACATCACTCTGCCATGACAACCTTACAAGGTCACTTCTGCCTAATTCTTGCTCGTGTTCTGCGCCCTCTGTCAGTGTCGCATCGAGTATCTTGTTGTTATGAATGTCGTATATTATCATAGTTACAAAGATAATTAATTTTATTTGAATTTCAAATAAATTATTTGCGATTATTTGGGTTCATCTCAGTGACTTTAAGCACAAACTTACCTATACCTCGCATAAATTGGCTAAACTGTGAACAAGACTGATATATGCAATGATAAACAACTCCTGATTGAAATGAAGTTTCAATATCGAGAACACCTTTTGCAAGTACCTCGCAAAATGCGATATACCGAGCAAAAAATTGTTCTTCATCTTTAGCAGTGAGATTTAATTGCAATGTTAAATCACGAGAGTCAACATAAACAGGAGCCGTCAAGTATTCCTTACCATGCTTAGTCCTGTCATCGTTACTAATATATGGCTTAACGGCTGGTGGTGTCATCAAAGCTGACAAAGATGTATCATCCATACTGATACCCCAAGTCTCATAAGCATCCTTTCCGTTTATTTTCAATTGTCCTTTTGGCATATTATCTCATTTCTTTAAGATTTCTATTAATATCATCTATCTTTGACGAAAAATCATTATAGATATTCTTTGAGTTCTTCAGTATATCTTCAAGATAGCTATTATTAGTTATCATCAAATTCCTAATTTCGACTATCGTTGCACTGGTTGATGACGAGAATGAAGATAACGAAGCAATGTTAGATACTATTGAAGTTACCAATTCCTTAGTCTGATCACGTGAGATATTCCCTGCTGTGGTGAGTGCTTCGATGTTTCTTGCCTGCTCAAAGGTGATGGTGGTCACGCCATTTGCGGTTGCCGCCTGCGAGCTGTCACCCTCTCTTGTGATGTCGATACCCTTTGCCGCAAAACCTTCTTGTAGCTGCTTTAACAGACTTTGTGCTACTGGGAGATAGCTATTCATGCCGTCCACTATTTCGCCAGCGAGTTGAGCAGATGCCGCCCCGAGGTCATTCTCGTTTATCGACTTCATTGCATACTTCTTGTACAAGTCGGATAGCTTTTCCTCATACTGGCTAAAGACATTCTTCAAAAGAAGCTGTTTAACCATATCCTTAGAAATCTCTGCAAAGGTCTTTGAAGCAGAGTTTTTGAACTCTGAAAGAGCATCTTTGCCGTCTTTGAGCCACGCCCATACAGCATCAGTCATATCAGACACCAAAGGAGAGTACATCTTAGACACGTACTCATGGATAGACTTGTTGAACTCATCATATTTCTCTCTAAGTTCAACGAGTTTCTCCAATGTCTCCTTTGCCTCGCCTTGCAGCTTATGTCCGTAGTTCTTTAAGACTTCGTTTGCGAGTTCTTTATCAATCATGCCGTCTTCACCGAATAGGTCTTTGCCGTATTTCTCTTTAACCCATTCTTTGAGGTCTGCCGTCTTCTGACCACGCCAAAAAGATTTGTGCTGTGTCTGAATGCGGAGGTTGTCCTTTGCTGCTACCTGCCCATTCTTGTAAGTAATAGAACTCACAGCAGAATCGATAGCCTTTCCCACGATAGCACCAGCAAGACCTGCCACTGCCACACCTGCTGCGGTAGCTACTGTTGCCGTTACTGCCGTAGTAGTCAACGCACCAATGACCGCCGACCCTAAAGCGCCGATAGCTGCTGTTCCTGTTCCTGCTGTAAATACACCAGCCGCAACAGCCGCAATGGCGGTAATACCTGCTACGATAGGCACCATAGCCTTTCTAAGACCCGAAGACTTATCGATATATCGCTCTTGCGCTTCGTTGAGTTTCTTATAATAAGACTCAGCTACTTGCCCATGTTCCTCGTAGGCATCTTGCAAACCTTTCAGACCGCTATCAGAGAACCAATTACTTTCCTCGTGGCGTGCTTTCATCACCGCAAGACGATAGTCGTTCACAGAGTCACGGAGTTTGTTTATCTCTGCTTGTTTCTGTGCCGCTTTCTCGTATAGGTTATCTTGGTTAGGAAGTATGCTGCTAAGGGTTTGCATCAACTGAATAGCTGCACTTATGATAGCTAATATCACGCTTGCCGACTCAATAGCTTTCATAGCGTTTGAGCCTGCCTTACCTATCGCAGTAACGCCATCGGATATAGTTTGGTAATAGGTCATCACAGAACCAAAGAGAGAGAATATCTCTCCCGTCTGTCCTCCTATCTTACCGCCTAACTCGCCCATCTTGTCGGCAACACCCTGAATAGACTTCGTGAGTGTCTTGTGTGCGTTCTCAATCTTATGGGTAGTTTGCGCAACCTGCTGACCTTTTGTAGCCACATCAGCTTCTGCATCTGCCAACTCCCAATATTCAGACACCCACTTTTTAAGGTCTTTATTGTAACCTATGCTTTTGACAATCTTCTCTCCACCCTTTACTCTATCTCGCCTGTTCTCGGCTGCTTTCAATTCTTCCTGCTGATGAATCAACTCTTCTGTCAGTTTCTTCATCATTCCGATAGGATCACGACTGATAAGCTCATCAATCATTCCATTGATAGCATCGAAGTATGTCTTTACTCCTTCGGGGTTGAGAGCCTCGCCTGCTGCTTGTTTTACCTCATCGAACCTATCAATAAGGCTATTAAGAGTTGATGTTGACGCACCGTTCAAGTCATCAAAAGCAACGACATAGTTTGGGTCTTTCTTTAACTGCTCAAAGGCAAGTGACATTTGGTCCTTGCCAAAGTTTGCTTTAGCCTCAGTTAACGATCTATAGAGTGCTTCAACTCTATCTTTGTCACTTCGCTTCTCAGCCTCCGAGATAGCCTTATAAATATCAGCTACAGTTTTAGAATATTCCTTTGCAAGACTTGCTTTCTTGTCATAGTATGATTCATTTGCCTTGATAAGCGAGTCTTCATGTGTTATTTGTTCTTGCTTCTCCTTTTCAAGCGCATCATCATACTTCTTCCAAATAGCACTTGTCTTTGCATCATAGTTTTTATATTCATCTTCTGTATATCGCTTGTCAGATGACGCATTTTTATACTCGCTACTTTCATAGAAGTTGAGTCCTTTATGCTTCTTGTTAATACTCCACGCTTGCTTCGCTTGATCGATACGCTTTTGCTTCAAGTCTTCAAAGGCTCTATCTACTGCCTGTTGTTCTCTTTTCCTGTCAAGTTCTATCTGGCGTAATCGCTTCTCTGTACCATCTTTCATGAGGTCTATTTCTGCCTGCTCAGTCTCATTTGCTAAGTCCTCAATGGTACGTGCTTTCTCTATTCGAGATTTCACTTCATACTCAAACTCTCTCTCGCTTTCAGTGTTACGTTCCTCTCTTTCCCTTTTAGCTTTATCAGCAGCCTGTTTTGCCTTCCTCTCGGCTTCCTTTGCGTTGTCTGTATCATAAGAAGAAGAATACACCTTTTCTTTTTTCGCTAAGGCACTAATCTTCTTCCTTAACTCAGCACCCTTGCGGCCTGCCGCTTCTTGGTAGGAAAGAGAGTTGAGTTGCTCTTGCAAGGCTTTTTTCTGCTCTGCAATAGGATTTGATTTTCCTTTGTTCTCATTGTTCTTCGCAGAATCCTCTTTATTTTGCTTAGCCTCCATGGCAGAGGCGTAATCAGCACCTCTTTGCAATAACTGTTCCTTTGTAAATATTTTACCATTCACAGCCATGGTTTGATCTTTTTTCAAAGATTCTCCTAACGAAGTAAATCTCTTTGCTAAAGAAGAAAGCTGTGGTATACCTATCTTATCCATCCATGCAGGAACCTTTCCTGAGAATTGAATTTCAAAGCCGATAGTGTTCTTCTTGTATTTTTCCATCAGCTTTTGAATATTTTTATACAGCTGATGTACTCCATCATTAGGACCTTGCAAAGCACGAGAGATACCTGCGACTTTATCAGAGAAGGTCAGTGTCTTATCAGTAGCTCTTTTCTCCGCTTCCGCTACAGCGTTTACAGATTTGTTGTAATCATAATGAGCTTCTGTAGCTCCCTGAATAGAATCGATATACTTCTGCACAAGGTTGTCTTGCTTTAACCAACCGCTATCAGTCCAAGTCTTATCAAGTGTAGCCTTACTGACACCCATAGCCTCCATCTTCGCCCTTATCTTTCCGTAGATTTCATTAAGCCCCTTATCGTAAGCAGAACCAGTCTTGTTGGCTATAAGGTCAGCGTTTTCTTGGACAGTCTGACTGATAACGGTAAATATGGCAGAAGACTTCTCTCTTACCTCATCAGCACTTCCCAAAAGCTTATTCAGAACTGTATCTCCTGTGCTGTAAAAGGTTGCATTGGCAAGGTCTTTTCTTAACTGCTCGTTAGCTGAATTAATCTTATCATCGAATTCTTTATTTCCAGCATCTATATTGTTCAATCTTTGACGCTCTATAGCTTCTTCCTTTATCAGAGCAATAGCCATTTCACGTTTTTTATTCACAGTGTCTATGCTGTCACCATCCTTAATTCTTGCCACACCACTCTCCTCTAAGACTTGATTTAATTCTTCAAGCATATCTTTTGAAAGCTTTGTGCTTGTTGTAACAGTCTTATTAGAGTTAGACAAGCCTTTCACTTCATCTGACAAAGTCTTAACCTTTTGTATGGACCTTGCTGCTGATTCTCCATATTTGTTAGACGCTGTAGCTAATTCTGTTGTTTCGTCGTCAAGTAATTGCATAGCCGTAAACACAGCTGTTAAAGCTACAGCAAGTGCGCCAACAGGATTTGATGCAATAGCGACCTTTAAAGCATTGAGAGCATTCTTAAATCCCATAGTAGCTACAGATGCCATTGCCTCAGCTTCAGACATAGCGATACCCTCTGCTTTAGCTAAAGCCATCTGAACCGCGGCTTTCTCCATAAGAAGGTTATGAATCTTCTGATATGTACTCCATGCGACAACAGCAGCCTTTGCTATACCATAAGCAGCTGCAACATTGAGGACTATCTGACCTATCTCCTTCCAATGCTCAACAAGATAAGAAACACCACCAAGAGCGTCATTAATAACACCCTCGTTGGCTTTTCCTATGTCATTAAACATGGAATCAATAGCATCTTCGATATTTGATATCTGACCTGTAATGGTATGTGATTGTGCTTCCATAAGACCACCAAAGCGGCTGCCAGCATTAGTCATATTCTCTATGGCTTGTTGAACCTCTGCCGCACCAACCTTGCCAGCTGTTACGAGTTCTCCAACTTTATCTTTCGTTACACCAAATATCTTAGCCAACTCGTCAGCAATAGGAATACCACGACCTTGGAACTGGCGTAGGTCTTGTGTGAACATACGACCTTGTGTCATGGTGGTGCCATACAGATAAACTAAGTCATTCAGAGGAATAGACAAACCTGCAGCAATATCACCTAACCTTATCAACGTCCCGTTTACCTCATCGGCTTGGGTACCATAAGCTAACAATTGTTTTGCACCCTCAGACACGCTTTTAAGGTCAAAAGGAGTAGTAGCCGCCGTTCTAACAAGCTGACTCATCAAATCGTTTGCCTTGTCAGCACTTCCAAGCATAGTTGTAAACGCAACCTCTAACTGCTGGAATTCTCCACGAACGGACATGACTTTTGAGGCAAACTGTT
>ERZ651108.663-NODE-663-length-16569-cov-9.138428_pt1 | contig 16569 bp, 14 predicted proteins | sample MGYA00512173_ERZ651108 | MGnify/ENA metagenome assembly ERZ651108 | reverse complement strand
TACTGTCTGCGGCTTCGTCGCCTTGTCCTGATTTAAATTTAATCCACTATAAACAGGATATTTGGGAGAAATATTGATAACTTTGTTGAAAAAGCAAAATCGGTATCAAAATTTCCGGGCATTTATCATCGTGTAAAAAAATAACAAAGACCCTGCAAAATTTTGTCAAGGTTGGCGTTTAAATGCTATAATGCCGTGCATCTTGCACAAACTGAAAGACTGAGCATCATGCGTATCGTAGAAAAAGCCTATACTTTCGACGATGTTTTGTTGGTTCCTGCACATTCAACTGTGCTGCCACGAGACGTTAAACTTCAAACCAAGCTCACCCGAGAAATCACGCTCAACCTCCCCTTACTTTCCGCCGCGATGGACACCGTTACCGAAGCACGCCTCGCCATTTCCATGGCGCAAGAAGGCGGTATCGGCATTATTCATAAAAACATGACGCCCGAAATGCAGGCGCGTGCCGTTTCCAAAGTGAAACGCCATGAGAGCGGCGTAGTGAAAGACCCTATTACGGTTGCACCGACGACGCTAATCCGCGAAGTATTGGAAATGCGCGCGCAACGCAAACGCAAAATGTCCGGTCTGCCCGTCGTTGAAAACGGCAAAGTGGTCGGTATCGTTACCAACCGCGACCTGCGTTTTGAAAACCGCCTCGACCTGCCCGTTTCCGCCATCATGACCCCGCGCGAACGCTTGGTTACCGTCCCCGAAGGCACCAGCATCGACGAAGCACGCGAACTGATGCACGAACACAAAGTCGAGCGCGTTTTGGTCTTGAACGAAAAAGACGAGCTGAAAGGCTTGATTACCGTAAAAGATATTTTGAAAACCACCGAGTTTCCAAATGCTAACAAAGACTCCGAAGGCCGTTTGCGCGTAGGCGCAGCCGTCGGCACAGGCGGCGACACTGAAGAACGCGTCAAAGCCTTAGTCGGAGCAGGAGTCGACGTGATCGTCGTCGATACTGCACACGGCCATAGTCAAGGCGTTATCGAACGCGTGAAATGGGTGAAAGAAACCTATCCGCACATCCAAGTCATCGGCGGCAATATCGCAACCGCCAAAGCCGCTTTGGATTTGGTCGCAGCAGGTGCAGACGCCGTCAAAGTCGGTATCGGTCCGGGTTCGATTTGCACCACCCGTATCGTTGCAGGCGTAGGCGTGCCGCAACTGACCGCCATCCACAATGTTGCCGAAGCCCTCAAAGGCACAGGCGTTCCGCTGATTGCCGACGGCGGCATCCGCTTCTCCGGCGACATCGCCAAAGCTCTGGCAGCGGGCGCATACAGCGTTATGCTCGGCGGTATGTTTGCCGGTACGGAAGAAGCACCGGGCGAAATCGAACTCTACCAAGGCCGCTCGTACAAATCCTACCGCGGCATGGGTTCTCTGGGTGCAATGAGCCAAGGCTCCGCCGACCGCTACTTCCAAGACAAAACCGACAGCACCGATAAATACGTCCCCGAAGGCATCGAAGGCCGCGTTCCCTACAAAGGTCCGATTGTGAACATTATTCACCAACTGACCGGCGGTCTGCGTTCCAGCATGGGCTATTTGGGCTGCGCCAATATCGCAGAAATGCACGAAAAAGCGGAATTTGTAGAAATTACCTCCGCCGGTATGAGCGAATCCCACGTTCACGATGTTCAAATTACCAAAGAAGCGCCGAACTATCACCGCTAAGGTAAAGTGAAAAAAGGTCGTCTGAAAGTTTCAGACGACCTTTTTCTATTGTTTGAATAATGCCCTAAAAATCAGATTGCTTCACCGTTCTGCTTAGCCTCCAGAAGCTCCCAGCGTTCCAATTTTTCCAAGAGCAGTGTTTCGATTTCTTCGGCACGGTTTTGCAATGCGCCTGCTTTTTCGTAATCTTTGAAAATTTCAGGATCGGAAAGTTGCGCATTGATCTCCGCTTGTTCGGTTTCCAAGGCGGCGATTTCGTCGGGCAGGGCGTCGAGTTCGCGTTGTTCTTTGTAGGAAAGTTTGACCGTGCGGTTGGCTTTGGGTTTGGCTTTTTCCGGTTCTGCGGTTATTTTTGGTGCGGAGGTCGTCTGAATTTTCTCTTCGCGTGATTTTGCGTCGATGTAGTCCTGATAGCCGCCGATGTATTCTTTCAGACGACCTTGTCCTTCGAAAACAATGCTTTGGGTAATTACGTTATCAAGGAACATACGGTCGTGTGAGACGAGGAATACCGTGCCCTGGTAATCGCGCAGCAGGTCTTCGAGCAGCTCTTGGGTATCGATGTCCAAGTCGTTGGTCGGTTCATCCAAGACCAGGATATTGGCGGGGCGGGTAAAGAGTTTTGCCAGCAGGAGGCGGTTGCGTTCGCCGCCGGAGAGCGATGAAACGGGGCTTTGCGCGCGGGCAGGGTGGAACAGGAAATCTTCCAGATAGCTCATAACGTGTTTTTTCTTGCCGCCGATTTCGACGTAATCATTACCTTGGCCGAGCGTGTAAAACACGGTGTCGTTTTCGTTCAATGCGCTGCGGAATTGGTCGAAATAGGCAACTTCCTGTTTGCTGCCGATGCGGATTCTGCCGTAGGTCGGCTGCAATTCGCCCAGAATCAGCTTGAGGAAAGTAGTTTTGCCGATACCGTTGGGGCCGATTAAGCCGATTTTGTCGCCACGCTGCAAGATAGCGGAGAATTTGTCCATGATGACTTTGTCGCCGTAGGCAAACGAGGCGTGTTCCAGCTCGGCGATGATTTTGCCGCTTTTCTCGCCGCTGTCGAGCTTGAAGTTGACCTGTCCTTGCACGTTGCGGCGTTCGGCGCGCTGGCGGCGCAGTTCTTCCAAACGGCGTACGCGGCCTTCGTTGCGGGTGCGGCGTGCTTCGATGCCTTTGCGTATCCACGCTTCTTCCTGCGCGTGGAATTTGTCGAAGAGGCGGTTGTGTTCCGCTTCAACCGCCAATTCCTGCGCTTTTTTCTCGCTGTATTTGGAGAATGAGCCGGGATAGGAGCGCAGAATGCCGCGATCGAGTTCGACAATACGCGTGGCGATGTTGTCCAGAAAACGACGATCGTGGGTAATTACGACCAAGCTCCCTTCAAACGCTTTGAGCAGGTTTTCCAGCCAGATAATCGCGTCGATGTCCAAATGGTTGGTCGGTTCGTCCAGCAGCAATACGTCGGGCTTCTGCACCCAAGCCTGCGCCAAGGCGACGCGCTTTTTCTGTCCGCCGGAGAGGTTGCCGATTTTTTCGTTTTCCGGCAAACCGAGTTCGCCCAAAGTCTGCTTTACTGCCGCATCCAGCTTCCAGCCGTCCTTCGCTTCGATTTCAAGCTGTAATTCGTTGAGTTCTTTTAATAAAACGTCGTCTGAATTGTGTTCCAAATCATGGCTGACGCGGTGGTAACGGCGCAGCAAATCGCGGATTTCGCCCAAGCCTTCGGCAACGGTGTCGAATACGGTGGCTTCCTTGTCGAAAAACGATTCCTGAGGCACATAAACGATTTTGAGGTTGTTTTGAACGATAATCTGCCCGTCGTCGAGCTTCTGCACGCCGGCGAGGATTTTCAGAAACGAAGACTTACCCGCGCCGTTGCGGCCGATTAAGCCGATTTTTTCGCCGCTGTCGAGTTGGAAGGAAGTTTTGTCGAGCAGGGCGACATGGCCGACGGCAAAGGAAGCGTTTTCTACGGATAAGATGTTCATAAGGCAGATTGAGAAAGATGAAAGGGTATGGATTTTAAACGATTTTGAAGGTTTCTTTGAAATCAGGCAAAAAGGTCGTCTGAAAGACGAAAATCCGTTTTCAGACGACCTTTCTTATATCAGGCTTCGGGTAATTCCATGTCTAAAACGGTTTGCTCCTGCTTGGCGCGGAAATCGGCAAGTTTTTGCGCCAGTTCGGGGTCTTCGTTGGCAAGCAGCGAGATGGCGAACAGGGCGGCGTTGGCGGCGCCTGCTTCTCCGATGGCGAAGGTGGCGACGGGAACGCCTTTGGGCATTTGCACGATGGAGAGAAGGGAGTCTTCGCCGCGCAGGTATTTGCTAGGTACGGGAACGCCCAATACGGGGACGGTGGTTTTGGCGGCAACCATGCCGGGCAGGTGTGCCGCGCCGCCAGCGCCGGCGATGATGGCTTTGATGCCACGCTCGCGGGCGGTTTCGGCGTATTCAAACATTAAATCGGGGGTGCGGTGTGCGGACACGACGCGGGCTTCGTATTCAACGCCAAACTCTTTGAGAAACTGTGCTGCCTGCTGCATGACGGGCCAGTCGCTGTTGCTGCCCATGATGATGCCGATTTTGGCCATATTTGCTCCTAGTGTATAAAACGTTATTCAATGAATGATTTCAGACAACCTTCGAATAGGGGGAGGTCATCAGAAAAGTTATCGTTGCTTGATACTGATAGCGGCGCGTTTGGCGGCTTCGCTACCGGGATAGCTCTGTATCAGCTTGCGCCATGTGTTGCGGGCGATGTCTTTCTGTTGCAGTTGGTATTGGCATTGTCCGATGCTGAAGAGTGCGTCGGGGGCTTGCGGGCTGCTGCGGAAGCGGTTGGCGTAGCGGCCGCCGATTTCGATGACGGATTCGCAGTGGCCCATGCGCTGCTGGCTTTGCAGCAACAGATACATATTGCGGCGCGCAATATCGCTGCCGTTACCGCCGTCGGCTTCCTTCAGAATGGCTGCCGCCGCCCGATAATTCCCGCTGCGGTAGTATTTGGATGCACGCTCGTAAAGACGGGTTTCGTTTAGGGTAAGCGAATCTGTTTCGGTCGGCGCGGTACCGCCGTTCTCCAGATAATGTTTTTTGAGCTTCTGGTCGTCCAAGCGTTGAGACACGGTTTTCTTAGCAGGACGGGAGTGGATTTTGTTTTGCTGCTCGATTTGCTGCAAACGAAGGTTTACCGCCTCCATTTCCCGCTCAATGCGTGCAACCTGTACGCCCAAATGGTCGATTTGTGTCTGTTCGTCGAGCTTGGGATAGGGGATGGATACTTTCTGCGGGCTATCGGGAATATCCGGCAGCGAAAAAATGTCGTCTGAAGACGGGGATGAAACGGAAGTACAGGCGGCGGTAAAGGCAATGGGAAGCAGTCGGATAAGCAGGTTTGTTTTCATCGGTTTATTTTTTCAATAGAAGGGTCAATCCGTCGCCGACGGGTAGGGTAATGGGAACGATACGTTCATCGTCGGGCAGGCTGCGGTTGAATGTTTGCAGTATTTTCAAGCTGGGCGGGGAGTGTTCGTCGCCCTCATGCAAGACCCGGCCGTTCAGCAAAACATTGTCGATGGCGATAATGCCGCCCTTACGCACAAGCTTCAGGCAACGTTCGAAATATTGCGGGGTAGGGGGCTTATCCGCATCTATCAGGGCCAGGTCGTAACTTTCCGCTTCGCCTTGCGCTATCAGGTCGTCCAAAGTCAAAAGGGCGGGTTGCAGGTACAGCGAAATTTTGTGTTCCACCCCTGCCGCTCGCCAAGTTTCGCGCGCTATGTCGGTAAATGTTACGTTGATGTCGCAGGCAGTAACTTTGCCATGCTCCGGCAATGCAAGCGCGACGGCGGTGCTGCTGTATCCTGTAAACACGCCGATTTCCAAATATTTTTCGACACGGACAAGCTGCGCCAACCAAGAAAGCAGGGCGGCTTGTTCGCGGGCGATGGCCATATTGCCTAATCGGTGTGAAAGCGTGCGCTCGCGCAATGCGGCAAGGACGGGATGCTCCGCTTGTCCGATGGTATTGAGGTAGTCCTGTAGTCCGGCAGGTGTGTTGGATGTGCGGACGGTCATTTCGGCACGATCAGTCTTGATAGTATGTGTAGGGTTTTTTGGCGACTTTGGCAGCCTCAAACTCTGCCTGCTCTTGCGGATTTAATTCGACATCCCAAAGCAGGTGGCGGTTTTCTAGGCGTTGCGTTTCCAGTTGCGGATTGTCTTCGATAAGTTTGTCGAGAAACTGGGTGGCTTCGGATTTGTAGTGGTACATTTTTGTACGCTCCGTGGGGATAGGGTCGTAAAAGACGGGTTTTGTTATGCGGTGATATTATAGCGGATAATCCTAATGCAAAGGTCGTCTGAAAACGCATTTTGTGTTTTCAGACGACCTTTTTTCAGACGACCTTAAAAGAAGTAATTCGCCAGCAGCAAACCGAATGCCAAGCTGAATGCCATGCTCAAGAGGCCGGGGATCATGAAGCTGTGGTTGAAAATGAATTTGCCGATTTTGGTCGAACCTGTGCTGTCAAAATCAATCGCTGCGATAATCGGACCGTAGTTCGGAATGAAGAAATAGCCGTTCACCGCCACAAACGTGCCAATGATAATCGGAGCTGGAATGCCCAACGAAATACCGATGGGAAACAGCGTTGCGACGGTCGCACCTTGACTGTTAACCAAGACGGACAAAACAAACAGGGCAAACGCAAAAGTCCATGGCGCGGTTTCGACCAAATGCGATACAGTTTCTTTGACTTCAGCCAGATGACCGTGCATCAGCGTGTCGCCCAGCCATGCCACGCCGAATACGGCGATAACGGCGCGCATACCCGCATGGAAAACCGAGCCTTTGGTAATCGCGTTACCATCCGGTTTACACAACAGGATAATCAGCGCGGCAGCAGAAAGCATGACGATTTCGATGGCGTGCGCCATGCCCATCAGTTTCGGTCCTTCTTCCGTTTGGAAAGTCGGGCGCAACTCGGGGACGGCACCCATCACGACCACCAGCAATGCAGCAGCAAGGAAAATACCGACCGAGAGTTTCGCCTCTTTGCTGACGGGCGCGTTGGAAACTTCAGCCGAATCTTTTTCGTTGGCTTTTACATATTCCGGGTCTTTCAGCAACGCCTGATAATGCGGGTCATCTTTCAACTCTTTGCCAAGTTTGTTGACGAATATGCAGGCGAGACCGATACCGAGAATGGTTGAAGGAACAGTCACTTTCAGCACATCAGCCATGGTGATGTGTTGCGGCTCAAGGTAGGTAACGCAGGCAACGACCGCGGCCGCAATCGGGCTGGCAACGATGGCAAATTGCGACGCGATAACCGCCATCGTCAACGGACGCGACGGGCGGATGCCGTTGCGGCGGCTGACTTCGGCAATAACGGGCAACACAGAATAGGCAACGTGTCCCGTGCCTGCCAATACGGTAAACAGGTAAGTGACCGCAGGCGCGATGAAGGTGATGTATTTCGGATTGCGGTGTAAAACGCGGGTGGCGATTTTAATCATGTAGTCCAAACCGCCGCTTGCCTGCATCGATGCGGCGGCGGAAACAACCGCCATAATCATCAGCATCACGTCAATCGGCGGACTGGTCGGCTCGAGATGGAAACCAAAGGCCAAAACCGCCAGCCCGACACCGCCGAGCACGCCCAAGCCGATACCGCCGACCTGCGCGCCGATTAAGATACACACCAGTACGATGGCGAACTGGATAAAAAACATTGTGGACATGAACACTTCCTAATTCGAGGATATAAAGCAAATATCAGATTCGGGCTGGCCAAACCAATACCGATGGAGCAAATATTCAATATTTTCAACAGACAAAAAAGAGGATGAAGTCATTTGCCCATAAAATACAAAAACTTCATCTTTCAATATGGCAGGAATTATAAATCAGGCAGATTCGCTTAACAATATTTTACTGTAATAAAAATACATTTATTTCACTTGGCCGGCGCTTTTCAGACGACGTTTACGGATATTATGCTGTATGATTCGCCAAGTTCTTTCATCATTACGTTAAACTCACTTCACTCTATAAAATGACAATATGAAATCCATCTCCATCTGGCTGGTAATATTAGCAGGCGCGCTTGGTCTGTTTTATTACCAGCAAAATCGCTATTTCTTTTCAGACGACCTTATCCATCCGCAAGCCGGTCAAGACCGTTCGTCCGTAGAATCTTTAAGCGGTTTGGGTTACCTTAATTTTTTGCGTGCCGCTGCCGGTTTGAATTCTCTGTCGAATTCCCCGGTATTGGAACGCTCAGCCCGCAGGCACGCCAAATATCTGCTGATCAATCCTGAAGACGGCCATGACGAAAAACATCGGAATAATCAATTTTACACGGGATACAAGCCCTCCGACCGCGCCCGCAAGGCCGGCTATTATTTCGATGGGGTTCATGAAAACATCAGCACAGGCGAGTACCGTCATCAGGATGGATTTAAAAGCACGCTTGTCCTGCACGAGCAAACCGATGCCCTGATGACAGCCATTTACCACCGTTTTTCTTTGCTTGATCAAAATATTGACGAGGCGGGCGTAGCTGTTGAGCATGGCAACGGGAAAACCGCCGTGGTCTTTAATCAGGGCAACCGGGAATTCAATCATTGGTGTTCGTTAGGGCGATCTTATCCGGAAGCAGGCCGCCGTTTCTATAAAAATTCTTGTTTCAATGGCTCTATCGTTTACGCCGACGAAATTAAAAATCAAACAAAATCAGCGTATATCGCTTATCCGAAAGGAAATTTTGCCGCGCCGGATTTTTACGGAGAACATCCCGATCCCATGCCCGGTTATGAATTTACCGGAAATCCCGTCAGCATTGCATTTTCAGACGATGGGGGTGAAGTCAAGATGCTGTCGTTCAAACTTTATCAGGGCAAAAACGAAATCGACAAAACCAAAATTTTGGATAAATACACAGATCCAAACGTACAGTTGACCGACAAACAATTCGCACTTTTCCCGCTATCGCCGCTCGAATACGACACTGCCTACCGCGCCGTATTCGAATACAGTCAAAACGGTAAGAAACAGAAAGCAGAATGGACATTCAAAACCAAAAAGCCCGATTATCCTTATTTTGTCGTCAATGGCGGAGAAACGCTTGCCGTCAAACCGGATAACATTTATTTCATTCATTGGAAAAACCACTGGTGTCTTCGCGAATGCGAAAAAATCACATTCCGCCCGCGAGGTGATGCAAAGCTTGAGGTTTTGGAACGCAAACCCGGAGGCTTCCTCGTGCGCCTCAAAGGAAAAACCGGCACAGCCGTACGCCTGATGCCGAATGAAGAAACCGAAAAAGCAGTTGTCCTGCTTATCGAGTAAGCCTGATAAAGCAAAAGCCAAAAGGTCGTCTGAAACAGGCGTTTCCGTTTCAGACGACCTTTTATCGAAATTAGCCTGCAAAACTGATAGAATGACCCGACTTCAAGTTCAGCAATCCTTGCGCAGCCATGAGCCGTCATCACAAAATCAATGCCAATACCCGCTATGCCTTCATTTCTATCGCTTTAATGGTTTCGGAGTTTTTAATATTTGCAGGACTGATGATGTTACCTTTGGGCTTAAACGGGCAGATGAGGATAAATTTGATACGCCTGTCCCTTTATTCAATTTTGCTGTTTGCCGCGGCCGGGGGAGTTTTTTCCATCAGAGTTGCGTGGCTGCGTAAAAAATCCGGAGTATGACCGTGAACGAAAACAACCTCATTCCGACGGAAATCCGTCTGTCGAAAGACCGTGCATCGCTGACGCTTCGTTACGATACCGATGAAAAAACACTTTCCGCAGAGTTTTTGCGTGTTTATTCGCCCAGTGCGGAAGTGCGCGGACACGGCGTAGGGCAGGAGGTTTTACAAACCGGAAAGGCAAGCGTTACCGTTGCTGATTTGGAGCCGGTCGGTAATTACGCCTTGAAAATCACTTTTTCAGACGGCCACAACAGCGGTTTATACGATTGGGCCTATCTGCACAAACTGGCGCACAATTACGACGTACTGTGGGCGGACTACCTGCGCCGTATGGAGCTGGCTGGTGCGTCCCGTATTCCTTCTCCTGACGATTTGAATGCCGAACCGAAATCCGGCCATACCTGCGGCAGCGGAGGTTGCGGCGGAAGACATTGACAAAAGGTCGTCTGAAAATATGGAGCTGCAATTTTTAGGTACCAAAGCAGGCTGCGCACAACGTTTTAAGATGGGACAGGCGAAAAATATATTTCCTGCGTCGAAAGCGATTGGTGATTTCGACGTATTTAATATCTGAATTCACATTATTTTAATTTCAAATTTATCAAAAGGCAGGCAACATGAGCGACCACAAAACCCATTTTGGTTTCAGTACCGTAGATGAGAACGAAAAGGCAGGCAAAGTAGCCGAAGTATTCCATTCGGTAGCGAAGAACTATGACATTATGAACGATGTAATGTCCGGCGGCCTGCACCGTGTTTGGAAGCATTTCACCATCAATACCGCACGCTTGAAAAAAGGCGACAAAGTATTGGATATTGCCGGCGGTACGGGCGACCTGTCTCGAGGCTGGGCCAAACGAGTGGGGAAAGAGGGCGAAGTCTGGCTAACTGACATCAATTCTTCGATGCTGACCGTCGGACGCGACCGACTGCTCAACGAAGGATTAATTTTGCCCGTATCGCTGGCTGATGCGGAAAAACTACCGTTTCCCGACAATTATTTCAATCTGGTTTCTGTCGCCTTCGGTCTGCGCAACATGACGCATAAAGATGCCGCGCTGAAAGAGATGTACCGAGTGTTGAAACCGGGCGGTACGCTGCTGGTATTGGAGTTTTCCAAAGTCTACAAACCGCTGGAAGGCGTGTACGACCTGTATTCCTTCAAGCTGCTGCCGGTTATGGGCAAACTGATTGCGAAAGACGCTGACAGCTATCAATATCTGGCCGAATCCATCCGTATGCATCCCGACCAAGAAACTTTGAAACAGATGATGCTGGACGCGGGGTTTGACAGCGTGGATTATCATAATATGAGCGCAGGAATTGTAGCATTACATAAAGGCGTGAAATTTTAGGGAATAAAATTCTAAGATATCCATAAACAAAAAAGGCCATCTGATAATTAAGATGGCCTTTAAAATACTACTATCGAATAAATTTAACATAATATACATTATGCGAACTAAAGAACGCTGCCTTTGGTAAAATTTCCAAACCGGCGTTCGAAGTGGCTTAAAACAGTCAAGATATACGGTATAGGCTTATTTTTAACGCAATTTTACAGAGGTCATCCTATGCCTATTACGACTCTTGGAATCGTGGGGACCAAAGGTGGAACAGGAAAAACAACTGTTACTGCAAACATCGGCGGCATGCTTGCCGATATGGGCTTCCGTGTATTAATGATTGATGCCGACCCTCAAGCATCTTTGAGCAAATACTATCCGCTGCATTACGTTGCACCGAACGGTATTGTCGAGTTGCTTTTGGCAGACAATTCCGAAAATACCATTTCATCTACCGTTTCCAATACGGTTTATCCGAATTTAGATATTATCCTGTCAAACAACCTGTCGGATGATGTCCGTATCAATGTCCAAAACCGTATCGACCGCGCTGTTTTGCTGCGTTCGAAGCTGGTTCATCCATTCATTCAGACTAATTACGATATTGTTATTATCGACACCCAAGGTGCTGTCGGTCCGGTTCAGGATGCTGTTGTCTATGCTTCAACCATGCTCCTTAGCCCAATCAATCCGAGCGCACTCAGCACGCGTGAGTTTTTGAAAGGTACGTTGGGTCTGCTGGAACGCCTCAGCCTCGGTTCAGCCATCAACTTAGAGGTTCCGCCTCTGCGTGCCTTGATTTACGCGCAAGACCGTACGCGTAATGCTCGTCTGATTGCTTATGAAATCAAAGCCGAGTTCAATACTTCCATTGACGGAAAAAATCAGATTCTGAATACGGTTATTCCGTATGCTAAAGCCTATTTGGAAGCCTCTACTTATCGGATTCCGGTACATTGCCACGAACGGGAACACGCAGGCAAGTCCGAATCTGCACTCTCAGTAATGACTTCTCTCGTGTATGAGCTTTTCCCGCCGATTAAAGATCAGCAGTTGAAAGGCACTTTTTTCAATAATATGGCCGATTTGTACAGCGAATATGGTACAGATGAATCTGAAACCGATACAGCGGGAGAATAATCATGTCCAACGGCAACCAACCCATCAGACCGACTCGGAAACTGACGGGCGGCTTGGTCAATTCCAGCCTGCTCGTTGCCAATCCGACCCAAACCGGTATGAATCTGAATACTGCCCCGCAAAATATGCCGGGCATGTTCCTCAATTTATCAGTTAACGACATTGATTTTTTCGACAAAAATCCCCGCCGCCAACACGACGAGGAACTGTACGGACAAATCAAAGCCTCTATCCGCGCATCGGGCGTGCAGCACCCGGTGCATGTGACCCGTCGTCCCGATTCCGGCAAGTACATACTAGCACAAGGCGGTAATACGCGCCTTAAAATCGTCAAAGAACTGTATGAGGAAACTGGCGATGCCCGTTTTGCAAGCATTCCGTGCATCTATATTGAATACACCAACGACGAAGACATCCAAATCGCCCACCTGATTGAAAACGAACAACGTGCGGATATGGTTTTTTGGGACAAAGCCTGTGCGTATGCGGAAATCCGCGATATGTTGCAGGAAAAATCCTCTGAAACCTTGGGTTTGCGCAAGTTGGTGGACGCGTTCTCATCTTATGGTCTTTCAATTTCGTTTTCTAAGTTATCTCTATTTTTCTTTGCTACCGACAATTTGAGCGCACTCGGAAAGTTTTGTAATGATTTGTCATTATCAAAGACAACTGAAATCCGCAAACAATACAACGAATTACTGGGACAGCTTGCTTTTGAGCATGAAACTGGGACAGCGTTTGCCGATTTTTGGGAGTCGACGTTAGATAGGTGGCACAGTGAACATATTGAAGAGACGGAACTCGATGTTCCGGCGCTTCAAGTATACCTGCAACAGCAGTTTGAAGCCGTTTACGGCATCAAACAAGAAACTGGGACAACTTCTCCAAACGGCTATGGCGCAGCTTCCGCCGCCGTAACTGGAACAGCGTCCGATTCTGAGCCACAGGAAAAAGCGGAAATAACAACAACGCCTGACGTGCAGAGCGACAGCGTGGCTCGGAATGCGGTCGAACCGCATTCCGAGGCATTTATACGCGAAACTGAAACCAGTAACCGCCCTCTTCCTCAATCTGCTGCCGAATCCCCTACTTCCGTTTCTGCCCATAATCCCGTAACCCTGCCTTCGGCTGCCGCAGCGGTAGCCTTAGATGAAAATCAGGCAATCAAAGCCCTGCATACTGCCGTGATTAATCTGACAAATGCAGCCAACATCCGTGATTTCCTGATATTTGACGACAAAATGCCTTATGGTTACATGCTGGATTTACCGGATTTTTCCAGTGACGAATGGCGCGGCAACCTGCTGATAAACGGCAGTCTGAACATTCGCCATCCGCGTGCCTCAGTCGTCTTCGGCTATTTGTGGCAGACCAGCAACGAATCCGAATTGTTCGGTTCGCCTGATATGCTGCAAAAATACAATCCGTTTTTGGCAAACGAACGCAGACATCCCGTACTGGCGGCCGCTTACCGCGATCCGGAATTATTCAAAGACGTGGTTGAATACACTTTGGGAGCCGGCGGTTTCGATAATCTGAACCTGAACGTCTATTACCTGATGACAGGCGATGAAGAACTGTCGCCGCTGTTGTTCGAATATCTGCAGGCGGTTATCAATGCACACTATTGCGGCTGGCCGAAAATGGATGTGTTCAAACCGGTTTGATGAGGAGGTCGGAGTATGTTTCCAGAACGGAGAATGTTAAGAAATACGGCACGCCGCCAGCCTGTCGTGATGCCGGCTGCCGATACCTACAAGATGCGTCTGACAGGCAAGAACGCCCTACTCTATGCACAGATTCTGAATATCCTTGCTGCCGGTTCGCCGTGCAAGCAGGAACGAATAACCAATTCTGTGATGATTGGTAAATACGCTGAGGTATTCGAATATCTGAGCAAACTAACAGCGGAACAAGTCGGCACGATTGCCGAACGCCTGGCAGGAGTATTGGAAGTCCGTATTGACCTAAACACTTTACAGGAAATCATGCGTATCGAGCGCGAACAGAACGAGAAGCGACAACGCCAGATGCAGCAATGCGAATGGCTGGTTGCTCATGGCGCGAGTAATACCATGATCCTGAATATGTGCGCGATGCTGGCATCGGCCGATATTAAGAAACTGCGATCAGAAATGAACCTGCCGGTAGCAGTCGGCAGACGTAAAACACTGGAGCTGGAAGAGCAACTGACGGTTGCAGCTTACTGGGAGAAATTGTGCAAACAGGAGAAAGACAGTTATACGCGCTATCAACTGCTGCACAAAGCCTTTCCCGACTACGACCTTTCCCAGTTAAATACTGCCATCTCGGAGTATTTGAAATGAACAAAGTATTAAATCTGTACGAATATCCAGAACTTGCGGAAATCGAACAGAACCAAGTCATTACCAGCGTACTGGGTTCTCTGATGGAAGAACCAGTTCTGTATGTCCCCGCTTACGGCCAGTTGGTGGGAGATACCTATGCCGGTTACTTTTTATCGTGGATGGTCCGAAGCTGTCCTTACGGTCAATCGGTCGCCATCAGCGATGCCGATATGCGCGACGGCTTGGGCTTCGGCCAGAGCCGTTGGCATAATGTGCGCCGTCTGCTGAAACAGCAGTGGTTTCTGCTGTCCGAACGTTCCGGTGTGCATACTGTATACAGCCTGAACGAGAAGCACTTCTCCGATGCGTTGCGCGAGCAGGATAACGCTTTGCGCGGAGACAGTACATACAGCATGATGCCGTCCGTTCCGGTTGACCGGATGTGTGCGGCAGCCATGCTGAAATCCGGCCTCAAAATCAACGATGTGCTGTTCTATTTTATGGTACAGGCACAACAACGCTATCAGACACCGGACAAACGCGGCGATTTCAGCGAATGGATCCCCTATACCGAAGAACAGGTAAAGGCCATGTCCATGTTGGATGAAACAGAACAGCATCGTTCCATGAAGGCTTTGGCCAAAGCCGGATTGTTGGAAGCAGGCCGACACCCATTGTACGAACTGACCGTATTCCGTCTGAATCATAAAGCCATGGCAGATTTGTCATGGCAGTATCTTCATAACACGCAGGTATAGGGAGGCATGATGAACGAACTGCTCCCTCCGAAAGAGTTCAACGGCAATCTTGTTGCTTGCTGGCGCCGTTTGCAGTCAGGCCGCCGGATCGTGGTACACCGCAGCCTGATACACATTACCGGCAGCCTTAAAACTGCCGCCTATCTGTCACAATTACTTTACTGGCTGCGGGTCGGTATCAATGTCGAAATCCGTGACGGTTGGATATTCAAATCCATTGGTGAAACGGAAGAAGAAACCGGTCTGACCAAACGCGAACAGGGTCTGTGCAAAAATAAACTGGTCGAACTCAACCTGATTCAGATTGCCCGTATCGGCCAAGGGGCGCGTTTAGCTGTGCGTGTGAATTTGAAGGCTCTGTCGGAAGCCATCTGCGAATCCTTCGGTTTAGCAGATGTAACTCAACTGACCATCGAAGAATGGCGCAAACAGGAGCTAGGTTTTATCCGCGACTATTTCAGTGATTCCATCGTATACCACCTTGACTTGGTATGGCTGACAGGCGACATCCATGCGGCTGTTATCCTGTCGAACGCCCTGCACCAAAGCGCCCGTCACGCTAATCTGAACAACCCCTTTATGATGCGACGACTTTATTACTCGGCCACCATCAAAGAATGGGAAGAGGCTACCATGTTGGGCTACAAACCGCAGCAACGTACTCGAACCATGTTGAAGAATGCCGGCCTGTTGGTAGAAAAACATTACGAGCAGAACGCCCGTATCTTTAGCCACATCAATGGCGCACGTCTGATGTCCATGCTGGAAGAAAAAATCAGACTCACACAGAAGCCAGAAATGCGTTTGGGCGTATTGGCGGCAAGCAAAACGCAATCGAGGAAGGTTTTGGGAAGTGACAAATTGGAAAACTCGGAAGTAACTAAAGGAGAAGGTCAGAAGTTTAGAAGTGACGATTTGGGAAAATCAGAAGCGACGAATCGGCAAAATATATATAGTAATAATTACAACAATCCTCCTACGGAGGATATTACAACTACAACAAACAAAGATACTGGAACTTCACAGGAATGTGATGTGGTGGTGGTTGATACTCCTGTTCCTTCCAATGGAGATGCCGAGATACGTCTTGAAGGTTTGGTATACCCATCCAAGCTGTCCAAATTGAAAACAGACTGCCGACACGTCTTTGACAAGTTCTTTCCCAATGGCAGCCACGACCAATATCAGGAAATTCTTGACGAAATTGCCGGACAGGTTAAACCCGTCAACAGTCCGCTGGGTTTACTGACACACTTGTGTAAACAGGCTGCTAGTCCTGAAGGCTTAACCTGCTCATTTGCATCCATTGTGAGAAACATGCGTATTGAAGCAGCACGTATGACAGCTAACCGAGTATTGCCGAATACAGTAGAGCCGTCTGAAGCACCGAAAGAAAAAGATTATGGCAAAAAAGTTATTGGCGATATGCAGAAAATGCTGGAACAGAAACACACCCGTTAAAACCATGAGCCTCCGATAGTGAAAATCCATGTTTCGGAGGTTGGTTAAGCAAGATTCCGAAGTGTCGGTTATCCGTGTAATTAAAGTTCGCACAATAAAAGGCTTTTAAGGGTAAGGGGTGAAGCTGCGGCAAAATGCTGTTCACACTGTGA
>ERZ651108.661-NODE-661-length-16616-cov-21.165449_pt1 | contig 16616 bp, 9 predicted proteins | sample MGYA00512173_ERZ651108 | MGnify/ENA metagenome assembly ERZ651108 | reverse complement strand
CATTTTCAATTTCCTCGAAAATCCGATGATACCATTTGACAATAATGGAAGCGAAAGGGGAATACGCAAGCTAAAAATCAAACTGAAGAACTCCTGTGCTTTTCGTTCAGACTTCGGAGCAGACGCTTTCCTTGAACTTCATTCGATTGTAGAAACAGCTAAGAAGCACGACAAAACTCCATATAATGCGATTCAAGCCTTATTTAAGGTTTGAGAAATTGATATGCACTTATATATCTATTATCGCTGAATAGTTACCAAATATACTCAAAAGACTAATAAAGTATAAATTTTTATAAAAACATTTTTTATTGTTATAAATAATAATTATTTGTATATTTGTACCAAACATGCTACTATAACAAAATAATAATTTTGAAAGACAAATTTTGTTAACATAATCAGAATAAACATGAGAAAATTTTACTTATCATTTTATTTGGCTTTGTTGCCAGTCGTATCTTCTGCACAAGACAGAATTGGATACAGTTATGATGCCTCAGGTAATCGTGTAAAACGGGAAATCGTTATGCCAGTTCCTAAAGCTATGGCAAAGCAGCAAAACTTTTCATCTGACAATCAGAGTTTCTCTGATATGCTACATGACCATTCTATAAAGATATATCCAAATCCTACAAAAGGGGCTTTGAGAGTATGTATTTCTGGGCTAAAAGGGACGGACAAGTGTTCTTTAGAGGTTTACACGACTCTGGGAGTACAAATTCTGACGAAGAAAGTAGAGGCTGATAATATTGATATTAATATCAGCAATCAACCTAATGGAGTCTATCTTCTCCAAATTACAATTAACGGAAGATCAACCACATGGAAAATCGTAAAACAATGAAAAAGAATTTACTTCAAGCACTACTTTTTTCTGTAGTAACAAGTTTGGCGAGTACAATCTCTGCGAATGCTAGCAATGATTCAATTAAAACAGTGGTTAAGCAAAAAACAATTACTACTACAGCTAATAGATTTGATAAGCTCTATCCAAATCCTGTTAAGATATTTGCTCCGGAGGATCATCTTATTCCAACTCTTCCTATCGACCCAAAAGACCCGATATTACCTATTGAACCCGACAAACCTGATATACCTATTTGTCCTGGTATTCCAGTGGTGCCAGCTCCACCAATGTCTACGTCCAGCACCTATGATGTCGGTAGTCCTAAGGGAACATTTAGTGTAAATAATTCAGGAGCTGCAATTTATAGTATTAATATATCTGCGCCTAATGGTGGTAGTCTTATCCCTTCTATCGGTGTAAGTTATAATAGTCAGTCGGGTAATGGCTTGGCCGGTTTTGGTTTTAACATTACTGGCTTATCATGCATTACACGTGGTTGTAAGGATTTGTATCATGATAAGCAAATTGCTGGAACTTCATACGATATAGGTGATGCCCTATTTCTCAATGGACAACGCTTGATATTGAAAACAGGAGCTTATGGTTATAATGGCTCTACATATACTCCAGAAGGTGATCCTTATACAATAGTAACCCTCCATGATAATATCAATACGAGTGCATGTTGGTTTTCTGTTGTTTGCACTGATGGCAAAACTTATCAGTTAGGTAATACGAGCGAATCACGTTTGTCTTTTGTAAATAGAAAGAATGTGACATGTATTGCTGCATGGTATATCAATCAAACTACTGATGTACATTGTAATTTGGTAAAATACCATTATACGACAACGAATTATAACCTTCGCCCTGTTAGTATTGAGTATGGTATTAATACAGCTAAGAGTCGCGGTATAACCAATCTAATTCTCTTTACGTACAGTTCTTTAGCAGGTTCATATGCTCGTCCGTTTGCTATTGGCGACAGACAAGGTAAAATGGATGTTTATTTGTCTAAGATAACAACGCAGACGAATGGCTCGGTTTTTCGCACTTATACGTTTACCTATAATAGTAGGTCTGACGGAACCAAAGATAAGTACTATCGCCTTATTCAAGTAGATTTGGCTAATGGGGCAGGACGTAAGGTAGCTCCAATTAAAATTAATTGGGATCATTTGCCTTCATTGTATATTTCTAATACGAATCTAAACGTACAGACAAGTTCTCCTTCTAGCATGATTGAAGAAAGTGCCAAGACGTTTATTGCTGTAGATGTTAACAATGATGGTATAAGTGATATTATCCGTTTATCACCAGGTGCTTATGTACAGCGTTATAATGGTGGTGAGCACAAACAGTTGAATACATTTCTTTTTGTCAGTTTAAGCAAGAAAGATGTTAATGGTAATGTGACTTATCAGACTCCAAAACAATTTGATTTGAATGCGTCTTTTTCGATGCATGATTTGAATAATGTTATCGGTGGTATTCAAGCAATGGACTTTGATGGTGACGGTTACAATGACCTGATTATTCCATATTATTGTGGTTATAAGAGTAATTATATTGAAAGATACACTATCGTATGGGGTAAGAGTATTGTGAATGGTGGTGGTTTCAGTGAGATTACTGCTGGATTGGTTAATTGTGACCATACTCCACTGTTTACTACTTATGACTCAAATGGTGATGGTCGCGATGATTTATTCTATTTGGAGGATTGTGCTAAGGGTGGCTATTACAATGGTGCCATTCTTCGTTATAAAGATCGTAACAGTTTAGATTTTACAAATTTTCAGTTCAAAATAGAACGTACCCCAAAGAAGCTTTTTGTTGGTGATTACAACCATGATGGTCTTACTGATATCATAGTCTTCTACGATGGAGGTTATAAGATTTACTACAATAATGGTGGTGAATTATCTTCTACGAAATATACTGAATATAACTCAAAGAAAGGTACTAATCTTGGCGATAAGCATCGCATTGTACAGGGTGACTTCGATGGTGATGGCATGATGGATTTTGCCTTTAGCCAGGGTAACTGGAAATATGGGCTAGCCATCAATAATGGGGATGGTACGTTTATGGTCAATAATGAAGCAGTTACTCTAAGTGAAACCGATCAGAAAACGATTAAAGACAATAATCGTTTCAACATGGTGGCCTACGATTTTGATCATGATGGCAAATGTGACTTTGTGATTACCAAGGCTAATTACGTATTCCATGGCGGATTCCGTTCTAAGTATTATTACGATTGGACCAAAACTCTTTTCGTTAAATCTACAGGTACTGGATTTGAACTACACAAAGAATATGTTACACATCAGGAAAAAGATGCTGAACCTAATAATATATTCTTAGGCGACTTTACTGGTGATGGTGACATACAATATGCTTCATTCGGTAAAAATCTTCTTGAAGATAATGACAAGTCTGATGATAAGATTCATATTTATCGCAGTGGCTATAATTTAGTTAGTAAGGGCAAAATTTCTTCTATTACAGATGGTTTTGGCCTGCAGACCTATATTTATTATAAGAGTGCAACAGATCCATCTGTCTATACTCAGACTCATTCTTCTGATTATCCAGTAAATAGCTATACTATTCCTACACCTTTGGTTTTTAAAGTCATTAAGGATAATGGTGCTGCCAGTCCACAAACCATACAATATCAATATAGCGATTTGAAGCTACATGTTGCTGGTAAAGGTACAATAGGTTTTTCTTCTGTGACTACAAAGAACCTTACCTTGGGCACTATGGAAACTACAACAGTAGATAAGTGGGATACAGACAAGTGGATACCTCTTCAGACAAACACTACGTCAATAGTTGGTGGCAATTCTTCAAAGATTGTTACGTATACAACTATTGCTAACAATATAAGTGGGCAAAATTATTATGCGTATATTTCCAGAAAGTCATTGAGAGATTTGGATGGAAATACATCAGAAACATATACTACTTATGATACAGCAAAGGGAGTACCTACGGTTGAAATCGTCAAAAATGATGGGGATAACATGTATAAGAAAGTAGCTTATAATAGCTATATACAGAAGAGAAGTCAGTGGATGCCTCTGAATATTGTTAAATCACAAAAGCATAAAGATGATTCAGAAGTAAAATCTTCTACAACTACATATACTTATAATGATAAGGGTGAGGTAATTAAAGTAGTTGCTAATGATGGGTCAACATTACCTCTCACAGTAAATACGACGTATGACGTTTATGGTAATGTCTTGACATCAACTCAGACTGGTAAGGGCATTGTTGCCAACACCGAGACGAATGTATACGATGCATCTGGTCGATTTGTCGTTAAGGCATATGATAGTGTTAGTCCTCGAGTAACTACCTATACCTATGACTTGTTTGGTAATGTTCTTACAGAGAATGATGAGACGAATAAGTCTCATATCCTGACATCTAAGCATGTTTATGATGGATGGGGAACAGAAATTAGTGAGACGAATTCTCTTGGCATTACTACTACCAAAGAAATGGGATGGGGTACTTACTATGATAAGAAGTACTTCATCACAACTTCTTCTACCGGAAAGCCATGGGTTGCTGTATGGTTTGACAATGCGGGGCATGAAGTGCTCAGGGAGTCTGTTATGCAGAACGCTAATGCATACTCTCTGGCTACTACCTACAATTCTAAGGGACAGAAGACTAGGATCGAAGAAAAGACAGGTAAACTTACTCTTTCAGAAACATTTAAATATGATGAAAGAGGCCGTGTTACCAGTGATGTTAAAAGCTCTGGAAAATCCTCTACGTTTAGCTATGGCAATCGTAGTGTAACTGAAACAACCGCTGGTAGAAGTTATACTAAAGTTACCGATGCATGGGGTAATCTTGTCAAATCATCAGATCCTGTTACACAAGTTGACTATGTCTACTCTTCAATAGGCAAGCCTGCTAAGATTACAGTCAATGGTACCACAACCCATTTCCAATATGATGAAGTAGGAAATAAAATCGCGGTTCAATCGCCAGATGCCGGCAATATCAACTATGAGTATGCTGCCGATGGTAAGGTGATGAAATTTACAGATGCTCGTAATATCACAACCATCTATACGTATGATGCTGAAGAACGACTTGCGTCAACTAAGGCTGGTAATACATTAATTACGAACACCTATGGTACATCGGGTAATTCTATCAACCATCTAGTAAAAACTACAGTAAATGGTAATAGCGTAGAATATACCCATGACGAATTGGGCCGGATAATTACCGAAACGCGAACAGTCAGTGGTGATGGAACGTATCAATTTAAGTATGCATATAATGCAAACAATCAATTGGTACAGACTACTTATCCTGGTAACCTTATTGTAAAATATACATACGACAAGTACGGAAACAAGACTCAGACTACAGCAAATGATAAGATTGTATATCAAGTTGATGATTATGATGGATTAGAGACAAGAACATCATTCTTAAACAAATATACGACAACGTTTACACTCGATTCTCGAGGCTTCAAGAACGATATTGTTCTGAAGAATGGCAGTACTGTTCTTGATCAGTTTAAAATGAATTATGATGGAGCAACAGGTAACTTGCTTTCACGTACTCGTAATTCACTTCCTGAGGAAACATTTGGCTATGATAATCTTGATCGATTGGTATCTGTTAAAGTTGCTGCCATAGAGACGATGTATATCAAATATGCCGATAATGGCAATATCACTTCCAAGACAGGTATAGGTCAGTACTATTATAATGCAGAGCGTCCTCATGCGGTAGCATCGGTAGATAATACAGATAATCTTATTTCTACACAGGCTTGCATAACTCAATTTAATGACCTCAACAAGATTTCGTCACTTCAGGAAAATGATAAGGTTATGACCATTGATTATGGTCCAGATCTTGAACGTTGCTTTAGTATTTTGAAGCAAGGTAATACGATTCTGCGTAAAGTTACCTATATGGGCGATTACGAGAAGGTCGTTGCTAATGGTGTCACTCGCGAATTCTATTATCTGGATGGTGATGTCATTGTTGTCCGACAGAATGGAACTTTCCATGCCTATCAGTCGTTTAAGGACAACTTAGGTAGTATCTTGTCTGTTGTTGATGAAAATGGCAGCAAGGTGTTCTCAGCAGAGTATGATGCATGGGGCAAGCAAACTGTGTCTCTCAATACTATCGGCCTTATCAGAGGTTATGGTGGGCATGAGATGCTGAATGAGTTCAACCTCATCAATATGAACGGCCGTGTCTATGATCCTGTACTCGGCCGATTCCTAAGCCCTGATAAATACGTACAGGAAGGTGACAATAGCCAGAACTATAACAGCTATAGTTATTGTTTGAATAATCCTCTCAAATATGCTGATCCTAGTGGTAATGTATTTGTCCTTGACGATTTTATCGCAATAACTGCAATGGGAGCAATGATGGGTGCCATGAATGCAGCTATGTCAGACAAGCCCATATGGAAAGGGGCTTTATTAGGTGCAGCTAGTGCTGCCGCTACTTATGGAATAGGACAGCTATTTGGTGTCGCTGGTTCTTTTGGACATGAACTATTGAGAGCTGGTGCGCATGGCTTGTCTAGTGGTGTATTCAATGCTTTAAATGGAGATAATTTCTGGAATGGATTAATTTCAGGGGCAGCTTCTTCAGGAATAGGGGCTTATGCACAAAGCGTTAACTTGAACTCTGGACTTATGGTAGCTTCTACGACGGCCATGGGTGGTGTAGTAGCTTGGGCCACGGGAGGAGATTTCCTGCAGGGAGCAATGCAGGGGATGATGATAGGAGCGTTGAATCATGCGCAGCATGACCAGTATGATCCCATGTATAAACGAGAAGCAGAGAGAATAAGAATAAGAAAAAGAGATCGAATAAAAAAAGATCCTAAATATAAGCAAAAAATCATATCCGGAATTCAGAATGATGGAAAGCTGTCTTTTGAAGAAGCATATTACTGGTACGGATATGGCGATGGTAGCACTATACATGTAGATGCTTCAAAATTAGATTTAGGAAAGATTGACATTACTAACAGAAAAGTTGGTGAGCATTGGTCAATACAAACCTTGACTTCGTCTGGAAGCTATAGTGTAGGGCTCGTGTATGGAAGTATTACAGTAGAGTATCAGGGGAATAATTCATTTCGTATATTGCCTGATACGTATGATTTTGATGTACATACCAACAATTTTTTCGACTGGCATACGATAAAGCGCAACATCGAAACCATAGGCGCTGGTATCCTGCATGGTAGCGGAACCCCATTTAAAATAATTTTTAACGGATTATACCATAACAAATAATGTGTAGAAGAATATTAAATATCGTTGTCCTGCTCTTCTGTAACCTCCTAACTTCGTGTCTTGGTGTTTTTTATATAGACTTAGGCAATCATTATGCATGGTTGGAGGATAGAATAATAGTTAAGATAAAAGAAGAAACGGGAAACAGCCTTTTCTATGATCTTCTTATCCGCCCACAGGTCTTGAATTATGGCTATGACAATAAATTCATCATAGCCTATCAGATTTATGATGGCACTGAATGGTATAATTCTAATCAAATAGCAGAAGAAAAAGACAGTTTATTTATCCAATTCGCAAAGCTGAAAGAAATGAAACATTGCTATTGGATTATAAATAAAGAGACAAATCTGGTCATAGGTCCTATGAGGAAGTCAGAATTTGACAGGAAATGTGAGGAACTTCATGTAAAGGCAAAAATGCGCCATTTCCATGAAAAGAAACTCTGGAAAAACAAGGGGCTATAAGGGTAACAGAAAATGTTAAAAGAGGTTTATAGACAAGGACCCAGTAAAGTGTCAAAACATTGTGCAGATTTTAGGCAACTTAATGTTATAGATATAGCTCCTAGTAGTGTATCCAATAAAGCAGCCTTTCATCGTGCACTTCTGAATAATAGCAAAATATCCAGAGTGCTAGATCCATGGACACCCTCTAAGGACCCTGTCTTTCATATTGAGATTCCACAACATTAAAACTTATATGTATGAAAAAAAATATTATTTCTTTTGTTTTTTTTGTTATATTAACAAGCTGTTTGGCTAATGTGACAAGACATAATTTCATGCCCCCAAAATCATTATATGGTTATTGGAGTTTAGAGGGAGTTACATGGTTAAAAATAACGAGCGACTCCATCTATTTCGTAGACGAAGAAGGAACTTCTCCTATCAAATATTCTATAAATAAAGATACGATTATTTGGTATTTTGATGGGATAATTCAAAAGAGCAAGTATAATATAGTCCAAGATACGCTCTTTATGAAGAATGAAGAAGGTACAGCCCAATACATACGTGTAAATGATAAAAGGTAGCGTCCTGAAGACCTTCGACGAGACCTTCGATGGTGCCACCGACAACTTGTTGTCACGCAGGAGAAACAACAACCCACAGGAATCCTTCGGCTACGACAATCTCGACAGGCTCGTTTCTGTGAAGAGCGGGGCGGCTGAAACCATGAAGATAAGCTATGCCCCCAACGGCAACATCCTCTTCAAGACGGGGGTGGGCAGCTTCTCTTACGACAAGAATGTCCGTCCGCATGCTGTGACGGAGGTGGAAAACACTGACGGGAAGATACCGGGCGATGCGATGATCACATCTTTCAACGACTTCGGAAAGATCCAGCTAATAGAAGATGCGGGCAAGAATCTCAGGATGGATTTCGCATACGGTCCGGATCAACAAAGATGGTATTCGGAGCTGTCAAAGAACGGCATGGATCTCAGGACAACGGTCTATGCCGGTGAATACGAGAAGATAACGGAGAATGGTGTCACGCGCGAGTTCTACTACCTCGACGGCAACACCATCGCCATCTGTGAGAACGGCACGGTGAGGAATTATCTTGCCTTCACTGATAATTTAGGCAGCATTCTATCCGTTATGGATGAGAATGGACAAAAAGTGTTCGATGCTTCTTATGATGCATGGGGCAAGCAGACTGTAGCACTCAATACGATAGGCTTACATCGTGGATACACAGGGCATGAGATGCTCTGTGAGTTTGATATTATCAACATGAATGGTCGTTTGTACGATCCAGTTCTCGGTAGGTTCTTCAGCCCGGACAACTATGTGCAGATGCCGGATAACAGCCAGAACTTCAATCGTTATAGCTATTGTTTGAACAATCCGCTGAAGTATACAGACCCGAGTGGTAATCTCTTTGGAATCGACGATGCCGTAATAGTCTTTGCTGCATTCAACATGGCCAGTAGCATGATGCAGGCGGCGTTTGAGGGTAAGAGCGTATGGAAGGCCGGTGCATTGAGTTTGCTGTCATCCGCTGCAAGCTATGGAATTGGAGAACTATTCAAAGGAGCAACTGCGACATTCGTCAATGAACTGTTGCGTGCCGGATCGCATGGATTGGCGAGTGGAGTAGTATCAGCTTTAGATGGTGGAAACTTTGCCAGTGCTTTCGTCTCCGGTGCCGCAGCCTCAGGCATCGGGTCTTATGCCCAGAGAGTGAATATGAACTCTGGACTTATGGTAGCTTCCACTACGGCAATGGGTGGAATCGTTGCATGGGCTACAGGAGGTGACTTCCTGCAAGGAGCAATGCAGGGGATGACCATAGGACTTTTTAATCATGCAATGCACAATGAGAATATAAATGGAGAAAATGATTATTCTGAGTACTCTGACTATTTGTCCGGTGGTCCTAAAAAACGTGTTGTAAAATTAAAAGAAGTAGTAGTTCTTGGAAAGAATAATGCCCCTCATGAAAAGCCTTTAGAACCAGTGTATCCAGAGTTTTATATTCTGTTCCCTGGAAGAGCAATAGCAAATGGCGTGGCAGGCATGATAAAAAGCGGATTGGGTTTATTCCACGAATTTAGCAAATTGCAAAATAGAACAGTTCAATTTGGTAATAACCCTAACCAAGTGCATCATACATTTAGACATGTGGATGATATGGGTCTTAACAGAAACATGGTGCGAAGTTCCGTTATAAATGATTTGAAACGTATAAGTAATATTCCTGTAGGTAAACCAGTGAATAGAATAATAAATGTGTCAGGTGACAAACTTCAATATACTGTATTCAAAAGGTTGGAGAATGGTGAATATATTTATAATATAGGTCGGATTCATGGAATATAAAAGAAAAATTTTTCCTGAGGAAGTAGCTCTTATTGCCTTTCTAGCGTCCAAAGCTCAATTCCAATTAGAAAGTAATTGGGAAAATAAATTTATCGCTTATCCTCTCACAAAAGAGAAAATAGGCAGTATTGGGCTTTTTAAAAATAACCAGAAATATACTCGAAGACAAAGTAGAGTTCTTTCATGTTGCAAGTTTCATGATGTTGATAATGTTGAAGTAGCGGTTTATCTTTTAATAGATTCTAATGATACGCTCTATGAATTAGATTTTTGGAAGGTAGATGATTCAGAAATTTGCCATATTCCTTCCGTAGACTCTATGGAGGATATCCCACAGATATAATCAGACAGCAATAATTTCAAATGTTCCACATGAAAAACCTTTAGAGTCTGTATATCCAGAGTTCGGAATATTTTTGTTTGGAAGATCTGTAATAGAAGGAGCATTTCAAGGATTTTGGACTGTATTAAAGTATGAAACGGGAGGATGGAAGCAATGGGTTAGGTTAGGAAATTCTTATTCTAAGAGTGGAGACTTTCAAACAAAATCTCTTCTCTGGGGGGGTATCACCATATTACACAAAAAAGATAGGTAATCCTACTTTAAGAAACATAAATCAAAATTTGAGAAATACAAAATTTCCTTATGACAATTGGCGCACTGCTGATCCAGGACATATTCATTATAAATGGCAATTAAATGATGAAGACTCATGGCATTGGTTTCGTTAAATATTAAGTAGTACAAATTTATGAAATATTTTATTTTAAAGTGGTCATCAGAAAAAAAGCAGAACAATAAAACAAAACGAAGCTTATGGTGTCGTTTGCTGCATAAGATGATCGTTCCACTCAGTGCAAATCCTGATTTTGATGATAAAATAGAGGATGTTACTCTATGGTTTATTGAATATGACGATGTGGTAAATCATATTGCAAACAGAGAAATTGGATTTGCTAAAGATGGTAGGATTATTGTAAAAATGCCAGACGATAGAAATTATGGTTATTGGCTGGATACAAATTGCGAATTGGAAGATTTCAAAAAGATGGGTATAAATATGATAACCGAAAAAGAATTTAACGACTTATGGAATTCGGTCTATTACGATAGAGAAGCAAAAGAATTCAAGCAGACTGTTATCAAAAATGGAGACTAAAGAATGTATGCAATCTTGCCTTCACGGACATTTTGGGCAGCATCCTTTACGTTATGGATGAGAAGGGCACGAAAGTCTTCGATGCTTCGTACGATGCGTGGGGGTAAGCAGACGGAAACGCTCAACACCATTGGGCCTGCACTGTGGTTGCATGGGGCATGAGATGCTGAATGAGTTCAACCTCATCAATATGAACGGCCGTGTCTATGATCCTGTACTCGGCCGATTCCTAAGCCCTGATAAATACGTACAGGAAGGTGACAATAGCCAGAACTATAACAGCTATAGTTATTGTTTGAATAATCCTCTCAAATATGCTGATCCTAGTGGTAATGTATTTGTCCTTGACGATTTTATCGCAATAACTGCAATGGGAGCAATGATGGGTGCCATGAATGCAGCTATGTCAGACAAGCCCATATGGAAAGGGGCTTTATTAGGTGCAGCTAGTGCTGCCGCTACTTATGGAATAGGACAGCTATTTGGTGTCGCTGGTTCTTTTGGACATGAACTATTGAGAGCTGGTGCGCATGGCTTGTCTAGTGGTGTATTCAATGCTTTAAATGGAGATAATTTCTGGAATGGATTAATTTCAGGGGCAGCTTCTTCAGGAATAGGGGCTTATGCACAAAGCGTTAACTTGAACTCTGGACTTATGGTAGCTTCTACGACGGCCATGGGTGGTGTAGTAGCTTGGGCCACGGGAGGAGATTTCCTGCAGGGAGCAATGCAGGGGATGATGATAGGAGCGTTGAATCATGCGCAGCATGACCAGTATGATCCCATGTATAAACGAGAAGCAGAGAGAATAAGAATAAGAAAAAGAGATCGAATAAAAAAAGATCCTAAATATAAGCAAAAAATCATATCCGGAATTCAGAATGATGGAAAGCTGTCTTTTGAAGAAGCATATTACTGGTACGGATATGGCGATGGTAGCACTATACATGTAGATGCTTCAAAATTAGATTTAGGAAAGATTGACATTACTAACAGAAAAGTTGGTGAGCATTGGTCAATACAAACCTTGACTTCGTCTGGAAGCTATAGTGTAGGGCTCGTGTATGGAAGTATTACAGTAGAGTATCAGGGGAATAATTCATTTCGTATATTGCCTGATACGTATGATTTTGATGTACATACCAACAATTTTTTCGACTGGCATACGATAAAGCGCAACATCGAAACCATAGGCGCTGGTATCCTGCATGGTAGCGGAACCCCATTTAAAATAATTTTTAACGGATTATACCATAACAAATAATGTGTAGAAGAATATTAAATATCGTTGTCCTGCTCTTCTGTAACCTCCTAACTTCGTGTCTTGGTGTTTTTTATATAGACTTAGGCAATCATTATGCATGGTTGGAGGATAGAATAATAGTTAAGATAAAAGAAGAAACGGGAAACAGCCTTTTCTATGATCTTCTTATCCGCCCACAGGTCTTGAATTATGGCTATGACAATAAATTCATCATAGCCTATCAGATTTATGATGGCACTGAATGGTATAATTCTAATCAAATAGCAGAAGAAAAAGACAGTTTATTTATCCAATTCGCAAAGCTGAAAGAAATGAAACATTGCTATTGGATTATAAATAAAGAGACAAATCTGGTCATAGGTCCTATGAGGAAGTCAGAATTTGACAGGAAATGTGAGGAACTTCATGTAAAGGCAAAAATGCGCCATTTCCATGAAAAGAAACTCTGGAAAAACAAGGGGCTATAAGGGTAACAGAAAATGTTAAAAGAGGTTTATAGACAAGGACCCAGTAAAGTGTCAAAACATTGTGCAGATTTTAGGCAACTTAATGTTATAGATATAGCTCCTAGTAGTGTATCCAATAAAGCAGCCTTTCATCGTGCACTTCTGAATAATAGCAAAATATCCAGAGTGCTAGATCCATGGACACCCTCTAAGGACCCTGTCTTTCATATTGAGATTCCACAACATTAAAACTTATATGTATGAAAAAAAATATTATTTCTTTTGTTTTTTTTGTTATATTAACAAGCTGTTTGGCTAATGTGACAAGACATAATTTCATGCCCCCAAAATCATTATATGGTTATTGGAGTTTAGAGGGAGTTACATGGTTAAAAATAACGAGCGACTCCATCTATTTCGTAGACGAAGAAGGAACTTCTCCTATCAAATATTCTATAAATAAAGATACGATTATTTGGTATTTTGATGGGATAATTCAAAAGAGCAAGTATAATATAGTCCAAGATACGCTCTTTATGAAGAATGAAGAAGGTACAGCCCAATACATACGTGTAAATGATAAAAGGTAGCGTCCTGAAGACCTTCGACGAGACCTTCGATGGTGCCACCGACAACTTGTTGTCACGCAGGAGAAACAACAACCCACAGGAATCCTTCGGCTACGACAATCTCGACAGGCTCGTTTCTGTGAAGAGCGGGGCGGCTGAAACCATGAAGATAAGCTATGCCCCCAACGGCAACATCCTCTTCAAGACGGGGGTGGGCAGCTTCTCTTACGACAAGAATGTCCGTCCGCATGCTGTGACGGAGGTGGAAAACACTGACGGGAAGATACCGGGCGATGCGATGATCACATCTTTCAACGACTTCGGAAAGATCCAGCTAATAGAAGATGCGGGCAAGAATCTCAGGATGGATTTCGCATACGGTCCGGATCAACAAAGATGGTATTCGGAGCTGTCAAAGAACGGCATGGATCTCAGGACAACGGTCTATGCCGGTGAATACGAGAAGATAACGGAGAATGGTGTCACGCGCGAGTTCTACTACCTCGACGGCAACACCATCGCCATCTGTGAGAACGGCACGGTGAGGAATTATCTTGCCTTCACTGATAATTTAGGCAGCATTCTATCCGTTATGGATGAGAATGGACAAAAAGTGTTCGATGCTTCTTATGATGCATGGGGCAAGCAGACTGTAGCACTCAATACGATAGGCTTACATCGTGGATACACAGGGCATGAGATGCTCTGTGAGTTTGATATTATCAACATGAATGGTCGTTTGTACGATCCAGTTCTCGGTAGGTTCTTCAGCCCGGACAACTATGTGCAGATGCCGGATAACAGCCAGAACTTCAATCGTTATAGCTATTGTTTGAACAATCCGCTGAAGTATACAGACCCGAGTGGTAATCTCTTTGGAATCGACGATGCCGTAATAGTCTTTGCTGCATTCAACATGGCCAGTAGCATGATGCAGGCGGCGTTTGAGGGTAAGAGCGTATGGAAGGCCGGTGCATTGAGTTTGCTGTCATCCGCTGCAAGCTATGGAATTGGAGAACTATTCAAAGGAGCAACTGCGACATTCGTCAATGAACTGTTGCGTGCCGGATCGCATGGATTGGCGAGTGGAGTAGTATCAGCTTTAGATGGTGGAAACTTTGCCAGTGCTTTCGTCTCCGGTGCCGCAGCCTCAGGCATCGGGTCTTATGCCCAGAGAGTGAATATGAACTCTGGACTTATGGTAGCTTCCACTACGGCAATGGGTGGAATCGTTGCATGGGCTACAGGAGGTGACTTCCTGCAAGGAGCAATGCAGGGGATGACCATAGGACTTTTTAATCATGCAATGCACAATGAGAATATAAATGGAGAAAATGATTATTCTGAGTACTCTGACTATTTGTCCGGTGGTCCTAAAAAACGTGTTGTAAAATTAAAAGAAGTAGTAGTTCTTGGAAAGAATAATGCCCCTCATGAAAAGCCTTTAGAACCAGTGTATCCAGAGTTTTATATTCTGTTCCCTGGAAGAGCAATAGCAAATGGCGTGGCAGGCATGATAAAAAGCGGATTGGGTTTATTCCACGAATTTAGCAAATTGCAAAATAGAACAGTTCAATTTGGTAATAACCCTAACCAAGTGCATCATACATTTAGACATGTGGATGATATGGGTCTTAACAGAAACATGGTGCGAAGTTCCGTTATAAATGATTTGAAACGTATAAGTAATATTCCTGTAGGTAAACCAGTGAATAGAATAATAAATGTGTCAGGTGACAAACTTCAATATACTGTATTCAAAAGGTTGGAGAATGGTGAATATATTTATAATATAGGTCGGATTCATGGAATATAAAAGAAAAATTTTTCCTGAGGAAGTAGCTCTTATTGCCTTTCTAGCGTCCAAAGCTCAATTCCAATTAGAAAGTAATTGGGAAAATAAATTTATCGCTTATCCTCTCACAAAAGAGAAAATAGGCAGTATTGGGCTTTTTAAAAATAACCAGAAATATACTCGAAGACAAAGTAGAGTTCTTTCATGTTGCAAGTTTCATGATGTTGATAATGTTGAAGTAGCGGTTTATCTTTTAATAGATTCTAATGATACGCTCTATGAATTAGATTTTTGGAAGGTAGATGATTCAGAAATTTGCCATATTCCTTCCGTAGACTCTATGGAGGATATCCCGCAGATATAATCAGACATGAAATGAACTTAACTTAACCAGTGTATTCGTATCTGGTGTATCTGGTTCGACATTGGGAGCAAAGGTTGATACGGCGATAGGAGCATGGTTTGGAGGTGTTGGTGCTATTCCTGGAGCAATCATAGGAGGTGCTGTAGGTGGTATTTGTGGATCTTTTGGTGCCAGTTGGCTAGGAGTAGGAACTGTTGATATGATTTATGGAAGGTAATATTTCACACATTCCAGTAAAACAAGATGGGCACAATTTCTTTATGGCTCACGTGCAAGTTAGTAGAAAAGGTTATAGTGTTCTACATAATATGACAGGAACAGCCTCTATATTAATTAACAATAAAACTATTTTACACTATATTATAAAGCTGTAAATAACTTTATTTAGTTTGATAAGCAGAATAAAATCAATAGCTTTTTAAGTCTTAATTAGATGACATAGATTTGAATTATGTTTTATCCTCTCTATTTCTGAAGCCACCAAATTTAATATTTCCTGTTTCACACACTGATAGTTAATCTTGATGGTTTCTTTGAGATTATCGGAGCCATCTTTGTTTCGGAATGTGTTGATTTCTGGGATAGACTGGTATTGCATCATTTCGGCAGAGACTTTGGCGCTATCCACTACAATCTCCGCGTGGAAAATCTTTTGATCTATGCGCTCGTCGAAGTTGTCGGATACAGCTCCTACAAACATACCTTGTGTGAGGTTGCTGATTTTCGACGCAGGGATAAGGCTATCCATCTGTGTGGAGATAGAAGTGGATTTGTCATTGCGGTTGATGGTCATAGACTGCCGTTGTTGAAGCACCTTGCCAAAACGCTCAGAAAGCGTCTTGGCGGTTTCACCCACGACCTGCCCGGAAAAGACATTACCAACTGTATTCTGTATCACCTTGCTTTCCTTGTCTCCATAGTCACGGGTGAGCTGTGAAAAGTCCTGAAAGCCCAAACACACTGCTACCTTGTTGCTTCGGGCGGTAGCAATAAGGTTGTCCAGCCCACGGAAATATA
>ERZ651108.659-NODE-659-length-16703-cov-7.961497_pt1 | contig 16703 bp, 24 predicted proteins | sample MGYA00512173_ERZ651108 | MGnify/ENA metagenome assembly ERZ651108 | reverse complement strand
TGTCTGGTGCTGATCCCTCGCTGCTCTATGTCGAGTTCTCGATGCCTGAAAATATGGACCCATACGATCCGGCGACATGGTGGAAATTTCACCCGGCCCTAGGCAACACGATCACCGAGGACGCTCTCTATAGCTCCATGGGCCTGCCATACGGCGAATGGATGAGGGCCTACATGAACGTTGTCGTCTCCTCAGATAATCCGCTGATCCCGATTGAAGATTTTGACCATCTCCAAGCCGAACCCCTCGCTGTTCCAGACCTCAACACGTGCGTATTCGCGTATGAGGCGGGCGCACTAGGTGAATGCGGATGCGTCGCCGTCGCCTGGATCGATCTAGACGGCACGCCCTGCGTTCGCGTGCTTAGGCAAGCCCCTGGCACGGCCTGGCTACCCCCATATCTCGCTGCGCTATCGCGTCGCTATCCAGGCGCATCGTTCGTCGCTGATGATGGAGGACCTACCAGGGCAATCACAGATTCCCTGAACGCTCGGGACGATTTTCAGCCCTACAACCTCGAAATGCTATCCATCAACGAACGCACCGTTGCTGACTCGAATTTCCTGCGCATGGTTCTGGAAACAAAGAATCTGAAGCATGACGGATCGCAGCCGCTCAGGGACGCAATCTCCAACGTCTCAACCCGGGAGTACAACGGCACACTGCGTTTCGATCGAGACCGATCCCCCGCACCGATCGCCGCGCTTATCGCATCATCCGTCGCCCTATACGGCGCACAGCACCCCACAGCAATGCCGGTTGTGGCCGCGTGACAGTCGGTGCTATCCCGCGCTATCGGCACGCCGATAAACTAGACCAACAGCCCAGGCGTGAGATGAAATCACGGCATGGCATTCCTGACCCGCGCGCTCGAAGCATTCGGCATTAGCCGCGCTGACCTTCCCAGCACCTCGCACCCCGCGCTGTTCCCGCCTGCACGTAATGCCTCGCTTTCTGATCCTCGAGGCCTCGCAGCTGTCTATCGCGCTATCCAGGTCATCACCACCGCCGCCGCCCAACTTCCTATTCAGGTCGAACGCGGTGGCCAGGTCATCGACACCCCTAGCCCTATTAGCTTCCTTGACCCTCGGATGACTCGCTCGACATGGGTCAGCCACATGGTGACCAGTCTTGCTCTGCACGGTAACGCCTATGCCCTGATTGAACGCGATAGTGCAGGCCGTATTGTTGCCCTGCGCCCCCTCAATCCGCGCTACGTGATGGTCACCGTGAACCGTGAAACTCACGGACTGATCTTCTATGTTGAAGGCGAAACGAAGACCGCAAACGACGTCTTGCACGCACACCTACAGCCCCTGGTTGTATCCGAGCCGCTCGGTCTTGGACCATTGCAAGCAGCCAGGATGGACCTCGAGGGCGCTCGGCAAACACGCGATTTTGCAGCGCAGTGGTTTGACGGTACCGGCTCCCCCACCGGTATTCTCTCGAGTCAAACGACGCTGACACCGGCGGCTGTCAAGGCCGCGCGCAACGCCTGGAACGGGATTGACGACAACGGTAACCGCATTCCAGACGACGTGAACCCCTCTCGAATCAAGGTCCTTTCTGGGTTCACATACCAGCACCTTGGTATCAGTCCTAAAGACGCTCAGTGGATTGAAGCCCAGGAATTCTCTATTTTGCAGATCGCCCGCCTGCTCGGCATCCCATCGACACTGATGCTTGCGTCCCCTTCCGGTGGCTCAATGAGCTATTCGAACATTGAACAAGACTGGTTAGCCTTCACGCGCTTCACGCTGATGCAGTACCTCAAGCCCCTCGAAGATGCCCTAACCGAGTGCATCGTGCGCGGCCAGCAAGTGAAATTCAACCTGGAAGGCCTACTCAGGTCCGACACCTCAACGAGGTACAGCTCATACGCCACAGCCCTAGATAAAGGTTTCTTGACGGTTAATGAGGTTCGTGCCCTGGAAGGCCGCCCGCCTCTCCCCACCCCCATTGAAAGCGACACCACAGAATGACGATGCAAACCCGCGAATACGCTGCCAGGACCGCCGCCCTGGAAGACGGACGCACCATCACCGGACTTGCCGTCCCCTACGATACGCCCACCCAGCTTGCACCTGGCTTTTTCGAAAAGATCGCACGCGGTGCAGTAGACCTCACCGCGCGCCCCGCGCTGTTCTACCGCCACGGGGAACCCATCGGCGTAGTGACTGACCTGGTCGAAACTGATCAGGGCCTCGAAATCACAGCCAGGATCTCTGATACCAGCCAAGGCAGGGACGCTGCCACGCTCGCAGCAGACGGCGCAATCACAGCCCTGTCAATTGGCTTTTTCGAGCGTGAATACGTCGACAGCCAGGACGAAAACGGAACAACCAGGACACAAACCGCCATCGACCTGCGAGAAATCTCGCTAGTCCCAATCCCCGCCTACGACCAGGCACAAATCACCTCAGTTCGCGAACGAAAGGAACCCACCCCCATGAACGACTCGACCGCAAAGCCAGAAACTCTCACCCGCGCCCAGATGGACGAGACCATCACCGAGGCCACGCAGCCCCTGGCCGCGCGCCTGGCCGCCCTCGAAGCACTCGGAACCACCACCGCGCCCGCACCGGCCGAAACTCGATCTGCAGGACAGCTGATCGCTGCCAGCGTCGCTGATCCCACCGCGCGCGCGGCCCTGGAAAACTACGCACTGCGTGCTGCACCTGCAGTCACCACCACTGCAGATGCCCAATACCAGGTGCCGAACTTTATCGGCGACCTGACCCATATCATCTCGGTTGCTAACCCGCTGATGCAGCTCTTCTCAACCGGCACCCTTCCCCCCACCGGAAACGTCCTGGAATTCACACAGCTCAAGGAAAACACCATCACCGTCACAGAACAGGCATCTGAAGGCTCCACCCTTCCGGTAGGCAAGATCACGACCGAAATGGTCGAAGCCGCGCGAGTCAAGACATACGGCGGCGCGACAACGATCAGCCGCCAGGCCATTGATCGCTCACCCGCAAACATCCTTGACCTGCAGCTGCGAGGCTTGGCCCTGGCCGCCGGTAAGCAGCTAGCAGCCGACTTTGCAACTCATTTCATGGCCGCTGTCAAGACCCAGGAAGCAAAGGCAATCACGTCAACCAAGGCGCTTAGCTCCTGGAAGTGGCTAGACATTCTGTCGCTGCTCCTCGATGCTCACGCAAAGTATGAGAATAACGGCATGCAGGCGGACGGTCTGATCTTGGACCGCGCGACTTTCCAGGCCCTCGCAGGCATGACCGATAAGAATGACCGCCCGATTTTCCAGGTCTCGGGAAACACCGGCGCAAACACCGTTGGCACCGTTTCCGCCTCCGGTCGTTACGCTGACCTGGATGGCCTGAAGGTCATCATGTCAACCGGTGTTGACACGACAGCTAACAAGATGGGTACCGGCGTTGTCGGATCCTTCTACACTGCAAACGCAATCCGTACCTACGCATCCCCTGTTGTCTCCCTGCAAGACACGAACGTTTTGGATCTTACCGGCGCGTTCTCGGTCTACTACTACGCAGCGTTCGCAACAGAAATCCCCTACGGGCTCGTGCCCCTCAAGGTCAACGCGCTCTGACCATGAACGCCGCTACCGTCGCCCAGCGCCTACAACCCTTCATCGGGCTAGGCGCTGGGCAGGAACCAAAAACCGCATTCGTCAACGAGTGCGCAACCGAAGCCGTGGACATCATCGAACACTACACGGCAGGAACACAGGGCATCCCCGAGAGCGTGCTCATCAGGGCCGCTATTGAGGTAGCCGCCGACCTCTACCACCGGCGCACCGCGCGTAACGGTATCGCAGGCTTTGACGATAGCGAATTGGGGGCATCCCCCATGCGTATCAACCGTGATCCAATGGCCGCGGCCCGCCCGATCCTGGCCCCGTTCTTAGGACCGGCAATCGCATGATCTCAACCTATAAAGAATCTCAGGCCCTGGCAGACCTGCTCACGCAGTATCTGCCTGATGCGTTCGTCACCCTGGACGCTGACCAGGTGACACCGCATCTTCTCGACGGCACGCCCTGCGTGTTCATCCCACCGCCCAAGCTCACCGAGACCAGCGTCCCTGCCTACGTCCTGCGCTACCAGGTGGCAGTGATCGGTGCGCCCGTCGCTGACCAGGCCCAGGCCTGGCAAGCCGCAGATAAGATCCTCACCATCCTGGACAGCCTAGATCTGATCGAAGACGCTGACCCGGTCCAATGGGACGGTGCTCAATCAACCAGCGCCCCCGCCTTCTCTGTCACCATTACCCGCCTCGCTCAACACTAAGGAACAATCATCATGGCTGAAGTCGCAACGCACACCGAGACCACCCCTATCGCCCAGTCCCTGGGACCGGGAACCCTTAAATTCGGATCTGTCGGCACCGAAATGGAGTTTTCGAGCCGCGTCCTGAAAACCGAGTACTCTCCCGAGCTGAAGAAAGAATCAGCCGTAGAAATGCTTGATGGATCGGTACATCAACCCGAGGGAACCTGGGAAGGCAAGATCAGTGGAGAGTTCTATCAAGAATACGGCTCTGCCTCGCTGATTGCGTGGTGCATGAAGCACGCAGGCGAACTGCTCCCGTTCGAGTTCCGCCCGCGCAACGACAGTCCTCTGATTTTCAAGGGCAAGTGCGTGATCGCACCTGTCAAGGTGGGTGGAGATCCTAAGAAGGAAAACACCACTAGCTTTGATTTCGAGTGCATCGGCAAGCCCGAAATGACCGGTGCCTAAAATGGGTGAACCAGTTCGGCGCGGGACCGTCGTTCAAATTGAAGGTGCGCGTGAGCTGCGCAGACAGCTACGCAAAGCCGAGGCAGACCTATCCGACCTGAAAGACCTCCATACCAGGATCGGCAGGATTGTCTTTGACGCGGCCCGCCCGAACACCCCAAAGGGCACAAGGAAGCACCCCGCTAGCCGCCCGCGCCGCTTGTACCAAACCCTGCGCTACTACCCCACCAGGACGAGCGTTCGCGTCATGGCAGGCTCGAAAGCAGTGCCCTACGCAATGGCTATCCACTGGGGACGCAAGGTGTTTCCCTCGAAAAAATCAACCTACCAGCACAAACACCCAGCCCCATTTGAAGGACGGCCCTGGATCAGGCGAGCAGCGGAAAAAACCGAGCCGCAATGGACCGCGCTCTATCTAGATGAAATTCAAAAGATCCTCGACAAGATCGAGGGACTAGGAAAGGAACCCACCGATGCATAAGGTAATGACCACTGTCGAAATGGCAGACGGAACCATCTACGGCCCCGAGCGCATTCTCTACATTGACAAGCTCAAGTGCGAGCGCGCGGCCCGCAATAACCAGTGGAACATGCAAACGGACGAGATCACGCTCTCTGGGTTCCTGGCCTGGGCGGCGCTCACCCGCACTGGAAAGATCACGATGCCCTATGAGGAATTCGTTGAATCGGTTGCGGACGTTATGACCGAACTGGTTGAGATCGATTCTGCGGACCCTACGAGGGCGGCCTAATCAGCCTGGCCGCGCTCGCAATCCGGTCGGGTATCCCGCCTTCGGTGTGGCTTAAAGAAGATCCTCGAATACTCGATTATGCGATAGAGCTTTTGCAAGAAGAAGGGCAATAAGAAGTGGGTAAACCAGCTGTCCTCGCAATTAAGGTCCTCTCTGATACCAGGAAGGCTAAGAAGGGCCTGCAGGAAACTGAGCAGGCCACAGGCCACCTTATGGGTGCCCTGGGCAAGCTCGGTGGGATCGCTCTGGCCGGGGCCGCCGCTGCAGGAGGTGCCCTGGCTGCCCTCGCAATCACCGGAATTAAACAGGCCGCCGACCTTGAGCAATCGGTCGGTGCTGTCGATACCGTTTTTAAGGGCGCTGCGGACCAAATGCACCGCTATGCTGCAGGCGCCGCTGAAACGATGGGCTTGACCGAAAACCAGTACAACGAACTGGCCACGGTACTGGGAACCCAGTTGAAAAACGGTGGGACAGCTATTGACCAGCTAGCCGATAAGACCAACGGCCTTATTGGCCTCGGTGCTGACCTCGCCAGCATGTTCGGCGGGACCACACCCGAGGCTGTCGCTGCCCTCTCCTCTGCCCTCAAGGGCGAACGGGATCCTATCGAAAGATACGGCGTTTCACTGAAACAGGCCCAAATCGACGCGAAAGCCGCCGAACTGGGCTTTGTTAAGGTAGGTGGGTCGCTATCAAACGAAGCTAACCAGGCGGCTACGTTAGCGCTGATTATGGAGCAGACAGCAGACGCACACGGCAACTTCGCGAAAGAGACCGACACGCTCGCAGGTCAGCAGGCCATCTTATCTGCGCAGTGGACTAACTTTACGACCAATCTAGGCAAGGCGTTCCTGCCAATCCTTACCAAGGTAATGAGCGTGCTAACCGGTAGCTTGATGCCTGCGTTACGCGATTTTGGCAACTTTATTAGCGAATCGCTCACGCAGTTTATGGGCAGTGGAGATGGAGCAATCAGCCAGTTTGCCGAATCCCTCAAGGGCCTGGCCGCTGGTGCTGTCCCGTTTGCTAGCCGCCTGTTTAGCGCTATCGGCGACGCCGTCGCATTCGTCGGTCGGATCATTTCCGCAATCGCACCTGTTGTCTCAGCTGCAATCAACGGCATCATGCCCCACCTATCAGCCATGGGCAGCAAACTAGGAGAACTTTGGAGCGCCTTCACCAGCGTTGTCAGAGTCATTATTGAATGGCTCACGCCAGCGATTCAGGGCATGGCCCCTGTCTTTCAAAACATGTTCAGCACGATCGGCGCTGTCATTACCGACGTTTTCGGCGTGTTCACAGGTGTTTTTAACGCACTCAAGGCCCTGTTTACCGGCGATTGGCAGGGACTCTGGACCGCTAGTAAAGACATTTTCAGCAACGTCTGGAACCTAGTAAAAGACATCCTCACCGGCGCATTCAACCACATTAAAAACATCGTTCTAAGCCTCGGCAACGCGATTAAATCACTGTTCAGTAACGCATGGAACGCAGTTGTGAGCATCGTGTCTAGCGCAGGAAGCCGCGTCATTGACGCAGTTGCTAGCCTTCCTGGACGCGCGCTCTCAGCCCTGGGAAACATCGGCAGCTACCTGTGGAACGCAGGCAGAGACATGATCCAGGGTTTTATCAACGGAATTAAAAACATGGGCGGAATGCTCTGGGATGCGGTCGTAGGAATCGTTAAAGGCGCAATCAATGGCCTGAAATCTTTCCTGGGCATCGCCTCCCCCTCACGGCTCATGCGACAATTCGGAATCTTCACAGGCCAGGGATACATCGACGGCCTCGGACTGATGAAGAAAGACGCTGCAGACGCGATGCAAGACCTAGTGTCCGTACCCTCCGCCCCTGATCTCACTGCCAACATCAACACCATGCCAGGCGCGCACTCTGCAGCCGTCTATAACATCACGATTAACGGTGTCCTGGATGGGGACGATGCTGCAAGGAAGATTCAAGAGCTCTTGCAACGACAGGCTTACCGGATGGGAACCGTGACAGTATGACCATTGCAAACTGCACGCTTTCCATCGCAGGCCGTCAACTCACCGGCTCGACCACGCCCGCCGCCCTGGACGAAGTAAAAATCACCTGGGGACGAAAAGACTCAGTTTCCCAGCCCTCACCATCTACCGCTACCTGCAGGATCCTTCTACCCGAAGACCCCACTGCCTTGGCAGACATGTATTCCATCGGTAGGAGTGTCGAGATTAGTTCGACCGTGAAAGTGTGGAGCCAAGGCCAGGCAAGGCCCCTGGCCCTACAGCACGCCACCGTTGACGGCACGACATTAGGCCAGGCGTGGGCACCCCCACCGGCTGTGAACCGGATCCTGGCCGTGATCCCGCCCGCCGCGCCTACGTCGATGATCGGCGCTTGGGATGAAATACCCACCTGCAGCGATGGGCAGACCTGGAGCTTCCAGGTCACGCTATCTATGCCTGAAGCACCGGCATATGTCGAAATACGACCTGCCTATTATCAGTCTCCTAGCGCTTATCCGTATCTTGGTGAGATCATCGCCTGGACTGAAGACCAGTCGGCCCGCGCCCTCACGGGTTCGTGGTCGCCGCCCGCCCGCCTCTCGGGATATTGGATCGGTCTTGCTGTCATCGCTCAGCCAGCTGGTAAAGAATGGGACCGGGAGGCCGCGCCCTGGACTAGCCAGGCCCAGGCCTGGCAGGACCTCAACCGGCTCACTGTCACCGCTGCCACTATCACGCCGCCCAGACAGGCAGACAGCATCGAATGCAACGTTTTCACCGGCTCAGTTACAGACACGTCAATTAGTCTGGATCCTGCTTTAGACCGGCCTGTTATGACGATTACCGCCTCAGATATTCTCGCTGACCTGGCACATAGGCGTATCGGTTCTGAACCCTGGCCTACCCATACCCTTACCCAGCGCGTGAACGCGATTATCCGAGAACTAGGCACGCAGGTAAGGACCGAGATTGATCCAGGACCAGGCGCTAGAACGCTCGCATGGAAGGACGTCGATTCTCAGCCCGCCGCTAGCCTGCTCACCTCAAGCGCGACGAGTGCCAGTGCAATCCTCTGGGCATCCTCGCACCGCACCACCGGCCCATATCTACGCTTTGAAGATCCTTCGCTGCGTACAGCCCTGGGCAGGCTCTCGTTCGATGGAACCAGGGTCACAATTACGGCCTCGCAGCCATCCTCGACGATTAGCGCCGCTTCAATCCTGCGCAGCGGCGTAACCGTGGACAGGGATAATGCAGACGCGGCCAGCGTTGCCCGTTTGACCTGGAAGGAACCAGGCGTGAACGAAAAAGGCGAACGCATACTAACAGATCGAACCATCACGATTAAAGATGATGACGCTATAGCCAGGATCGGATACCGGGACATCTCGATTAGCACTGAGCTGGTAGACAGGCAAGACGCCGAAGCAGCCGCGTCCGCCTTCTATCGCTCGCACCTGCCTGGATCGTATACGCTGCCCAGCCTCACCGTAGACACGTCTATCAGACCTTCACTGATCGACCGGAAAACCCTCGCAGCGATGCTCGACGCAACAAGGCGCATGGGCCTACCAATCAGACTAACCGAGCTGCCTAGATGGATGGCCGTGCCATCAGCCCTCACCGCTTACCTTGACGGCGCTACCTATACCTATAAAAAAGGCAGGTGGACCATGAATCTTTGCCTCACAAGGTCAGAGACCACAGGCCAGGGCCTCACCTGGCAACAGCTCCCAGCCGCCCTGAAATGGAACCAATCCCACCCCATCACCTGGGCAATCACATCATCACTAACCGCCTAGAAGAAAGGCCACACCCATGCCTGCAACAACACCAACCCTGAAAATCCCATACCCGCTGGACTCAGACCCACTGCGCAACTTTCCCCAGCTTGCAAAAGACGCAGCAACAACAATAGAAAAACAGTGCACGCCATCAACCGCGCAAGCCCCCGTGTTTGACGGTGGCTGGAAATGGGGCGGGCGTGGCGGGAAGATCACCACCGTCGGTGCACTGCATATCATCGAGCTGGAAATTGTGCGTGGAGCTTTTGATTTTGATCGCGCTGGCAGTGAGGTGGACCTGTGTACGGTCCCCTCTAGTGTGCCGGTGCCTGACACCACCGGCACTGCATGGGTACCAATTGGGATGGTTGCCGGAATGGATTCCTACCCTATGGCGCTCATCCTGGCGGGTCGTACGGTCAAAATCCGTGTCGACCATCAAACGCACTTTACGCAAGGGTGGCGTTTTTATGGGCAAGGAATGTGGATAGCATGAGCAGCATCAATCCAAACTGGGCTGTCACTGACATCCATCCATCGCCGAATTTTGATCCTGGCCGCCCACTCGGCTACCCGATCGGCATCGTGCTTCACTGGTGGGGACTCCCCGAATGGGGACAAACGCACGATCAAGTCGTGAATTTTTTGAGTGACGGAAACCGTGCTAACCCCACGTCCTCCCATTATGTCGTTTCCGAAGGCCGCGTAACTCAGCTCGTCTCTGACAATGATCGCGCGTGGCACTGCTACGGAAACAACATGCGCACACTCGGAATCGAGTGCCACCCCGCAGCTAGCGAAGGTGATCTGAGGACGATCGCGCGTCTTATCGCAGCTATTCGCAGTGAGTGGGGATATCTGCCCCTTAGTCGGCATTGTGATCATTTCGCTACGGCCTGCCCTGGCAACTATAAGGACAAGCTAGAAACTCTCGACTATCTATCAACACACCTAGAAGAAAGTGAACCAGACATGCAACTCACAGATACTATTACCCGCCCGGATGGTCATTCGGGAAGCGTTGGCGCGATGATCGGATACATGGATATGCGGCTTGAACGGCTCGAACAGCTCCTACTCACTCCGCACTACAAGCGCGATACAAGCGGCGGCATCAGCAATGAGCAAACCGACGCAGGGCTTGAAATCGAGTGGGCAGGAGCCAATTTCGCAAGGGTCTACCAAGGAATTGAGGAGCTTTCTAAGCGCGTGGATGATCTCGTGTCCCTGATCGAGGTAGGAGCATCCAAGTGAATGAATCTCCGCGTCACGCTAGCCCGCAACCCCTGTCTTGGCTCACCCCGCAGGTCCGCGCCTGGCTATACGGCATCATCACAGCCGCCGTTCCTATCCTGACGGTGTACGGCATCGTAGATCAGACCACCGCCCCCCTGTGGGTATCGCTAGCGGCCTCAGTGCTCGGCACCGCCACAGCGCTAGCACACACTCCGCGGGGCGAGCAATGAACGCTGTAGCTGAGGTGATCGCCGCCACCGGCGGACTAGGTGGGCTCGCCGCCGCCCTCACAAGCGGGGCTGCCCTCCTCGCCGCGCGCAAGACCCGTGCGCAGCTCGAACCTGATCATGGAAGCTCTGTGAAAGACCAGCTGAATCGCATTGAGAGCAGCTTAGACGAGCATGGGACGCAGCTAGACCACCAAAGCGCGCAGCTCCTACAAATTACGCGTCGCGTCGACTCAATTGACGATCACGCGCACGACACACATCGGGAAATCTATCAGCGCCTCACAGCGCTAGAGAATTAAGAGTGTGGGCGGGCAAACAGCCCGCCCACACTACTTCTTCAGGTCGCTACGGTGCCCGCGCCCAAGCCGGTGGTTCATCCAGTGGTCTACTGTGTCTTCTGTCCATCCGGGAATTGGACGGCCATTGACGGTGTCGAGGCCAATAATCGCGTCTGGATCAGGGATAAGCCCGCGCTGCATGTAGCGTCGGATCGTCTCGACGGCCAGCCCGGCCCGCCGGGCAAAGTCCGTCGCAGACAAATAATAGATTGTCACTTCGACCCCCTACGTAGAAGCATTGCCGTCGCTAGACCTCCAGCGATACCCCACAGGCCCCACAGGACCGACGCAGAGACGATAGACAGTGCCCCCATAGCTGTGCGAACGGCTAAGACCGCCGCTATAAGGCAGACTGCCGTGAAAATGATTAGCTGAATATTCTTGCTCATCTTGTCACCCTCCATCCCGTGTGAGAGACTGGGCGGTAGGGGCGGTTGCCGCCGCCCCTACCGAGACATCACTTCTGATTATCTTGTCTGATCTGATAGATCATCAGACCGATCACGACAACCGTCAGTGCTGTTTGGACCCAGTCACCGACTGTCACGGTGTCTCCTTTCTTTAGTTGTTGTCAGGTTTGCCCTGACATGATTAACTATAGCCTACTACATCGACTATGTCAACGTAGTAGGCTATAGTTATATAACTGTTTGATAACAATTGTTACGCAGCGGCTTCAACAACCCTGCGCAACGAATCATCAGCTAACTGCAAATAAACTAAGGTTGTTTCAGGGGACGCATGGCCTAGCACGCGCTGCAGTGCTACCAGATCGTGTGTATTCCTATACGCCCGCGTCGTGAAACGATGTCTCAAACCGTGCATCGTCACCCCCGGCGGCATTGTCCGCGAGATTAACCGTCCAAGCCACCCAGGGCTGATATGCCCGTTTTCATGTCCAGGGAATATATATCCGGTAAAGCTCTTCATCTCTCCTGCTAAGGCTGCTGGAAGCGGCACTATCCGATGCTTCCCGCCTTTCCCATGCACGATCAGCCCTGTGCCCTCCGCTGTCTCTATCAGATCTCTATCGGCATTAATACACGCGACTTCACCACGTCTAAGCCCAAGCTCAGCTGATAAACGCCCGGCTAGTCTTACCCTCCAATCCCCTGATAGTAAGCACGCCTCTAGTGCTGCATCACTTGCTGGATGCGGGTTTGGTGGCGTTTTCTTTACGCTCGGAATAATCGGGACTTCCTCAATAAACCCGCGCTCCCGTGCCCACACATAGAACAGCTTGATTGATTGGTGAGCGCTCCGCCGCGTCGCCTGACTCCAATCCCGACCACTTGACCACTCAATAACCGTCGTTGAGTCGACTTGAAACGGCCCACTTCCAAGCCAGTTAGCGAATGTTTTCAACCAGGATCGCCTGACTCTTAGAGTTTTTGGTGATCGCCCGCTAGCCAATAGATATTTTTCAAAGTCGGAAACCGGCCCCGCCCAACCGTCCGGAAATTCCAGTAACTTCATATTCAGATTCTTACGCGGCTATCATCAGCTCGCATTCAGAATCGCCATTAGCGAACCCGGGGATACACACTAATCCCGAGGTTGCAGGTTCGAGTCCTGTCGGGGGCGCAACAACCGTCGGCACGCCCGAATTATCGGTTACAAGATACGCGACCGAAACGCCAAGAATATCCGCCACCGTCGGAAGATCTTCAAGCGGCCACGCGCGACCCCCGCGCCACCTGCGCGATATCGTTCCCTGTTGGACTCCTAGTGCGCTCGCAATGTCGCTTTGGACCACACCGCGACGCGCCGACTCAGCGCGAATGTTTGACGCGACGATATCAACCAAGTTCGTTGTGCTCATGCCGAAAGTATATACCAAAACGGCATACTCTACAACCGTATTTCACACATTCATGCACCAACGGCTTGACATGGAATATACCGCCACGACATAGTTAATGCTATGACCACATCACAGCGCTTCCTTAGTCACGCTGTACAGCGTTTTTTAAAGGAAACACACACCCCACAATCAGCCCTCGCCGAGGACCTAGGTATCACGCAGGCAACTCTTTCCCGCAAACTCAGCGGCGTACGTACTTGGAACCTTAAAGACGTTGATCAGCTGATGAGGATTGGCGTGCCCGTTGGTTTCGGGACTTTAGCCGCTGCTCTCTACGAAGAAGGTGAAGACCGATGACGTGCCCGAATGAGGGTAAGCCGGGAATGCTCCCGTTTTTTCAAGCTATTGAGCTTTTTGAGGGCACGGACGCGGCGCGTTATATGCCCTTCGTACCGCGCCCGTGCTTTTGCCACTTTTCAACTTCCGCGCTTGTGAATTTCCTGATCTATAGCCAGCGCATAGACCGGAACATCCGGGTAGAAAAGGTGCACTGTCCCACCGTTTGCAAGCCAAAGCCACGTGCCGTTCGGGTCTCCGACGTGAGCCGCAATGATGTCAACAATCTCGCTGACAGTGTGCTTGTTCGCATCAAGATCGTAAACGACACCTTGCCAATTTAAGCCAATGTACATGGTTCACCTCCCCTCGGTAACATCCTTCGAATTTTAGAAAGCCCCTGTCATGAAGATCAATAAAGCCCTGTTCGTATCGTCGATTACCTTTCTAGCGGTCCTAGTCTCGGTCTTGGTCGCATCGTTCCATATCGCTGGTTACACGATGAGCTGGCCGCATTTCGCCACGTTCTTCGTGTCAATGCTCTGGTACGGGTCCGAGCTGAATAAGGAGATGAACCGATGATGCAATTGGTAGAAGAAATTAGCGACGAGGAGCAGCAAGAGTTCATCATTGAAACGTTTGACTCTCTTTATACCGTATTGCGCATTAAACAAACCGTCTTACACTGCCAGTTCGACAATACCGAACATGCGGACGCTGCTTTCGAGCTGATCCGCGGATTACTTTCCGATATCAAGTACGCAATCTTTGGTCTGCACATCAATCCTTGCACAAAGGTCCAACGATGAGTAACGCAGGACAGACGGCTTATCAGCTTGTGGATGCTCTACGTCGCGCCGGCTGGGGCATTCTGCGTGGTTCTGAGAATCGTTGCGCTCGTTCGTTGTTGGAAACTCTGGCTGGCACTATGAGGTCTCTTAAGTCGGATGCTCGCGGTTACATGACTATTACGGCATCGCAGCTCGCTGACCGCGCTGGTTACTCGGAGCGTCATGTGCGCAGGTGGTTGCCGATCCTCGAGGACCTGGGAATCTTGTCCTGGTCTCGTGGGTGGATTGAAGAGGGCCGTCCTCAGCCTGGATCAATGAAGCTCAACAAAGGCGTATTGAGCAAATACGTGGAAGATGCTCGCACTGAATATGACCAGGCCATCCTGCCTCTCAGGGCCGCTAAGACAGCTGCCCGCCTGGCCCGCCTGCGTTTGCTCAGAATTAAGCCCTACGCCCGTCGCTGCTCGGGCCGTGCGGACATGACGTCTAGCCTCTCCTCTAACGAGAGAGCGGGCCGCGCGGCGAGCCCGCGCTCTCTCAAATCTTCTTCACACACAAAGACTAAGAGCAACGCTCGTAGCGTTGCCGCTACTACTAAGGAAGCAACGACGATGACTAAACGCGTCACCTATCAAGCATACATGGCTAAACGTTATCCGGATCAGAGAGCCGATTGGTACCTGATCGCTGACACTGATCCTATCGCTCAAGAAATCCTGGATTACGGCACTATCAGTGCTGACCGTTTGCAGCGCCTTCTTGCTGGTGAACAGCAATTAGCAATTGAGGGGTTAATCAAGTGAGTAAGCAAGCGGTTAAGACTGCAGTTAAGTCAGTGCTCGATGCTACCTCTGACGCGTTGGAGGAAATACCAGCTTCACCGTATTCATGTAGCCCAGCGCAGTTGAAGATCAGGGCAACCCTAGAGAACGTGGCAGACCAGCTCTTGCACCTACTGGTGTTCATCAACCTAGATGGTGAAGAGCAATGACACCGCTAGTGTCCATGCCTGTCGAACGTGAGTGCTGGACTATTGATGAGATGGCTGATCAGCTTGGGACGACCAGGGCGGCGCTCGCTACCCTCAGGTCTCGAGGCGGCGGCCCGCCATATATCAAGATTGGTAACACGATCGCTTATCCAGTCGTAGCGTTCCGCGTATGGGCTTTGAAGCAGACAGGCTTGGGTGGCCAGCAGTGAGCCAGTATCACGATGACTATCGGCGGATGAGCGGTGCGCAGCGTAAAGAGCTGACAGACCAGATCTATCAAGAAGCGCAAGGCATCTGCCACATCTGCCAGCTGCCAGTGCGGCGTGAGGACGCTAGCCTAGATCACTTGATCCCAGCTAGCCAGGGCGGTGCATCAACCAGGGACAACCTCGCACTTGCTCATCGAGCTTGTAATAGCTCAAGACAGGATAAGACGATCAACAAGACCCAAGTGCCTGTATATGACGGCCTCAGCTGGTTCACCAGCAGCCAATAGACACCCGTTTTTCCTGACCGACACCCCCACCCCCACCCGACGCCCCCGCAGTGGATATCTCCCCCAACGAACACGAAAAAAACGGGAGGAAGAAAAAACCCAGTAAGGACAACAAAATGGACTTCGTAGACGTAGCTTTAGACCCCGATATTTTCAATGATTATCTCGAAAAAGACCAAGAAACACAGGAAACCAGCGAAACACACGCTCTTACCCCTGGAAGTATCTACAAAGGCGTATCAAAACTTGTGGAAGTCGTGAATCAAGAACCTTCCAGGGCCGTCATGCTCGCAGGTCACACAGCAATGGCCCTGCAATTGGCCCTGGAAGCTGACAACGTCGATCCAAGCGAAAAGCGCTATGCCCGTATGAAGGTTTTCGAGGCCCTGCAGAAAGCCCTAGACTCAATCACCGCGTCTATGGGCACATCAACCGTCGGCAAACTTGACGCTGTTCTGCATGTCGTTATGAATGAACCAGATGAAGGCTCAGACCTGTAATGCCTAACCCGTTTACCCACCTGCCCGCCCCCCTGCACTGCCCGCCTATGGACCCGGCCTATCCGTTTAATGAAGGCGCGGAAATCGCACGTATTGCCCGCCTGCTCGGTGGATACCTGCAACCGTGGCAACGTATGGTTATCAACAGAGCCAGTCAGTACAGGCCGGTGGAGAACGCTCAAGGTCAGATAGTCCGCGGGTACAAGTATTCGAAGGTTCTTATTTCCGTTCCCAGGCAGTCAGGTAAAACGCACCTCATTCTCCCCAAAGAACTGCACTCTCTGATGCTCAGGCCATCATCAAGGGCGCTGTACACTGCGCAGACAGGTGCTGATGCCCGAATCCAGATGCTAGCCATGATGAAGCGGATAGCGCAATCAGACCTGGCAGACCTCACCACGCCAAGGCGGTCAAACGGTAGCGAAGGTATTAGTTTAAATGAAAACGGGTCCGAGCTCTCTCGCTTCTCCCCCACGTTTTCCGCTGTTCATGGTGAACACCCGCACCTTGTAGTCCTAGATGAGATCTGGAAGCACAGTAAGGATCTAGGGGATGCCTTGCTCGGTGCTATCGTACCCTCGCAGATCACGATCAAGGAAGAATCACAGATCTGGATGATCTCGACCAAAGGCACAGCGAAATCGGAATTTATGAACAGCATTATTGATGATGGTTTGTCTGGTGCTGATCCCTCGCTGCTCTATGTCGAGTTCTCGATGCCTGAAAATAT
>ERZ651108.655-NODE-655-length-16746-cov-9.758313_pt1 | contig 16746 bp, 14 predicted proteins | sample MGYA00512173_ERZ651108 | MGnify/ENA metagenome assembly ERZ651108 | reverse complement strand
CGAAATCAGCGTTGGCGGCAGCTTGGTGTTTCCAGTTTTTCTCGCGCAAGTCTTTGGCAACGTCGAGCAGCTCTTGTTCGCTGATTTCTTTGCGCCAGTATTTTTCTTGGGCGAATTTCAATTCACGGAAGGCGCCGACACGCGGGAAGCCTGAGAAATGTAATGTTGTCATGTTGAACTCTCCAGTTGGATTTTGTAAGGACCGGTTCAATCCGAATCGGTCGGTATTGTAAATCAGAATAGAGCGGATGGGGCGGCGTTTTGTTTTTCAGATGACCTTTGGGGTCGTCTGAGACCGTTTTATACGGCTTTAGGGACGCACGCCTAAAATATGGCAGATGGCGTAAGTCAGCTCGCTGCGGTTGAGCGTGTAGAAGTGGAAATCTTTCACGCCTTCGCGGGACAGGACTTTGACCATGTCGATGGCGATACTTGCCGCCACCAGATTGCGCGTGGCTTGGTCGTCGTCCAAGCCTTCATACATTTGCGACAGCCATTTTGGGATTTTGACGTTGGTTACTTGCGCCATTTTGCCGAGCTGCTTGAAGTTGGTAACAGGCAGGATGCCGGGGACGATTTCGACATCGATGCCCAACATCACGCAGCGGTCGCGGAAGCGCAGGTAGCGTTCTACGTCAAAGAAGAATTGGGTGATGACGTGGTTTGCACCCGCATCGATTTTGCGCTTCAGATTGATTAAGTCGGCTTGTGCGGATTTTGCTTCGGGATGCACTTCGGGATATGCCGCTACGGAGATGTCGAAGTCGGCAACGGAGCGCAGGAGTTTGACCAAGTCTTCGGCGTAAAACGGTTTTTTCTCATAGCCGGGCGGTTCGTCGCCGCGCAGAGCGACAATACGGCGGATGCCGCTGTCCCAATAGTCTTTGGCGATTTGGCGCAATTCGTCGGGAGAAGCGTCGATGCCGGTCAGGTGAGGTGCGGCTTCCAAGCCGGTTTCTTGTTTGATGCGTTTGACGATGCTATGCGTACGGTCGCGTTCGCCGGAGTTTGCGCCGTAAGTTACGGATACGAACTTGGGATGTAGGGTTTGCAGGCGATGGATGGAGTCCCACAGCATGGTTTCCATTTGCTCGTTTTTCGGTGGGAAAAATTCGAACGAAACGTTGATGTCGCCTTTCAAATCGGAAAGGCTGTTGTTTAACGCATTGATTTCTTTTGCGTAACTCATTGGCTGTGTACCTCGGTTGTCTTTTTTAAACGTTTTCAGGCTGGTATGATAAATTCGCCTTGTGTATGAGTCAAATTCAAAATTTTCAGAAAGTTTATGAATTATTTTAATATAGATGCTGTTGTCCCTGTTCCTATTTATATGAGGACAGGCTGAGAAGAAAGTACCTATTCAGAGATGTGGGGATGTTTTGAAATTAAATGAATTTCAATGGTTGGTTTTCTTGTTTGTGTAGAGGCAAAGACAAGATGTTTTGCATTCGAACTGACTCTAAGCCCGTTAAAACGTCGTCTGAAAATTTTTCAGACGACATTCTTGTCTTTAGCTTGCAAACGATGCAGCCTCACTCAGCTTCTTCAATCCACGCCTGTTGCACGGCTTCGAGGATGCGCTCGCCGCAGCGTGCGGGATCGTCGTCGAAGTCAGGCAACGCCATAATCAGGTCGCGCAACTGGGTGAAGCGAACGGTTTTCGGGTCGATGCTGTCGCCGTGCAGGTCGTAGAGTTCTTCGGCGATGCGTTGGGTGTCTGTCCATTTCATGATGTCGTTCCTTTTGGAGTGTCCGAATTTTCGATTCGGGTTCAGTGGTAGGGGTATTTTAATGCTTCTATAAACCGAGCGGCAGGCTTTTGTTCAGCCGTTTTACGCAAAGGTAAGGCATACTGGGCAACCGGCGGTTTGGGTAAGCGCTTGTCTGCAATGCCAAATGCTTCCGAAATCGCACATGGTATTTTCCCATGTAATATTTTCATTTCAGACGCTTAAAACATTTTGCTGACTTTCACTTAGAAAAATTTACATTTTGTCATGCAACCAAATCATATGGAATGGTTCTTAAAGTAATCCATTACAGTATGAATAAGAGGAAAATTGATGAATAACACACTCAATGCCAAATTATCCAAACTTATTTACGCGCTCGCTTCCGACGACCCCAATTATCTTGCCAAAGCGGGCGTGTTCGACCGCCTGCTGCTGCTCATCCGCGAGTTTTATCAGATGCTGGACGAGAGCGAAGGGCTGAATCGGCTCTCGCTGCGCCTCCGTTATGGCAAGCGTTACGGCATGATTGCTTTGGATGCCGCCGCGCCTGGCGAAGATGCGGGCGCTTTGCGCTTGAAACGCTGGATGGTGTATTCGCGTATTGCGGAACGCATCGTCGGCTGCGGCAACGACTTGTCTGTCGCGCTTGACGATATGGTGGTAGAAAACGAAGAAACGAAACAGCGTTATATGGATGCCGCAAACGAAATCATCAAACGCTTCGGCTTGGCGGGCTATGTACCCGAACCGCCAAAATCCGTAACGGCCGAACAAAACGAGCCTCCGCCGAAACCCGAGCCTAAGAGCATTATTAGCCGCCGCGGCAGCAGCCTCAGTATGCTCAACGCCAAAGGCAGAGTGGAAAGCTATCCCGTCGCCCAAACCACCGCTTCGATGAAAGTATCTCGCTTAAGGTTTATCGTTCCCCGCTCCAAATAATGATTTGATGGCGATTTGACGGAAGGTCGTCTGAAAACGGTCGGTAAGGCAGTTTTCAGACGACCTTTTGTTTGCTTTTAAAGACAGTGTTATTCTCGATCCAAGGGAATGGCATGGTCAGATAACTTTGTACCCTTAAGTCCAAACTTTTTCAGAATAAAGGAAGATGGGTATTGATATGTGGTTATGTCTTCAAGGGTGGCGGGGTACTTATACACCATAATTTTCTTTTCACAGGATTTTGTAATACAAGCTTCCTCTGAATTATTGATATCTCCCGAGCGTTCAAAAATGTTTTCAGATTCCGAATAGGCATAAAAATTATTGCTTACAAAGACCTCTTTACCATTTTGAATCTTGGTTTCGGTAATGCCCAAGGATTTCAAATTGCTACCCTGATAGTATAAAAACAAACTCAAATGACTCTTGCCTTGGATCGATTTACAAGAGGTGGAGTAATCTCCATTTTCAACTATAAGCACAAAACGTTTTATTGGGGTTGTCCTAATACGGTAGCGGACAGGGCGCTTGATTCTATCAATCATGGCATTCAGTTGCTTATTGCGGTATTTGGTGTCGCCAATAATGTTTTCCATTGCCTTATCTACTTCTGCTTGGTTGTATTGATAGCAAGTTATCTCCTGCCATTCAGCATGATCGGCATAGGCTGTGTGTAGGAAGAATAGGAGTGAAAGCAAGGTTAAACATTTCAACAATGAATTCCAAACTATTTGCTTTTGAAAGGTCGTCTGAAAATTGCTTGATCCGTTTCAGACGACCTTTCTGCATCAATGATCTTCGCGCGCGTGGTTGATGGTGTATTTGGGGATTTCGACCACCAAATCTTCGTCGGCGACCACTGCCTGACAGCTCAGGCGCGAATCGGCTTCCAAGCCCCATGCCTGGTCGAGCAGGTCTTCTTCCAATTCGGTCGGCTCTTCCAAACTGTCGAAACCTTTACGGATGATGACGTGGCAGGTGGTGCAGGCGCAGGATTTTTCGCAGGCGTGATCGACTTCGATGTCGTGGTCGAGCAGCACGTCAAGGACGGTTTTGCCTTCGGGTGCGTCTTCGATGACTGCGCCTTCGGGACATAATACGGCGTGTGGGAGTACGGTAATTTTGGGCATTTTTATTGTCTCTTGTAATGAGTGGGTAGGGTTTGTGGGGAATTTTCAGACGACCTTTTGCGATGAAGGGGTCGTCTGAAACCATTTATAACATGATACCTTTGCTTTTTAAATTTTCCAGACATTCGTCCAGATACGCATCATCGTGTTCGGGGTAAATCGGCGAATCGGCAGCTTGGATATCGTGTGCGGGATAAGGAGCAACCGCTTTGCCGCGGTATAATGGGTCTTTCCACAGCGGGTCGGGTTTGTAGCCGCGTTTTTCCATCTCTTCCATAATCAGCGCGTGATACAGATAGAGTTTGTCAGGCGAATGGGTGAAAACGTAATTCACCGTCGCGTGCGGCCTGCCCCAGCCTGCTCCGCGCAGGGCGGCACATTCGCGGTGTTGCCCTAGAAGCTGGGCGCGGGGGAGTAGCGGGATGAGGGTTTGGTGCCAGAGTCGCATAGAAGAAATCGGATCGGTTTGTATATTAGATTTTCAGACGACCTCTGATGCTTTTTAGAGGTCGTCTGAAAACGGTTAATCATCAAATATTATCGACACTTTGTCCTGTCAGCGCACGTTGGATATTGCGGTTCATGCGTTTGGCGGCGAAGTTGTCGGTGCTGCGGCTAAGTTTGGCGACGGCGGCGCGGATGTCTTCGGCGTTGCCGTCTTTCAGACGACCTTGCAAGTCGGCGATGTCTTGCTGGATTTGTGCAAGCTCTTCGGCATCAAGCAAATCGCTATCCAACTCAAGGGCGGCGTTGACGGCGTCGGTCAGGCTTTCTGCTTCGACCACGGCTTCGGCGCGGGCGCGTGCCGCCATGTCTTCGGCGGCGTTGCTCATGCTGTCTTTGAGCATTTGGGTGATGGTGTCGTCGTCCAAACCGTAGGAAGGTTTGACTTCGATTTGCGCCTGTACGCCGGTGCTTTGTTCTTGTGCGGAAACGGACAGCAAGCCGTCGGCGTCAACTTGGAAGGTAACGCGGATACGCGCCGCGCCTGCTGCCATGGGCGGAATGCCGCGCAGGGTGAATTTGGCAAGGCTGCGGCAGTCAGAAACGAGTTCGCGCTCGCCTTGTACGACGTGTATCGTCATGGCGGTTTGACCGTCTTTGAAGGTAGTGAAATCCTGCGCGCGCGCGGTGGGGATGGTGGAATTGCGCGGGATGATTTTTTCGGCGAGGCCGCCGTAGGTTTCCAAACCGAGCGACAAGGGGGTAACGTCCAGCAGCAGCCATTCGCCGTCGGTTTTGTTGCCGGCAAGGACGTTCGCCTGTATGGCGGCGCCGAGCGCGACGACTTCGTCGGGGTTGAGGTTGTTCAGCGGGGTTTGTCCGAAGAAGGTGGCGACCGCTTGTTGAACGTGCAGCATACGGGTAGAACCGCCGACCATAATCACGCCTTTGATGTCGGCTTTGGTCACGCCCGCGTCTTTCAGTGCCTGTTTAACCGGCTCTATGGTTTTTTGCACCAAGTTTTGCGTTAGGTGGTGAAACTCTTGGCGCGTAATGACGGTATGGATTTTGCGGCCGTCTGAAAGCGTGGCTTCGACGACGGCTTCGGTTTGGCCGGTCAGTTGTTCTTTGGCGGCGCGGACAAGGGAAAGCAGAAGCTGGCTGTCGCGCTCGTTGAGTTTGGAAAGGTCGTTTTGTTCGAGCAGGTGGCAGAACAGGCGGTGGTCGAAATCGTCGCCGCCCAATGCGCTGTTGCCGCCGGTGGCTTTGACTTCAAACAAGCCTTTAGTCAGTTGCAATACGGATACGTCGAATGTACCGCCGCCCAAGTCGTAAACGACAAATGTGCCTTCCGAGGCGTTGTCCAGCCCGTAGGCAATCGCGGCGGCGGTCGGCTCGTTGAGCAGGCGCAATACGTTTAAGCCCGCCAAACGCGCGGCATCTTTGGTGGCTTGGCGTTGGGCATCGTCGAAATAGGCGGGAACGGTAATGACGGCGCCGACCAAATCGCCGCCCAATGTTTCTTCGGCACGCGATTTGAGGGCTTTGAGGATTTCAGACGACACTTCGATAGGCGTTTTGGCACCTTGGCGGGTGTTCAGCTCGACCACGCGCTCGTTGGGCGTGAACCGGTAGGGCAGGTATTGCGCCTCATGCGCGAGGTCGGTCAGCGTGCGACCAATCAGGCGTTTGGCGGAACTGATGGTGTTCAGCGGGTCGGTTTTTTGGGCGGAAAGGGCGGTTTTGCCGACTTCGACGGCATCGCCTTCGCCGTAGCGGACGACGGAGGGCAGGGTGGTGCGCCCGTCAATATCGGTCAGACAAACCGGGCTGCCGCTGCGGACGGTAGCAACCAGGCTGTTGGTCGTACCCAAGTCGATGCCGACGGCGAGACGGTGTTGATGCGGAGCGGCGGACATGCCGGGTTCGGAAATCTGCAAAAGAGCCATGATTGTGTGCCTTTTGATGCTGTATTTATTAGGATAGTTCGGTATTTTAACAGATTTCGGGCGGATAGTTGAGTGGTTTGGTAGGGAATTGCGATAATCGGATTCCTTTTATTTATAAAGGTCGTCTGAAATTTCCCTACTGCCCCAAATCCGATAAAATCTGATTTTACTATTATGATAATTTTTAGGACACGCCGTGCAAGGACTTGATTATTGTCGCCAGAAGGCAGAAGAAAGCCGCTCCAGTTTTTTGTCGGGCTTCCGTTTCCTGCCGCAAGAAAAGCGGGATGCGATAACGGTTTTGTATGCTTTTTGCCGCGAATTGGACGATGTGGTTGATGACTGCTCAGATCCGAATGTGGCGCAGGCAACGCTGAACTGGTGGCGTGGCGATTTGGACAAAGTGTTCGGCGGCGTGATGCCGGAGCATCCGGTCAATCAGGCTTTGCAGCAGGTAAAGGAAACCTTCAAGCTGCCGAAATATGAATTGGAAGCCTTAATCGACGGGATGCAGATGGATTTGGTTCAGGCGCGTTACGGTAGTTTTGAAGAGTTGAAACTGTATTGCCACCGCGTCGCAGGCGTAGTCGGTTGCCTGATTGCACGGATTTTGGGATTTTCAGACGACCGAACGCTGGAATACGCCGATAAGATGGGGCTGGCGTTGCAACTGACGAACATTATCCGCGATGTCGGCGAGGATGCGCGAAACGGTCGGATTTACCTGCCGATGGAGGAAATGCAGCAGTTTGACGTACCTGCAAATGTGATTATGCAGTGTAAGCCGACGGATAATTTTGCCGAACTGATGCGTTTTCAAGTTTCACGCGCCCGCGAGGCTTATCGCGAAGCGATGTCGCTGCTGCCTGCTGCCGATAAAAAATCCCAAAAAGTCGGGTTGGTGATGGCGGCGATTTATTACGCGCTGCTGAACGAAATCGACCGCGACGGTGCGCAAAACGTTCTGACTTATAAAATTGCCATTCCTTCGCCGCGCAAAAAACGTATCGCCTTGAAAACTTGGTTATTCGGATTTAAGCCATGAATACTCCGCATCTTCGCCCGAAAATTGCCGTCGTCGGCGCAGGCTGGGCAGGTTTGTCTGCCGCAGTGTCGTTGGCGCGCCGTGCCGATGTTACTGTGTTTGAAGCAGGTCGGCAGGCGGGCGGACGGGCGCGTACTTTGGCTGGGAGCGCTGACGGATTCAGCTTTCTGGACAATGGGCAGCATATTTTGCTCGGTGCGTATCACAGCGTATTGGCGCTGATGGAACACATCGGTGTCGACCCTGAAGCTGCGTTCTGTCGTTTGCCCCTGCAATGGCATATGTATGAAGGTTTGCAGTTTCAAAGTACCAATCTTCCTTCGCCGCTGCATATTTTGACCGGCATATTGCGTGCTAAAAACATTTCGTTTTCGCTGAAAATCAAGCTGTTATCCGATATGGGGGCGTTGCAGCGTTACGCACGCGGCAAGCGCACTGATTTGCCGGTTGCACAATGGCTACGACAGCGCAATGTTCCGCGCAGGCTGGTTGCAGAGTTTTGGCAGCCGCTGGTGTGGGGCGCGCTCAATACGCCGTTGGAACACGCAAGTTTGCGGGTGTTGTGCAATGTTTTGTCTGATGGCGTATGGGCGGATAAATCCGGCAGCGACTATCTTTTACCCAAGCGCGATTTAGGTGCAATTATCGCCGAACCTACTTTGGCAAAACTCAAGCAATTCGGTGCGGACATCCGTCTTGAAACCCGAGTAGGTCGTCTGAAAAACCTTCCTGACGGGCGCATTGTTGTGAATGATGAGGCTTTTGATGCCGTTATTGTTGCGACTGCGCCGTATCATGCCGCCCATCTCTTTCCTGAAGAAACGCCCGACTATATTCAGACGACCTATCAAAATCTCCGCTACCACTCGATTACTACTGTCTATCTTCGCTATGCCGTTCCCGTCCATCTGCCTACGCCGCTGACCGGACTTGCCGACGGTACGGCGCAATGGCTGGTGTATCGCGGCGCCCTCGGTTTGCCGACAAACGAAGTCGCTGCCGTTATCAGCGTTTCCGATCACATCGGAGCATTCAAAAGCCAAGAATGGGCAGAGAAAGTCCATGCCGACGTGAAACGCATCTGCCCTTATTTGGACGAACCCGAAGCCGTCCGTGTTATCACCGAAAAACGCGCGACCACAGCCGGCACGCCTGATTCCAGCCCTCCCGATTTTGCTTGGTTGCACCAGCGGCGCATCTATCCGGCGGGCGACTACCTGCACCCGCGCTATCCGGCTACGTTGGAAGCGGCGGTACAGTCGGGTTTGACGGCGGCGGAAAGGTGTTTGGCTGATTTCGGATTAATATAAAGGTCGTCTGAAACTCAAATCCGAGTTTCAGACGACCTATTCCGATTGCCTTTACAAGACACAGCAAACCGTTAAAATACCGTAAATCCCTCAAACTTCACAATCAAGGAAGAATTATGCCGACATTGCAAAATAAAACGATTCTGGTAACAGGAGCATCGCAAGGCTTGGGCGAACAGGTGGCCAAAGCCTATGCCGAAGCGGGGGCAACCGTGATTTTGGTTGCACGCCATCAAAAAAAGCTGGAAAAAGTTTATGATGCGATTGTCGAAGCAGGCTGTCCCGAGCCGTTTGCCATTTGTTTCGATTTAATCGGCGCGGAAGAAAAAGAATTCGAACAATTTGCCGCAACCATCGGCGAAGCGATTCAGGGGAAACTCGACGGTATCGTCCATTGCGCCAGCTATTTTTACGCGCTCTCGCCTTTAGATTTTCAAACCGTCGCCGAATGGGTCAACCAATACCGTATCAACACCGTTGCACCGATGGGACTGACCCGCGCACTACTCCCGCTGCTGAAGCAGTCGCCCGATGCGTCCGTCATCTTCGTCGGCGAAAGCCACGGTGAAACCCCGAAAGCTTACTGGGGCGGTTTCGGTGCATCCAAAGCCGCATTGAATTATTTGTGTAAAGTGGCTGCCGACGAATGGGAACGTTTTGAAAACCTGCGTGCCAATGTTCTGGTTCCCGGTCCGATTAATTCGCCGCAACGCATCAAATCCCATCCCGGCGAATCGAAGAGCGAACGTAAAAATTACGAAGACGTATTGCCCCAGTTTGTTTGGTGGGCAAGTGAAGAGAGCAGGGGACACAGCGGCGAAATCGTTTATCTTTGATTAGCTTCTATCGTAATTTGAAAGGTCGTCTGAAAAGGTTCAGACGACCTTTTTATTGCTTCTTTATTCGCTCATGAAGCCTTTCCTAAACCTGCCTGCAAGTTTTATGCGAGCTATATTTTCTTAATGCAGCCTGTATAATACCAAATACGGCCTAAAAATTTTATTATGTTGTATTTGGATATCGCATTTAGGTATCCGTACATTCAATATCCAAAATCCTAATTTTGCTTTTTATTAAAGGATACATGAGATGCTTATTATTCTTTACTTATGCTGCTTATTATTCTCAGCGTGGTTAACTTATATTTGTGTGAAAAAATATTGTAAAAGCAGATTGACTAAATTTTTGGGTGTACCTGTTTTATTCTGTCTTTTTCTTGGGATAAATCCTGTTTACCATCTCGCAGACAAAGCTTTGCGTCCGACGCATACAGCGGAGGAACTGATGATGGAAGATCCAGGAAACCGAATGATATTACTGATATTCAAAGACAAGTTTCCGCAAGATTATGCCCAAATCGTGGCGAAAGCTGAAGATTTTATGAAATCAAAAAATCATGAACAAGATATGCGTTTTTTCCTTTCAGAAACAATAGACATCATGTTAAGAAAATTGCCTTATGCAGATGATGACAGCTTAATTGCTATGTTTCAGGAAGATATGCAGTTGCGCACCAAACTCATGAACGAAAACAACACGGCAAACTGCTTTTATTTGGAGTATCCTCATTTAGTTCCTGATATTTCGCTTTTTTCAAAGCAAATGAAGCCGTATTTCGCCTCTATAAAACAAGCTAGAGTACGAGCTTTGCAATCTGCCGATATTCATCGAAAAATGCCTGACGAAACTGAAATAGCGCAAACACAAGATGAAGTAAATCAGATTTTATGGAAGAAATATAGTGAACAGGAGCTGGCGTTAATCAATAACGACAATGAGGATGAAATAAAGCAATATACGGCTGAAGAACAGGCTTTGATGTGCCGTTTTACAATCGATACAATGCAGGCGATATTAGAACAGCCTAAGCATGAGGCTGCCGAACTGCTTCGTTTTAATTTGAGTCATTGAGGAGCGACCTGTTGGATATTTTTCCCAATAAATCTCTTAGGCTTAAAATAAATTGCATTGATAGATGTGTTAAAGCAACCGTAGGTTAGTTATTCGAATCTGGCATTTTGGGTATTTTCAGACGACCTTTTTATACTGCTTCTGTATTCACACTCAAAGCAGATGTAGGTTGGGTCGTGACCCAACATTCAGGTTTTGTTAGGTTTGCCAACTCAACCTACGCTTGCTCAAGCTCGCGTACGTGCGTATCACGCACACCCTATTTGCAACTTTCATGCGGGCTACGGCTTATTATTGGTAATAATTTTAATGAGTTAGGTTCACATTATTATTTTATGATACTTTCCAAGTTTTCGTATCGAATTAGAGCATTATCCAAGGCGGAGTTTGGTACTATTTGCAATGGTTCTTCATGTAAAAGACGGTATACGGGGTTAATTAAGAGTTCTTGGAAGTTATGGGAATTTATTTTCAATAAGTCGATACTATAATGCCAAAATTTATCTCCGTAGTCATAGTTTGACCAGATAATCGCATTATTTTCTAACGAAAATGATCCAGGCTCTTCATCAAAATATAAAATTTCTTCTATTGGATATTTAATAAACCATTCGCTATCATGTCTTATACCTGATGAACTAATATGAATTAAAGGTCTATCTATTTGATCAGGAATTGCAACACTTACATCACTAAATGAAAATTGGAAGTTAATAAACCTATAAGCTAGATCATCGGTTAATTTTCTTTTTTTCTTATCAAATATGGCGATACTTATATTACACCAAGGTACTAAATACCCGCTATTTGAAGAATGATAACTTTCTTTATGATTCGAAGCTTTAAATTTGTACTACTATCAAGAAATTTATCTAACGTATTGATTAGTAAATTCTTTAGTACGTCAATTTCTATAAAAAATTTATCCAATTCGTTTAATGCAGTTGTAATGTTCCTGCCTTGTTCTAAATAATTATCCATTGTTAATCTTCCATTGGTTTTTCAATTGAGTAACATTGATTCTGGTAAAATTTACTAATTCAAATGTTTTATTATCCCATGTTAAATAACTTGGAATACGAAGGAAAGGAAAGGAATTAAATCGTTTGATATTCAGCTTTTCTAAAAATAATTTTAGATCATTCATATAAATATGATAATTTTTTGATTCAGCATTATTGCATTCTGCTAACACTATCTCTAAAAACTGCAACCAAGTAATTGCATACCAAGGATAATTTTTCTTTTTTTCATAAAAATTAGGGTGAATACTACTGGCTATATAAATTAAACATGTCTTCCCCTCTTGGAAATTCTCCCACTCTCTCTCTAATTGATCTTCCATAAAATGGGAGTTGATTCCCCATTTTAGTTCAATAATATAGTTTTCTTTTTTTCCATCAACACAAAAAGATACTAATAAATCTGGTTCAGTAATCTTTATTGATTTATCCTTCCATTTATGTTGTTTACGGCTCCAAAAAACAATTTCATGAGTAATATGAATATTGTTTGGAATATCTTGCCTAGATAAAAGACGAAAAAAACGGTATATGGCTTTAGAATCAAGATATTTCATGACTCCAAAAATAGTAGATGTAATTTCATCTTCTCGTGGTATGCGTTGATGGTTACCTTCAGATTGAGTAGAAAATTTCTTTTTAGCATCTTTTAACCAGCGACTACTTTTACCATGTATAACAGCATGAAGCATTGCGTATCCTTTTTAATTTAATATTTTATATGCTAATTATTTTGAAATTGATTGACAATTTGGTAGTATAGATTGCTAAAAAATAGTTGTGTGAAACTTTTAAACTATATGTGTACTTCATGGTGCACACTATAACTTATACAGGCTAAACTTGTTGTAGACAACACCAATGATATTCTGTTTTCTGTATAAATGGTATTGCAGGTCGTCTGAAAAATTTCAGACGACCTTTTCTTCACTAGCCTCTAAATTTGGATCACTCTTTCTTTCAAAGTCTTCAACACACTTTTCACCATCTTAATCCTCGCCTCCACATCCTCCATCTGAGCCGTGAACTTCAACTTATCCGCCCCGGCCAGCCGGTATTTTTTATCCGTCTGAATCAGCAGGATGATTTCTGTCGGGTCGATTTGGTGGTGTTTGCCGAAGGTAATGGTTACAGCTTCGCTGGTCGCGTCGATGGCGTCTATACCCAATTCTTTGGCGGCGAGTCGCAGGTGGTGGCTTTCGATGAGGGTTTTGACGGGTTGTTCGGGCAGGCCGAAGCGGTCGACGAGTTCTTCGTGTATGGCGTTGATTTGCTGCACGGTTTCGCAGACGGCGAGGCGTTTGTAGAGGACGAGCCGTTCGTGGATGTCGGGGCAGTAGCTTTCGGGCAGCAGGGCGGGGCTGTGCAGTTTGATTTCGGTGGTGATGCCCAATGGTGCGTCGAGGTCGGGCTGGCGGCCTTTTTTGAGGTCGCGCACGGCTTGTTTGAGCATTTCGGTGTAGAGCGTGAAGCCGACCTGTATCATTTCGCCGGATTGTCCTTCGCCGAGGATTTCGCCTGCGCCGCGGATTTCCAAATCCTGCATGGCGAGGGTGAAACCTGCGCCGAGTTCGTCTGCCGCCGCGATGGCGTCGAGGCGTTTTTCTGCGTCTTTGGTGATGTACTCGGGCGTGAGCAGGTAGGCGTAGGCTTGGTGGTGGCTGCGGCCGACGCGCCCGCGAAGTTGGTGCAGTTGCGCCAGCCCGAATTTGTCGGCGCGGTTGATGATGATGGTGTTGGCGTTGGGAATGTCGATGCCGGTTTCGATGATGGTGGAACAGAGCAACACGTTGAATCTTTGCTGCAAAAAGTCGCGCATGACTTGTTCCAGCTCGCGTTCGCGCAGTTGTCCGTGCGCCACGCCGATGCGGGCTTCGGGCAATAGGGTTTCCAGCCGCTCGCGCATGTTTTCGATGGTATCCACTTCATTATGCAGGAAAAACACTTGCCCGCCGCGTTTGAGTTCGCGCAACACGGCTTCGCGTACGCTGCCTTCGCTGAAGGGTTTGACAAAGGTTTTAACGGCGAGGCGGCGGCTGGGCGCGGTGGTAATCAGCGAGAAGTCGCGCAGGCCTTCGAGCGCCATGCTGAGGGTGCGCGGAATCGGCGTGGCGGTCATGGTGAGGATATCGACATTGGCGCGCAGGCGTTTGAGCTGCTCTTTCTGTCGCACGCCGAAGCGGTGTTCTTCGTCGATAATCACTAAACCTAAGTTTTTGAATTTTATATCGTCCTGCACCAATTTGTGCGTGCCGATAACGATGTCGACCGTGCCATCCGCCATGCCTTCCAGCGCAGCTTTGGTGGCTTTGCTGTTGTTGAAACGCGAAAGGCTGGCGACTTTTACGGGGAAATCGGCGAAGCGGTCGGCGAAGTTTTGCGCGTGCTGCTCGACCAAAAGCGTGGTCGGGGCGAGTACGGCGACTTGTTTGCCGCCCATCACCGCCACAAACGCCGCGCGCAGGGCAACTTCGGTTTTGCCGAAACCGACATCGCCGCACACAAGGCGGTCCATCGGCTTCGCCTGCGTCAAATCTTTAATCACGGCGGCGATGGCGGCGGCCTGGTCTTCGGTTTCCTCGTAGCCGAAGCCGTCGGCAAACGCCTGATAGTCCAACTCGTTGATTTCAAACTTGTGTCCCGATTGGGCAGCGCGTTGGGCGTAGAGATTGAGCAACTCGGCGGCGGTATCGCGCGCTTTTTCGGCAGCTTTGCGTTTTGCTTTGTTCCACGCGCCGCTGCCGAGCTTGTGCAGGGCGACGTTTTCATGCGCCTGACCGGAGTAGCGGCTGATTAAATGCAGTTGCGAAACAGGGACATAAAGCTGCGCTTCGCCCGCGTATTCCAGCAACATCATTTCGTTGGTTTCGCCGCCCAAATCCATCGTTACCAAGCCCATATACCGCCCGATGCCGTGTTCTTCGTGTACAACAGGGTCGCCTATGTTGATTTCGGCAAGGTCGCGCAGCAGGCCGTCTGAAACGGCGGCGTGTTTCTTGCGGCGGTTGTGGACGCGCGAACGGGCGACGTATTGGTAGAGCTCGGATTCGGTGATAACGGCGATGGCACTTTGAGCGGCAACCGCTTTGCCCTCTCCCCAACCCTCCCCCACGGGGGAGGGGGCAGGTTGCTGTCGGGTTTGCCCGTGCAGACTATTTTCGATTGTGTGCAGGCTGCTTTTGGTTTTTAGGTCGTCTGAAACGGCGGCGGCACTTTGTTCCCTCTCCTGTGGGAGAGGGCTAGGGAGAGGGTTTGTTGCGGCTGCGGAAAATTTGGTTTGGTCAGCAACCGCTTTGTCTTCTCCCTTGGCGGCGGGAGCAGGTTGCTGTTGGCTCGGAGATTGCAGCCCGCCCAGTTTGAACCCGTATGCCAACGGCGCAACTGTAATCATCAGCGGCTCGTGCGCAGATAAAAAGCCCTGCCAGTCGGACACAGGTTTGGCTTTTAAACCGTTTTGCTGCAAGAAGCCGAGCATGGTTTCGCGCCGTCCCAAACTTTCGGCGCACAGCAAAATCCGTCCTTCAAAGGTCGTCTGAAAATCCTTCAATGCCTGCAACGGCTCGTCGGATTGGCGGTTGACGGCAAGGTCGGGCAGGGTGTGTTCCTTGCCGGAAACATCGGGCAGCACTTGTCCGTAGTTTTTCAGACGACCTGCGAATACATCGGCAGAGAGATACAAATACTGTGGAAGCAAAGGCGGATAGGTTTCGTCGCCCTGCGCCATGGCGTAACGCGATTTGACGTCGCTCCAAAAGCGGTTTGCCTCGGCATGAACATCGCCCAAAGAGACAAACAGCGCATCTTCGCCGATATAGTCAAACAGCGTTTCCAGCTCGTTTTCAAAAAACAGCGGCAGATAATATTCCACGCCCGCGCCGAAGTGGCCGTTGCTTACGGCTTTGTACACGGCGGCATCGTTCGGATTGCCATCGACTTCCTCGCGGAAGCGGCTGCGGAAGATTTTTTGCGCCTCGCTGTCAGTGGGGAATTCGTGCGCCGGCAGCAGGCGGATTTCGGAAACGGGGGAGATGGTGCGCTGCGTCTCGGTGTCAAAGGTTTTGATGCTGTCGATTTCATCGTCGAACAAATCGATGCGGTACGGCATTTCGCTGCCCATCGGGAACAAATCGACAATGCCGCCGCGCACAGCGAACTCACCTGCCGCAACAACATGGGAAACATGGTTATAACCTGCATCCACCAAATCGCTTTTCAGACGGCCTATATCCAAAGTCTGCCCGGTTTTCAGCCAAAACGTGCGCCCCGCCAGAAACGGCACGGGCGGCAGCTTCTGCATCGCCGTGGCAACCGGTACGAACAACACGTCCGCCGCGCCGCTCTTAATCTGCCACAACGCCGACAAGCGCTCCGACACCAAATCCTGATGCGGAGAAAAACGCTCGTAAGGCAGCGTTTCCCAGTCCGGCAGGAACACCGCCGTATCATGCGGACGGAAAAACAGCCAGGCCGTCTGAAGGCGTAGCGCCTGTTCCGCATCTTGGGTCAAGACAACCTTGAGCTGCTTATGCGGCAGATAACGCGCCAAAGCCAAGGGCAGCGAGCCTTGAGACAGATTGAGCCAACGGGATTTTTCACAGGGTTTGGGAATCGGATAGGTCATGACAAAAAACAGTTTGTAATAAGTAAATACAAGCACCATAGGCCGTCTGAAAAATTTTCAGACGGCCTTTAGCGATCAAATAGATTTTCAATTTTACTGGATACAGGTTTAAAAGAATATAAGGCCTTACATTCAGACGGCCACACCGGCCAGTTTTCCAATAAATCCGGTTATCACCAATGCCGCCACGCCCCATAGGCACACGCGCAAAACGGCAGGAACGACAGGCGCGCCTCCGAGTTTGGCGGAAACATAGCCCAGTCCGGCCAGTCCGCATAAAGTGGAAACTGCCAAGGCTGGAACAATGGCGGCAGAAACCGTCAACGCGACCAGTAAAGGCAAAATCGCGCCGGCACAAAATGAAGCGGCAGAAGCCAGCGCGGCCTGCATGGGACGGGCAGCAGAGGCTTCGGTAATGCCGATTTCGTCGCGCGCGTGGGCGGCGAGTGCATCGTGTTCCATCAAGGCTTGCGCGACTTCGGCGGCAAGCGCGCCGGACAAACCGCGGCGGCGGTAAATTTCAGTCAGCTCTTCCAACTCTGCGTCAGGATTGTTTGCCAATTCGTGGCGTTCTTTGTGCAAATCGGCTTTTTCCGTATCCGATTGGCTGGACACGGAAACGTACTCCCCCGCCGCCATTGA
>ERZ651108.654-NODE-654-length-16756-cov-7.056104_pt1 | contig 16756 bp, 11 predicted proteins | sample MGYA00512173_ERZ651108 | MGnify/ENA metagenome assembly ERZ651108 | reverse complement strand
GTTTACGGATATACTCGTTAGCTTTTTCTATTGCCTCCTTAGGGTCTGCCTTGAGTATGCGATAGGCTGTACGCTTCAAAGAGGAGAAATGTTGCTTCATCTGCTTTGAAAGCTGTGGGTCACTTTCAATGCAAGCCTTTTCCCTTTCACGGAGTTTATAGAATGAGTCCTGAGACAAGTCACAGTCTACCACAAAAAGATGGATATTTCTTTCGTAGTAAAGAATGCTGCTGACAATCTCAGCCAAAGTACTTTTGCCAACACCTCCCTTTTGAGAGGAAAAGCCCAGAAATATGGGCGATGTTTGTATCTGTTCCATACTATAGATATTTTAATCGTTTGAACTATAATTTGAATGGTAGTTCGTTAGAGTAATCGTCAGAGCGAATTATTAATTCTTCTTTCTGTCGAAATACCGAAGTATCTATCGTTTTATTTGTCGATTTGTCGACATATCGATAGTTCTATTTGACGATATATTGAACTGTTGAAATAGAGTTCGTCATATCGTTCTTTAAATAGTTCTATCGAACGATATCACGTTCGTTTTATCTGCAAAATAAAAGCTTTTTCGATAGATATTTCTATGCGATAGAAGTACAAGGAAATGAAAGGAAAAAGAGTGAATATCATTGATAATGAGATATTTGAAAATCTGCCGTAACTTTGCAGGCAGATAGAAGATATGGAGGTGTACTCTTCGAAACAGACACCCTAAAAGGTGGATGCTTCTATTGCATCAACTCTTGATATTGGCAAGGTGTGTCTTTGTACCACAAATTACCATTTGTACCACAAAGACCCTTGCCTCGGTGCGAGGGAGATAATTACTCCAAAGTCGTAATTAAAAAACAGAAGGGACATGAATAAGGACACGGAACACGGTTCAGAACGAAAACAAGCGGAAAAGCCCCGTTGGGACAACTGGCATGTACGGTTGCCCAACCCCAAAGATCAGCAACGGGCAATCGATTTGTTTCAGCGTTCGGGTGCAGAAACAAAGTCAGATTTCGTGCGTGGTCGTATTCTTGGAGAGCATTTCAAGGTGATTACGGTGGACAAATCTGCCGTGGAATACTACAGGAAACTCTCAGAACTGACAGCACAGATACATAAGATTGGCGTGCTGTACAACCAAGTTGTGCGTGCCATCAATGCATACCATAGCGTAAAAACTGCACAGATTATGCTTGAAAAATTGGAAAGACTATCTGCCCAGATAATCGAACTTCAGCAGAAAACAATAGATTTAACGATTGACTACCGCAGCAAATGATAGCCAAAATATCATCAACGGCAAACCTTGGAGGAGCATTGGGGTACAACTTCAAGAAGGTAAGGCAGGAAGAGGCAACCGTCCTGCTTGCCAATGGTCTGTACCAAAATCAAGACGGCAAATACTCTATGGAACAGGTATTGTCCGATATGAGACAACTTATCCTGGATAAGTGCAGGACAAAGAATACGGTGTTCCACTGTTCCCTCAATCCGCACCCGGACGAGAAACTTTCTGATGAAAGGCTCGTGCAGATTGCGAAGGAGTATATGGAGGCACTTGGCTATGGCAAGCAACCCTATATCGTCTTTAAGCATAATGACATTGCCCGTGAGCATATTCACATCGTTTCGCTTCGAGTGGATAGCAAAGGCAGAAAAATCAATGACAAGTATGAGGGCAGACGAAGCAAAAAGATTACTGATGTTTTGGAAAAGAAATATAACCTCATTCCAAGTTCAAAGGTTAGTGAGAAGCCGACAACAGAAACGCCAAAAGTCGATGTTATGCAAGGGAATATCAAGGAACAGGTGGCAAACACTGTTCGTTCTGCTATGAAGCATTATTCATTCTGCTCCTTGGGTGAGCTAAACGCCATACTCTCCCGATATAATCTCGCCGTAGAAGAGGTAAAGACCGAGTATAGGGGTAAACAGTATGATGGACTGGTTTATGTACCTACCGATGACAAAGGAAATAAGGTGAGCACGCCCATTCACGCCTCGGACATTGGCAGAGGTGTAGGCTATGCTGCCGTTCAAAATAAGATGCGAAAATCGAAAGAGGCGGTTAAGTCATTGATACCATCCGTCAGAAGAAAAGTATTAGAAGTAATGCGTACTTCTCCCGGTACGGAGGAAAGGCTCCGACAAAGATTGGAGGAACAAGGCTTGCGTGTTATAATCCGCAAGACTGACAATGGGCGCATCTATGGTATTACATTCATTTATGATGAAAAAGGCATTGCGCTCAACGGCTCCCGATTGGGTAAAGGATATGCTGCCAATAAGTTTAACGAGTACTTCTCTAACCCAGAGAGAAATCCTTTCTTGAATGAATCGCTTTATGGTAGCCCGTCCGTTTATCATGAACAGACAAATAACATACAGTCATTACAACAGGACACAGAGGAAAGCGACAATCTTGTCGATGAACTAATCGACGATTTGGTGAGAGAAACTTTCTCTACATCGGGCAATGATGATTGGAAAGAAGTGGCATGGCAACGCAAACTCCGAAGACAAAATAAAGTAAATCTTAGACACAGGAAGCATTAAGTATACCGCTCAAATAACATTCAAACGATTTTCTAACAACAATAAGATTGCATTATGGCACAAGAAGATGATTTAAGGGCATTAGGTAAGGTCATGGACTTTATGCGGGGAATTTCGGTGATATTCCTTCTCGTTAACTGTTATTGGTTCTGCTACGAGGCGTTTCACGAGTGGCACTTCACACTCGGTATCATCAACAAGATATTGATGAACTTTCAACGCTCCACGGGATTATTTTCATCTATCCTATGGACGAAACTCTTCTGTGTCGTGTTTCTCGCCTTATCCTGCTTGGGGACGAAAGGCGTAAAGGAAGAGAAAATCACATGGCCAAAGATTTGGACGGTGCTTTTCTCCGGTTTTGTATTCTTTTTTCTGAATTGGTGGCTGTTGGCATTGCCCATTGGTAAGGTGGGCGCTGCTTCGCTCTATATCTTTACGCTGTCTGTGGGCTATATCTGTCTGCTGATGGCAGGTGTGTGGATGAGCCGACTGCTCAAAAATAACTTGATGGACGACGTATTCAATACCGAAAATGAGAGTTTTATGCAGGAGACACGACTGATGGAGAACGAATACTCCGTCAATCTGCCTACGCGTTTCTACTACAAAAAGAAGTGGAATAACGGCTGGATTAACATTGTCAATCCGTTCCGTGCATCAATGGTACTCGGCACACCCGGCTCTGGTAAGTCGTATGCTATCGTGAACAACTACATCAAACAGCAGATAGAGAAAGGATTTGCGATGTATATCTACGACTACAAGTTTCCCGACCTTTCGGAAATCGCTTACAACCATTTGCTCAACCATCTTGATGCCTACCAAGTTAAGCCACAGTTCTTTGTGATCAACTTCGACGATCCACGCAAGTCGCACCGTTGCAATCCTATCAATCCTGCTTTTATGACGGATATATCGGATGCTTACGAGAGTGCCTACACCATCATGCTCAATCTCAACCGCTCGTGGATTCAGAAGCAAGGAGACTTCTTTGTGGAGTCGCCCATCATTTTGTTGGCTGCCATCATCTGGTTTCTGAAGATATACGAGGACGGCAAGTACTGTACGTTCCCACACGCCATCGAGTTTTTGAACAGACCATACGCACAAATATTCCCGATACTCACTGCATACGATGAGCTTGCCAACTACCTCTCGCCCTTTATGGACGCTTGGGAGGGTGGAGCGCAGGACCAGTTACAGGGACAGATTGCCAGTGCCAAGATACCGCTTTCTCGCATGATTTCTCCTGCCCTCTATTGGGTAATGACGGGCGATGATTTCTCACTCGACATCAATAATCCCAACGAGCCGAAGGTGTTGGTCGTAGGAAATAATCCCGACCGCCAGAATATCTACTCGGCAGCACTCGGACTTTACAATAGCCGTATTGTGAAACTCATCAACAAGAAAAAGCAGCTCAAATCATCCGTTATCATCGACGAGTTGCCAACCATCTATTTCCGTGGACTTGATAATCTTATCGCTACTGCCCGAAGTAATAAAGTGGCAGTATGTTTGGGCTTTCAAGATTTCTCGCAGCTTACGCGCGATTATGGTGACAAGGAGAGTAAGGTGATACAGAACACTGTTGGCAATGTGTTCAGTGGGCAAGTGGTAGGTGAAACAGCCAAGACCCTCTCCGAACGCTTTGGTAAGGTTCTGCAGCAGCGGCAGTCCATGACCATTAACCGTAATGACAAATCGACATCTATCTCCACACAAATGGACAGCCTTATCCCGGTTTCCAAAATCAGCAACCTCACGCAGGGTATGTTCGTAGGATCTGTATCCGATAACTTTGACGAGCGTATCGACCAAAAGATTTTCCATGCTGAAATAGTGGTGGATAGTGCCAAAGTCTCTGCCGAAATGATGCAATACCAGTCCATTCCTGAAATCAATGCTTTTCAAAACGAAGATGGATCCGATAATCTCAAAGAGACTATCGAAGCCAACTATAAATGCGTTAAGCAAGATGTGCTTCTTCTCGTAGATTCAGAGATTGAACGCATCAAGAATGATCTAGAGTTGAAATACTTAATTAAGGAGTAGTACCTAACTCTGAGAGTTCAATTTATTCAGAAAGTTTAATCTTAGATTTCATTAGAACAAAATGTTAATCACGCTTTCACCTGCTTTATCATATTATCAACAGCTTTTTCAAGTTCCTGTTTGTTATCATCTTTGTTCCATTCATTCCAAAATTGTACAGTCTGGCTAGATGGTACAATAGATGGGAAATCTATTTTAATTCTTGAAGGCAGTAATGTTGAGTCGCCAACTACAATGGCTTCACCAATGTCAAGCATAGAAAGGTTATCTGCAATGTTACCAAGATTGTCGGGAAGCAATCTTTTAATTACATTTTGATCTTCCACATTAGAGAGTCTCAAACTGATAAAGTTATTGCACTGACTAAGAACAGTATGGTTTACTTCCGACGGGCGTTGGCTAATTATCACCAGTCCCAAACCATATTTTCTTCCTTCTTTTGCTACACGTTCAAAGCTCTTCAGTCCAATCTCTGCTATAGAATCGTGGGAATCCATTTGCTGTACATACAGATGTGCTTCGTCACAAAGCAATGCAAGAGGGTGACGATGGTTATTCTCACTCCATTGCTGTACAGAAAAAACAATACGAGTGATTAAACCAGTAACCAAAGGTAGAACATCTGATGGAACTTCAGAAAAATCAATTACCTTAATACAATTATGGGTATCTGCATCATTACCCATTATCTTCTTACAGAAGTCAGCAAACCAATTCATTTTTTGTTCTTCTTCAGATAAGGAGAACATAAATCCCATTCGTTTATCTTGTAACTTATTCTCCAATCGTTGATTGAAACGTGTAAGTTTGCCATTGAAAGGACCTGCCTTTGGCGATCTTGAACCATCAACCATCTGCACATCTAATTCATGCAAATTCTTGAGTACTTCATTTAAGTCATAAGGTATTGGGCTATCCAAAGTAATCTTTCCATTATAAGGGCTATCTGCAACCATACGATTCTTAGCAGCCATTACTTCTCTAGATAGGAGCATTGCCTGATTAGGAGCATTCATATCACTTCTATCAAGAAGCATTGCCTGCATTTCTTCGTAAGTGAGCAGCCAATAAGGAATCATAAGTAAGTTATGATTGAGCTTATCAACTTCACTCAAATCATTAGGAGATGCTATCTTATATTGCTGTATGCCTTCTTTTCTAAAAGAATCTGTAGAATATTCACCATGAATATCAAAAAGTATAGCATTTGCATTTTTAAGGTTGCTCATCTGCTCTACGAGCTTAGCTACACAATATGATTTTCCGCTACCAGTAGAACCGACTACTGCTGCATGACGTTGGAAAAGCTTATTGCCATCAAGAAAAACGACAGAAGTCCCATCCATGGAATACTTGCCGAGTACCAGAGGATGGTCAGCGTGTGCCATCTCAGAAGATATAGTTCCCATCAGATTTGACAATTGTTCTCCTTCTATTTTATAGCACTGAGCATTGATTGATGGCAAGGTTGTAACATTGCGCTTAAACACATTCCTTTTTTCACCATACTTATCATATAACTCACCAACAAATACCATTTTCAGCAGATTTTCTGATGAAGGCATCTCGTCAGATTCTTCTTCATCATCATTTAGAAGCGACTTTCTGCTCAGTTTTACAATCATTCCTATGATATGTCTACCACTATGAGGGCTATCAATGGATATGAGTTGATTCACTTGCAACGCAGATAACTGCAATTCATCAACAACTATAGCAATAGTTGTTCCTGTATCCACACTCGCAATCTTTGCCAATGGATTTTTGGGGTCAAAATTTAGAATAGGTTCTGTCATAATTATAAATTTAACTGATTAAACTACACAATCCCTCAATATTCCAATATTCTTTGTCGGGAATATTTATTTTATTTTTCATATCCGAACAGTAAATATCAGTTCCATGTTCTTTATCGGATACTAATATAATATAATTAACCCCATCTATCATTACATATTTCTCTATGGCGGGTGTTATATCGTATGTTACAATTAGAATAGGCTTACGTCTTTCTTTTGAATATTTCAATATACGCGGATGTACATGAGAATCATTGAATCCATAGCCAATACATAAATAACCTAAAGCATTTTTGAAGGAAGTATCAATCTGTTCCAATAGAGCACGATTAGGGTCTTGGTGTATTTTTGCATATTTATTAGTACCAGGAGTGATAATACTTGGCTCGAAGCCTGCTGGTATTTCGGATACGAATGGTATATAATACACTCTATCATCCCTTTTAAACCAGTCAAGAGAACCATGGATCTTCCATAAATTTAAGACCCCTATATAATTATTAAGTTTTTGAAGCTTTGAATCATCCAATTTTTCAAGAACATTACCCATAATAATGGGCTTAAAACCCGTATTCAAGTATGCCTCAGTACGACTTGCAGCATATTCAGGTATTCTATCATAGTTTGTCGTAACGACATTTAACGTTTGTTCTCTGTGATTATATATAAGGAAATTGAAGAGGGATGTAAGATCTAATGGCATGCCATTCAGAAAATTATTGCAAACAGCTTTATCATTTTCGGCAATAATCTTCCAAACTATATGCACTATATCCTTTTCAACTATTTCTGGAGCACGGACATTAAGCAAAGCATCCTCGAGTCCCATACCATTGTCTAAATTCTCAATGAATTTGGCAACACAAACATTCGCTTCATCATCAATATAGGATTTCGTTGAGAAAAAAGCCTTTAACTCATCAGCTAACTTTCCCATTCCAGCAATTCCATATTTAACAGATGCTCCAGAACCTAAGACTACTACTGGATTTTGGCTTACTATATCCTGAATCTTGTGTAATAATTCGTCTTTATCCATAGTGTAATAATTTTGTTTTATCAATTATAGTTGATGGGATATTGTCCTATACATTTCATAGATGCTGATTAAAGAGCTATTTGGATTTATATATCCAAAAACAATTGTATCAGACAATTTTGCAATATAGCGGTTACGAGCATCGGCGGCAGCCTTGCTCACTCTTACTGCGTTAGGTGCTGTGCTGATGATGAGTAGGCGATCTGCGTCCATAGCCTCTTGCCACTCGGTGGGAATTGCTGTATACATCTTTCGGGCAAGCACAATAATAATTGGCTTTTTGCCACGCAGCAGGAAGTGAAACACGTCGCGTTCTATCTTCGACTGGAAGCCACTCACCACGATTCCATCCTTTTTGCAAACGTCGGTTGCCCAGTCGTAACAGCGCAGCACTGCCATACTGCTCACTTGGCGCGAGCAGAGAAAGGCGGTCTTGTGCGCATTGAGAAGTGCTTTGTTACCGAGATATTCCATAAGCATTACCTGTTACATAACATTCTCAATTATCATCCCTTTTACCTAAACGCTTTATTGCATCAAGGTAGTCGTGCTCTACATCACTGATGGTGCGCTGCTTATATTTCCGATATTCATTGGTGGCATGCTCCATCGCTTCTGAGTGCAACACCTTGCCTGCATCTTGCAGCAGTTGTTCGCCCGACATAGTGAGTATTCTGTCCAAATAGTTTGCCCAGTCATTCATTGTCATGGGTTGTTCTTTTTCGGCCTGACGCTCTGCAAAGTCGAGATAACCTGATACCAACTGCCCCATCGAGCGAAGCTCCTTATCGTCCAAATAATTCTTTGCCGTACGTGCCTCGGCTAAGGTGGGTTGTCCTCCCTTGAACGTGAGCAAACCCATAAAATCCTTTTCGGCATCGGCACGCTCCACGATCAGTTCTGCTGCGGTGTGTCCGTGTATGGCAAAATGGATTTTGTTTTGTACTTTCTTAAAGAACTCCTGAGAGACAGAGGCACGTGGATCGTAGTCGATGCTCGTGGCATATATCTCCAGCACTTGCCGATAAAACACCTTTTCCGTGGCACGAATGTCGCGGATACGTTCCAGCAGTTCTTTCCAATAGCCTCCACCTCCTAATTTCTTCAGACGATCATCGTCGAGCGTAAAGCCTTTGGTAATGTATTCCTTCAGACGCAAGGTAGCCCACTGACGAAAGCGGGTGGCTGTGATGCTCCGCACACGATAGCCCAGTGCGATAATCATATCGAGGTTATAGTAGGGCACAGTTCTGTTTACCATACGATTGCCCTCTTGACGAACCTGTCGGAAATTCCGACAGGTTGCTTCTTCTTGTAACTCGCCTTCTTCATAAATGTGCTTAATGTGCTCCACCACATTTGTCCTCGAAGTTTGATACAGTTCGCACATCTGTGCCTGAGTAAGCCACAACGTGTCTTCCTCGAGTTTCACATCTATCTTGGTCAGCCCGTCTTGACCGGTATAAATCAATATCTTGTTGCTCTCGTCCATTGTTCGGGAGTATATTTATTTGTAAAGTGTTGTTAATGCAACAATTACCATTGGCATCAATGCTATAAATAGAACATCCTTAAATGTATAAGGGATGTAACTGATGAGGATATTCCCATTCTCCAATACAGTTGAAGTTAATTCTTGTCTTGCCATTTTTGCTTATAATTATGTTTGCTTAAACTTCGTTCAGTTCGTCGCCCATACGATACTTGATGTCGTAGTTGATGATGAAGTCCAACTCTTCCTCTGTAAAGTCATAATGCTTAGCTAAGACCTTATCTATCTCGTCGATGATGCGCTTGGAGAGTTTTAGGTAGTAAAAGTCCTGAGTAGTTTCCCCCGTACTCTTATTTACGGTAGTTGTACGTTTTTTATTCGCTTCGAGGGATTTCTCAAATCTCTGATGTAGGCTCTTGATTTCTTTGCTTTCTTTTAATACAGAAGGGATTCGAAATACATCAAATTCTCGACTTGTTAAGTGTCTGCAGTTGGAAATTACTCTCCAATATAAATAAAACATTGAAGAAGATAGGGCACAGACAACTAGTGCTTTATATTTGGACTGAACGCTGAATGCAAGCTCTGTTGAACTTGATTGTCCTTTTTGAGAATTAAAGTAAGTAGGATAGGATTTAACTTGCCTCCAGTATCTTCCTCCTGCATTTTTATAATAAATCAGCGTTCCAGAATTTGGGTCATATACAACAGAGAAAAGGGTATCTGCTTGGCTAATCTTTCTTATGATAGACATTTCTAGAAGAGAGCCAACCTTAGGACATACCCCAGTAAGAATATCACTACGCAGATAAACTTGATAATTGATACTATTAAAAAGTGTATCTCGGGCAGATGCGGACCAATGTCGCATCTGAGTAATGTAGTACTTCTTTACCTCATCTAGATATAAAATATGTATTGCTAACTGTTGGTCTACACCATCAAATAATTTGGATGGACGTTCATCCCAAATACTCGACCAAAGTCCTCCATGTGATAACATGAAACTAGATAGTTGTTTCATCCTTGGAGTTGCTATACTCGCTGAAGGAACAATGAAACCTAAATACTTCTTACCTAAAACGAACGAACGTTCTATCACAAAGGCATATAGATTTCCACAAGCCAGAGTGGTGTATTTTTCTAAAGTGTAAAACTTCTTCACCTTGCTGTACTCCACATACGGCGGATTCCCGATAATCACATCAAAGCCCCCATTGCCATGAATGATTTGATAGTATTCCGCAAACCAATGGAAGGGCTGGTGGGAGGCGAGCCACGCATTGTAGTCGCCGCCGCCTGTGTGTGAGAACATCTGATGGTTGAGCAGGTCGGTAAAGGCAGATAGACGTTGCTTGAGTTCTTCCTTGGCTTGCTTGAAAGTGCCAATATCCTCGTGCTGTGAGAGCTGGATATGGCGGAAAGTATCATAAGCGCGTGCCACCTTTTCCATTTCAATCTCTACCTTCTCGCGAAACTCATGCTGGGTGAAGATGTCGGCAGACGAGCCTTGAACAATCTCGTCCTCCGTGGCATAACCCACAAGCGTATTGCCGCAGCGGATATTGAAGTCGATGTCGGGCAGTGGGTCGAGTCCAAGGTTGGGCGCACGGCGGTTGGCATCCACTACCGCCACCATCTTGAGGAACAGGCGCAGTTTGGCTATCTCCACCGCCTCTGCCATAATATCGACCCCATAGAGATTGCGCAGGATGATGCTCTTGTAGATGAAGTATTGTATGTTGGAACGATACTTTTGTGAGATTTCCGCCAATTCGTCCTTAAAGAGATTGGCGTTCTGCCGGTGGAAGTCCTCCATACGGCTGATACACGTCTCGTAGAGCGGCTCAAGGATATTGAGCGCAGCAAAGAGGAAGGCCCCCGAGCCGCAGGTGGGGTCGAGGATGGTGACTTGCTGCAGGGCATGATAGAAATGGGCCACAAGCAGATGGTCTTCGGTTTGCTCTAAGAGGTCTTGCACGAAGCGGCGGATATCGAGGTTGTAGGTAATAAAATCGTTTACCTCATGGATTTCTCCACGGCTAATCTTCCCTATAATGCCCTCACACCGTTGCACACGCTCAATGGTTTCGCGCCAAATCTCTGTAGGCAGAGCGAAAGGTTCAGGAGTACGGGTGTTCCAATCCTTCCGGCGGTCGAGCAGGTTGGGCTTTGTGGTATCCAGACCGATGGCGATATTTTCGGGAATGTGTTCTCTCCAATCGGATGTATAGCCCTGCTTCACGGCATCGAAGAGGTAGCGGTCGCCACTCTGCTGTAGCATAGTCCACACCTCCCCTTTGGACGCAAAGGCTTTAGGTGTGCTGTCTGCCACCTTGTCGAGCAGGAAAGGCAGGATGCAGTTACGTCCGATGTATTCGGTGATGTCCTCCTTGGTATAGTAGGCTCCCATCTGTGCACGGTCGTTGATATACTGCTCAAAGATGTAGCCCAGCACATCAGGGTTGATGTCTTTGCCAGAAGCCGAAATGCGAGTATCGAGATGCCAACGCCATTTATCAAAGAAATCGAAGAGCCGCTCAAAGGCTGCATCGTCTATGTCGATGTCTTGGTAATCGCGCTCTATCTGGTGCCGGTCGAACATGCCACCATTGAGATAGGGTATCTTGCCATACACCTGCTCAAACTCACGTTCGTGGCGTGGTGCATTCAAGCCATCTTGGAAGAGTTGCACGAGGAACCCCTTGTAGAACGACTTAAAAAACCGGTTTTCACCCCGTTTTTGCTGGCACCACTCCAGTTTATTGCGCAGATAGTTTACATTACCGTCAAGGAACCCTTTCTTCTGAATAAAATAACAGAACATAAGGCGGTTGAGCATCACCGAGGTGTACCACTGCTTGTTGCGGTTTGCCTTCAGATCGGTTATCTTGTCGTCTATACCTGTAATGAACTTGGCGAAGGCATCGTGCTCCTTCTTGAAGCCCGTATAGAAATCCTTGGTAATCTTCTCGCTATTGACAGCAAAAGTGCTCTGTATGCGCTGCTTCACATCCACGATGGTCGTGCACTCGTCGAGGTCGAAGCTTAGGTCGGCAATCTTTGAGAAGAGGAAGTCGGCTTGCGCCGCAGTCTCATATTCAATGGTGACGATGTTACGCTTTTCTACCTGTCGCACGGGAGCCACCCACAGATGATGCTCGGTGTTGCGAAGCACATAGATACCGATATAGTCGTTGGCAGAACGACGCAGTTTGGTGTCGATATGACGACAAAGCGATGCCGAAGGAATAGCATCGGTCTCGCACACTAATATCTGGAAGCCATTGCGCTCGGCAATTGTGGTAAATTGATATTCGGTATCTTCTACTGCGATAGGGGGTAGAGCTGCTTGACCTCCATAGTTATTCCAACCCATCTCCGTGATAAAGAGCTCACGGAAATTGGCTTCTCGCAGATAGGCTTGAAAGGTTGCTTTGTTCATTATATGGATAGCTTGTTATTGTTCTTTATTTAGGGAGCTTCAGTCCCATTGAACAGATAATGGTGTTTTCTTTATTTTGAGCGTTTTCTTCTTCGACACGACAGAGACTACCTGTGCGCCGCATTTCGAGAACATACTCCACTATATCATTGCTCGACGTTTTGCCCGATGCACGCAACATACGCCCGAGCATGAACTTGGTCTGTTCGAGCAACGGATAGTTGTAGATGTCGTCAATGGCTTGCTTGAGCTGCTCGCGGCTGTTTTCATCGAAGAAGAGGGTGGCTGGCTGTTCGTAGTAGTGTTCGAGCAGGGCAATGATGCGGTAGCGGGTACTGAAACGATTGCCCAGAATCCCACCCGATACACTCCGGCTTTGCGTTATCATCAATTCGACAGCCTTGCCTACCAGTTCGTGATGCTGTTCCATGGCAGGAACGGCAGGAGTGTCAGCACTGCATCGCAAAGCATCGAGAATACGTTTTTGCGACTGGGTGATAAACTCGCCATCACGGTTGAGCCATGTCAGAATGTCGAAGTCGTTGGCAGTACGAGCATAGGTAATCACACCCTCTTGCAATGGGTCGTCGGTAGTACGGGTAGAATAAATCATGTTCTGCAAATTAGGAATAATCTGCTTCAGCTCCAGGCGAGCATCGGTTGCAGATTTCCATATCTGGTAAGCCTGCGAGGAGAGGTCTACCTCGGCATCATCGTCGTCGTCAAGCACACCACTTTTCTCATTGAACATATCGCACAGGTTCTGCTCGTTGCCCTCAAAAAACACTTCATCGCTACCTACGATGTTGGCATTCTCGTTGATGCGGTCATTAAGTCGGGAGCGCAGTTTAATCACCTTCTCTACACCCTCGGCAGGGAAGAAAGAGTAGCAATCTATCAAATCGGAGGTTTGTCCGATACGGTCCACACGCCCTGCACGCTGGATAAGGCGGATGATAGCCCATGGCAGATCGAAGTTGACGATGACGTGCGCATCCTGCAGGTTCTGACCTTCGGAGAGCACATCGGTAGCTATCAGCACCCGCGTTTGCTCACTCTTTGGCATATCGGGCTTCTCGTTGCTTACAGGAGAGAATCGCTCAACGATTGCCGTTGGGTTGTCGCTGTCACCCGTGGCATAATCGATGGCTTCGACACCTCGCTTTCGCAACTGGTTATAAATGTAACGTGCCGTGTCGCTGTATTGGGTAAATACGATCATCTTGTCGTCCTTGTGTTCCCCTTCGATAAGCTGCTGCAGTTCGTTGAGTTTCTCGTCGGTCTGCTGTTGCCAGTCGCCACAAAGTTCTATCATTTGGATGAGCGTTGCGCAGTCCTTGTTGAGCTGTTGTTTCAGCGTACGCTTGAAGTAAGTAGAGGGCAGCCATGCCACATTGTTTTTATTGGTGATGATGTCATAATACTCCTTGGCCTTGTCCATATAAGTGGAAAGGTCGGTGGGGATATGCAGGGTGGCACCTACGGCAGCCTGCACATCAAGTTCCTCACCAAACATGGTGGTATTGGTATCTTCGTCTTCGATGTAATCGTCAGGCAGACTGTTTTCGTCGCCAATGGGCAGCGGCAACTTGTTATCTAAGGCATAGATAAAGACACAGTTGCGAAGAATGTGGCGGTAGAGCGTAAGCAGGAAAGAAAAGCCGCTGGAGTCGATGCGCTTGAAGAAGGTACTCATACAGAATCCCATCATGCGCTGACCTGCACGCGAAAGATTCTCAATGAGTTGCTGTTCATGGCGTGAAGTCTCGGCAGTTTTTCCCTCGTTGATGTATTTGCTCAGTCCATATCGAGGCAGTTGCAGTGAACGCATTAGCGTAATCATCTCCTCAGAATAAAGCCGACTGTACTGGTCGCCGGGTGTAGTCTTAAACTTGATGGCTTTGGGTAAGCGCTCGGGGAAGTAAGAACGTGTCTTATCTGGAAACTCCAGATAGCGGCGGTGGTTGGCGGGATCCTCTTTGGCAAAATACTGCTTGATGAATGAGCGGGTGCGACGCACAAGGAAGAGCTTCATCAGTTCATTCCAGTCTTCTGTAAACGGACTTTTCTCGAAAGCCTTGATGCTGCGGATGAAGATGTCGCTATGCTGTTGCAGAAAGGCACGTTCACCACCTAGCGATCGAATGTAGGCTTCGGGGCGAATACCGAGGTCTTGGTCGTCTGAGAGGAACAGGCGCAACTGATTGCTCAAATCGCTGAAATCCTTATTGTAAGGTGTGGCGGTGAGCAACAGTACCTTGCTGTCTTGATGCTCGATGAGTGCTTTGATATTCTGATAACGCTTACCACCATTGCGCAGGTTGTGGCTTTCGTCCACGATAATAAGCCTGTAGTAACGTGCCGAATCCACATCTATCGGTTTTGACATAGACATGATGTCGGCTTTCAGGTCGTATTTGCGCACATACTTACGCCACATATCCTGCAGATTGGCAGGACAGATGATGAGGGTGCTGCTGGCAAAGGTCATCTCGTAAATCTTGGCAATGGCACAAGCCGTAATGGTTTTTCCTAATCCCACTACATCGCCTATCATGGCACCGCCTCGTTTCTCGTTGTTCAAGTGTCGAGCTGCAATTTTCACGGCGTTCTGCTGGAAATCGAAAAGCTCGTGACGAAATTCTGGCGTAAGCACAAACTCCTTAATTCCGTTGCGTGCCTCTTCGCTCAGATGATAGGCTATTTTAAGATATATATAATAAGGAGGAATATCTTTCTCCGATGCCCAACTGTTGTCTATCACCTCAATCAGTTCCTTTGTGATGTCTATGCAAAACTTATCTTCCCATCTATCCTCAAACCAGCCATAGAACTTGCCGGTCTCATCTTCGTTGGCAAACTCAGCATTAAGCTCTCCCTGTCGGGTAAGACCTGAATAGGTAAGGTTGCTGCTACCCATCACACATACGCGAGGACAGGAATAATCGTCCTTGTGGGTGATGTAGAGCTTGGCATGGAGCGGCTCGCGCAGATAGAGCTTCACTACGACCTTGCCCTCTTTGAGCTGAGCAGATAGGCGGCGTAGCGTCCACTCGTCTTGCTTGGTAGGCAAACCGAGCAGCAGCTGGTGGCGGAAGTCGATGGCAATCTGCAGCTTGCATCGCTGCACCATGTTGGCGTCTGGGAGGACATCGCCTTTGCCGTAAAGCATACGGATGTATTCTTCATTGGGGCGGTGCATGCCGATTAACAATCGACAAATGCGGAACACATTGTCTCCGTTTTCATCAACATAATCCCCGGATAGGTTGTTTACCTGATCCACAATGAGTTTCCAACCACGCAGATTAAAGTAACCCACACAAAAATCAACTCGCTTCACGTTGGGCGAGTCAATGATATTTTTGAGCCCTTGCTCAAATTTTACATCTATATTGTCATATATGCGTGCCATTATTGTTTCTTATAAGATTTATCTCCAAGCAGATTCTTTTGTCGGAGTAATGAGTTCTCTGACATCAACATCCAATATGTTTGCTATCTCTATAAGGGTCTCCAAAGACGGTTGTATCCTATTGGCACACCATCTTGACACGGTATTCTCACCCTTTCCAAGCTGCTCTGCGAGGCTTTTGCTGGTCATTTGTTTCTCAGCCAGTACTGATTTGATTCTGTTTATTGCCATTTGCTGGTGATTTACATCATACTTATGGAATATATACTCCACAAAAATACGATTTTATAATAAACATTCCAAAGAATTTTCAAGAATAATGATGTTTTGAAATACAAATTATTCATTTTCTTTATTATTCCCGCATTTTCCCATGTTTACCTCATTTCCAAATCGACAATATTATTGCTATAATTTTGCTGTTCGACAATGATTTATTCATCTTAAAAACAATGATTTATGGAATCGAACAACAATGACAACTATGTGCTGGTATTGGAAGACCGCACGGAAGTGAAGAATGCAAACGAAACGGGTAAGCTCTCCGTAGTTTCAGGTATTGACGACAAGGGCAAACTCCAAACAACCGAAGCCAAGGACATGCATCAGGCAGCCTTTTTGAAATTCAACAACAAAGACGGCTTGCTGAAGAACTTCATGACCAATTTCCTCAAACAGTTCAACGAACCATCCCGTTTCGGACTTTACAAGGTAGTGGCTAACAATGTGGAGCAAGGTGTAGCATCAATCCATACCATGCTGCAGAACCGCGAGAAGCCGGAGAACAGGCAGCAGTTGGCTGACAGTCAGGTGCGCTTTGACGATTTCCTGCCCAAACAGAAGAACGCTACTGCTATCGACGAGTCAAAGATTGATTGGAAGCAGCTTGACAACCTCGGTCTTACCCGTGAGCGATTGGAGCAGAGTGGAGAATTGGAAAAGATGCTCAATTGGC
>ERZ651108.651-NODE-651-length-16769-cov-10.824758_pt1 | contig 16769 bp, 11 predicted proteins | sample MGYA00512173_ERZ651108 | MGnify/ENA metagenome assembly ERZ651108 | reverse complement strand
GGATATTTGGATTTACGTGCCTGGTCTTTAAGACTACGTGCATAGATGCGGAAAAACCACTACGGGATGGCGCTTTTTTCTTCACGAAAATGATGCTTTCCCCTCCGCTGGGTAAGAGGAATACTCGCGATAAGGCGAAGGGCTTGCGTATCGCTGCGGAGAGGCATATCGGGGAGCTGGGCGTGCGATGCCTTAGCACTCTAAATAGAGGACAGGACTCGAGGCAACAGTCTCTATATAGGTCCGTGATGCTACCAATATAGGTTCGCTTACCTCCCCTTATGAGGCACATTCTACAGTCCTTGTGAAGAGCAGTCTTCACGACGTGGGAAATGTGTGGGAGAGATAGGGAGTTTTATCGCTGTAGTTCGTATCTTTGCCCTAAGGAGACACTTATAGGGCTTCGCAAAGCCGCACACCTCAGAGCCTCCACTCGACACATACATACACATCTATCAAACGCTATGAAACGAACGACTACAAGCCTCGCCTTGCTCGCCCTCTGCCTGGCGGGGAGCACTGCTCAGGCGCAGACGCTCACGAAGGCTACGAGCTACGGCACCCACGCGGTGAGCCGTCCCGTGATGATCGATTCGGTCAACGTCCACAACCAGAAGTTCTCTCTCGGCTCCCTGCTGAAGACCTCCTACAAGACCGAGGGGCTTAAGGGCACATCCGTCGCTGCGGCATCCAATGGCTTCTTCGTCATCGCCCAGCCTGCCAGCGGTGCCAGCACGTTCTCCTCTTACTCCTTCCCCCTCATCAGCCAAGGCTTCACTAAGGGCACACTCAAGCTCTATGGCCGTGCTCGCTATGCGCTCTATGATGGCGAGACGCTCTTAGGCTCGAATGAAGATAAGCTCGCTGAGAGCGATACGGTGCCCGCTGTATCCGTTCCGCTGACGCTCATCGCTACAAATAAGAACCTCGTCGTCAAGGTGCTCTCTACGGCAGAGGACAAGGCACGCGGGGACTTCAAGCTCGTCTTTGAGCCCGAGGAAGGCCTGCCTCAGCTTGACCTCAAGGCTGCAAGTGATGGTGTCCGCTACATCAACTGGAACTACCTCACCCACGGCAAGCGCCTCTATTACACCCACGTCTCCCCCTCGGGCAAGTACGTGCTGGTGACCTACACCGAGCGCGCTCCGAAGAAGGGCGTCAGCTATCAGGAGATCCGCGAAGGTGCGACGGGCAAGGTCCTTCGCACGACGCAGTCCCTCTACGGCGCCGAATGGATGCCCGATGAAGACGTCCTCGTGATGAAGACCTCAAACCGCGCTGGCGACCAACTGGTGAAGATTGATCCCCTCTCGGGTCGCAGCACCGTATGGATCGACAAGATCCCTGGGGAGAGCTTTATGATCAGCCCCGACAAGCGATCTATCTACATCTACGAAGAGGTCAAGGGCCCCGAGAAGGATAAGCTCCTCATCCGCCGCCTCTCGCCCGATGACCGCCAGCCAGGCGCGCGCGATCGTCAGGCACTCTATCGCTACGATATCGCCACAGGAGTCTACGAACCCGTACTCTACGGCTACCGCTCGGTGAGCCTCCTCGACTTCTCCGCTGATGGCAGTCAGCTCCTCTTAGGCCTCTATACGAAGGACTGGCAGCACAGCCCCTTCGACCAGACGACGGTACTGCGCTACACACCTGCCACGGGCCGTATCGATACGGTCTTCACGAAGCAGTTTGAGATCGGTAGCGTAAGCTTCATCCCCGGCACGGAGGACGTGCTGGCTATGGGCTCGCCCAATAGCTTCGGTGGCGTGGGCAATACGCTCCCCAACGGACGCGTGGGCAACGGCTATGAGCACGAGCTCTTCCGCGTCAATATCCCTACGGGCCGTGTCACGCCCCTGACGCGCGACTTCGACCCCAGCGTAGACCACGTCCAGTACCACGCCAAGGGCAAGGCCTTCTACATCCTCGCTGACAACGGTAGCCGCCAGAGCCTCTACCGCCTCGACGTCAAGACGAATAAGATCACGCAGATTGACACGAAGGAAGATGTCGTCCGTGGCTTCGGTGTCGCCTCACACGGCAATACCTTCTACTACTTCGGCCAGAGCCTGAACAATGCCGACCGCCTCTACAGCCTCGATGCTTCGGGCAAGAGCAAGCTCATCTGGGACATCTCGGCCGAGAAGCTCCGTGGCGTGAAGTTCACCCCTGCGAAGGACTTCGTCTACCGCACGCCCGACGGTGTCGATATCGACGGCTGGTACTACCTGCCCCCCAACTTCGACCCCTCGAAGAAGTACCCGATGATCGTCTACTACTACGGCGGGACGATCCCTCTGAGCCGCGAGCTGGAGACGACATACGACCTGGCGATGTTCGCCGCTCAGGGCTATGTAGCCTATTCGCTCAACCCACGCGGTACCGTCGGCTACGGACAGAGCTTCGCTGCTGACCACCTGAACGCTTGGGGCACGAAGACCTCCGACGATATCATCGGTGCGGTGAAGGCCTTTGTCGCTGCGCACCCCTTCGTCAATGCGAAGAAGATCGGTTGCGCTGGGGCCAGCTATGGTGGCTTCATGACGCAGTACCTGCAGACGCGCACGGACCTCTTCGCCGCTGCCGCCAGCCATGCAGGGATCAGCTCCATCTCCAGCTACTGGGCAGGGGGCTACTGGGGTATGAGCTACAGCACGGTGGCCTCCGAAGGTAGCTACCCCTGGAACAACCCCGAACTCTACACCAAGCACAGCCCGCTCTTCAACGCTGATAAGATCCACACGCCTCTGCTCCTGCTGCACGGGACGTCCGACGTGAACGTCCCCCCCAGCGAAAGCACCGCGATGTACAATGCGCTGAAGATCCTCGGCCGCACCGTCGAGCTCATCGAAGTGACGGGCGAAGATCACCACATCCTCGAGCCCGAGCGACAGGATCGCTGGATGCAGACGATCCAGGCATGGTTCGCCAAGCACCTGCAGGGCAGTAGCCAGTGGTGGGATTACCTCTACCCCAAGACGCCGCTTGACCTATAGGCCCCGTGCCTATCCCCGCATAGCTGTGCGCCCCGCTCTATCCATCGTGATAGGGCGGGGCGCACGCTTTCTCCCGCACTCCTCTCCCACCAAGAAAAAGGAGCCAGCAGACGAAGCTCCGAAGAATAGCATCGAGGTGAGGGCACCGAGGAGGCCTCCTCTGCCGTTATAGTTAGGGGGAGAGCCCCCATAACTTTTATTATCTTCGCAAAGTATGAGCAGCAACAAAGTATATCAGATCCTCTGGGCAGACGACGAAATCGATCTGCTCAAGCCACATATCCTCTTCCTCAAGGAGAAGGGCTACGAAGTGACCCCCGTCCTCAGTGGCTCCGACGCTATCGAAGCCGTACAGAGCCAGACCTTTGACCTTGTCTTCCTCGACGAGAACATGCCGGGGATTACAGGCCTGGATGCCCTGCAGCGCATCAAGGAGCTGCGCCCCTTCCTCCCCGTCATCATGATCACCAAGAGCGAGGAGGAAGAGCTGATGAACCAAGCCATCGGCGGTAAGATCACCGACTACCTCATCAAGCCCGTCAATCCCAACCAGCTCCTGCTGTCCCTGAAGAAGAACCTTCACCAGAGCACGATCATCAGCGAAGCCACGACGATGAACTATCGTCAGGAGTTCGCTCAGCTCAGCGCCCAGATGAGCGACCGCCTCTCCGTCGAAGAATGGAAGGAGCTCTACCGCCGCCTCGTGCATTGGGAGCTCGAACTCGAGGAAGGCGACCCGCAGATGAAGGAACTTCTCGAGATGCAGAAGACCGAAGCAGGTCGCCTCTTCAGCCGCTTCATCAGCCGCAACTACGAGGGTTGGATCCGCGAGCCCGAGACACGCCCGCTGATGAGCCCCGACCTCTTCAAGACGAAGGTCTTCCCCCTCTTGGACTCGGGCGAGAAGGTCTTCTTCATCCTCATCGATAACTTCCGCTACGACCAGTGGGAGTCGGTGAAGGCGATGCTGAGCGAGTTCTACACCTTCGACGAAGACCTCTATCTCTCGATCCTCCCCACGGCTACGCAGTACGCTCGCAATGCGATCTTCTCAGGGCTGATGCCGCTGGACATCGCGAAGATGTTCCCCGATCTGTGGGTCGACGAAGAGAGCGAAGAGGGCAAGAACCTCAACGAAGAGCCGATGATCCAGACGCTCATCCAGCGCTACCGCAAGAACTATTCCTTCTCCTATAATAAGGTCTACGAAGCACGCTTCGGCGAGCGCCTCTTAGGCAACCTCAATAGCCTCAAGCAGTATCAGCTGAACGTCATCGTACTGAACTTCGTCGACATGCTCTCCCATGCCCGCACCGAGAGCAAGATGATCCGCGAGCTCGCCAACACCGAGGCAGCGTATCGCTCGCTGACGCGCAGCTGGTTCCGCCACTCGACGACGTACAACCTCTTCAAGCACATCTCCGAGATGGGCTACCGCGTGATCCTCACCACCGACCACGGTACCATCCGCGTGAAGAACCCCGTGAAGATCGTCGGCGACAAGAACACCAATACCAACCTCCGCTACAAGGTCGGGAAGACCCTTACCTACAACCCCAAGGAGGTCTACGAAGCCATCGTACCGGCGAAGATCGGCCTGCCACAGGTCAATCTCTCCGACCGCTATGTCTTCAGCTACAGCGATGACTTCTTCGCTTATCCCAATAACTACAACTACTACGTGCAGTACTATCGTGACACCTTCCAGCACGGGGGGATCTCGCTCGAAGAGATGCTCATCCCGCTGATCACGATGCAACCCAAACCCTAAACACTGAATGATAAGAAACATCGTATTGGACCTCGGCGGCGTCCTCTTCCGACTGGATCGTGAAGAGGCCCTGCGCCGCTTCTCTGCCCTTGGGGTACCTGACGTCGAGAAGATGCTGGATCCCTACCTTCAGAGTGGTTACTTCCTCCAGGTCGAGGACGGACGCATGACGGAGCCCGAGTTCCGTGCAGCGCTCAGCTCGCTGGCGGGGCGCACACTCACCTACGACGAGATCGCTCACGCTTACTTCGGCTTCCTCAGCGAAGTAGACGCCTATAAGTTCGACTTCATCGAGGAGGAGCTCGGGGACTACCGCATCTTCATCCTCTCCAATACCAATCCCTACGTCATGGACTTCTGCGAGTCAGACCGCTTCCTCCCCAGCGGCCGTCCGCTCTCATCCTTCTGCGAGAAGAAGTTCGCCTCCTGCGAGATGGGGATGGTCAAGCCCGACCGCCGTATCTTCGAGACGATGCTGCGCGAGGGGAATATGCGCCCCGAGGAGACGCTCTTCCTCGACGACGGTCCTGCGAACGTAGCTATGGCACGAGAGTTCGGCATACACACCTACCAGCCCCTCAATGGCGAGGACTGGCGGGAGCCCGTACGCCAGCTCCTCGGCCGACTCAACCAGCACGGATAAGTTTGGCTATCTTTGCAGTCGATAAACGAGCACATTACTAATTCATTTATAGACCATCAACGAATCATGAAGAGAATTGTACTGATCCGTCACGGCGAAAGCGTGTGGAACAAGGAGAACCGCTTCACTGGCTGGACGAACGTAGACCTCTCCGAAAAGGGTGTCGAAGAAGCTAAGAAGGCTGGGGCCATCCTCAAGGAAAACGGCTTCCACTTCACGCAGGCTTATACCTCCTACCTCAAGCGCGCTATCAAGACCCTCAACCAGATCCTCGACGTCATGGACCTCGACTGGATCCCCGTAGAGAAGAGCTGGCGCCTCAACGAGAAGCACTACGGTATGCTTCAGGGCCTCAACAAGGCTGAGACGGCTGAGAAGTACGGTGACGAACAGGTGAAGATCTGGCGCCGTAGCTACGACGTGCCTCCCACGCCTCTGGCTGCTACCGACGAGCGCGCACCTCAGGCTGACCCCCGCTACACGGGTGTCGTACCTGCTTACCTGCCCCTGACCGAAGCGCTCTGCCACACGGTCGCTCGTACGCTCCCCTACTGGGAAGACAAGATCTTCCCCTCGCTCATGCAGCACGATGACGTCCTCGTAGCAGCTCACGGTAACAGCCTGCGCGGTATCATCAAGGTCCTCAAGGGCATCTCTGACGAAGACATCGTCGAGCTGAACCTCCCCACGGCCGTTCCCTACGTCTTCGAGTTCGACGATGAGCTCCGTCTCGTCAAGGACTACTTCCTCGGTGACCCCGAAGAGATCAAGAAGCTCATGGAGGCTGTAGCCAACCAGGGTAAGAAGGCTTAAGCCGACGAATCCCCACTACTTGTTAGATAAAAGCGCCCCAGATAGCACGTGCTATCTGGGGCGCTTACCTATATATAGGTATATTGCAGACTGTGAGCCATTAAGCCTACATATTGAGCTACCTTTACTCCCCGTAGGGAGGGACTTTCCCCTCCGTCATCGTATCACACTTTAGTCCGTTCACAGACATGAATACCAAGAAGTGGGCTTCGGTCCTTCTCCTCGCTGGCCTCACCCTCGGCCTCTCCTCTTGCGGTGGCAAGGAAAATAACGAGCCCAAGCCAACACCCAACCCCGTCGTCACTGGCACCGATGGCACCTACACCATCAGCAAGGTGACGGTCACTCCTGCAGAAGTCACCCTCGACGGCATCGGTAAGATCAACCTCACCGAGTTCAACTTCGGCGAAGCCGTCCTCGGTACGGGCGAGTTCACTCAGGTCACGCTCAAGGGTAACAAGATTACCTTCACCGGCAGGCAAGGCACTCGCGAATACGAAGTACAGAATGGTGTTACTATCCACACCCCTAAGCACGGTGCTATGCCCTTCGCCCCCAAGGTAGGTAGCTTCACCGTCAAGGATGGCAAGCTCTCCGGTCAGCTGGATCTCTCCATGTACATCATGTACCTCAATAGCTACAAGACGCGCTACGGCAAGAGCCCCAGCGAAGAGATCACGAAGATCCTCACCGCACTCAACAAGGCTGAGACGAAGTCGACGATTGCCTTCGAAGGCACCGTCACGAAGTAGCCTACCCCATACTCTACCCTTGGCTAAGGTCAGGAGGCTGCACACTGCGCCTCCTGGCCTTAATGCTTTGTATCGGGGACCGCACCCACGCCAAGGTAAGGGCCAAACGTCCTCCCTCACAAGAGGGTGATATGAACCTATATTGGTCAGCGGGCGAACCTATATTGGTTGACGCGTGGTCCTATATTGGTCCGTGAGCAAACCTATATAGGTCACCCCAGCGACCACTATAGGTTGCTTTTCCATCCCTCTACAAGATGCTTCAGCATCCCCTACACCGACGCACTTCCGACCCGCACATCTTAGGTGAATAATCCACCGAAAGGTGTACGCTCTCCACCCCATACACACCTTCCCCACAGCCTTATCCCCAGCGTTATCCCCGAAGAATACCCACAGCACCGCCGCATTGGCATCTCTACATTTCCACTAAGAGCAGTGCAGCATCCTCCCCATCTCCCTACTTATCCCCAGCCTTATCCCCGAGGAATGTGGACGAAATCGAGGATAACGCCAGCGTGGAAGTGTGTCCTTTGTGGGGCGTGCGCAGGGGAAAGAGGGGGAATAGTTGTACTTTTGTGTCAAGAAGTAAGCCACTTCAATTAACGTATCGTAAACAACTCCTATGAAGCCCCACGAGCACGAGCACGAGCATGAGCACGGAGACGTGTGCGCTCACGAACATAATCACGACCACGACCACTGCGGTCATGATCACGACCACGGCCATTCCCATAGCCACGGACACAGTCACGGCCATGGGCATCACCACCACCATCATGCGGAGGGGAATATCCTCATCGCCTTCCTGCTGAACCTCTTCTTCTCCATCATCGAGCTCTTCGGAGGACTCTACACGGGTAGTGTGGCGATCCTCTCCGACTCGCTCCACGACTTCGGCGACTCCTGCTCGCTCGGTGTGGCATGGTACCTCGAGCGCCTCTCGAAGAAGGGGCGTGATAGCCACTTCAGCTACGGCTACAAGCGCTTCTCGCTCCTCGGCTCCCTGCTCATCTCTACGATCCTCTTAGTGGGATCGATCTTCGTCATCAAGGAGTCCATCGAGCGCCTCATCACACCGACCGATCCACCTCGTGCGGGTGCTATGCTCGCCCTCGCTGTCTTCGGCCTCTTGATCAATGGCTTCGCAGCGTGGCGTATGATGGGTGGGACTTCACTCAACGAGCGCTCCATGCGCCTGCACCTCATGGAAGACGTCCTCGGATGGGTAGCGGTACTCGTGGTGAGTATCGTGATGTACTTCTTCCCCTCCTTCAAGATCCTCGACCCCCTACTCTCCCTCGGCATCACCGCTTGGATCCTCTATAATGTCTACTTCGCCCTGCGCGACAACTTCCTCATCCTCCTGCAGGGGGTGCCCGAAGGCGTAGACCAAGAGGCCTTCGCTGAAGAAGTCCGTGCCCTGCCTGGGGTGCTCGACCTGCACGACCTACATATCTGGACGCTCAATGGTGAGCAGCATATCGCCTCCCTGCATATCGTCTACGACTGCGCAGGCACCTCGAGCCCAGAGGCTCTCGCTGCCCTCAAGGAGTCAGTGCGCCAGGTCGCTCACCGCTATCAGCTCGATCATCTGACTATCGAGCTCGACCCACGGGGATGCAGCTGCGGTATGGAGCAGTGCTAATTCCCCCCTCATCGTCCGTATATTTCCCCAGCCTCATTCTACTTAATGAAGATAAGAAGCCTCCTGCTCTTTGGCCTCCTCGGCCTCAGCTCCGCCACACTATTTGCCCAAGAGCCCGTGCGCCCCTACGATCCCTATCAGGTACGTGAGGTCGTCGAGGTGCCCGACGAGATCAAGATGGTCCGTGGCGACAAGCTCAAGGCCTATAAGATCACACCCGATGTGGCGCGTGCCGTACGCGTCGAGATGCCCGACACGCTGACGCACTACACCTTCGAGTACATCTCACCGGAGTTCCGCTCCCTCGGGGTCTCCTATCTGGGGAATACGAATAGCCAATGGCAGGCGAAGCTCTTCTTCGATCGCCCCCGCCGTGTCAGCGACTTCTTCTATGCCGACGGCTACTACCGCATGCTCTACACGCCCGATGCGGTGCGCTACTACGATACGAAGACGCCCTTCACCTACGTGCGCTATCACAAGAACTTCAAGAGCAACGAGAGTGAGGACGTCATCGCAGCTGACTTCGGGGCGAACCTCGGCAAGGAGCTGAATGTCGGAGCGAGCTTCGACTACACCTATGCCAGTGGCTTCTACACGCAGGGGCGTAGCAAGGATGCTCGCTACCGCGTCTTCACCTCCTATCGTGGCGACCGCTACGAGCTCTTCGGCTATATCGCGAACGACTACTACAAGCAGGAGGAGAATGGTGGGATCACCAATGCCGACTACATCTACAATCCCGAGCGCTACACGAATAGCCGTACCAAGATCAGTTCGCGCGACGTACCCGTACTCATCAGTACCGGTGAGCTGACAAACCGCATCCGCTCTGGTCACGCCTACCTCGCACAGTCCTACCGCCTCGGCTCCTACCGTACCGTCAAGCGCAAGCAGCCCCTACCCATAGAGGGTCAGGAGGGCGCCGAAGCACTCCAGAGCCTCGACTCCACGTACTTCGTCCCCGTGGGCGGCATCTCGCTGACGACCTACTACAACAAGCAGAGCCGTCGCTTCTTCTCCCACACCGAGAGCAACCAGTGGGGCACGGTCTTCGGCACGCCTGCCGTGACCCACACCCGCACCAATGCCGACGGCACCACGACGACCTATACCCTCCCCAACGACACCGCACAGCTCGTCACCCTGCAGAATACCGTCGCCCTCTCGCTGATGGAGGGCTTCCGCCCCTGGGTGAAGTTCGGCCTATCAGCCTACCTCCGTCAGGAGAACCGCTGGGCATCGCTCCCCGACCTCGCCACAGAGCGCTACACCCGCACGGCACTTAGCTCGACCTTCATCGGTGGGCTCATCGAGCGTCGCGAAGGCACAGGACTGAACTTCTCCGCCCGTGGGGAGCTGGGTGTCCTCGGCTCGGACCTTGGCGCCTTCAAGTTTGAGGGGGATATCCGCACCGCCTTCAGCCTCTTCCAGAAGCGCTTTGCCCTCGAGGCCGACGCCTATGTCGACAATGCCCGCCCCTCTTACTTTGCCGCACATCACCACGGCACTTACGGCTGGTGGGACAAGTCGCTGAGCTTCACCCGCCGTGCTGAGCTCGGTGGCCGCGTGCACCTCTCCTCCTGGGGGACGAGCTTCGAGGCACGTACGGCAAGCCTGCAGAACTATATCTACTTCGACAGCAAGGGCGAGACACGGCAGCACTCCGACCTCATCCAGGTCCTGGCTCTGCGTGCTCGCCAGGCAGGCTCCTACGGCCCTATCAACTGGGATCTCGAGGCCGCATACCAGCAGACCTCTGCCCCCTCTGTACTCCCCTTACCTTCGCTCACGGCAGCAGCTGACGTGTATCTGCGCTTCCTCTTGGCGAAGGTCCTACGCGTTGACCTCGGCATCAAGAGCTATTGGCACTCCGCCTATCACGCGCCCTACTATATGCCGACCGACCAGCAGTTCGCCCTCCAGACGGAAGGCAATGTCGGCGGACAGGCTCCGCTACTCATCGCCTATGCGAACTTCCGCCTGAAGCGCGCACGCTTCTTCCTCCAGATGTACAATGTGGGTGAGGCCTTCATGACCAACGAGCGCCTCTCGATGTACAAATACCCCTACAACCCGATGCACCTCTCCGCAGGTGTCGTCGTCGACCTCAACAACTAACCCTCCCCTATGGCTAAGCTCCGCACGAATACCCGCCTCTGGGTATATGCCTTCCTGCTCCTCCTCGCCATCGCTATGCTCCTGTACCTGCGCCGTCAGGTCAAGACAAGCAAAGAGGCGGCCTCGCTCCCATTCATCGAGCGCGACTACCCCGAGATACGCAAGGAGGGTACACTTCGCCTCCTCGCAGGCTACGGCAGTGGTGGAGAAGTGCAGGGCGGACAGCTCTCGGGCGCTATCTACGAGCTCGCTAAGCAGCTGGAGAAGAAGAGCGGGCTACGTGTCGAGGTCGTGCTGGAGAACCGCTGGGACGAAGCCCTTCGCCACCTCAGCACCGGCACGGCAGACCTCGTTGCCCACCCCATCACGCATACCTCGGCAGTAGATACTACCCGCTATATGCTCTTCGCGGAGAAGACCTCTGGACCTATCTACCTCGTACAGCGCCGTGCAGACAGCGCGCATCACATCAGCCGTCAGGTAGAGCTCGCTGGGCACTCCATCACCCTGCCGAAGGCCTCTCCCCTCTCGCTCTTCATCGAGCATCTCGGCGAAGAGATCGGCGACAGCCTGAGCATCCAGGTCGACACGCTCTACGCTGCCGAGCAGCTCGCCATGCAGGTCGCCTCGGGGAAGATCAACTATACCGCCTGCACCTCTGAGGAAGCGGAGCGCTTTGCACGTCTCTTCCCTGCACTGGACTGCACTCTCCCGCTGAGCTACTCCGTACGCACAGCTTGGCTCATGCGCCGCAATTCGCCCGCACTTCGCGATAGCCTCATCGCTTGGGGCGTCGGACGATAGGTTTTATGCCAGCCGTCTACACACCATAAGCATAGCGTCCACTGGGCATTATCCCCGATACGATGACGAAGCTCCGATATGAGCAAGAATTTTTTCCCTAAGACCCTTTCCGATTGGGTCTTCCTGATCTTTGTCCTCGTCCTCGGCGGCGAGTGCCACTCCTACTCTCGCCATAGGCGGGCGGAGCGGCGCAGAGCAAGGGATATGAGAAGTGTCGAGCGTGACTACCCCGTGATACGCCAGGAGGGGACACTCCGCCTCATCGCCGGCAACGACTTTATCAGCGATGATCAAAGCGAGATCTATGACGCTGCTATCCAAGAGCTCGCAAGAGATCTAAGGCAAAAGAGCGGGCTACGTGTCGAGATCGTCCCCCAAGATTCTATAGACCTGCAGTTCAAGCCACTCGGACAACTGTCGACTGGAAAGGTAGATCTCTTCGTCTACTCCAGCGTCTACGATGCAGCGATAGATAACCAGGAGTACCGACACTTCGCTGAGAAGCGGGCAGCATCACTCTACCTCGTCCAGCGCCATGATGACAGCACACACTACATCAGCCAGCTCTCTGCGCTTGCGGGACACGCACTGACCCTACCCAAGGGCACTCCCACCACCTACATCCAGAAGTATTTCGTCAAGCAGACAGGCGACAGCCTCCGTATCCAGCTTGACACGCTTCACAGCGCCGAGGAGCTGGCGAAGTTGGTCGCCTCAGGGAAGATCCGCTATACCGTCTGCACCTCCCGTGAGGCGGAGCGCTTCACACGCCTCTACCCCGCACTCGACTGCAAGCTCCCGCTGACCGACTCTGTGCGCACGCTCTGGGTCACACGTCGCAATGCCCCCGCCCTATGCGATAGCCTCGCGGCTTGGGGTGTCGGACAGTAAATACCCCTTCCCCTTACACATAAATAGCGCAGGCTCCTCCGCCCATAGTGGCGAAGGAGCCTGCGCTATTTATTAGAGATATGTGGGAGGAGCTTAGTCCAGATACAGCTCTTCGGGATAGCCGACAGCCTCGAGATAGAGGGCGTGTCCTGGGGCAGATGAACCAGCACGACCGCGATCCTTGGCTTCGACGACCGCAGCGAAGTCCTCGACAGACAGGCGCCCCTTACCGACTTGGAAGAGCGTCCCGACGACGGCACGTACCATATTGCGCAGGAAGCGGTCGGCCGTGATGGTGAAGATCCAATGACCAGGCTCCACGCCTGGACGCCAGTAAGCCTCGGTGACACGGCAGTTATTCGTCTTGACGTCGGTATGGAGCTTGCTGAAGCTCGTGAAGTCCGTGAAGTGCAGGAGCTCGGCAGCAGCTACATTCATCCGCTCGAAGTCCAGCGGGAAGTGCAGGCGCAGCATGCGTGACTCTTGGAAGGGATCCTTGCGCAGCGTCACATAGTAGCGGTACGTGCGGGAGGTAGCGCTGAAGCGCGCATGTGCCTCGTCCGTCACAGGACGGATGCTATGCAGGGCGATGTCGTGAGGGAGGTAGCGGTCGGTGCGGAAGATCAGCTCACGTGCAGCCTCGAGATCCATCGGCAGATCGACGTGAGCGATCATACCACGAGCATGGACACCAGCGTCCGTGCGCCCAGCACCGACGATAGCGATAGGCTCGGGAAAGCGCGAGACGAGCGTCAGCGCCTTCTCGATAGTCTCTTGGACGGTCGGAGCATCGGGCTGGGTCTGCCAGCCGCTGTAGTTCGTGCCGTCGTAGCTCAGAGAGATAAAATAGCGCATCTACAGCTTAGCTCTTCGACTTCTTTGCGCGGGGAGAGGACTTGCGAGCTGTGCCCTTACGAGCCGTCTTCGCAGGCGTCTCAGCGATGAGCTTCATACAGTCATCGTAGCTCATCGACGTGGGGTCGACATCCTTGGGGAGCTTGTAGTTGTCGGTCTTGTACTTGAGGTACGGGCCGAAGCGACCGGTGCGGATCGAGAGATCGGCATCTTCGACGAAGGACTTCAGGAGGCTCTTCTCCTCGCTCTCACGCTTCTCACGGATGATCTCGATAGCTTGCTCTGCGGTGCAGGAGAGGGGATCGGTGTCCTTAGGCAGGCTGTAGAACTTCCCTGCGTGGCGGACATAGGGGCCGAAGCGACCCACTGCGACCGTCATCACCTCACCCTCGTACTCACCGATATTCTTCGGCAGGTCAAAGAGCGCAAGGGCTTCTTCGAGGGTAATCGTCTCAAGCGACTGCCCCTTCTGCAGCGAAGCAAAGCGGGGCTTCTCGGCATCCTCCGCCGTACCCAGCTGTGCCATGGGGCCGTAGCGGCCGATACTGACCGATACCTGCAGCCCCGTCGAGGGCTGTACACCGAGGATGCGCTGGCCGACACGCTGAGCAGGACGCTCATGCGTGGCACGCTCTACCTCGGGGTGGAAGCGCTGGTAGAAGTCGCCTATAGCGCCTGACCAAGAGGTCTTCCCTTCGGCGATCGTATCGAACTCTTCCTCGACGCGTGCCGTGAAGTTGTAGTCCACGATATTGGGGAACTGATCGACGAGGAAGTCATTGACGACGATACCCACATCGGTAGGCAGGAGCTTCCCCTTGTCGGCGCCGTAGACTTCGTTCTTGACAGCACGCTTGACGGCGCCATCCTTGAGGGTCAGTACGGTATAGTTGCGGCGCTGGCCTTCGCGGTCAGCACGCTCTACATAGCCACGATTCTGGATCGTCTGGATCGTAGGAGCATAGGTCGAAGGACGGCCGATGCCGAGCTCTTCCATCTTACTCACCATCGAAGCCTCGGTGTAGCGGGCAGGGCGCTGTGTAAAGCGCTCTTCCCCCGTGAGGGCTTCGAGCGAAAGAGCTTCACGCTCCTTGACTGCGGGGAGGAGCTTCGTCACCTCTGCATTGCCTTCCTCACCCATCGACTCCATATAGACATCGAGGAAGCCTCGGAAGGTGATCACTTCACCCTGTGCGGTGAAGGCATAGTCTGTACCAGAGACGGGGATTGATACGGTCGTGCGCTCGATCTCTGCGTCAGCCATCTGCGAGGCGAGGGTACGCTTGCGGATCAAGTCATAGAGACGCTGCTCCTGAGAAGTACCACCGACGCGCTCGCGGTCGATATAGGTGGGACGAATAGCTTCGTGAGCCTCCTGCGCACCCTTGCTCTTGGTCTGGAAGCGGCGGGGCTGGTGGTATTCCTTCCCGGGGTGCTTCTCGATCTGACGAGCGATAGCGCCGAGGGCTTGCGAAGAGAGGTTGACCGAGTCGGTACGCATATAGGTGATATGCCCCGATTCGTAGAGGGACTGCGCGAGGCGCATCGTCTGCGAGACGGAGTAGCCGAGCTTGTGTGCGGCCTCCTGCTGCAGCGTAGATGTGGTGAAGGGTGCGGCTGGCGAGCGGCGAGCAGCACGGCGCGTGATCGCACCGATAGAGAAGTCAGCCGTAGCACAGCGTGTCATGAGGGCCTCAGCCTCAGCTTCGGTAGCGAAGCGATGATTGAGCTCTGTCAAGAGACGCTCACCCGAGGGGAGGACGAAGGTCGCCTGTAGGCGGTAAGAAGAGTGGGGTACGAAGGCTGTGATCTCACGCTCACGGTCGACGATGAGTCGGACGGCTACGCTCTGCACACGCCCTGCCGAGAGCGAGGGACGGATGCGCTTCCACAGTACGGGAGAGAGCTCGAAGCCCACGATACGGTCGAGGACGCGGCGTGCCTGCTGCGCATCGACAAGATTCATGTTCACCTCACGTGGGTGCTCCAGGGCGTGGAGGAAGGCTTCGGCAGTGATCTCGTGGAAGACAATACGGCGGGTCTTCTCAGGCTTGAGCTCGAGGGCTTCGCTCAGGTGCCAAGCGATGGCTTCTCCTTCGCGGTCTTCATCGGAAGCAAGGTAGACGAGGTCGGCTTTCTTTGCTGCGGCTTTGAGTTCGCGCACCAGGCTCTTCTTGTCCTCGGTGATGACGTACTCGGGGCGGAAGTGATCCTCTACATTCACGCTGAAGGAATGCTGCTTGAGGTCACGCACATGGCCCGCACTGGCCATGACCTTATAGTCGTTCAGTTGATGTTTTTTGAGAAAGCCAGAGATCAGCTCGGCCTTCTTCGGAGACTCTACTATAACTAAATTCATCTACGGATTACCCTATCTCTTCTATTATAATGGTTACGGGCAGGCACGCCCGGTGCAAAGGTAGCAAAAAGCCCCCACCCCTGCATACTCAGCGCACTCTAAAGAGCAGACATAGAGCACAAGAGGGGGGCTGGATACAAAAAAGATCGGCTCACCTCGTATGAGGCAAGCCGATCGTCTTGAAAAAAGTGGAGAATAACGGATTCGAACCGTTGACCCCCTGCGTGCAAGGCAGGTGCTCTAGCCAGCTGAGCTAATCCCCCAGGTAAGTCACTTAAAGTAGTCCCAGGCAGATTTGAACTGCCGACCTCTACATTATCAGTGTAGCGCTCTAACCAACTGAGCTATAGGACTGTCTTTAGGACTATAATAAGGTGAGAAGAAAAGATATCGACAGCAGAAGCGAGTACGCACATTCAGAAAAACCACCTAACTCATCTCTTACGTACATACTACACTAACTATACTAAAGCCCATTTTCAGAACTCCAGAAAGGAGGTGTTCCAGCCGCACCTTCCGGTACGGCTACCTTGTTACGACTTAGCCCCAGTCACTGGTTTTACCCTAGGCAGCTCCTTGCGGTGACCGACTTCAGGTACTCCCAGCTTCCATGGCTTGACGGGCGGTGTGTACAAGGCCCGGGAACGTATTCACCGGATCATGGCTGATATCCGATTACTAGCGATTCCAGCTTCACGGAGTCGAGTTGCAGACTCCGATCCGAACTGTGATCGTCTTTATAGATTCGCGCCTGCTCACGCAGTGGCTGCTCTCTGTAACGACCATTGTAGCACGTGTGTAGCCCAAGATGTAAGGGCCGTGATGATTTGACGTCATCCCCACCTTCCTCACGGTTTGCACCGGCAGTCCCACTAGAGTGCTCGACTCGACTCGCTAGCAACTAATGGCAGGGGTTGCGCTCGTTATAGGACTTAACCTGACACCTCACGGCACGAGCTGACGACAACCATGCAGCACCTTGAAAACTGTCCGAAGAAAAGCGTATCTCTACACCTGTCAGTCTCCATTTAAACCTTGGTAAGGTTCCTCGCGTATCATCGAATTAAACCACATGCTCCACCGCTTGTGCGGGCCCCCGTCAATTCCTTTGAG
>ERZ651108.649-NODE-649-length-16792-cov-6.314095_pt1 | contig 16792 bp, 15 predicted proteins | sample MGYA00512173_ERZ651108 | MGnify/ENA metagenome assembly ERZ651108 | reverse complement strand
TACCTGACAATAAAAATATAATTTTCTTTCTATTATTCCTATATTTAATTTCTTTAGTGTCTATTTGTTCTATGCTTTCTCTGCAATCTTCTTTTAATTTCGTCTGTTTGTTCTTCTTTTTCAGCATCACTAGATTCCTCCTTACTATTTGTTATCACATTGTTAGATTTTCTCTCCTGATCTAATCGTTCTTTGTTACTTATGACACTTTCTTTATATATTTTAGCTATAAAAGAAATTTTAGAAAGCATAAAATTAAACATTACTACAACGAAATTTTCTCTGAATCCTTTCGCTACTACTTTACTCACTATAACATCTCCAAAAAAACCAAATAAAGTTGGAGTTACATATAGATTCCAATGAAAGAATTCTACAGAGCAATATGACATTACTGAAATGATGAGAATAGATGACAGAAATTGTAATACATCTCCTAATTTAGTACCTGTAGCACCTCTATAGATCATCATAAATATAGATACTACGATACAGTTAATAAGTAATTTAATTGCTATAAGATCGACTAATAATCCGTTCCTGTGTAACGTGTCTAGAAAGTCTCTAAACATATGTGTACCTCCGTTTCTATTTTTTAATATCCCTATATAAGATACTTGGTTCGTGTATATATAAGAAACCCCCAAATGGGGGTTAATTTTATATATATTTATTTAACATATTTAAATACTTTCTGAAATTTTCCATCTTTTCTGAGAAGAATTTTACTGAATCTATATTATTGTGTTTGTTATTTATAGTATTGTTAGCATTATTCATTATACTGTTATTTATATAGATTCCTTCATTTAACTCATCGTTAATGTAATATTCCATTTTTAATAATCCGTTATAGATAACTTTAATGTAATGGGTATCGTTAAATGTCAATTTGAACATAAATTCAGTCTCGTTGATTTTATTAAATGTTAATAGATAATCTCCAGAGAACTCATTCTCCAAATTCAATTTTCTTGTAACATATTTTTCTAAATTTACTATATGATCTAATAAAATGTTATTTTTAATTATTTTACTGTGATTTAATTCATTTGCCATATAATGGATTGCTATTAACGGGTCCGATAACTCTGGCATATTAAGATTTTTCCAACTTCGTTCATCACTTATAGAAATAACTCTAGACCCTTTTGTTTCATCATTACTCAATGTAATCATTCCGAATTCTCTTCCTATAAATACTCTAATTTTTTCATTAAAATTTACCAATACACCATTATTAAATGTATATCTAAAAGCTTCAGCATTTTCAAAGTTATCATTTCTTACACCTACTGTTAAAAATGATCTTATTAATGCGTTAAATTCAGAAATTTCTTGAGCTATATTAGATAAGTCTGGTTGATTAAATACTACTGGTTCATTAAACTGGAATAATTCATTTAATTCTTTTTCTACTTCTTTAAATTTTATTTTAGATATATATAAAGAAATATCATCATTAACCATAGACTCAGATTCTTTTCCTGATTCTTTCCAATAAAATTTAGCTGTAGTATCTCCTATATTATATTCTACTCTTTCCCTATCATTGAACATATCGTATTTAGAAAATATTAAAATAATTCCATTATTCTCATGTTTAATATGTATATCGGATATATTTATATTTATTTTTTTATTAGACATATATGTGTATAATCCTTGTAAGAGGGATAAGAAATTAGATTCTGTTTTTTCAAACTCCCTTAACTTACTCATTGTAGTATCGAATTTCGATTTATCTCCGATTATAACTACTTCTCCACTTTCTATACTCTTTTCTAATGAATGGTCTGATAAATATTTCTTTTTAAAATCACTATCATTACTTATAAGAAAAGATTCTATAAAAGATTGATAAATAAAATTTAAATCATGATTTCCATTATTTTCTAATGTATAATCACTATTTTTACCTCCATCCTCTACTGAAAATTCTACATCAGGTGATTTAAATATTACCCGATTTCCCATAATAATAGAATAATTGTCTACATTTTCACAACTAGTTAAATCTATTCTGCATTTCATTTTAATTTCCTCCTGTTTTTATAATATTATAATAGCATGTTTAACGCATAAACCAACTTTTGTATAAATTTTATATATTATAAGGAGGAAAATATATGATATTTTTATCAAAAATTGATAATATGACATTATGTCGTACTACGTGTTATCCTGACGACGTACCAAGATTAAATCGAAATACTGCTATAATATTACCGACTAATAATGAAGATATTATGTTAGACGTATTACATAAATTTAAATCTGGTATAGGAAGAATGAAAATAAAGAATATAAATTATATGTATTATCCAAAAACGTATACTTTTAAAGCTGGTATTAAGACAGTTAAATATTTGAATAAGCATTATAATCCAGAATGTAAAGTTCTTAGAAGTAAATCAAGTTGTGTTATAACTCAATCTATAGGAGTTATTAGAGACTACAATATGATATTTAACTATTCTAAGATTATAGAGAGATTATATGATCCTAAAATTATATACAATAAATTTAATGTAATTACTATATGGAAAGCTTTAATAAATTTTCAAGGTGTACAACACAATAATCGTTATTTAGTAATAACTCCAGAAATTTCTAAAATACATATTAGAAATGCTGCAGTATTAAAACTTAGCTCTTGGAAAGTTAAAGATTTATATATTTCTTTATTGTATCATTTAATATTTAGATATGATGAATTTTTGTCTCTTATGAGAAAAGAAAATTGTAATCTATTATTTACTGATTATAAATATTCATTAAAGGTTGATTTTAACGATCCAGATTTTAATGAAAAATTCCCAGAAAAATCTGTATTCTTAAAACAGTTATTTTTTAATCTTAGAAGAATGAATATGGGTTATCATGTAGATGAAGAGGAAGTTGATATAGAAAGTCTTGTTGATAATGGTGTACCTGTAGTAGAACCAGTAACAGAAGATGACGTAGATGACACCACGGTAACTAAAACAATGGAAATTGTTGATAAGCTATCATTAGACAATAAAACTAAAGAGGAAGATAAATCTGAAGCTGAAAGTATTTCTGAAGAAATATCAGAAACCGTTTCAGAACAAGAAGAAAAGGAAGATAAAAAGCTATCTAAAAAAGAACAAAAATTAAAAGAACAAGTATCTAAAATTACAGATATAGTAAAAAAAGATCAAGAAAGAAATATATCTATTCCTATGAGATTAGAAACTGTGGAGAAGAAACAGCAGAAGATTTTAGAAGATAATTTAGAAGAGGTATTAGCTAAATTAGAGGATATGGCTGAGTCTATGATTACACCAGATGTTGTTAGTAGAACTAATAAATTTGGTACATTTAAAATAAATCAAATGGATAAACAATATGAAGAAATAGCTAAAAAAGATAGATTAGATATAGCTGAATCTTTAAATAAAAATAGTGTACCTTTATATTTAACTAATTATAAAGATGTTCAAGATAATAAGAGTAAAGACACATACAGTAGAAAAGTACAAATGACATTCGAATCACCTTATAACAATAAAGAAAAGCATACTTTTACTATGAATATACCAGAATTAAGAGATGGTAAGTTTTTACATATAAATGGATCAGATAAAGTTATAATTAGACAGAAAATAGCATTACCAATAATAAGATTAGAAGATGGTGTTGTATGTACATCTTATTACGGAAAACTTTTCATAAGATTAACTAACGGAAATCTATCTAAATCTGTAGCCAGAGTTAAATCTTTTATAAGATTATGTAGAAAGAAGTTTACTAATAACTATCTTAAAAAATGGTTTTCTTTTACACCAGCTTATTACACAGCTAAATCAGAAAATATATTAGGACCTGAATTATTAGAGTTGTCTAGATTTCTAGAATATATAAAGATAGATAAAGATAATTATATAGATTTAGGATCTAAGACAAATATAGTTGCTAGAATAGATGGAGAAGATTGGAAAGCTTCTCAAATAGAAGACACTCTTACAAATGTAGTTGGTGGAGAAGTTATATCTACACTAGAATTATTTGATAAGTTAATAGACAAACTTATTGACGAAGATAAACCTATATATGAGTTATGGAAGTCTAAATATACAGGAACTGTTAGTAAGAATGTTGCTTATTCTAGAGTCGAAAGATGGCCAGGAGGTAATATCCCATTATTATGGTTAGTATTACATGCTTATGGAGAAAATCTATTACCATTATTAGATCTATTAAGTAAAGATTATGGACTAACATACGAAATAATACCTAAAGAAGGTACTAAGTTGAGTAAGAGTAAATTCACAACAGATGATAGTGATAGATTTTTATTTAGTACATTTGCATTAGATATCAAATATAATAATATATCTAATCAGCATTTATTATACCCATTACATAATGTAGATTTAACGAATTTTAATAGTTTACAATTGACTGGAATATCTGATATGGTAACTAACTCATCTAATGTAGTTATGTCTATGGAAACTTATGAAGATTTATTCTGGGATCCTATAACTAAAAAAGTAATGGACGATACAGGAGTCCCTACAGAATATGCTGAGTCTTTAGTTTATGCTAATAATCTATTGAATAATTATGATAGAACTGTTTCTGAAATATCTTTAAAGAATGAAAGAATGCCATCTAATTCTGAATTAATACAGGGTGCTATGTATGCATGTTTAGCTAAAGAGTATAGAGATTATTCAATAAAGGTTAAAAGAGGTTCTAGAATGGCTAGCTTCTCAGTTCAACAAGATGCGATAATGTCTTATTTAGCAACTTTACCAAATGTAGAAGAATCTTCTAAAATAAATGCAATACAACACGTGGATAAATTATATTCTGTATCTAATAAAGGTATATCAGGAATCAATAATAGTAGATCGTATACAATAAATAAACGTAAATGGGATGAAACTTTTTATGGAATTATGTCTGATGTTTCTCCATATGGACCAGCAACAGGTATAGTTAAACATTTAGCAGTAAATCCTAATATAAAGGATATTAGAGGATATTTTGTTTCTAAAGGATCTGATGAAGTAAGTATGGATGAAACTATGGCTATTTCCGAAGCGTTAAGACCATTTACACAAAAACATGACTCTTCTAACAGAACAGCGATGTCTATGATGCAATCTAATCACTTGATGGGAACAGAAGGTTCTGATCCGGCTTTAGTTACATATGGTATGGATGAAACTATGGCTATGTTAGATACAGACTTTGCAAAAAGATTAAAAGATGATGGAGAAATAGTTTTAAGAAATAATAGATATGTCAAAATTAGATATAATAATTTAAAAAATGATGATGGTTCTGCATTAGAAGAAATAATAGATTTAGATAATATAGAAAGAAACTCAGCTAAAGCATTCTTTACACCAAATAAAATGAAAATTAATTCAAAATTTGGAGATGCTAAAGAAGGAACTAAAGTTAGAAAAGATGACGTTTTAGCTTATAACAGTAATTACTATCAAGAGGTAGGAGATGAAATTGTGTTTAAGTCAGGACCTATAGTAAATATAGCATTGATGAATACACAATACGCATATGAAGACGCTACAGTTATGAGTGAAAGTTTAGCTCATAAGTTACAAACTAAGGTGTTGAAAAGAATTGCGGTCAAATTAAATCCTAGAAATCAAATAAAAGAAGTAAGAACTAAGTTAGGTTTAATATACGGAGGAGACACATTAATAAAATACTCTGAAGATAGTGGATCTTCTTTCTTAAACTCATCGTACGATTTATCAGCATTAGAAGAAACGTTAATGAAAAATATAAAATCTAATTATAATGGATCATTAAGAGATATTTATGTATATTATAAATTATCTCAAAAAGATGAAGAAGAAATGGATCCTACAATTAAGAATTTTATAAAAGTTGTAGACAATTATTATAGAAGAGCTTTTAACGGAGCAGAATTAGAAAGAAATATTCCTGAATATGAAAGAAATAGAATAATATCACATGTAACTAAGTTTACAGACACTAGAAAAAATACTGTTAATGGAGATTTAGTGAATAAAGGAGAGATTTTAATAGAATTCTTTATAGAGGTAAATCAAAATTTCTCATCTGGTGATAAAATAACTATAGGTAATACTGCATTAAAGGGAGTAGATAGTAAAATTTTACCAGATAGTAAAAGACCAATAGGAGCTACCACTGGGAAGACTTATGATCTTATATTATCAACATATGGGCCATTATCTCGTATGATTTATTCTACATTCATGGTAGGACCTTTAACAGCAGCCATAGAAAAAATAAATGAAAATATAATGGAAATTATAAAATCGGATAAATAAAAAATACCCCCATTTGGGGGTATTCTTATTTATTTTCGAGTATTAATATAATTTTTAGCTGATGCTTTAGCAGATTCAGTTAATCTTACTAAGTCAAATCCGTTTTCTAACGTAGATTCACTTTCTAATAATTTAGATTCTAGTAATGTTAAATCGTCTGTATTTAAGAATAATCCTAACACATCGATAGTAACAGTTGTTTGGTCTTTATCTGGGATAACAGAAACATTTCTCATTACTAAAGTTATATGCCAAGTTCTATTCTTATCGTCAGTCTCTGTTATAACTTCTCTTTCTACAGTAAGTTGTGCGAACCTTTTCAATTTCTCATTGTATTCTGGATCATCTGTTTCTATAAAGTTTATACCCATTATATTATAAGAAGCTAATTCTTTTTTATCTTCAGTATTAGGTGATCCTATTCTAACTAGTAATTCTATATTTAGATTTTCATTAAAATATTTATAGAATTTACCAATATTGTCTTCACCTTCAGAGATTTTCTTATAAGTAGCTCCTATATGGTTAAAATTATCTCCTAATAAGTCTTCTGATTCTACTGTAATTTCCACAACTGCTGGATCTGGTTTTCTTACTTCAAGAAATTTAGAATAATCACTTTTAGAATGAACTTCTTCTATAGTCTTTCCAGAATTATCTACAATATAAGGTGATACCAAACCATATTGGTAAAATTTATTACCACTTACAACCCCAGCTAATCTTTGCACCATGTAAGGAGCTTCTTTATAAAAGTATAATGTATCTCCATTATCAGCTAAAAAGGATTTACCCTCACTTTCATTATAGATCTTTTCAAAAGAATCTAATTTTTCCTGAGTTAATTCAGGCATTTCTACAATTTCGTGTTCAAATAATTTAAACATATTTGTTTCCTCCTATTATTTTTTAATTTATATTATTAGTTCCAAGAATTTCATTAAAAGCATGTTTTATAATATCATAAGCATTTCAAGATAGTGGATCCCATTCTGTCGTTAACCCCCCTACGTCGATTGTATCTACGCAGGGTTCCTATAAATCCAGTTTGTACCCATACATACATACCGTGGACGTATGGGTATCTATTTATTTTTTATTAAAATTCTACTTTCTTAAAAGGTTTCTTAAAATACGTTAATATTTTACCAAGCATCTCTGTACCTTTAGATCCATTAGTAAATAATATAGCGTAGTCGCAATATTTACTCATTTCTGTATTGCGTAAATAACCTGCTTTCTTACCATATTTCTCCCATTCAGCAGGGAATTCTATTATAGATAATCCTTTCTCTTTAGCATATTTCTCTCCTAATTTATCAGTACCTCTAGCAGTACCACTAACTATTTCTATAACTGGTTTATCTAAAGACTTGACATAATTATCTACTTCTTTCTTTAATAACTCATAATCATTAAAATCTCTACTACCAGCTATTATTAATCTATAACCTTTGTCTCTTTCAGACTTAACGGGGTCGTTAACAACGTCTCCTACGGAGATTTCATGGGTCTTTGTTAATTCTCTTTGGTATACTGTATTTATTTTCTTTAAGTAATTATCTTTAACTGTACCTATAGAGTAATCTACTAATGATATATATGTTCCTACAGTCTTCATACCAGTTCTACTAACCCGACCTATTGTTTGTACAGTTTCACTTTCAGAAGCTCTAGTTTCTAAATCAACTATTATATCCAAACCTTTCAGATCTATAGCTCTACCCATAGATTTAGTCGTAGACACTATTAACTTAGAACTTCTCAAAATACGTTGTCTTTCTTTTTTAGGAGTATTACTATTCAATACATCAACGTCAGAATCTTTTAATTTAAATAATTTCACAATATCTTTCTTAAATTGTTCAGCTAAATCTCCTCTTCTACCTATAAAGAAAACTGTCTTTAGCATTTCGTTTGATTCAAAACGTTTTTTAATCATTTTATTCCATACTTCTAATAAAGGAGTCCTATAGGTTCTATGTGTAATAACATATGCGTGATATGCTTGATAATCTAACATCATACCTTTTGGTGTCCATTTTTGCAATGAATTATAAGTTCTTTTATCAGGATTAGAAGAATATATAACAAATAAACCATTTCTTTCTACTCTTTCCCAAAACTCAGGACCAACATTAGCTACATCTGAAAATATCCGTTGAAATACTCTATCGTCATCTTTAGAAGACTTCATTACAGTAGCTGATAGATATATAGTATATCTTAACGAAGTCATAGTATCTAGTGTAAACATAGATTTGTTTTCTAGATCGAATTCGTCGAAAACTTTTACACCGAATCCTTCTTGAATCATAAATCTTGTGAATTCACTCATTCCTATCTTATCAATAAATATACTTAAAGATTTATGTGTAGCTATTACTATTTGTGGATTAAGTTGATTATTTTCTCTTAACGCATACCAATCATCACCAGTCTCTATAGAATATATATCTTTTAATTTGAGATCAGTATGTGTACTAAAAGAGTCTATCCATTGATCTCTTAAACCAGTAGTCTTAACTAAAATTAAAGCTCTAACTTTTAATTGCGAAATTATATTTGTAGCCACATAAGTTTTACCTTTACCAGTTTGTAAAGAAACTATACATCTTTCCTCTCTATCTAGAAACTTTAAAGCCTTAGCTATTACTTTAGACTGTAATTCATTTCTAGGAGGATTGACCATATTATAACCATTTACATTTTGGTATGGGAAATTATCTGATCTAGATACTTCTACATCATAAAATCCGCATCTCTTTAGTGCATTTATTAATAATCTTTCTGGTATTTTACATAGTCTAAAATGCGTATTGTACTCAAAGTATCCATAAGGTAACCATTCCTGTGTATGAAAGTTAGGTGTACTGACTAATCTAGTTAAAGCGGTATAATCGTGTCTAGGTATTTTAGGTACTTTATAAAATGTCGAAAATTCTATTACATTTATATCTGGCATAAAGCCTCCTTTCTAATATTAAAAAAAGAAATATATGAGCTTTACCCATATATTTCCCATGTATCATATAGAAAGGTTTAATTTTTATATAGTGAATTCTTCCTTTTCTATATTATATTTTCTGAAAGCGTGATAAGAAAGATATTCTAAACTAGGCATAGGTTTTTTTAAATTATCCATTCCGTATCTTATTAAATCATAAGACATTTTATGAAAGACACCTGCCATAGATTCTTCTTCATACGAAAATTCTTGTCTTAATGTATCTTGTCCTTCGTAATCTACGTTATTAAATATTCTAACGAACCCATAATTTCTTAAAGTATTTTTATCTGGTGACATTTTTATATATTTTTCTACTACTAAGTAACCTAGATTTATAATTTGTCCTCCTAATTCTCCGTTAATAGATAAGAATTTTTTAAATTTGTCTGTTACGTATTCCATATTAACCAACCCTTTCTGTGATACTAATTTTTCCTAAATATTTATCGAAGAATTCCCTGATTTCTGGATTATCTTCTTCCATACGTTTTAATAACTTTTCTAAGTAATCGTATTGCTGATCTGTCATTATAGACTCTTCTCCAGTCACGTGTCTATAGTTATGGTTAGCAGACTCCAACATGTTTCTTAAAAACATATAATCTGATACGAGTTTACATTTCAGATGGTCTATTTTTAACTCATCTACGTTGTTCATATATTGAACTAGAAGTTTTGTTTTGTCTGTTGTTAATTTATTTTCATTCATTATTTTTCCTCCTTATTATCTTCTTTATTTTCAGTATTTTCTACTACAGTTTCAGATACTTCTTCTACTGTATCTTTTGTAACCTCTTTTGTCTCGTCTACCGTATCGTTAACCTTATCTTTAACCAAATCTAGAACTTCGTCGTTTGTAGTAGGTTCTTCATAAAGACCTTTTTCTTTTAAGACTTCCTTAGCGTCCTCTACTTCCCATTCTTGTTCTAACTCTTTATACTTCTTAATAAATTCAGAGAACGGTAAGCCCGATCTCTTCCAATCTCTATATACAACATAACCTAATTCCCCAATAAATGTTCCTACTGCTCCTATTAAAATTCCTTTAAATATTTTCATCTTTATTTCCTCCTATTTTTATATTGTTATTTCTTTGTTATCATATTTTTTGTAAAAAGCTTCCTTTAAATCGGATATTCTTTCAGCACTAAGTTTCTTTCGTATCCTAATATCTTCTGTTATTTCCTCATCTGTCATATTCGGATAATCTACATCAGCAAATAGATTTCTTTCTATATGTTCTTTTTCTTCTTGTTTTATTATCAGTATGTCTTTTAATGTTTCGTAAGCATCGATTAGTACCTCCTCTTTGATAGATAAAAGGCCCTCTGTAGATATTTCTATATTATCTTTCATAGATATATAGAATTTATCTAGATCATATAATACCCAAGAATAATAACGCCCCATAACAATGAGAAATCCTATCTCATCCATTTCGTATATTTTAACAGTACGACCATTATCCAGTCTAGCATTATTTTCTACGAAGTGTCTATCTACATCAAAGTTATCTTTCTTTAACTTCTCTATAATACCTTTAATATCACGAGTAATTTTATTATGTTCTGTCTTTCCAGTAATCTTCCATATTTGTAACGATGTTGCGTAACAAAAATCTGATTTATTCACTAAAGTTGTGTTACTCATATGTTCAGCTACGTTTTTAGTATACCCATATAAAGCTCTATATCTAACCAAATCTTGTTCAAATATTTTGAATTTCTCAGGATCTCCAGAATCTCTTAACGAAACTAATTCAGAAGCTTCATCTAATTTGTCAATATTTGTCTTCAGAAGTTTTTCTAATGAGATATCAAATTCTTTCATAACTCTGTAAAAGAAATTAGATAAACAATATACGATTGTATCATTATATCTTCCCATTAATACTAAGAATGCAACCGGGCTTAATTGATACACACTACGATTAGTGTTATCTTCTCCCTTATATAAAGATTCTATTATACGAAATTCATACTTTAAATTAATCTTTTCGTAATCTTCTTTAGAGTTATCTTTGTTTATTCTTTGTGTAATCTTAGTATGCGGCCCAAAATTGGCGACTTCTACATTTTCGCCTGGTAAAACCAAGCTGGGTCCAACTTTGGCGACTTCTCTGAAAGTTCGTCGCCCTTGATTATTTAAGTTTGTCATCAATTCATCTATATCTCTTAAAACATGTTTATGATTTTTATGAGTTATTTCTGCTATATATCTTGTGTCACATATTATTCCTTCTGGATACTTATGATTTTTATGTTCATTTATACATTTATCCACTAAATCATTTAAATGATTATATGTTAATAAAAATATATTATTATTGTACATTTTAATTCCTCCTAATTATTTATTTTTCCTTGGTTTTTCAATGTGAACTCAGATTTGTATCCCTCTACCTTAACTTGATTTTTCTTAACGAACTCAAATCTGAGCCCATCTTACTTACCTTGTTATCATAACATTACCAAAAACTTTATTTTGTTCAATTATAGCTTCGGCTTTATCGTAGATATCTAATGGTGTATTATATACCTTTTCATATGTAACAGTAGCATCTTTATTAGTAACATAATATTCAGCTAAAGTATAATTTATTTCTATATAGTATTTACCTAATAATGTCAGTAGCCCTACTTTAGATAAGGTATACATAGGAGTCTGTCTTTTGTAGGTATCTAAATAATAGTCCTGATAGAAATCTTTTCTTATCATTTCGTCAGGTACACCTGATGAAGCAAGGTTTCCGATTAACATAGTAACATCTCTCAATACATTTTTATGCATCTTTTGAGCTATATTAGCAACTTGTCTACTATTGGTATATTTGAATACTTCAGTATCTTTTTCTGGTCCAGGATAAGCCATACCAAATAAGTTAAATATCTTCTCCATTTCCCTGTCTTCGTGTAAATTAAATTGATTTGTGTAATATTCTAACACGAACTCAGGAGAATCGCCATTAAACGAATTTGGGTTTTCCCATATATCATCATAAGCTTCTTTCATGTAACGATAATAAGGTTCGTATCGACTTTTCTGAACTAAATCAGAAACTGTAAATGGTCCACTATCTTTAACTGTTACATAATATAAAGCCATATAATATCTTAACGTGTCATTATATCTATTTAACATACATAGATACATAACTTCGTCTAAATAATAAATTGGTAACAACTTACCTTGTACAGAAGAATAACTTCCTATAGCTAGTCTAAAATTAGGTTGAAGTTGAGAGATATTTGAATTCATATTACCCATAAGATTACTATGTTGTAATTCTAAAATTTTTGTTGATAAAGACATTTCACCATGATTTTCCGACGTGAACTCAGATCTGAGCCAATCTCCTATTCCTTCGACTTGTGTAACTCTGAAGTTATCTAATCCTTTTCTATGAAGAATCAGAGATATTTCTTCAATGTCTCTTAACACGTTATCGTGTCTTTTTCCTAACATATATGCTAACTCCTGTGATGTACAGAATATGTTAGTATTTCCTCTCGTATTCATTTTGTGTTGATTTAAGATCTCTTCGATCTTTTGTTGAATTGTTTTAACTTCCATTTTATTTTCCACCTTTCGTTTTATTATTAATTTTTTATCTCTAAATACACTCTCTATTTGTCATGGAGGGTGTGACATTATATTCTTTTTCATAAATATACGTCCTTTCTTATTTTATTCTTTATCCCAAACTTTACCACATGACTCAGATAAAGTATTTCCTACAACGACGTCGTGATCCAGATCGTCATATCTAGCTTCCCAACTAGAATAGTCATCTAAGATAACTCGTACATATTCAATTTCGTATCGTTGCATTCTGGTAACTTTACCTACTCTATATGTACGATAGTGATCTTTATTAACATTGACAACATTAATGACTTTTCTATTAGCACATTCTACATTAGTAGTATTGTCTGTAGTTATTCCTATAACTACTAATAGACACATTAAGGTTGATACTCCAAGTATCATCAGTACAATACCCCAATCTACATTTGATATAGTTTCTTTTAATGACATAATTACCAATCCTTTCTTTTTCTGATATCATATATATTATATATACTTTCAGAAAATTAACGATATTTTTTAACAGTAGTAGAAATCTTCTCTATCATGTATTCGTCTATATTGTTCAATATATACAATACACTTTCATATTCTTCAGAAATCTTTAATTGTTCTTTCTTCATATCTTCTACACCTTTTAACAATGACGAAAATTTCTTATTTATCAAATATTCTCCTACAGATTCTTCTAATTTCCATTTTCTTTTTATCTTGTTCAGAATGGTTTCTTTATCAGACCTTTCTAACATCTTTATAAACTCGTCACGTCTTTCCTTATTGCCTAATATGTATATTGCTCCGTCTAAACATATTTTTTTCTTAAATAGATCCTCTTTTTTAAATAAGAAATATTTCGTTAATACACGTTTTTTATTTTGATAATGATGTTCAAATAATGGTAATATACCCATTCTAACAACTTCTTGTCCTTTTATAAATAACATACTATAATTGTAAGAAGTCATAAAAGAAGTCTTTATTAACAGTTCATCTATTGCTTTTTCTACAGGTACATCTTTTTTCAATACTATATTTATCAATACTCCTTCTTTACCTGACTCGTCTAATATTCCATATAGACGATTATCCTTATTGAATATAGAATAACATTGTTCGACGAATTTAGGTATCTCTACCATATAAGGTAATTCTGTTATAACTATAGTATTCTTTCCTCTACTACCAGGCTCTACTTTTAGTTCTCCTCTAGCAGTCAATTTACCTTTACCTAATAATAATCCATTCTCTGAATTTTTTACTATTTTACACGGATTTGGAAAATCTACTTTAATTCCTCTTATTATTCTCTTTTCCATTTTATGCCATCCAGCAACATCTTCCCTATTTTTAATGTAATCTATATACGCTTTGGCTACACTCTTTAATGTATGAGGAACAACTCTAGTAGAGAATCCAGAAGTTATTCCGTTTGTACCATTTATTAATACCATTGGCAATAATGTAGGAAGAAATACTGGTTCTAATACATTGGGTAATCCTTTATAGGTCATTTCCATATCGGTAAATTCAAAATCTTCAGTAAAATAAAAATCTTTTAAATATTCAGTCATTTTAGCTTCAGTATAACGTGCAGCAGCATATTCACTTAGTGATTGTGTGATGTACCCAATATTACCTTGTCCTTTCACTAAAGTATTTCTACATCTATCTGGTTGTGCCATGTAGATTAATGTCTGATAAATACTACTGTCACCATGTGGAATTAACTGCATACTCTGTCCTACTATATCTGCAGATTTAGTAAAATCATCTGCTTTCATATTTTTCATAGTAAACAAAATTCTTCTTTGTGATGGCTTTAAACCATCTATTGCGTTAGGAATCATCCTCATATAAGATGCTACAGCAAATTCTAAATAACTCTTTTTCATCACTTGTGCGATATCAACATCTTTTGCAACTTTCTCTCTTTTCTCTAATAATTCTTTTCTTTTATTTTTAGACATAAAAAAATATACCTCCTTTAATTTTATAAAGTTGGATGTTTATATAAAGAGCCCCATATGGGGCTCCTGTTTTTAATTTAGTTTACCTGATAATAATGTTGCTCTGTTATACATTTCTAAAATACCGACTCGCATATATTCAACTATTTTTTCTAAATCAAACGTTTCTAATTTTTTATATTCGTTTCTTAATTCATCGAATATAATTTTGAAATTATCATCATTATTTACTGTTGACAAATCATATGATAACATTAACTTATCATTATCTACAAAAGATATATCTTTTTTAACATTAAATATACCTATATTATCGTTGTCATTATTCTTCAAAGATAATTTATATTCCATCTTGAAATTATTAATACCACTTTTGACGTCTTTAGCTCTAGCATCGAGCATCTTTTCTATCTCCTTTTTACCTTCCTCAGTAGCACCGTTTAATGTACTAGACGAAAATGATATCTTTGAATAATCTTCAGGTGATATTTTTTGTTCCACATCAACGATTTTATTCAATACGTTACCAACAATAATTTCATCTAAAAATTGTAAAGTATTAAGAATTGATATTTTGTCTTCGTCCTTTAGTTTAGTTTGTTTTTCGTTCCTTGTTAATTTAGTTACTGCCATATTATTTACCTTCTTTCTCTAATAATTTTCTTTTACTTTCCCAATTTTCATCTCTATCTTTTTTAGGTACTTCGTTTACGAATAACCATAATGTAAAGTCTTTCAAGAATCTAGATATATTTATTCTTTTTATTCTTGGGTAATAATTTTTATATTTTATAGCTTCTGCTATTTTATAAGCCACCATTTCTAAACCTCTAGATAGTTCTATTCTATTGAATATTTTACGATATCTCCAAGTCTTTTGAGTATCCCTAAAATGAAACGTTTTATCATTTTCTGTATTAACTATTATCTTTCCTCTATACTGTACATAATAATCAGTAGTATTCTTATTATAGAATAGAGAAATTCTATCTTCTTCAATGTCGTCTCCATCCATAGAAACTGGCATAATAAATACTTGCCAAATGTTTGTATTATCGGTTTCCTTAGGTGATAAATCTACTTCTTCTCTCAATGGAAATTTATCTGTCAACTCATATTTACCTTCTTTATTATTTATTTCTTTTAACAATTCTTTTAATCCATTTATCTCAGCTTCCATCATTTGTCTTTTTGTTATAATATTTTGATTTAAATGACCTGTCCACGATACTCTATACACTTTTATTTTTCTTTCTATTCTATTTTCTATTATTTTTATAACATCATTCTTAGTCATTTTTATTCTCCTTATCAACATTATATAAAGTTAAATCTTCATTCATAAATTTTATAAATAATCCTTCTTTTATGTAGTGATCGCAATTAAGAAGAGCTACGTTTTTTAGTAAAGCTGCTTTAGGTATACCAGATTCATATTTTTCTATATTATCATTATACCACGATAGGAAATCTTTTCTATTCTGTTTTAAAAGTCTTATGAATATATCCAAACCTAACCCAGATTCGTTAACCTTTTCGAAATCTCTTTTTAATTTATCACTATCAAATACTTCAATTCTATTGAGTAAATCTTCATATAATTTCTTAAAGGCTGTGGTAAGCGGAATATTATATATATCTGACCACTTTTCTATTATTCCACAATAATAATTACCAGCATGCTTAGTGTAGTACTCTTTAATTTCTTTTATTGGATAATTGTCTAATAATTCTATAGCTTTATCTACATCATCTTTATATTTAAATAACATCTCTAACATCGTTAATTCTGAATCTTTTTTCATAATTATATCCTCCTAAAATTTTTTATAATTCATTTAAGTAAAATAATTTCCTATATTGATTTATACTAGTTATTTGTGGTAATGTTTGTTTAATGATAGGAA
>ERZ651108.644-NODE-644-length-16825-cov-37.530471_pt1 | contig 16825 bp, 12 predicted proteins | sample MGYA00512173_ERZ651108 | MGnify/ENA metagenome assembly ERZ651108 | reverse complement strand
GAACTGGACGTGCTCGAACGCCTGCAGGAATCGCTGCCGGCAGGCTACGACATCTTCCACAGTGTGGCCTGGCATTCGGTGGAAAACGGCCAGGACCGCCACGGCGAGATCGATATCGTGGTGCTGGGCCCCACCGGCCACCTGCTGCTGATGGAGATCAAGTCCGGCGGCGTGCAGCTGCGTGACGGCGAGCTCTTCAAGCTCTACAGCAGCCGCGAGCACGACGTGCGCCGCCAGCTGGCCGTGCAGCGCGCCGCGCTGCTGCACCGCCTCAAGGAAGCCGGCCTGCATGCCTTCGTGAGCCACTGCCTGGTGCTGCCCGACTACCGGCTGGAGGCCGGCGACATCGTGGCCCTGTCGCGCGACCGCATCATCGACGCCGCCGACTTCCCCTTCCTGGGCACCCGCGTACAGGAACTGATGCGCCATGGCGACTCGCAAAGCGACATCGAGTCGCTGCGCCGCTTCCTGTCCAACGAATTCCAGGTCTCGGTCGACCTCTCGGCCCTGGACCAGCAGCTGCAGCGCACCACCCAGCGCCTGGCCGAGGGGCTGGCCACCTGGGTACCGCGCATCCAGGCCCCCAATGGTCTGATCCGCATCCAGGCCACCGCCGGCTCGGGCAAGACCCAGCTGGCGCTGCGCCTGCTCAACGATTCCGTCACCCAGGGCGGCCGGGCGCTGTACGTGTGCTTCAACCGCTCGCTGGCCGACCACATCAGCCGGCTGGCCCCGCCCGTGGCGGATGTGACCAGCTATTCCGAGCTGTGCGTGACCTACTACCGGCGAAACTACGGCGAGCCCGATTTCGCCGCCCCGGACAACTTCGACCTGCTGGCACGCGTCTACTGCGAATCGGCCGAGGAATGGAAGCCCACCTACGACCTGATCGTCATCGACGAAGGCCAGGACTTCCAGCCCGCCTGGGTCGAGAGCCTGCTGCCGCAGCTGAAGGCCTCCGGGCGGCTGTACCTGATGGAAGACGACGCACAGCGCCTGTATGACCGCGCCCGCTTCGATCTGGCCGATGCCGTGACGCTGACCTGCAACGACAACTTCCGCAGCCCGCGCATGGTCTGCGAGGTGATCAACGCCCTGCACCTGTCCGACCAGGCCATCACCCCGCGCAGCCCCTACGCCGGCGAGCTGCCATCATTCCGCGTCTACGAAAACGAGAAGGGGCTGGTGCGCGAGACGGCCGAGGCCGTGCGCGAGTCCGCGAAGTTCGGCGTCAATTCCACCTTCAACGGTATCGACATGGCCCAGGTCGGCAAGTACCGTGACTCGGTCATTGCTGGCCTCTACAAGGGCCTGCAGGGGCTTCTCAAGTCCCGCAAGGTTGAACTCATCTCCGGCTGGGGTCGCCTCGCTGACGCCAACACCGTCGAGGTGGGCGGCCAGCGCATCACCGGCCGCAACATCGTCCTGGCCACCGGCTCCTACTCGCGTTCGATCCCCGGCCTCGAGATCGGTGGCCGCGTGATCTCCTCCGATCAGGCGCTCCAGATGGACTGGGTTCCCTCCTCTGTCGTGATCCTCGGCGGCGGCGTCATCGGCCTCGAGTTTGCCTCCGTGTGGCGTAGCTTCGGTGCCGAGGTCACGATCATCGAAGCCCTGCCCCACCTCGCCAACAACGAGGACGAGGCCATCTCCAAGCAGCTCGAGCGCGCCTACCGCAAGCGCGGCATCAAGTTCCACACGAAGACCCGTTTTGCCTCCGCGACACAGTCCGATCAGGGCGTACACGTGACCACCGAGGACGGCAAGGCGTTCGACGCCGACGTTCTCCTGGTCGCCGTTGGCCGCGGCCCCGTCACCGAAGGCCTGGGCTACGAGCAAGTCGGCATCACGTTGGATCGCGGCTTTGTCATCACGAACGATCGTCTGCACACCGGCGTGGGCAACATCTACGCGGTTGGCGACATCGTCCCCGGCCTCCAGCTGGCCCACCGTGGCTTCATGCAGGGCATCTTCGTCGCCGAAGAGATCGCCGGCCTGAACCCGACGATGCAGGCTGACATCGACATCCCGCGCGTGACCTTCTGCGAACCTGAAATTGCCTCGGTCGGCATGACGGAGAAGCAGGCCCGCGAGAAGTACGGCGATCAGGTGCGCACGGTCGAGTACAACCTCGCCGGCAATGGAAAGTCGTCTATCCTGGCAACGTCGGGTCTCATCAAGCTGGTCTCGGTTGAGGGCGGTCCGATCGTGGGCTTCCACGGTATCGGCGCGCGCATCGGGGAGCAGATTGGCGAGGGCGAACTCATGGTGAACTGGGAGGCGTACCCCTCGGACGTCGCGTCCCTGATCCACGCGCACCCGAGCCAGAACGAGTCGCTCGGCGAGGCAGCTATGACGCTGGCCGGCAAGCCCCTTCACGTCCACAACTGATACAGCTTTTATTAGGAGAACACACATGGCAACGTCAGTGACTATGCCCGCTCTGGGCGAGTCCGTCACCGAGGGCACCGTTACGACGTGGCTCAAGCAGGTCGGCGATACCGTCGAACTCGACGAGCCCATCGTTGAGGTGTCCACCGACAAGGTTGACTCCGAGGTTCCTTCCCCCGTCGCCGGCGTCCTCCTCGAGATCCTGGTTCCCGAGGATGAGACCGTCGAGGTCGGCACCGAGATCGCGCGCATTGGCGACGCGTCCGAGGCCTCGGCCCCCGCTGCTGCTCCTGCCGCCGCCCCGGCAGCTCCCGCTCCGGCGGCTCCCGTGGCAGCTGCTCCGGCTACTCCTGCCACCGCGCCCGCTCAGGGCACCGAGGTACGCATGCCCGCTCTGGGCGAGTCCGTCACCGAGGGCACCGTCACCACGTGGCTGAAGGCCGTGGGCGACGCCATCGATGCCGACGAGCCGCTGCTTGAGGTCTCCACCGACAAGGTTGACTCCGAGGTCCCTGCTCCCGTCGCAGGTTTCCTCGCGGAGATCCGCGTGCCCGAGGACGAGACCGTCGAGGTCGGCACGGTCGTCGCGATCATCTCCGAGACTGCTCCATCGGCGGCCCCTGCAGCCCCCGCTGTTGCCGTGGCTCCGGCCGCTCCCCCGGCTCCGGCTGCTCCGACTGCGCCTGTCGCTCCGACTGCGCCTGTCGCTCCCGTCGATCCGTTCCCGAACGCGTCGACTCTGGCTGCCGCCGCAACTGGCGCTCCCGTCGTTGCGACGCCGGCCACCGCAACCGGCAGCGTCTACGTGACACCGATCGTGCGTAAGCTTGCCCGCGACCTCGGCGTTGACCTGGCCACTGTGTCGGGCACCGGCGTCGGTGGCCGCGTGCGCCGCGAGGATGTTGAGGCCGCCGCCGCAGCCGCTCGTGCTGCTGCCGCCGCACCTGCTCCGGCTCCGGCTCCCGCCGCAAAGGTCGAAGCTGTCCGCGAGCCCTCGCCGCTGCGTGGCACGACCGAGAAGATGTCGCGTCTGCGTCAGACGATCGCCCGCCGCATGGTGGAGTCGCTGCAGACCGCCGCCCAGCTGACCACTGTCATTGAGGTCGACGTCACCAAGGTTGCTGCGCTTCGCGCTCGCTCGAAGGACGCGTTCCTGGCCAAGCACGGCACGAAGCTCACCTTCCTGCCCTTCTTTGTGAAGGCTGCGACGGAGGCTCTGGCCTACCACCCGAAGATCAACGCGACCATCAACGACAAGGAGGTCACGTACTTCGATTACGAGCACGTGGGCATCGCTGTTGACACGCCGCGTGGCCTGCTCGTGCCCGTCATCAAGAATGCGGGCGAGAAGGACATCCCGGGTATCGCAGCGTCTATCAATGACCTGGCGGCGCGCACGCGCGACTCCAAGATCGGTCCCGACGAGCTGTCTGGCTCTACCTTCACGGTCACGAACACCGGTTCCGGCGGTGCCCTTTTCGACACACCCGTCCTGAACATGCCCGAGACCGCGATCATGGGTGTCGGCACGATCGTCAAGCGTCCCGTCGTGATGAAGGGTATCGACGGCGCAGACGTCATCGCGATCCGCTCGATGGTCTACCTGTCGCTGTCCTACGATCACCGCTTGGTTGACGGCGCAGACGCTTCTCGCTTCCTCATGGATGTGAAGAAGCGCCTCGAAGTCGGCGAGTTTGAGGCCGACCTGGCTCTCTAATCCGCCTGTCAATGTGCTGATGGGGTGGGTCCGCGGACCCACCCCATCAGCACATGCACCACAATGCGTCTATTTGCCCGACTGCGTGGCATCCTCAGTCGATGCGTGTGTGAGCGTCGCGGAGACGACCTTGCCCGAGATCGGATCAACACGCACATCCAGGTAGGTGGAATACGGCGCACCATACAGGTTGCAGCCACTGGCCGTGCACGTTTCAGCTTCCGATACGAGCAGGGTCACACGCGCGTCCACGGCATCGGGTTTGCATGAGACGATGGCGACGTTCTGGACACTCGACGACAGGGCGCGCACCTGCACGCCACCTGCGCGCATATCCTCGATGCGCTGAGCGTCTTCCGTGAGCAGTTCACCGCCGAGTACGGCATCGAGCGTTGACGCATCCCCGTCTTTCATCGCTTGGTCGCGCGCCTGAATCGCTGAATTGATGAGGTCGGCGGCAGCCGTGGGATCGCAGAGTCCAACTGGCGTATCTTCGGTCGGCGTCGTGGCAGGTGGCACCTGCGAAGGCTGCGACATTCGCGCGGATGCCCAAGCCCCGTACACGGCAACCGTCGCTCCCAAGGCAACAATGACGGAGCACGCGACGATCAACGCGGCCAATCCTTTACGGCGAGGAGACCGAGAGCTGTCCGAGGATGCAGCGCCGCGCCGCATGTGCGACGCGCGCACCTCATCCTCGGTGAGTGTGTCCTCACGCAGGGCTGCCGCTCGTAGGTCGGCAATCACTCGTTCAGGGTCGACGGGTTCGCGCGCAATCACATGCTCTACCGGGTCACAGACAAGCGGCGTTGCTCCCGATCCGACGGTCGCAGCCAGCTCGTCGAAGCCCAACTCAGCCAGGACCTCGTCCATCTGAAGGAGCGACGCGATACGGCGCAGGCACTGCCGATCCCCCTCCATACCCGACGTCTCGAGGCTCCACCCGGGAGTTCCCGCTCCAGGCCCGATCTCATCGATTATGTCGATAATGACCGCTCGTCCTTGTGGCGTCACGATGATGTTCGCGGGCGTCAGGTCTCCATGCACGATACCTGCGCCGTGCAGGGCGCTCATGCCGGCGGCGATCCCTTCGACAATCTGACGTCGCGTAGCCTTCGGACGTAGGTCGGCTGATCCAATCTCAACATCGAGTGGACGTCCGGGAACGAAGTCCTGAACGATGGCCCACCGCCCATCATCTGAGCGCACGACGTCACGCAGGGCAACGACGTGCCGGGAGGAAACAGACGCCCACGCCTTCCACCGGTCGAGCAAACGCTCCCCATCGTCGGAGGAGCGCAGGGCAAGAAGCGCTTCACCGTCACTCGAACGCGTCCTCCACAGGGGGCCGCGCGCGCCGACGTGGAACACCTGACCGATCTCGTATCCGCCTATATTCATGGTGATATTGTCTAAATTCGCAGAATGTGATGCAACTCATCTCACATAGTGCCAGGTCGGACGCGTGGACTTTCTCAGGGTGTATGCACGTAGAATGGAGATGCTATGAGTGAAAAGAATCCCCCCGCGAAGAGGCGCTTCTATCAGAACATCCTCGACGCATACCGACTGACCGCACGCACATATCCGGCACTCCCGTGGATGCTCCTGGGAACCGCCGCACTCGTCATCGCCGCGTTCATGCTGTTGGCGTTCCTGACGAACACCTCCTGGATTGGCTGGCTCATTGTCGGCATCATGGGGTCCATCACCGCGGCACTTGCCCTTCTCAGCTTCCTGGCACGCCGCGCGCTGTACGCACAGGTCGAGGAAACCACCGGTGCCGTCAAGGTTGCACTCTCGCAGATTCAGCGCGGCTGGATTATCCCCGAGCAGCCCGTCGCTTTCACGCGCGAACAGGATCTTGTGTGGCGCATCGTCGGTCGCCCCGGCGTCGTTCTCATCTCTGAGGGTCCGGCCTCTCGTGTGCGCCCACTGCTGTCCGCAGAGTCCAAGCGCATCACCAAGATCATGCGTAACGTTCCCGTCCACCAGATCCAGGTTGGCCGCGACGAGGGGCAGATTCCCCTCAAGGACCTGCAGAGCGCGCTGCGTAAGCTAAAGAATGTCCTCACGGCCGAGGAGGTCCCCCAGGTGTCAGCGCGCATCAATGCACTACGTTCGGGCGAGCCGCCGATCCCTAAGGGCATCGATCCGCTGAGGGTCCGCGGCACGTCGAGGCGCGGACTGCGCGGCAACTGAGTCACACAGTCAAGTGGGCGAGCACTATGTGCTCGCCCACTTTTGCATCCAGGATGTGAGACTCGATGGACATGCATAGTATGCGTCTGTTTGCATAAACAGTATCACTGACCGCCAGCAATACAGATACCAAGGAACATAACCATGCACACAACGAAGATTCTCGCAGCCCTAACCATGGCGACGACGGCGGTCGCTCTCACCGCCTGCGCCGACCCGATGACAAACTCGACAAGCGGCGCGCAGAGCAACGTCGCTGCCTCATCGAACACCACGGCCTACGATGTCTCCCAGATCCCCACCGACGCCGACATCGCCGCGCTGGTTCCGGAGGATGTCAAGAAACGGGGAACACTGCGCAACGGCGCTTCGACGGGTTACGCTCCGGCCGAGTACATGGCCACCGACGGACAAACCCCCGTCGGCTACGACATCGACATCAACAAGGCACTGGCCAAGGTGATGGGCCTCAAGGAGGGCAGCACGCATCACGCCGAATTCCCCACGATTATCCCCGCCCTTGGCACGAAGTTCGATGTCGGCCTCTCCTCCTTCACGATCACCTCGGAGCGAGAGCAACAGGTCAACATGGTCTCCTATCTGAATGTGGGATCCGCATGGGGCGTCGCGACCGGCAACCCGAAGAACTTCGACACTTCCAACCCCTGCGGCACGACCGTCGCCGTTCAAACAGGCACCGCACAGGAAACCTATGCGGAAGAGCTGTCGAAGCAGTGCGAAGCTGACGGAAAGGGGAAGATCACCGTTATGCCACACGAGCTGCAAACCGATATCGCCACGAAGATCATCAGCGGCCAGTACGACGCCACCCTGGCCGATTCGACCGTGATTGGCTACACCGCTGCAGGTTCAGATGGCAAGATCGAACAACTCGGAGAGACGTTTGAATCCGCCCCCCAGGGGATCGCCATCAACAAGGATGACGCAGAGCTGACCGAGGCAGTCCAGAAGGCTATGCAGTACCTCATGGATAATGGCTACCTGAAGGATATCCTGGCTCACTACGGCGCAGACAGCGCGGCACTTACCACCGCCCAGCTCAATCCATCGGTCGGCTGACGACGTGACACTCAACGCATAATATGCATTGTTATGCATATAGGTGCATAATGATAGCAACAGCGGGCACACGGCCCCCATCCCATCGGAAGGCACATCATGACCATCACGAAGGCACACGCTCTCATCGCACTCGCGGCCGCAGCAGTACTGCCCCTGGCCGCCTGCGCGGACCCGACCTCGTCCTCCAATGGATCGAACGCCGGCGCGAGCGCGGCCGGCACGAGCGCGGCCACGACCTCGTACGACGTCTCCCAAATCCCCACGAACGAAGAGATCGCCGCCCTGGTCCCCGCTGAGGTCAAGGCACGAGGCATCCTGCGCAATGGCGCCTCGGCCGACTACGCGCCGGCAGAGTTCCTGGCCGACGATCTGCAGACCGCGCAGGGCTACGACGTGGATATCAACAAGGCGCTCGCTAAGGTGATGGGTCTGAACGACGGCACCACAAACCACGCGGAGTTCCCCACGATTATTCCCGCGCTGGGCACCAAGTTCGACGTGGGTATTTCCTCCTTTACGATCACTTCCGAGCGTGAAGCACAGACCAACATGATTTCCTACATCGAGGTCGGTTCCGCCTTCGGTGTCGCCGCGGGCAACCCCAAGAACTTCGACCCGACCAACCCGTGCGGAACCACCATCGGCGTCCAGACCGGAACCGCGCAGGAAGGCTACGCAACCGAACTGTCGGCACAGTGCGTGGCCGACGGCTTGGACAAGATCACGATCATGCCGCACGACCAGCAGACCGACATCACACCCAAGGTCACCGGAGGGCAGTACGATGCGACCTTCGCTGACTCCACGGTCATCGGCTACACCGTCACTCTCTCAGGCGGCCAGATGGAGCAGGTAGGCGAGGTCGTCGAGTCCGCTCCCCAGGGCATCGCCGTCAACAAGAACGACGCCCAGCTGACCGAGGCGGTCCAGAAGGCCATGCAGTACCTGATGGACAACGGCTATCTGAAGGACATCCTGGGCCATTACGGCGCGCAGGACGCCGCTCTGACGACGGCTGATCTCAACCCGGCTACCACCGAATGAGGTTTGTATGGACACCATGAAAGACGGCGTTGAACTCATTAACGCCAAACCCGTTCCCAAGCCGGGGAGGTGGGTCAGCGCGATCATCGTCGCGATCCTCGCGGCAATGGCCATCCACGGCCTGGTCACCAACAAGAACTACCAGTGGAATGTCGTGTTCCAGTGGCTGTTCTCCCAGTCCCTCATGCAGGGCGTGGCCTTCACGATTATTCTGACGGTTCTCGCAATGGTGATCGGCACGGTGCTGGCGATCACGATGGCGATTATGCGTCAGTCGGTCAACCCGGTGTTGCGCTGGGTGGCAATGGCCTACATCTGGTTCTTCCGGGGTACGCCTATCTACACGCAGCTGATCTTCTGGTCGCTGCTGCCCACGCTCTACCCGTCGCTGTCGTTTGGCGTTCCGTTCCTGGGTTCGATGTTCGGCTGGGAGGTCAGCTTCGATACGGCCACCTACTTCACGCCGTTCTGGATGGCGTTCCTGGGTCTGGGTCTGAATGAGGGCGCGTACCTGGCAGAGATCATGCGTGCCGGTCTGCTGAGTGTCTCGAAGGGCCAGTGGGAGGCGGCGACGGCCCTGGGCATGCCGCGGGCGACGATCTTCCGCAGGATTATCCTGCCACAGGCGATGCGCGTGATCGTCCCACCGATCGGCAACGAGACGATTTCGATGCTCAAGACCACGTCGCTTGTCTCAGCAATCCCCTTCACGCTGGAGCTGACGTTCATCGCGCGTCAGCGCGGCCAGGCGACGTTTGCCCCGGTGCCTCTCCTGATCGCCGCGGCCATCTGGTATCTGGTGATCACAAGTCTGCTCATGTGGATCCAGTCGATCATCGAGAAGCACTTCGCGAAGGGCTTCGAGCGGCGCGATAACACGGGCGGGCAAAGCGCCTCGGGCGACACGGCCTCGGATGAGGACAAAGAGATGAATGGCAAGCTCAAGTTTATGGATGTGACACCATGACGGGTACGGATCTGGAGACGGCGACCGGCACGACGCCCATGGTGGCGGTGCGCGGAGTCCATAAGTTTTTCGGTGATCTGCACGTGCTGCGCGGCATCGATCTGGATATTGCTGCCGGTGAGGTGTGCGTCATCCTGGGTCCCTCGGGTTCGGGTAAGTCCACCCTGCTGCGCTGTCTGAACATGCTGGAGGACATCAGTGCGGGCCGTGTGTACGTCGATGGTCACCTGCTGGGCTACCGTGTGGACTCCAAGGGTGTCCTGCACGAGCGCCGTGACAGGGTGATTGCGGCGCAACGCTCCCACATTGGCATGGTGTTTCAGCGCTTCAATCTCTTCCCGCACATGACGGCTCTGGAGAACGTCATGGAGGCACCGGTTCAGGTGCTCAAGCGTTCGAAGAAGGAGGCCCGCGCACAGGCTCTGGAGCTGCTCGACCGGGTGGGGCTGGCGGATCGCGCGGACCACTACCCCGCTGAGCTCTCGGGTGGCCAGCAGCAGCGCGTCGCGATTGCTCGCGCGCTGGCCATGGATCCGGAGATCATGCTGTTCGATGAGCCGACGTCCGCGCTCGACCCCGAGCTGGTCGGCGAGGTTCTTCAGGTCATGAAGGATCTGGCGGCGTCGGGCATGACGATGGCCGTGGTCACTCACGAGATCGGGTTTGCCCGAGAGGTCGCCGATCAGGTGGTCTTCATGGACGGCGGCGTGATCGTCGAGGCGGGCGCTCCCGCCGACGTGATCGATAATCCGCAGGAGGATCGCACCAAGGAGTTCTTCTCCAAGGTTCTCTGAGTTATTCGACGAGGCCGGGGCTGGTTCATTCCAGTCCCGGCCTTTGTCGTGGGTGCCTTCGGGCACGGCGGGTGCGCCTGGGCTGAGGGGATCGCGCGCGGTTAGTGGGTACGCGACGGCTCGCGATGAGGTCAGGTGAGCGTCACCAGGTCGAGGTAGCTGTCGTCCCAGAGGTCCTCGTCGGCGTCGGGAAGGAGCAGGACGCGCTGCGGGTTGAGGGCGGTGACGGCACCGGGATCGTGGGTGACGAGGATGACGGCTCCTTCGTAGTCGCGCAGGGCGGCGAGGATTTCTTCACGTGAGGCGGGATCGAGGTTGTTGGTGGGTTCGTCGAGGAGCAGGACGTTGGCACCGGAGACGACGAGGGTGGCCAGGGCGAGTCGGGTCTTTTCTCCGCCTGATAGGACGGACACGGGCTTGTCGACGTCGTCGCCTTGGAAGAGGAACTGGCCGAGGATGTTGCGCACGTGTGTGTCGTCGAGGGTGGGTGCGGCCTCGGCCATGTTCTCGCGGATCGTCCGAGTGTCGTCGAGGGTTTCGTGTTCCTGGGCGTAGTAGCCGAGTTTGAGGCCGTGTCCGGGCACGACGCGCCCCGAGTCGGGTTTCTCGATGCCGGACAGGAGGCGCAGCAGCGTCGTCTTACCGGCACCGTTCAGGCCAAGCACGACGACTTTGGAGCCGCGGTCGATGGCCAGGTCCACGCCGGTGAAGACTTCGAGGGAGCCGTAGGACTTGGAGAGGCCTTCGGCGGTGAGAGGGACGCGCCCGGAGGGGGCGGGGTCGGGGAAGCGCAGGCGCGCGACCTTTTCTTGGACGATCTCCCCTCCCGCCTGGGCGAAGAGTTCTTCGGCGCGGCGCAGCATTTGCTGGGCGGCGACGGCTTTGGTGGCCTTGGCACGCATCTTTTCGCCCTGGGCCTTGAGGTGTTCGGCTTTCTTCAGGGCGTTGGCGCGTTCCTTGCGGCGGCGGCGCTCGTCTTCCTCGCGCTGCTTGAGGTAGGCGTCCCACCCCAGGTGATAGATGTCGACGTGAGCGCGGTTGGCATCCAGGTAAAAGACCTGGTTGACGGTGTCGCCCAGGAGCTTAACGTCGTGGGAGATGATCATGACGCCGCCGGGGAAGGTCTTGATCCAGTCGCGCAGCCACATGATCGAGTCGTGGTCGAGGTGGTTGGTCGGCTCGTCGAGGAGGAGCACATCCGCGTTGGAGAAGAGCACGCGGGCGAGTTCGACGCGGCGGCGCTGACCGCCCGAGAGCGTGTCGAGCCTCTGATCGAGGACGCGGTCTTCAAGGCCGAGGGAGTGCGCGATTTGCGCGGCCTCGGCGTTGGCGGCCCATCCACCGGAGTTGGTGAACTGCTGGTCGAGCTTGACGTAGCGTTCCATGGCCCGCTGCTGGCGAGCGCCCTCGGTCGTGGACATCTCGTGCTCGGCCTTGCGAATGCGCGCGATGATCGAGTCGATGCCGCGCACGGAGATGATGCGGTCGCGAGCCTTCATCTCCGGGTCACCAACGTGGGTGTCCTGCGCGAGGTAGCCGACGGTGCCGTTGGAGCTGATGGTGCCGGTGTACTCGGCCGCTCCCCCACGGTCGGCTTCTCCGGCGAGGAGACGCATCGTCGTGGTCTTGCCGGCACCGTTGCGTCCGACGAGGCCGATGCACATGCCTTTATCGATCCGGAAGGATACGTGGTTGACGAGTTCGCGGGCACCGATTCGCAGAGAGAAGTCCTGGACGTTAATCACGCTCCAAGAGTAGAGGGAGGGGCGGTTGTGGGCGAATCAACCCGGCCGATGACCCGTCCTGTTGGCCCACCTTGCAGCAATTGCGGGCACAATGGGTGGTGTATATAACCATTCCATCTCGGCATTGTGAGGATTGTACCCATGTCAGATAGCCCGGTCCCGTCTGGATCGGCGCGCCCCGCGCGCGCCCTCGACATCATTTCGGTCGCGTTCGTCGCGTTGCTCCTTATTTCTAATATCGCCGCGACGAAGGCGTTTATGGTGGGTTCTTCCACCCATTATTTGATTTTCGATGGGGGCGCAATTCTCTTCCCTCTGACCTACATCATCGGTGATGTGCTCTCGGAGGTGTATGGTTTTGCCCGCGCGCGGCGGGTCATCGTCATGGGCTTCGTGGCCTCGTTCCTGGCTTCGCTCACTTTCTTCATCGTCCAGTATCTGCCTCCGGCACCCGACTACGAGAACCAGGAGGCTTTCGCGGCAGTCCTGGGCGTCGTATGGCGTGCGGTTGTCGCGTCGCTCGCGGGTTACTTGGCCGGGCAGCTCCTCAACTCCTACGTGCTCGTGTGGATCCGTCGTCGCTGGGGTACCAAGCACTTGTGGGCGCGCCTGATCGGCTCGACGATCGTCGGTGAGGCTGCGGATACGATCCTGTTCTGCACGATTCTGTTCTACGGGCAAATGACGTTCGGTAACTTCGTTAACTACACGGTCACCGGCTACTTCTACAAGGTCCTCCTCGAAGTCGTCCTCCTGCCCGTGACCTATCCCGTGATCGCTGCCATCCGCCGCGTTGAAGGCTTGAAGAAAGACGAGGTGTTTGATCGATGAACGCGAACTGGCTGAGTGCTCCTTCCCCCGAGGAGTGTGCGCCCTTCGACGCCACGGCCTCGTCGGGAACCCACTGCCCCGACCGCGGGTTCGAGGTCGGCACTCGCCTGGGTGCCGACCGCGGCCTCGGGCGCACCGGTGTCATCCACACCGCGCATGGCGTGATCCGTACCCCGGCGTTCATTCCCGTGGGCACGAAGGCGAACGTGAAGGCACTGACTCCGGAGATGGTGCGTAGCCTCGGTGCACAGGCCGTCCTGGCCAACGCCTATCATCTCTACCTCCAGCCGGGTTCCGACATTGTGGACGACGCCGGCGGCTTTGCGTCTTTCATGAACTGGGCGGGTCCGACGTACACGGACTCGGGGGGCTTCCAGGTGCTGTCTCTGGGTGCGGGTTTCAAGAAGGTTCTCTCCCAGGAGTTTTCCGGGAAGGCCGATCCCAATGACCCGGCTGTCCAGATGCAGGCGATCAAGGCGTCGAATGCTGTTGTTGATGACGATGGCGTCGTGTTCTCCAGCCACATCGATGGCACGAAGCATCGTTTCAACCCCGAAGTGTCGATGGGTATTCAGCATCAGCTGGGTGCCGATATCATGTTCGCTTTCGACGAGCTGACGTCCCTGCTGCACCCGCGTGGCTACCAGGTCGAGTCGCTCGAGCGCACGCACGCGTGGGCCGCGCGGTGTCTGGCCGAGCACAAGCGCCTCACGCAGGAGCGTTCCCACAAGCCCTACCAGCAGCTGTGGGGCGTTATCCAGGGTGCCCAGTGGGAGGATCTGCGTCGCCAGGCAGCGCGCACGATGGCCGATATGGAGGTGGACGGCCAGCGCTTCGACGGCTTCGGCGTGGGTGGAGCGCTCGAGAAGGAGAACCTGGGCACGATCGTGTCGTGGGTGTGCGAGGAACTAGGTGAGGACCGTCCCCGTCACCTGCTGGGTATCTCAGAACCCGAGGATCTCTTCGCAGGTGTCGCAGCCGGTGCCGACACCTTTGACTGCGTCAACCCCTCGCGAGTGGCACGAAACGCGGCGATCTACACGCCCGATGGGCGCTTCAACATCACAAACGCGCGTTTCAAGCGTGATTTCACCCCGCTTGTCGAGGGCTGCGAGTGCTACACCTGCACGCACTACACGCGCGCCTACGTCCATCACCTGTTCAAGGCGAAGGAGATCCTGTCCTCTACGCTGGCGACCATCCACAACGAGTGGTTTACGCTGCGACTGGTGGACGCTATCCGCGCCTCCATCGAGGACGGCTGCTTCGAGGCGTTCCGTTCCGATATGCTGGGCCGTTATCAGGCCGGGCGGCGTCCCTAACAAGAAGGAGTACCGATGAGTTTCAACGACAATATCCACCTGGATCCTTCGCGTGTGAGTACCTCCGGCGCTGGCCGGAAGATCGCTGGTGCCGGTGGCGGCTCGATCCTTGGAGTCCTGCTGATCCTGGGGTTCTCCTACCTCACGGGCATCGACCTGACCAGCCTCATCTCCTCCCAGGCCCCCTCGTCGTCCTCGTCCTCCTCGTCGGTCGATGTGTCGACGTGCCAAACGGGCGCGGACGCGAACGAGCGCGTGGAGTGCCGCATGGTGGCCACCGCGCAGTCCCTGGACGAGGTGTGGAAGACTCAGCTGGCTGATCAGCACGCGGGAGTTTCCTACGAACTCCCCGATTTCCAGATCTTCACGAACAGTGTGTCAACCGCGTGCGGTTCGGCGACGAGCGCGGTGGGTCCCTTCTATTGCCCGGGCGACTCGACGGTGTACCTGGACCTCGGTTTCTTTGATGAGATGGTGACTCAGTACGGTGCCTCGGACTCGGTGCTCGCACAGGAGTACGTGGTCGCCCACGAGTGGGGCCACCACATTCAGAACCTGCAAGGTGTCTTCCGCACGTACAACACGCGCGAGACCGGCTCACAGGGCGCGGGCGTTCGCTCCGAATTGCAGGCTGACTGCTATGCGGGCGTGTGGATGCACTGGGCGTCCACCACCCCCGATCCTTCGACGGGTACCCCCTACCTCCAGACCCCGACGGCTGACCAGATCATGGGTGCCCTCCAGACGGCCGAGGCCATTGGCGACGACCGCCTGCAGACGAAGTACCAGGGGACGACGAACTCCGAATCCTGGACGCACGGCAGCGCACAGCAGCGCGCGACGTGGCTGCAGACCGGCCTGGACTCCGGCAGCATTGCGACGTGCAACACGTGGGATGTTCCCCGCGTATGACCCTCGTTGTGCGCGCCGGTAGACTTGTTAAGACCGATCACAGGAGGATGTCATGACACGGAGTATCGTCAGCCAGGCACACGACTTCTACGACGCAGTGCCCTACGAGGTGCCCGTGCCGGACACGTCCCTCTACGAGCTGCTCGACACCGCGGCCCGCCTGTACCCGGATCGCGTGGCGCTCGATTACTTCGGTGCCACGACGACCTACGCGCAGGTTCGTGACCAGGTGCTGCGCGCTGCGCGCGTCTTGCACGAGGCCGGGGTACGTGCTGGGGACACGGTGGCGATTTCGCTGCCGAACTGCCCGCAGGCGTTCGTCGCCTTCTACGCGTGCATGCGCATCGGAGCGGTAGCCGCCCAGCACAACCCGCTGGCACCGGCCGCCGAGATCGCGGGCCAGCTGGAGCGCCACGGTGGCCAGGTCGCCATCGTCTGGGAAAAGTGCGTGGAGTCCTTTCCCCTGGATCGTCTCAACACGGTGTTCACGGTCGACATTTCGCACGGCATGCCCGCCTCGCAGCGTTTCCTCCTGAGCCTGCCGGTGCCTCGCGCCCGCCAGATGCGCGCGCAACTGCGCGGCCCCGCGCCCAAGGGTGCCATCTCCTGGGACCGCGCCACGGCCTCGTCGACGCCCATCGACCCGTCGTTCCCGCTGCCCTCCCCCGACGATCTCGCGGTGATCCTCCATACGTCCGGAACGAACGGCATCCCCAAGTCCGCTCCCCTCACCCACCGCAACATCGGGGTCAACGTCAACCAGTGCATGTTTTGGGTCTGGAAGCTGCACGAGGGCGCGGAAACGTTCTTCTCGCTCCTGCCCTACTTCCATGCCTTCGGTCTGACGTTCTTCCTGTGTGCGTCCGTGCGCAAGGCGGCCACCCAGGTCCTGCTTCCAAAGTTCGATGCGCAGATGGCCCTCGACGCGCACAAACGACGCCCGATCACCTTCTTCGTCGGTGTCCCTCCGATGTTCGAGAGGATTCTCCGACTCGCCACACAGACGAAGACAGACCTTTCGTCTATTCGTTACTCGGTCGCCGGTGCCATGCCGCTGTCAACGACGCTCGCGGGTGAATGGGAGGAAGCCACCGGTGGCATGATCGTCGAAGGCTACGGACTGTCCGAGACCGCTCCGGTTTTGACCGGCGCGCCACTGTCAGACAAGCGCCGTCACGGGGTTCTCGGCGTTCCGTTCCCTTCCACGCAGCTGCGCCTCGTCTCTCTCGACGACGATACGCTCGACGTTGAGGACGGCCAGCCTGGAGAGATTATTGTTCGCGGCCCTCAGGTCTTTAGCGGGTACCTGGACGCGCCCGAAGAGACCGCGCGCGTGTTCACGTCTGAGGGCTGGTTCAAGACCGGCGACATCGGCGTGAACAGCGACGGGTTCATCTCGATGGCCGACCGCAAAAAAGAACTGATTTTGTCCGGCGGTTTCAACGTCTACCCGTCACAGGTGGAGGCCGCGATTCGCACTCACCCGTCGGTCAGCGACGTCGCCGTCGTGGGGGTTCCGGTTTCGGAGGCGACCGAAGAGGTTGCCGCCGCCATCATCATGGAGGACGGCAGCGCTCCTCTCACTCTCGAGGAGGTGCGCACCTGGGCTGAGAAGACGATTGCGCACTACGCACTCCCCCGCCAACTCGTCGTTATCGCCGAGCTTCCGCGCAACCAGATGGGAAAGATCCTGCGTCGCAAGGTCGCCCAGCTCGTGCGCGAAACGCTCGGCCGCGCGTAACACCCGTCTGCGGTTGCGATCCTTCGTGTTCCCACACTGACCGCGGCTCAAACGACCATCAACGAGGCCAGATCGG
>ERZ651108.638-NODE-638-length-16926-cov-4.640804_pt1 | contig 16926 bp, 19 predicted proteins | sample MGYA00512173_ERZ651108 | MGnify/ENA metagenome assembly ERZ651108 | reverse complement strand
CTTCACCTAATGGCGGAATATTCACGCTACAAGCTCCAGTACTGTCGAGCGTGAAAGGTGTATCGTTGCCGAGTACCTTAACGCTATAATGAGGCTCGCCTGTTACTGATACCACCTGTTGCCCTTGGATAACGCTTGGAATAGTCAACGGCTTAAATTCAGTCCGAGGGAATGGCTTGCCCATATTACCAATTAAGGCGGTGAGTACATCGTCAACGCTGGCACTTTCGCACCATACGTTACCTTGCAGCAACAACTGATGAGCGTTGTCGGCCGTAGCACTTGCGCCGTCCTTGCCTTTTAACGATTTTAGCCACTCAACATATGTGCCTTGAAATCCGTTTAATTGAGCGATATTAAACGCACTTAGTCCGTCCTCACCCTTATCACCTTTAGGACCTTTCAAAGCCTCTAATTGTTCTGCGGTGAAATCTGCATAGGTGAATGGGTCGCCTTTATCCCCTTTAAGGCCTTGCGTTCCCGGAATTGTAACGTCAATCACTTTCGGAACCCTTGCTTGAATATTAACCAGTTCAAAGTTATTTGTATCTTCCATAATTGCACCCCCTAATGTGCTGAAATATCATGAATGAATTTCATATCACCCATTACGATTTTAGTGACTTCGTTCCCATGAATAAGGAACACATCATATTGACCGCTCCTATAATTGCGGCCTATGTTCTTAGTTGCCTCGGCGTTGATAGTGCAGTAAATAATATTCTCGTGAACCACACATTCAGCCTCGGCCAATAGCTTGCCCTGCACGCTCCGCACTTTCATGACCGCCGTGCAGTTGGTTAAATCAAAATCGGCACCAATCTCGTAACCTCTACGATAATCAGCGCCGATGTGCAATGTTTCTGGCTCGTTTCTTATTAAGTTCATATGCACCTCGCTATTAAATCATCATTATTTCAACAGCTGGAATATTTTGAGTTCCGTCGAGTTCGCAAATCAATACTTGCGTTGTTGTGATTGAGTTTTGTCTAATAATACCGCCAGCATTTCCGCCGTACGTTGTTATAATATCCACGCCGTCGCCGTCCCAGCTAACTTTATGAGCCATATAGCCGTTCTCTGAACCAATAGCTGCCAATGGATAGGTAAAACTCAATCCAGCTTTTTTTATGCCTTGAAATTTAACCTTGCCGATTTCGTACTCTTCCTTAGATAAGAACGTAGCTGGGTAGTCCTTGTGAATAACTAACGCTAATCGCATTGTTAATAGATTGCTGTTAAATATAACGTTGCCATTCTTATCGTATATTTCCATGCCATACTTATCTGTTTTAGGGATTTTGTTGGAGAATACAAAGATTTCCATAGTATCAGCAATCTTGCGAATGTCTTCAAGGCTATCCGTTGTGAATTGTACTCGCAAGTAATTAGTCCATTTCCCAGCACGAGTAGGATGTTGTCTGTTTCTTATTTCTGCTATAGAAATATCTTTAATCGGCAAGTCAGAACTCATTGCATATATATAACTTTCATTGTCTTGACGTTGTAACACAGGAATATATAAGTTTGCGTGGTATCTGTGTCCATTTTGCAAGTCTTCGACACCATAGATAATTCCATCGCCATTATATATATAACTTGCACCATGCTCTATTTTTTGCGAGTTTTTAATTGGTATATTTTTTAAGCTGATTTTATGCTTTAAATATAGACAACTATCTGTATCATTGATTGTTACTATGCTATTGTTGTTATGGCTTTCAAAATGTTTCATCTTACATCACCCCATAGATTAATGCTACTTTACAAGGTTTATTGACGTTATTAGGTGCTTTTAAATTCCATGAGATTTTACCACCCTCAACAACAATATTGTAATTAGGCCCAAAGCCATACAAATAGCCGTCATTATCGCCTGCATACGAATTCAAGAAATACCATATATGCTGGCCTTTGCTCAATTCGACTGTGGCGCTACCGCTTTCCTCAATCACATCGAAACGCTTAACGCCAGATACTTTTGTTAGTCTATCCGTCAAGCTAACAATTTGTACGCCGTTCTTATTAAATACTTGTAATCCAGCTGGCATGTTATTTTCACCCCCATGCTTAAATAATCGCTTAAATAACTTTTTGAAAAATGTAATTATTCCCATACGCCTAACCTCACTCGTAATTGATTGTCATCGTCATATACTTCGATAAGATTATCGCTAATTTCAACCCTTGCGCCACTCGTCTTAGTTCGTAGCGTGCCGATTGTTGCAGTAATAGATGAAAGGCTATCTACCTGCATTTTATCGGCCGTAACAGCCCCAGCCTGTATCATGCCTTTGGTAATGACATCATTATCAAATAATGCGTCGCCAGTAACGTGCAATAATTTGCCGTCTATTCGTGTACCTGCTGGGCTTAGATTGATACGGCTCACCAGTTCAGCGCCGTCTATATTATTGATAGCTTGCGTTACTTTTAAATCAATACCGCTTGAAATCTGCGTGATTTGTGAGTTTACGTTATTCTGATAATCGCTCAAAGTGCGCTGGTACGCATTGCCAAGTTCGATGATTTTATTATCCATTCCATTAACAGCTGTCTTGACTGTGCCGACTTCGCCTTTCAAGTCATTTACTGCCTTGTCTATGCCCTCTAGGCCTAGGCTTTCCATGTCCAATAAGGTTTTATCGATTTTAGCTTTGATTGTCGCTAGTTGCTCATCACTTCTAGGGCCTTCTCCAAATAGATCAACAAATGCAACCTGTACTGTATGGACACCGCTTTCCAATGGTATAGTTGCGACATTCGTTGTAAAGAAATACCTAATACCGTCAACGTAAATATTAACCCCTTTACAACCTAACTTGATATTATCAGTAGTAATACCGATACCATTAATCAAACTAACTATTTTGATAGTAGATGGTTTAGGTGGAATAGGTACGTTATATGTCAATTCTGCCGGAGCGCTATATCCCTTTGTAGGGTTATGAGCATATAAATATACTTTTGCACTCCGTTCTGTTAATAGAGTGCTTAAAGTAGTATTATTGCTTTTACCAATTAGCCCATACTCTTGGCCTGGGTGCAGATCATATCGCAACTCATAAAAATCAATATCAGCGTTACGCACCTCTAACCAATTAAATGTAGCGACCTCACCAAACGAAACGCCCAGCCCTTGCGGAGTATTAGGCACTTCTGATTTGAGCTCAACTAATACAGATTTGATAATGCCTTGTGAGTAGTTTCCATGGCGGTCCTTTACCTTTAATCGCACTTCATATGTATGGCCTAATTCACACCCACTAATAACGATTTGATTATCACCATTACCGCCATACTTCCATTCGTTTGTACCTTCACGATACCATGCTTCGACAGTATCAAATGTATTAATAGTTGGTTGAGTAAATGCAGCCACTACATCAAATGACAATACACCATCGCCAATTTCGTAATACTTAGTAAATAATGCTAAATCGCTTACTTCCGGAATATAGTATGGTGTGATTGTATATGGGTATGCTTGCACCTCATCTAACCCTTGTTCGTTAGATCCATACATGTTAAACGACGTAAACTTAAAATATACATGCTTTCCGATATCCTCTTTACGATACGGAGCATGATATAATGCCTCGTCAACTCTTACGAACCTAGCACCAGCATTGTGCGTTATATCGTTGGTTCCATACTGACCGCGTATAATTCCACCCAAAGCATAATCGCCATTAAGCTGCAATTGAGCTGTTTCATAAGATAGGCACTCGCCGTCAACCCAGCATAGAGTGTTAGCTCGTTCAGCGTCAACATGACTGCCACCTTTTAATGCCCCTTGATTGATTATCACATTAGCGGAGTTACTTCCTTGTGTTAGGTTCGTTTTAAGCCTACCCATTCGAGCTTGTTGCGAGATATTGCCAATTCGTTTATAGTTTTCGTTATTGTCCGACAACCATATAGAACAGCCTCCCCAGTTAGGCTCTGAATTAACACCGATATATAATTCATTGCCCCCTACATCACCTGGCGTTTGAATAATAGCCACGTCATTAACACTTGGAGCAGGCACATTATAATCAATAAAAGGTCGTTCGTTTTCATGAACGTTATACTTAGCCGGAGCATATGTTCCTGGTGGTTTTCCTTCCGCTGTAATTTCAAGTTGTCCATCTGCAGCTTCTGATACTGACGTTATAACTACGATTTGCTCATGCAATCCGCATAACTCATCTGTAATTGTTACTAGGTCGCCTGGTTCCAATCTACAAAATGCCCAATCAAGATGGAATGTATATTGGTTCTTTGCATATAGCCGTTTCATAGCCAGCTGTTCAGCATAATATTGAGCCCTAGCCTTAGTATAGAGATAATGAGCTGACTTCTTAGAGGCTGGTTTGAGGCCATTCTTTTGAACGTCCGCCACCACCTCGAATGATACCGTTTCTTTCTCATAGCTATTGGCACGATTAATGAACTCAACTGTTGCCTGATTATAAGTTTCTGAGCTATCTTTTCGCTTATACACAATAAGTTGTCCGTCGCTAGCCGGAATAAGATCATCTGCCGTTAAGTTATATTGAATTTGATTAGCCGGCGACCAATCGCCAATAGGTTTATCGGCTAATGGTACGATTTTCAAACGGTCTGTAGACCAAAAGACAAGGCTGTTTGTAATTTCAGCTATATCATTGATTACGTTTTGAGCCTTTGAGCTTTTACTGTCCGGAGGGGTACTAATTAGAATATCTGCTGCTTTGCAGTAGGCACGATAATTTTCTAATCCGTCTATACTTACATCGTCAATGCCGATAGACTTTAACACATGCACAATATAATCGGCTGGGTTTACATCGATACCGTCGCCAGTATCTAATAGCTTTCCTCTAATTTCAAAATTAAATTGAGGTAGGCTACCTCGTTCCCCTAAATCTACCACCCCAGCCATATATGCCAAGCCACTATAAGGCAATGCCTTTTCGGGGTGCTTGGATAAAACATAAGGCCACGGAGTTTGTCCATAATCGCCATTATATGCCGTCAGTTCGATTTTTTCGCTCGGATAGGTATATATCTCCTTGTCTCGCCAAACCTTCCCTATGCCAGCGATAGGGCCCTCACATAAGCCAATGGCACATGCCACTGTATAGGTGTAGGTTATTTCAGTATGCTTTGAACCGCCACCTTTACCAGTTCTTGTCGTACTGCGATGTTCATGAGGTGTGAAATCGTCGTAGTAAATAATATTGCCACTCAATCGTGTAGTGCCTAACACTTCCGGCACTACCTCACCATACGAAGCACTATTGATTTGAAAATCAGCAATCATATCGGCTCGATTAGTGGTGTTTTTACCACGATTAAATAAAAAGCCCATTATTTACCACCTTTCCTGAAACGATATACAGCACGTAAGCGACTTTTTCCTTTTGCGTCATAAAATAATACATCATCAATAGATGAAAGAATAACGCCCAAGTCAACGAAAGCATGAATTACTAAATTGTTACCAATATAAATGGCACCGTGAGAAATGCAACGTCCATATTGGTATAGTAAGAAATCACCGATACGAAGATCATCAAAAGGCACCTCGTCTGCTACTTGCTTGACATACTTTAGGTACTTTTCTTCTGAACGATGTAAATGCCATTCATTGGAATAGTTTTCGATATTGAAATCCGCAATATTCATTAGGCCACTATCAACCACTGCAGCCACCAATAAATATGAGCAGTCTACCCCTTTGCCTTTCACCATAGCGTTATTTTGATACGGAGTTCCTAGCCATTCACATGCAGCATTTGCTATACGTTCACCTGTTGTTAATTTCATCGTATCGTCTCCTTTAAAGGAACATAAGGTGTCGCCCTATTCCGACTAAAATTATTGAATTTATTCTTACAAGTAGTCGGTGTTTTGTCGCACCCTGGATAGATATAGGCTACATCACCAATACGAGGTGATGTGTTTGTTGCACTCATATAAATAATGGTGCTATTTTTACTATCCATAATTTGCGTTGCTTGCCCTGCTAATGGTCCGCTTATCCATTCCATACCACCGGCTGTATAATAGCCGTCCTCAAACGGTATATCGATTTGCACGGTATTGGTACCAGTAACAGCCGTTACTTTTGCTTTCTTGCGATAAGCCTTAATATCGACACCGCACTCTTTCGAGTAAATACTATAAGGACATTGAGGATAATATCTTCGGTTTGGATATTCGATATTGAGCTTTTGTACAACTGACTTTGCACTAATCTTCAATATAAAGCCACCGCCCTGTGTTACTTCACAAATTCCATGGAATAAGTCAATGCACTCAATCACCTTACCAGCATCGTCAAAAAAGGCACGGCGTAGATCAAGCGTTGCACCGTCTAAACCACCATTATGAGCGACTTCCAATACAGGCACACCACCAATTTGGTCGTTTTGACTAGCAGTAATGGATACGCTTAATTTATCAACGCTAACAGTACTGTTCGTAGCTATTTTTTCACGCGTAATAATAGGGCCATCACCTTTATAAGTGTGGCCCCCGTAATTTACATCTGCATCGGTATCGGCCCAGTAATAGCTGATACCGCTTTTTAGTTTTAACTCGTACAAATCACATGACAAGAATGATTGAGACGTGCTTAAATGATTGCTTAAAATCTGTCCGACTTTCTTCATTTACTCACCTCACTGTTACCAATTTAAAAGACTTAGACTTGAATATATCTTTATAAATAATCTCGTCTGTATAATCACCGCTGAACATAACTTTCCAATAATATGTATAGTCAGCAGTAATAATCGCAGTAGGTGCTACTGTTACCCCTTGTGCTAACCTAATTACGCCCTTATCAGATACAGCATTTATCGGTGTCCCATTAGCGTATAATTTTAGGTTTTCGATATGCGCTACCGGTTCCCTGAAATCACCATACAAACGAACTGCTTGCCATTCAGATTGAGCTCCAGTTCCTAAACGAATGCCCTTTTCCTCAAAATCTTCTGGATCCAACCAAAGAAAAGGAACTGTACCGCCTTTTACTTTTGCATAGAACCCCATGATTTGCTTATGCTCCTCTGGAGTTAATATTGCAAATTCAGTAGTAATTGTATATTGCGGATACTGCCACGTTGTCATGGTACGCACTCGACCGCTTCCTGTACGCTTTATTTTAGTATCCCATTTTTGAGCCTTCGTAGACTTCCACGCAAGGGATTTGATATCCGGAAATTTAATTAAATCTGCCATGCTACCACGTCCCCTCCGTTGCTATAAATTCCCTATCCTGGTTAACTAAAAACTGTCTTAGTGAGCGTCCTGCTGAGTTTTCGAGCCATGTTCCAAATGATTGAGCGTCCATAGCAGATACGTTAAACGTAATGCTACCAGCACCGCCACCATTGGCACGAGCTATACCACCACCAATTTCGTCGTATGTACTTTCGCTCAAAGGTAATACAGCTTCTTTATACTTACCTTCGCCAATCTCAGCATAAGTTGAGCCATAAGCCACACCACCGCTTGCCAGTTTAGGTAAAGATAGATTACTACTGAATCCACTTGAACCGGAATTAAACATACCGGAGAACGTACTTTGTGTAGCTGTTTGAGCTGCACCAGCTGCCGTGTTAGCACTCCATGCAGCCATACCAGCGATAGCACTTGCACCAAACGTTGCCATACTAACTTGTTGTGCCAATGCACTCCAAGCCGGTAATTGAGCATTTGCCGCAGCAATACCAGTGGCAGATTGTTGAGCCGCTAGCATTTTACCAAAGACTGCCTGTTTAATTTGACCGGCTATCCATTGTGCTACACTATCCGCAATAGTTTTGAGTATCGCTTTACCTAAATTTTGGAATGTTTGCATAAGCGTTGTTGTACCTTGAATAAGCCCTGAAATAGATCCTTGTAAGCTATCCATGCCAGCGTTTATAGCGTCAAACAATACTTGTTGGCCGTTCATATGAGCATCAAATGCAGCTTGTTTATATTCTTCAAGTAATGACTTTCGCAAGTCATAGTTTTGTTGCATAGCGATATATTCATCATTCAATGCAGTTTGCAATGCCTCAAAGTTTTGAGTACGCATGGCGTCTTCGATTTTATATTTTTCATCTTGCAACTCGGTTTGAAGTTGTAATGCTTTTTTTTGATACTCTTCTTGTTTTGCTAATAACTCCGCATTTTTCATAGCCTCAAAGGAGATTTGTCCATCGCCTGTAAGTTGGAATGCAATGCCTCGTTCTTTCAACTTATCAATATAATATTGCTGTTCCATTGCGTCCATTTTGATGAACTTATCGACCATTTCTGCATATTTATCTTCGATTGTATCAATAGCATCGATATAATCTTTAGACAATTGAACAGAAGGAGATACACTGCCAGTACTGTCTTTATCAGCAGTATTGATAGCGAATTCTTTTTGCATATCTCGAATACTTGTTTCGATAGCACGAAGTTTTGTAAATTCCTCTTGCTTAGCCTTGATACGCTTATCCGCATAAACATCGTTAAGGTTCTTTAAATCTTCTTGATAATTAGCGTTAGCACTCTTCGATTTATTAAGCTCATCGAGTTCCTTTTTGTATTGCAATTCAATAAGCTCGACCTGGTTGCCTTGCATTTCCAAGAACGATTGCAAGATTTTTTCGTGTACCTCTTTCGCCTCTTTTGCAAGATCCTTTCCGGAGTGGCCTTTACCACCTCCGCCACCTTTTCCACCTTTACCGGTGCCAGCGGAACCGCCATCATCGCCACCACCACCGCCAACGTCTAGGCCTGTATCACCGCCACCTGTTACACCTTGCATTACTTGTGAAGCCATATTTTCTGCTTTATTAATAAATGCCTGTGTATCATCAGCACTGATTGTGTCAACCTGTTGTATAGCAGTAAATGTAGTACCAAAGAATTTAGCTACTTTATCGCCTACGCTATTAAGTTTTGCAATTAACCAGTTAAGCCCTTCAATAATTTTATTCACACCCCAAACAGCTGTGTGCACAATAGTTGAAAATACAGAGCTTAACGTATTACCGAACCCATTAGACGCAGCAGATGCAGTCGCAAACACACCGACCAAAGTCATTATGACAGATATTAATATTCCTACTGGGTTTGCTTTCATTACAACATTTAATACACGTTGAGCAGTAGCTGCAGCTAATGTACTACTTCTTAAAGCTAGAAACAGAGATTTAAGGACAGTTGTCCCCAAAGTCAATGCGCCTATTGACAAGATAGTTCCTTGAACGGCTACTTTAACAACAGTCATTGCTACCGCATAAGCCCTAGTTGCAATTGCAGAGGCGACTTGTGCAGTTTTTAACGCTACAGTTTTTACAGTCAATGCAGCAGTTTGAGCGCTACATAATGCGACTGTCGCTTTATAAGTAATAAATGCAGTGGTAACACCTACAATGGCAGTGGCAATCCCTGGCATGGCGGTTCTAAACAGGTTCGCAAAGCTAGTAACAATATTCTTAGCTGTACCAATTACAACTGATAACGCACTAAATGCACCCCTTACAGTAATAATTGCCGCTTGTGCAGCAGTGCCAACTAGACGAAAGGCAATAGACAACCCAGCAAGTGCATCGTTTAATACACCTGAACTCGTCATATTGCTTATTTCTTCCATAGCCGGTTGAAATGCAGCTATTAATTCATTCTGAACTTGCGTTCCTATATCTTGGAACGTCATAGGAATTTCTGCAAACTTAGCGTTTGTTTCTTCTGCACTATTGAACAAAGCCTCTTTAATGATGTCTGCAGTTATAAGCCCTTGCGAGCTCATTTCCTTCAATTGACCGACAGTAAGGCCCATTTCACTGGCAATAGATTGTGCCAACATCGGAGCATTTTCCATGATTGAGTGGAATTCGTCCCCTTGTAGCTTACCAGCTGCCATTGCTTGCGTTAACTGGTACATAGCTGATGTTGTTTCTTCAACGCTAGCACCTGAGATTTTGAATTGCTTATTTAACTGTTCAACAAAGTATATAGCCTCATCATTTGAGCTGAAAGCGTCTTTTGCAAGCATATTCAACTTAGCCACACTATCGGCCATATCTAAATAACTACCACGAGAACGATTAGCGGCGCTATAAATCTTGTCCATAATTTCAGCAGTAGACTGACTGCCGTCATTAATTAGATTGATACGTGCCCTAATCTGTGTAAGTTGGTCGGTGGTTTGAACAGCACTAACTGCCATATCTTTCATGGCACGCCCTGCAGCTTCAATCCCTATTGCCGCAGCACCAAATGCAGCACCACTTTTGGCAGCGTTCATGATACTAGGAATTTCTATACCGAAGATCTTCTGCGCTTTGCTTTTAACAGCCTCCATCGAAGCAGTAACGTCTTTTCCTATTGCATTTTCCGCTTTCTTAGCCACCCTATCAAGTGCTTGCTCGGCACCACTAGATGAACCGACTATGCGTACATTGATTTGTGAATCTGCCATTTTCTTATATCTCACCTCCCGCCTGTCTAAATTCTTCCATGAATAACTTTTCTTCCGTTTTGCGTTGTGCCAACGTAATAGGGTGTAATTGCTTCATGATGTCCTCGACTTTTAACCGCTTATTGCCAGCAATATGAACGTTTGTCATTATGCACGTAAAATAAGCCTGTCTACGGTCCTCAATCTCCATTCGCAATTCGTACCCTTCCACCAGTTTGTAATATTCCATAGGGCTTAGTTTCATAAACTCCCAAGGCTTTAAATTTAGCGGACCATAAGCCGTACGCTCGGCCTTAGTTATCCATAAATTAAAAGAGGGGGCTGTATAGCCCCCTTCTAGTTTTTTGCTTCTACTGCCTCTGCTTCTACTTCGGATTGTGCTTTTTCGTCAGCTTCTTCAGGAAATGATGCATAGTACGCGGCCTTACCAAAGACACCACTACCGATTAATGCTTTTACAATTAACTGTACAAGGTCTAGATATTGAACCTCGCCTTCATCAAATAATTGTTGTAGCTTTTCCTGGTAGTAAATATAATCGCGTTTACGACCTTCATGCTTCATTCCGACAACAAATGCAGTGATTAATTGTTGAAATGTCATTGCCCCAGCTTGAACTGCTTTAAAAATAGGTTCGCCCCATAGCTGTTCAAGTTCAGCAATTCGACCAATCGTAAAGTAAATTGTTTCGCCAGTATTAAATACATCACATGTGATTTTTTTCATGAGTGCGCGCTCCTTATATCAAATATAAATTATGGTTGTTTCAATTCAGACAATGCACCTACGCCATTTAAACTGCCTTTATACGTTGCCACATCGTCATGTGGTGTGTTCATAGACAATTCTGTAATGGAGCAAATACCTGTCATGTAGGCTTTATTAGGATATTCAATCTTGATGTTAATAAGATCATCATTCAAGAACGCTTTTTCTAACAATTGCAATGACTCTTCGTTAGGCATAAGCAATGTTTCAAGGTCAATGGACCACTCTTTAAGCCCTGGAATAGTAGACTTCCAACCGTTAGTGCCTTTATGAGATGCGTCGATGCTATCAGCTTTACGAGATACATCACCTGTACGTTGTCCACCTAATAAAAGCCATTCAGCACCTGTTGTTTCGTCGGTGCCAACATTAACATAAATCAAATAATTTTTACCGGCCGTAGGCATTGCAGCCTGTTGCGGTTTATAAAGTTTTTTCGCTGTAGCTGGTTGAGCTGGCATTAGTAGATACCTCCGTTTGTTTCTTCATTTAAATTAATAAGGCGAGCCACAAACCTGTACTGCGTGCCAATCAATGGCCGTACTGAATCATGGTCGCCTACTTTACTTGTACATTTAATATCGATGATTTGATAGCCACTATCTTGCAAGATACACATATTGGGATTTAAACATCCACAATCATCACGCAGCTTAGTCATGATTTTTTCAAGCTTTGTTTCTAGATTTGCTATTAGTTCATATCCAACTGATAGGTCCGGGTCATCATTCCGTCCCCAAACTTCAACAAATAATTCCTGTTGCATTTCAGATTGCACAGAGTTGTCTCCTGGCATCGTTTCTCCTCGAATAACCATAATAACTCCATGACTATCAATCTTAGCAGCCTGTGGGCGCATAGCGCCCAATATAACATTAAAATCATATCCGGAGCTAACAATGATATCTTTAATATGTTTCATTAACTCAAACCACATATTACCCCCTATAGATTTCAACAGAACGATATCCTTTGTACTCTGTAGGGTTACCTGTAAGCTGCTCCGGTGTTATTCGCGATTCCAATAATTTAATACGAGCTTCATAGTATTCTAATTTTTTAGAATAAAAGTCATCCGTCGAACCATTACTAGTATAACTTCCTGGTAAAGCATACGATTTATTAACGCAGACTTCTCGATAGATATATGCAAGGACTAATTCATCGATAGTAAAACTACGTATAACTTTATCCTTTGACACACCCAATCTACCCGCAAGTACATATAGCCATTGTTCTGCTTTGGATACAGCGGTCTCTGTTACCTCTTGCGTTAGCAATTCATCCCCTAATAGGTCGGCCATATCTTCAAAATTATATAGCATACAGTACTCCTTATATTTCAAAACTTAGCGTAATCTCATCTTTTACTAGCCCTTGTGCCACATCATCTAGTGCAATACCGGTATATCTGGAAAAAATACTAGTAATATTTGAGACATTATTCTGCAACGCTTCATACAAAAATGGATCTGGGGCAGTCCCAGGGTGAACCACTTTCCTAGCAAATATAAACCCATTACCGCCTTGTGGTACGAATCTCAATATCTTCTTAAAATGCGGCCGAATTACATGTGCTGGTGTCCCTGCATGTACAAAAGGGCCGTATTTAGCGACATCACTATCAATAAATACAACCCCTTGCATTCCACTATTAGAAATTCGATAATCAACAGCCTTTTCTAAATTCCCTGTTCTCGAGGTAAATCTATGTTTCTCCTGTGCAGTATCTCGAACTTCAATAGTACTTGCTTTTACTGCCTGACAAATACGCTTGTTGAAAATATCCTGGCTATTCATAGCAATTATTTTTTACTGGACCCCTTGCCGGAGGTTTTATCATTAGGCTCTTTGTCAGTCTTTGGGGTTGTATTTTTAGGTTCCTTTACAGGTTTATCTTCCACAACTTCATAGCCGTGCTCTTTAAACCATTCAATGTGGTTAGCATCTTCGGTGAAGCCTTCACCATTCACAAATACAACTGAACCAGTTTGACCTGTATAATCAGGCACTGGAGATTTAATAATCGGCATAATTGACCTCCTTATTTAACCTTAATTTTACGGAATACGCCTGCTGCCTTAGATGCTTTTAATGCAACAGCAGCAACCATTTCGACCTCGCCTTTTTTAACTGCACCAGCATTGGTGAAGTCAGGCAACCACAAATTAACCACATTATCGCCAGCTAAAGAAACACCGTGGAAACCATCGAGGCCAAGGCGTGCGACATATAAAGAAGTTTCACCTTGACCATTAATACCTACTACAGGATCGTTACTACCAGCTTTGGCACCAAGGTCAACTAACGGTGTAATGCCGTAATATTCAACTTGTTGTCCGAATTCATTTAATTGAGTAGAGTACATCGCAGAACGTCTAGCTACTGCTCGAATTTTAGCAATCAATTTAGAGTTGCCCATAATGGCAGATGGCGCACCATCCAAGCCTAAAAGGAATTCATCGAGTTGGTCTAAGAATGTCTTGTAGTTTGCATCAATAGCACCACTATCAGACAAATCGATAGCTGCTGTAGGTGTATATTCAGTAGAAGAACCTAAAAGCGCCTTGTCTAAACCATCAAATGCTTTAGCGTTGGTACCAGTATCGCCATTAATAACTGTGTCATTAAACAATGCAGTTGCAGCCTTGACCTTTTGTTCGATTTGTAATGTTACTTCATCAACAATACCGCCCATTTTAGCGATTACACGGTCGATTTCAAAGGATCCGCCAAATACTTTCAAATCAACAGTATGACGTTTGCGAGTTACACTTTGAGGTGTGTATTCAGCATTAATATCACGGAAATCTGCAGTTGGTTGTGTTAATAATCGAGTATAACCATAAGTTAAAGTACCGCCACCGCCAGTAGGAGATACAGCATCATCAAATGTTAAGTTTTCAAATAAAAAAGACGATTTACGGAATTCATCAATAACTCCCATTTGTAAATCGTCTTGTACGTTAAGTTTTGCTTCAGCTAATGTAATTGGCATTAGTTTATTCCTCCGTTATTAGAATTTATAAAATTTATTGGGCTTCAATAGCAGCCGCTACGGCCCCCTTTAAACCTACTGGCTTATTACTGCCAGAATTGTTGCTTCCTGCACCGCTTGTGCCTGAACCACTCCCGCGTTTTTGTACATCTTTAATTGCATAATCTTTACCTTTTAGCCATTCATCTACGCAATCGTCAACAGTTCCGCTAGTACCATCAGGCTTAATATATCCATAAGTACCATCTTCGTTGACTTTGATGTTACCAACAATCAGCTTTGAAAATTCCTTAGGATCCATAGCGTTACGCTTCGTCAAAGAATCAACCACGGCTGCAGAAATTTCAGACTGTACACGTTGTGCATCAGCATTTTCTCTTGCTTTACGCTCGGCCTCTACAGAATCCTCCAGGGTTTTAATTCGTTGCTGCATAGCTACAATACCTGCATCATCTTTAATCCCTGTAGAGGTGATTTTTTCTAGCTTGCCTTGCGCATCAGCAAGCTCACGGTCGGCGACTTCTTTTGCCGCTTTTGCTGCTTTCGCCTCATCATTCTTGGCATTAAATTGACTCTTGGAAACATAGTTTTCACCATAATCCTTAGTCACTGCCTCTGCTTGTTCCTCCGTTAACCCTAACTTAATTAGTTCCTCTTTTGTCATCTGTACGACCTCCTGTAAAATAAACTTTCCCTCTTCGCTTTATTTTCGTGAGCCACACCTCACGACCGCGGTCTTGTTCTTTTACGCCTGCAATACTAAAAAGGCAAATAAAAAAGCACCTGCATAAGCAAGTGCTTGATTGATTAAATTAAGTTTTAAATTTCTCGTATTTCTACGATTTCACTGGCATACAATTCATATTCGCCAACGTCTATAGACGCTTCGTCTGGCTCATTATTTACGCTAGATGTATAACCCAATAATTTGCCTTTCATAGTATCTCCATCAACGAATATGACTTCAATATTTTCTGACTTGATTTCATCGTATCGTCTACGCAATTCTTTTTCTGTCATTTTCGTTCACTTCCCTTCGGTACAATATGAATGCCTTTATTAGATACATGCACAGTTGCAAAACTAGTACTCCGTTTCGCTCCTGTCTCTTCATGTACATCATACCCAATATGTGGGTATATATCAACTAGTATTTTATGGTTCCAATCGCCATTACGCGTAACCCCTATTCCTCCATTATTCACTCCAGCTCTTATTGCCTTCAACACATCAGAATGTGATGGTTCTACATCGTAATAGCTTTTATTTTTTGAGGCATCATATAGCTTACCATCTTTTACATGCATGCTCTGCCGAGCTACATATGATTTATTGAAATATGGAGAATTAATATAGTCTATAATGCGAGCTTTGACATCATCTTTAGTTTCGCTATCTTTCCGTTTAGAGATTTCTTCGACACGAACCTTACCATCTTTTATGTAGTCTTTTAGACTCTCAATCACCGGGAGTCTGCGTTTAAAAACATCTCCACTCCACCCCCTAGCTTTTTCAGTCCACGATATATGCCCATTCATTACTAAGTTGCGTCCATTTACCCCTAATATTTGTTCTTGTTCTGTTTTATTCAACGTCTTTAAATATGACAATCCGCCGGCTTCTACATTAGGCTTTGCAACAGTATTATTAATCATGCCATCGATAACTGGCATAATGCGACAAAGGCAATGTGGATGCGCTGGCAAATGTGGGAACTTATCCTTTGGATACACTCCACGACCTAACCCATATAAGTCTGCGTTAGCGTATACATCGCAAATATCGACAATAGGGTGACTCGAACTCATTCGCCACCGAAAGGCTACCACATCAGGATCATCTAAATGTCTTGCAATTTCCCCCTCAGCATATGCCCTCGCTCGTTCTGTCCGCGCAATGCGCTCTGCATGATATCTTGCCTTTTCTTGAGTTGCAACGTACACCGCACGATTAACGGCTGCGGCATTTCCTTTTTCGATTACATCCATCAGTTCGCTATATGCAGCCCTCATCCCAGGTGTTGTGCGTTGTTCAATTAAATATCGTACTTTTCTGATTTGATGTTTTACAACATCACGCCCCATCTTATCTGTAGGAAGCACGATGCTTAATCGATTAATACGTTTTATGAATATTGGTATTTCAGCTTTTGAAATAATAGTTTCACTACCGTAACCATCAAATAAAGCTTTTGCGGTTTCCATTGTGTGTTCACCTTTTACTATTGCATCTTGAATAGTACGGGTTACTTCACGCTTCACGGCTAAGGATGCGTTGTGCAGTCGTTTGGATAAATTCAGTCCGTCTGGAGCCCACGCCTTCTGCATGGCCTTTGATATGGTTTGTAATTTATATGGCATGCCTGCGATTATTGCACTTTTAGCTGCATCACTGGTTACACCTATATCTACACCATACCCCCTGGCACACTCCTCAACCAACTCATCTATTAACGTGTCTCTCATTGCTTCCATTACAGGATATTTTTTATATGCTTCTTTAACAGCATATTTAGGCGTGTGCCCTTCGTCTAGTAATCGACGTACTTCGGCTTCAAACTCATCAATTATATCGCGTATGACACGTTCGGTATGCTTATTCATCTAGTCGCTCACTGTTCTCATCCGGATTTTCTCCATTTGAATACATGTCATCTAATACTTCTTGCTGTGCAGTAGCTTCCACTTCTTTAACAATGGCATCATATACATTGCCGTCA